>Ga0209274_10000085_pt1 | contig 87912 bp, 85 predicted proteins | sample HubBroMetageREF1_FD_188343 | JGI IMG/M metagenome (GOLD analysis project Ga0209274, IMG submission 188343) | Reference soil microbial communities from the Hubbard Brook experimental Forest, New Hampshire, USA - Hubbard Brook CCASE Soil... | ecosystem: Environmental > Terrestrial > Soil >...
CATTGCCCGCTCGATCACCGGCAGTCTTACCAGCATGTTGTGGATGATTCACAAGGTAGCGGCAAAGGATCTAGCGGTTGAGGACATTCCTGTTACCTCTAACGATGAGATTGGTCAGGCAGAAGTGGCGCTGAATAGCATGAAGAATACCCTGCGTGAGATGGTGCGGGGCATTGCCACCACTGCTGAACGCCTGGCCAGCGCCAGCGAAGAGATTTCGTCGGGGGCGAGCCAGTCCGCGGAAACGGCGCGGGTGCAGGCCGATCAGACGAGACAGGTTGCAACTGCCATGGAGGAAATGTCTTCGACAGTGCAGCAGGTGTCGGAACATTCGCAGAAAGCGTCAGATTCATCGCACAAGGCGGCGCAAGCAGCCCGGCTGGGTGGTGAAGTGGTGGAGCAGACACTTTCGACGATGCGCAGCATCGCCGATTCTTCCAAGAATGTAGCGGCTCGCATCGCGGAGTTGGGCAAGAGTTCGGAGCAGATTGGAAAGATTGTTGCCGTAATTGATGACCTTGCAGATCAGACCAACCTGTTAGCCCTGAACGCTGCCATCGAGGCGGCGCGGGCAGGCGAGCAGGGCCGTGGTTTTGCCGTGGTGGCCGACGAAGTACGAAAGCTGGCGGAGCGCACGACCAAGGCGACGCAGGGAATTGGGGAGATGACCGAATCCATTCGACTGGAAACCAGGAACGCGGTGGAAGCCATTGAACTGGGCAGCCGCGACGTTGAAATTGGAGTGGAGAAGACCTCGGCTTCCGGGACCGCATTGCAACAGATCATTCAAATGTCAGAGCAAGTGGGCGACATGATCGCGCAAATCGCAACCGCGGCAACCGAGCAGTCGAGCGCCACGGAGCAGGTGAGTACGAATGTGGCCCAGATCTCGAGCCTGACGCAGGGGACATCGTCATCGGCGGAGCAGACGGCGAAGTCTTGTTCAGAGCTGTCGACGATGGCGCTTGATCTGCAGAACCTGGTGAATCAATTCACGTTGGGCGGCGGTTCGCCGTCGATTGCAGGTTCGCAGGTTGAGCGTAAACATGCTACGCCACAACGCAAGGCCAGGGCCGCAGCCTCCGGAATTTGAGACTGCCGGGTGTTAGATGCTGCGCGACCGAGGTTTTGGCTTGGAGCGGATGTTCATTCTGATTTTTTCGCGCTCCGCAACGACGCGGTAGATCTCGGCAGTTAGCTTATCCAGCTTCGCCGCGTCTGTTTCTTTCCCCACCTGCTTGAGGAGTTGCTCCAGATAGCGCACTCCGTCTTGAGCCATGACGGAATCCCTTCATCTCTTGGCTGAGAGACCGATACAAAGAGTATAAGTCCGGCACATTGGCTGTAGTATCCAGCTAGTAACCCCTCTGTTCGGGACTGCTCTGAGACAAAATGCCCGCGAAACGGGTACTCCCCTCATTACTTTAGTTCGCCACAAAGCTATCGTGGCAGCCCGAAAGGGCCGACTGGAGATGAGCACCAGCGCGACTTCCGAGTGGGCTGTTGCGGCGAATCATTAATTCGCGACGAATTCGGTGGACGAGGCACAGTCGAATGCGAGTGAAGATTCTGAGGTGGGGACTGGTTGCGACGGCGCTGGCAGCTACCATATCTCCTGCGCAGCAGTCAGGTGCTGGAGCATTGCCCGGAACGAGCACGCCGCCGGCGGCGCGGGCGCAGGCCAGCTACGGGAAGTTGCCGCTGGGGTTTGAGGCCAACCAGGGGCAGACCAGTTCGCAGGTCAGATTTCTTTCGCGTGGCAAGGGGTATACCGCATTCCTGACTGCTGGGGGGATGGTGCTTTCGCTGCGTCCCAGCCAACCTGTGCCGGTTCTAGCGGCGAGCGTGGCTGCGAGCAACAAGTCGCAACCCACGACGAAGACTACGCTGCAGTTCAAATTACTTGGGGCGGCTAAGAATCCAGTTGTCGTGGGAGAGAATCCGCTGCCGGGGCGGGTCAATTACTTCATTGGTAGGGATCCATCCAAGTGGCGTACCTACGTGCCGACTTATGCGCGGGTTCGCTACAAGAATGTGTACCCTGGGATTGATCTGGTGTATTACGGAAACCCCCAGCAGTTGGAGTATGACTTCGCTATTTCGCCGGGAGCGGATCCGCGGCTGATTCAATTCGAGATCACTGGCGCTAATCAGATTGAGCTGGATGAGCAAGGCAATCTGGTTCTGCAGACCGCGAGCGGCGAGCTGCACTTTCAGAGTCCCGTGGTCTATCAGGAGTCGCAAGGGCTGCGCGTGCCAGTGGCGGGCAGTTATGTGGTGAATGATGCGACACACGTGGGATTCAACGTGGCGCAGTACGATGTGGCGAAGCCGCTGGTGATTGATCCGGTGCTGCTGTACTCCACCTACCTGGGCGGAAGTGGCGACGACCAACCTTCTGGCATTGCTGTAGACAGTACGGGCAGCGTCTACGTGGCGGGCTACACCGATTCGACTGACTTTCCTTTGGCCACGCTGGGTTCGCTGCCGGCCGGCTCCACGCATGTCTTTGTGGCTAAACTCGATCCCACAGGATCGACCCTGGTGTATGCGGACTACATTGGGGGCAACAGCCAGGATTATGGCTACGCGGTGGCACTGGACAGGGCCAACGACGTTTATGTTACGGGAAGCACGGCGTCGAGCGACTTTCCTCTGGTGAATCCTTATCAGGCTACTTACCCGGGATCGTTCAATGCGTTTCTGACAAAGTTATCGCCTGACGGCTCTTCGCTGTTGTACTCCACTTATTTGGGAGGCAATGGTTCGGATCAGCCCGCCAGCGTTGCCGTCGATGGGTTGGGAGAGATGGTTGTGGCTGGTAATACGACCTCGACTAACTTTCCGATGGCCAATGCTTACCAGGGTACAGTGTCGGCGAATCAGGGTGGCGTGTGGGGAAACTACGGCTTCGTAAGCAAGTTCACGGCGGATGGCTCTTCGCTGGTGTACTCCACCTATCTCGGCGGAAGTTCGAATGTGGCTTACGATTGCGGCACTCCCTGCTGGCCATCGCCGTACAGCACCGTGGCCGGAGTCGCTGTGGACTCTAGCGGCAATGCGTATGCTGCCGGGGTCACGAACACTTATAACTTCCCTACCACGTCCTCGGCATACCTTACGACCAACACGGTGCAAGAAGATGGCACGGTGGGATTCGTCAGCAAGTTCAGCAGTTCGGGAAGCCTGGATTACTCGACCTACTTTTATGAAGCGAGCGGGATACTGACCAGCATTGCGGCCGTCGCTGCGGATGGTTCGGGCTCGGCTTATGTGACTGGTGTGGCTTACAGCGATGGCACGTTCCCGATTACATCGACCAGCATTTGCGATCCGGGGGTTGATGGAGCGGCTTGTGGCTATGCATTTGTCACCAAGTTCGATCCTACCGGTTCGACGCTGGCGTACTCGACGTTTCTCGGTCCGAACAACAATGCCAGCCCGCAGACGATCGCGCTTGATTCGAACAATGATGCGTACGTGCTGGCTTCGACGACAAGCAGCTCGTTTGGCATCGTGAACGGCCTTGAGTCTTATACGAGCGGGAATGATGTGCTGCTGGTGGAGATTGATCCTATCGCGAGTACGGAGCTGTTTGCGACGTATTTGGGCGCGAGCCTGGATGAGTTTCCCGCTGGGGTTGCGGTGGATGCGAGCGGCAACATTTACGTTGGCGGGTCCACTGACTCGCCTGATTTTCCGGTCACACAGGGAGCCTTCCAGAATGTGCTGGGCGGAGGCACAGATGCTTTCGTGCTTAAGATCGGACCGACTGCGGCCCCGGCTGTAAGCGTGAGTCCGAGCGCGCTGCAATATGCCGTGCAGGTGGTGGGCACGACCAGCGCGGGACAGTCCGTTCTGCTGCGCAACATGGGCAGCTCGGCGCTGGCGATCACGTCGATTACCTCGAGCGGAGATTTTGCGGAGACGGATACCTGCGCGACTAGCGTGTCTGCGGCCGGTAACTGCACGCTCTCGGTGACCTTTACACCGACCGCGGCGGGAACTCGCAACGGTTCCATCGTGATTCAGGATGACGCCGCCGGATCGCCGCATCTGATTACGCTCAGCGGAGATGGCGCTATTGCCATGGTCTCGCTGACTCCTGCGAGCCTGTCGTTTTCCGCGACGCGGGTGGGAGGATCGAGCGCGGCACAGACTGTGACGCTGGCCAATACCGGTGATGCTGCGTTGAGCATCAGCAACACTCAGATCAGCGGCGACTACTCGCAGACTAATAACTGTCCGGCGTCGCTGGCGGCGAGCTCCAGTTGCACCTTTAACATCACATTCAGCCCGACGACCACGGGCACGCGCAACGGGACCCTTACCTTAACGGACAATGTGCCGAGCAGTCCGCAAACTGTGACCTTGACGGGGAGCGGCTACGCCACCACAGCAACGGTGGGGCCTGCTAGTTTGACTTTCGCAAGCCAGGCGTTGAATACATCCAGCGTGGCCCAACTGGTCACCGTCACTAACACCGGGTCGAACTCTATCGCCATCTCCAGTGTGGCCGTGTCGGGCAACTTTGGACAAACCAGCAGTTGCAGCACAGTGGCGGCCAATGGCGCATGCAACATCAGCGTCAGGTTTACTCCTACGGTTTCCGGAGCCCGCACCGGCACGCTGACCATCGCCGGCAACTTTACGGGTAGCCCGCAAACGGTAAGTCTTAGCGGGACTGGAGCTGATTTCAGTGTGACGAGTTCCCCGAACAGCGACAGCGTTCAACCCGGCGCTACGGCGAGCTACACACTGACGGTTGCTTCCGTGGGCGGATCGTTTACCAACGCGGTGCAGTTGGCATGCAGCGGTGCGCCGAAGCTTACGACTTGCAGCGTCTCGCCGAGCAGCGTAACTCCAGGGGGAACGTCAGCAACCTCTGCGGTGACGATTACTACGACCGGAACGTCGGCACTGGCGGTGCCCCCGAATCAGTCGCAGAGCCATCCGATTTATGCGGCCTGGATTCAGTTGCACGGGCTGGGAGTTTTCGGAATCATGCTGGCAGGCTCGCGGAGCCGGTCAAGAAAACTCCGCGTGATTGTCCTGCTGGCTCTGATCGTGGCAGCCTCGCTGTGCATGATCTCATGCGCCGGCGGAACGGGCATCTCACCACCACCACAGTCCGGAACCGCGCCCGGGAACTATACCGTCACGATTACCGGAACTTCAGGAGCGTTGCAGCACTCGCTTCCTCTGACTCTTACGGTGCAGTAAGGGCCTGAATGCCTGTCGCCGCAAAGTAAGTTTTCGCACGGAACTACACTTGGACCAGCGCCATAATTTCGTTATCGATCAACTGCGCAAGAGAAAAATGCTCCAGTCTGGCGAGCAGAGGACGCGTGACTTCTTGTCCTTTAGCTACGACTAATAGTCCGGCGCGATTTCTGACATCCTGCTGCAAGATCATCCCTACGGACAGCGTTGAAATTGGAACCTTGCGCAGCTCCATCTTGGACTCCTCGGATTTCATGTCGGCCAGGGCGTCGATCAGTTCGCGGTCAAACTCGTTCGACCGGTAACGGAGCTGTTCCACAGCTTCCTGGTTCGACGCGCCCCTCATCCGCAGATTGTCAAATGCAACGGCAACCCTGAGCATCTTGGCGCCAAACACGAGGACTTCTGCGTGCAATTCCGGCACCTGGGGAGGTTTCTGAGGAGTTCCACGGGTCAGTTGCTGACTGATCATCCAGGCGATGGGCTCCAGGCGCGGGATGTTTGCGAGGAGATCCCTGGCTGCATTGGGGTGAGCCTCAAAGCGAGTCTGATTTTCGGGTAAGAGATGCGTGCCAACGTAAGCGGCGCGGATGAGCTCCGGGTCGAGGGTAATGCAGCCCAACTGCGACAGCATCCCTGCGGCCTCGAAGCTCCAAGAAGAAGGGAGGTGAAACCTGGCGGCGAGATGGCGGACGCATCGGGAGATGCGGATGGATCTTCCGAAGGCTTCGGGATTCACCGCACTTAGAACATCGGTCAGCACTTTGATGCTTCCCATTAGTGTGTTTTCCAGCAGCTCTTTCTCTGCTGTGATGAGTCGATACTGGACCAACCCACTGGTGATTGCATTGGCTAGAACCTCGCGTTCGCAGGGCTTGGCCAGAAAGCGGAATACGTTTCCTTCGTTGACGGCGTCCATGGCGGCATTAACGTCGGTGTAGCCGGTGAGGATCATCCTTATTGTGTTGGGCGCGGCTTGGCGTACGCGAGCAAGGAATTGGACGCCATTCATGCCCGGCATTCGCATATCGGAGACCACGACAGCGTAGGGGCCGCGTTCGTGGATCGCTGCCAGACCCTGCTCGCCGCCCACGGCGGTGTCCACATCGAAAGCCTGGCGCAGCTGGAGCTGGTAGCCCTTCAGGAATGCCGGCTCATCATCCACGAAAAGGATCTTGTCGGCCATGGGGCTCCCTCGATTCGAGTTTATTTTACGGCGTGCAGCAGACAAGCTGGTGCAGCAATGCGAGGAAGCGACGATGCTGGTTCTGGTAAGGACAGCGAGACCAGGCAGCAGGACCGTTGGGGACTAGCCGGTACCATTCTGGCTGCGCAGAGGAAGATCGCCGGGATCTTTGTCCTTAGACTCCCGGTCAATACTGGTTACGGCGGCAGCAGTCTTCATGCGGGCCAGCATCTCGTAAAGAGTGCCACGCCCAATGCCCAGGGCTTCGGCGGCGCGCAATTTGTTGCCTCCGACGCGCTGCAATACATCCAAAACATGGCGCTGCTCCACCTGCTCCAGAGTGAGAATGCCATCTTCACTTACAACTGACGAGGGTGGTTGGCGCTTCAAGGGGTCGGGAAGGTCGTCAATGTCGATGACGTTGCCTTCGACCATCATGCAGGCGTTGCCGATGACGTTCTCAAGTTCGCGTACATTGCCTGGCCAGGAATGGCGGGCCAGGCGGGCTTGCGCACGGCGGGTAATGCCTTGAATCTCCTTGCGATACTGAGTCGCAAACTTCGCCACCAAGAAGCGCTGCAGCAGAGATAAGTCCTCTTTGCGATCGGCAAGAGGAGGAAGCGTGACTTCGACCATGGAGAGCCTGTAATAAAGGTCTTCGCGAAACGCGCCTTTGGCGATCTGGCTCTTAAGGTCACGATTGGTTGCGGCTATCACGCGTACATTTACCATGCGCGGTACGGGAGAACCGACGCGCTGCACTTCCTGGTTTTGCAGAACACGTAGTAGCTTGGCCTGGGCTGACATAGGCAATTCGCCAATCTCATCCAGGAATACGGTGCCACCATCGGCATATTCGAAGACGCCGACTTTGTCGCGGAGCGCGCCGGTAAAGGCTCCTTTGACGTAGCCAAACAGCTCACTCTCGAGAAGAGTTTCCACCAGGGCGGAGCAGTTGACGACGGCAAAAGGCGCGGCGGACGCGGGGCTGAGGCGATGCAGGGCACGCGCCACCAACTCTTTGCCGGTTCCGGTGCTGCCGGTCACAAGTATGGTCTTGAAGTGGGGAGATACGCGGCGGATTCTGGCAAAGACTTCGAGCATCAGAGGGCTTCGGCCGATCATGCCCTCGAACTCATAAACGTCAAGCAACTCGCGATCCAGCTGGGCGGTTCTCTCCCGGCGCTGCGCCTCGGCCTGGATGCTGCTGATACGCACTCGCAATTTGTCCAAATCCAGAGGTTTGACCAGGTAGTCGGTCGCACCTTTCTGGATGGCTTCGACGGCTGACTCTGTAGAGTAATGGGCCGTAATGAGGATGACCTCAACGGCCGCATCGGCCGCGACAATGGTTTCCAGTACCTGCATACCGCCGATCCTCGGCATCACGAGATCGACGAGGACAATCAAGGGACGATGCTGGAAGAAGAGATCGAGACCAGTTTCGGGGTCGTTCGCCGTCAGGATCTGAAGCTGGTCGGAGGCGAATGCATCCTGCACCAAGCGGAGAGTTTCGGGATTGTCATCGATTACAAGTAGCTTGAGGCGCGCATTCTGAAGCTGGGTCATCAAGTACGTCCAAGTGCGACCAGAATCTTTCGGGTCGAGTTCTTCGCTTCGATAGATCTATAACTAAAGAGTCAGCATTCGAGGGACGCTGATCCAACCCTCAGTCTAAGATCGGCCTCAATTCTAACAGCCTGTGTAGGTCGGCCGCCCTCAATTCTCGCAGGTTCGAACGGCGCCTTACCAAGCGGCACCTCCGCCTCGCGGCTTATCGGGCTGCAGAAATTTGCAACGTATTCAGCGGGCAGATTGGTTAGGATCTCGAACTGTGGTGCCGAAAGCTCTAAAGTTTCCAGAGGATATTGCCGATATGAGTGGAGTCGGGATAGCTATGGCAGATAGATTTTTGAAGAAGAGGATGTATGGATCCATTCTCCATACCGGATCGGCTCGGCCCGGTGGCGCCTACGGAAGCTCCGCGGCGCCAGGGCTTCTCTTCTGATCAGCGCCAGCGTCGAAGCCCGAACCCACCACCACCCAAGGATCAGGAAGACGATGCTCCTCAGGAAGGTCCTCCGCAGGACGATGAGGATTTACACAATGTCGATGAGCTAGCGTAAGCTGCGGAGTTCTGATCAAGGAAGTATGTTAGTGCACGCTGTTGGCGGACTTCCAGTATCCGTTTAGCAAACCCCAGTCGTAGCGGTCCTGCTTCCAGCCGATGGTTTCATCTTGATCGCTGGCCCACCAACGAGGTGTCACTTGCGGGGAATTTGGATGGGCTTCGTTGGGATCTGATTGAGCGCCATTTGGTCTGAGTAAGTAGGCCCGGCTGTTCAGCGAGCTGATTCCCCCCCCAAAATGGCAGACGGCACACTGCTGCAGAGCCGCCTCGGAACTGGCCGGACTCGGCGGCCGATTGCGGTTCATTACCCACCATTCGAACAGGTCGTCACCCTCCTGCCGTAGGGTAGAGAACTCAATTTCATCAGGCCTCGTTGTTATTAGTCCGCCTGCAGTGTTGGCGAAGAGTTGCGGGCGACTGAGTTTAATTTCGTAGAAAGTCTGTCCGCTGCGCTCGCCAAGTGCGGCAAGTGAAGTCATGTCAGGGCCGTTCGGGCCGCGTGGGGTGATGGTGCGATACATCCGTATCTGCACGCTTTCTGTGATGGGAGTGTCCACAAGGTTGCCGCGATTGTCGAAAAGAGTCATCTGCCGCAGCAGAGCGACCTGGGTCCCGGCGGGGAACGAAGGCAAATCGGGGTTGACGTCGGCTCGCCCGCGAGGATCGGACTGGACCCACGGTTGCGGAAAGTTCCACAGGGTGCGGAGGTACTCCAGCGTGGACTTGCGTCCCGCGGGCAGGCGCACAAAGACCAGGAAACGGGAGCGTCCGGAAAATGTCATAAGATGCTCGATGGCCGCGGCCTGACCAAAGTAAGAGTTGCCGTTTATGCAGACCCACGGCCCACTGGGGTCGAACAAGTCGGGCGGCAGGAAAGCCCGTTCCGGGTGTGCGGGATCGTACTCTTTGGGAAATGTTCCCGATGCCGCCGCTTGGCCATAGTTGGCGGGCAGCGATGCAATCTCCTCTGGAGTGAGAGCCAAGCGGCGCAGCACTTCCGCCAACCGGGTTTGCAGCTCGCGCTTCTCCTGGTCGTATGCCGGCTTTTCAGAAAGGGACTCTTGCAGCACGGACCAGTCAAACACCGCCCACAGGTCACGCTGCAGGATGGCACGCTTCAGCGGATCGCGAATTTGATTCTCCGCATGCTTTTGCAGGAATTCATCAAGAACGCGCAGGGCGCGCTGGTGGGAAGGTTGCGCGAGCAGGTGATCCGAGTTCATCCATAGTAGGGGGTCAAGGGAATCCTGACCGTATTTAGCGCCCGCGGGATCTTCGCGGATGAGAAGAGCGTCATAGAGCCGGTTCCAGATGTGTGGGGGATTTGGGTCGTAAAGGGTGATTGCTTTTTCAGTGCTCTCAGAAGCCGCGGCAGGAACGACCATTTCCCGAACCGTCATGGGCACGACGATGAGAAGTGTCAATATCAATGCGATCAGGAGACGCACTCTCCACCTATTGAGGCCGCTGGTTGCAGGTGGATCCGAAAATGGCTCCTTGCGCAGGAGGTGCCGCCTCAGAACGGCAGCGACCTCTCGAGGAGCGTAATGCTTGCGTTCGTGACTCATACGTTCGCTCCGTTATTTTAACGGACGAACGCTCCTTCCGCTTTCCAGGTGAGGTGGGACGGTTTTCTTAACCTGCCGTGGTCATCTCGCGTGCCCACTGCATGGCTTTCCAGTGGCACTCAGTTACAACGGTTTCAGGGAGTTTCAATTTCGCGCAGAGTTCAGACAGCTTGGACCAGTCGGCGGCTTCCTGGGAAAGCATCAGTTGATATATGGGGTCGAGCACACTTTTCTGGCCGAGAAGCACTGCGCGGGTTTCTTTGTCGAGGCTGATTCCTTCCAGGACTACGCCCATGGGGATTTCCAGTATCACATCCATCAGGGAGAGCAGGCCGACGAGGAAAAGATCGGATTCCCCATGCGGGATCTTGGGGCCAAGCAATTCGCAATAACGGGCGCGAACCATGGCGGAGAGGACCAGGTCAGAAGGCTTGTTCTGGCCGGCGCCAAGGGCCGCCACCAGACGAACCCAGCGGCGGACTTCGCGATCACCCAAGATTGAGAGCCCATGCCGGACCGAATGGATTTCGGCGGCGAAACTGAAAGCGGCTGAATTCAGGTAGCGCAGGAGCCGGTAGCAGAGGGACGCCTCACCCTTGATGATGCTTTCGATCTCCTTGGCCTCGATCTCCTCGTGCGAGATGGCCTGGAGAAGGCGCAGGTAGTTAACCTGGTTCTTGGGAATCTCGCGAGCTTGCAGAAGCTCGGGGCGGCGGAAAAAGTAGCCCTGAAAATAAGTGAAGCCAGCTTTCTTGCAGGCGGTGAATTCTTCGCGAGTTTCAACCTTTTCGGCCAGCATGTGGCAACGAGCGCTGCCAAAGCGCTTGACCAGGGCGGTGCGCTCTTCCGCCGACGTTTCTTTCATGTCGACCTTGATGATGTCGGCGAACTCCGCGAGCTCGGCGCGAGGATCATCGGCGATGAAGTCGTCGAGAGCAATCGAGTAGCCGGCTTGCTTCAGGCGGACACAAGCCGCCTTTACAAGATCGTCTACGGGAACGGACTCCAGGACTTCGACTACAGCCTGGGCCGGAGGCAAGAGGGTAATGTAATCTTTTAGAAGAGTTTCGCGGGTGCAGTTGATGAACGCGTGGCGGCCATCACACAGCACATCCAGCCCCATCAGCATCGAGGTATCGAGAGTGCTGCGGGAAGCGGCATCGGCATCGGTATGACGGAAATAGTCCTCGACCCCGTCACGAAAGAGCAGCTCATAGCCGAACACCTGTTCGTTGGTGGTGAGGATCGGCTGGCGGGCCACATAACGGGTGACCTGGGCGCTGGTCATTGCCGGGGCAGCGGCTGTGCTTGTAGGTTTCACAGTCAGTTTTATCGGCACTTCGAGTTACAAACTTTAGCTATTTTCGGCTCGAGGAAGCTGGAAAACAGCGGTTTTACTGCTTCAATTGGGCGAAGTTACAACGCGAAAGTAATCGTTCCCGCAAACTTCCGGTGGGACCGAGAGAAGCAAATTCTGCCGGCGGAAAACTACAGCTTCGGAGATTCCTGCAGCATGGCTCCCGCGATCTGCTCAGGCTCAACCTTGTACTGGCCCGTGCTGATGGCTTGGCGCAACGCATCGACTTTGTCCTGACGCACATCAGGCGACGACATGGCCTGGGACGTTAATGCGCCAGTGTTGGTGCGATCAAACGAGAGAGTGGCGGTATCTTCTCCACCGGCGTTGACCTGACTGGCCGATGTAGCGTCGCTGTTGTTGCCTCGCGGCGTGATAATTGGGTCGGGAGTGGAACCATTCAGATCGATCTTCATCTTGTCACCCTATTCTTTACCTTCAAAAGGAACCAATGGGCTCCATTATGCCTGATCTGTTGGAGTTTTCAGGCGCCAGCAGATCTGAAACGTGATCTAGCTGCGAACCTCGAGGCCGATCCAGATCGACTCTCCCTCGAACAGAAAGGGAAGTTCGATGCGGTCGCCGACCGCCAACGAATAAAGTTGATAGTCGCCGCCGGTAATGACCGTGGGCACGGACAGCATGCACTTGTCTTGCAGGCCATCGATCTTAGCCTTGAAGTTGCCGGCCACCATGTTGCAGATTTCGCCGACGGCATCGCTTATGTGGGAGGCAGCTTCGGTTAGCGGGACCGCGAGCATCTTTGAGGCAATCTTTGCGCCGCAATTTTTAGCGCAGCGGACGCTGAGAACTCCACAGAGCTCGCCGGCGAGGCCGACCATTCCGGTCACTTCCGTGATGACGGGAGGATCCACATCCTCGGGGATATTGATTTCAGCCCCAACCATCAAAGAGAACACCTCTTTGACGGAGTCGCGCAGGACTACGCGCCAGTGTTCGAAGGGTGCCGGGTTTTTGCCGGCGGACGATTGCGTTGGTGCACTCATGATTAGCTCCGCAGTACCGGGATGACGTGCTCTTTGACCTGATCGGGTGTGAAGGGCTTGCGAATGTATCCCTTAGCGCCCAGGGAAAGGGCTTCGAGAACACTCTTTTCTCCACCTTCGGTGGTGATCATGACGATAGGAATCGACTTGGCGCTTTCTATTTCTTTTAAGTGCCGGATGAATTCCAATCCATCCATGACCGGCATGTTGATGTCGCTGAGAATCAGGTCGAACGTGTTCTCGGTCACCAGGGCCAGAGCCTCGGCGCCGTTGGAGGCTTCAAGGACCTGTCCCAGATCCATGCCTGCCTGCCGCAGACAGCGTTCCACGATCTTCCGCATTACTGAGGAATCATCTACGATCAATGCTCGAATCGACATTCATATCTCCTGTAAACGCCAGCTACTCCGGCCCAGATTCGGAAGCGCACTCTCGCAAGAGGGGAGCGCGGGTGGCTGCGCAATCTAATCGGCAAAAGCCAGCCGTAACTTTAACCATGCGCCCTGCTCATCCGCGGATGAGGCTAAAGCGTTGCGATTCTCTGCCGGGCGTCCGCTACTTCTGTAATACGAATCCCATAATTGCCGTCAACGATAACCACTTGCCCGCGTGCGATTAACTTGTCGCCGAGAAGAAGATCGGCGGGTTCCTGCACTTCGCGGTCGAGCTCAATGACCGAACCCGAGGTTAAATCCAGAATCTCCCGCAGAGGCAGGATGCGCTGCCCGAAACGTAAGGTTAGATTGAGATGAACGCCGAGCAAGAGGTCGAAATTAGGCTCGTGGGTCACCGCGGCACTACTTGCTTCGGGGTTCGCGGCGGGAGCAAGCTCCGCAGTCGCGGCCTTGGTGGACGATACGCTGGCCAGCAGTTCCGTGCTCAGGCGGAGTCCCAGGCTCAGCTTGCCCGAGGAAGCCTCAGACGCCAACAGAGCGATGTCTATCCCCTGCCAGTTTGGAGGTTCGGTGCTGCTCACTTCCAGCTTAGCTTCGCCGAACAAACTCTTTAGGCTGGTAGCAGCCAGACCTGCAACCTGGCGCAGCAGTTCTTCCAGCGCTTCTCTTCGATCCTGATTGAGTTCGGCTGAGGGATCGAGGGGCTCCTGAAGAAACTTTTGCGCCAGCAGGAGCGCGTCGGCGGTTGCAACCTGAATCGATGCGTTGCCTTGCAGCCCTCCCGAGGTTGACAGCTGAAAACACAGGATGGAAGTCTCGGCCGATGGGGCAGCGTCGGGCGTGCCGATCTCTACCTCCCACGTCGCCCCGAGGGCTTGTGAGAACACGCTGCTGGCGGCCTTGCGAACGGCTTCCAGAAAAGAATGGAGCGGAGTTCCTGGAGTGATTGCTGGCATGCTATGGCTTCCTTTCCTCTCCGGAGAAGGCTAACTGCGGTCCGATCTGCGCGGCTCGCAGCCGTCCATGGCGCACCGGGTTGGACTCGAAGACCTCGCGGCCAGCTACGATTAGAGATGCAGGTTTGCGAACGGGAATGCCAAGATTGCAAACCGTTTGGGGCACGAGAGCTGCGAGAGTGTTGATGGGGAGCTTGATTGTGGGGATTCCCAGCTCGATGGGAAATGGACAGTCCAACATTTTGGCAGCCATTTGCCCGCCAGTACGATCGGCAGGGCGGGATCTTCCATACGACCAATCGGCGGAAAGTTTGCGGAGGAGAGTGTTGGAGATCGAGACCGGAAAAACCAGGTTTAGCATGCCGGTCGTCTCTGCGAGCTTGATCTCGAAACTCAAGCACAGGGTCTTTTCCGTCGGAGCCAGGAAACGCTGCATCTGCGCTGGAGGCTGACGCCCATCGAGGTGGAGTTTTGTGCCTAGAGGCGCCCATGCCGTCTCGAGTTCGCGGCAAATGATTCTGGCCACGCCTTCCATGATCTGCTCTTCAATCTCACTGACTTCCCTGGTCAGAATCTCGCAATGGCCGATGCCGCCGAGGAGAATATCCACCAGCGGAAAGACCAGGGAATGATCAATCTGCATAGCCGCCTCGGCGCTCATCTGCTCCACGCGGAAGCACATCATGTAGGTAACTTCCGGGATGCGCTCGAGGAATTCGTTGTAGGCCAGTTGCTCGACTGAGACCAGGTTGACTTCAAAAGTTACTCGCAGATAGGCGCCCAGCGATTGAGTGAGGCTGCGGGCAAAGCCTTCGTGCAGCCCATTGACGGCAGCGACCTGCTCTCCGGTGAGCTGGCCGGATTGCCGGAAGGTGCAGGGCTTGATGTCACGCGTCTCCTTCTTCCGGCTATCTTCCTGCCGGCCGGAGGCGACGCGGACCATTGCATCGATTTCTTCTTGAGTGAGAACTCTTTCCATGGAGTCGCGCTATCTACCTGCCCGCCGACAGCAGTTCGTTAAAACAAAATGAGTACTAGGCAACATCTGCCTAGCTGTAATGCACGGGACATGCCAAAGTGCGCGGGAGAGCAGGGTGTGGTTACCTGGGATCTCTAGCCGGACAATTCCGGGGAGCTCGCCGGGCTGGAGCGGCGCGATTCGAGATACTCATGCATGTAGCTGCGTTCGTTTTGAGAAGAGAAGATGAAAGCGAATCCGTAGCCGCCGACCTGGCGATTGGTGACTCGGGCTGGAATTCGGATCGAAGTGGAAGTTCCGGGCAAGGTGATCAGCAGCATCACCCTCGCACCGATTTCCAGCGAGGTATTGATCTCAGCGGCCAGCCCATCTTCACTGAAATCGACGCAGCGCGCGTCGAGCAGCCCTGGATTGCGGTCGCCAGTTTGCAGCAGCAGACGAAAGTCAGCCGGAAAACGTGGCGCCCGGTAACCGTAGTCGTATATTTTGTCCGTCACTTCTGGTTGCTCCCCACGAGCGATTTCATCGCACCGAGCGCTGACTAATCGAAAACACGCGCGCAGAAAACAAGTCCAAACGTCAGTGTTCTCATCTCAGCCTAATGCATTTCGCTTCGAGCGCGATGACGACCCCATAGAGTGCGGCCGATTCTCCACAATTGGAGCCCAGCTTTGCTGCAATCGGCACGTCGAAGCGTTTTCCTTAACTGCTTGAGCAAGTTTTATTCCAGACTTCATTACGTTCGATATTGACCTTCGGCGATTGAGGTTCTTTGGCAGACCCGTTGCATGTCAACTGGGCAGATGTTGCCTAGTTCTCACGAGATTCCAATGCACGTATTGATGGAAGCGCCTCAGATCGCAGAAAGTCAGCTGGCCGATGCATTCACCGCATTCATTGGGGCGGCGAACCGGCTTGAGGATACGCACCGGCAATTGCACGAAGAGGTTGCGGAGTTGCGCAAGCAACTGGAGGAGCGCAACCGGGCTCTGGCTTCAAGCGTTGCGGAAACCGAGCGCATGCGGGTTGCACTGCGGCAGATTCTGGATGCCTCACCTTGTGGTGTGGCCGTTCTGGAGGCACAGAGTGAAGAGGTTGTTCTGTTAAATCCCGAGGCTCGCAGACTTCTTGATGTGGCTGACACGGCGCGGTGGCACCACCTTCCGGAGCGTATGCAAAACGCGGTCAAGGCGGTGTCCCGCGAAGCTTGGGTTCAAGGTTACGAACAGGAAATGGTGGTTGAGAAAGACGGGAAGCGCCGCTGCCTGGCGATTCGTTACAGCAGAATGACGAGTCCGGTGAGCGGGACACGCGGCGCGGATTCTTCTTGTCTGGTGCTGATCATCAGCGATGTGACGGCGCACAAGAATGCGGAGCAGGAACGCGAGAAGTCACGCAATGTTGTGGCGCTCGCGGAAATGGCAACCGTACTGGCCCATGAGATTCGCAATCCTTTAGGAAGCCTGGAATTGCTGACCAGTTGTCTGGACGGCGATCCGGGACTGGGGGAAGAATCGAAACGATGCGTGCAGCATTTGCGAGCTGGCGTGCGATCTCTTTCCGCAACCGTTAACAACGTGTTGTGCTTCCACAACCCAGGAACGCAACAAATGTCCCCGCTGGAACTTGGTTCGGTGTTGAAGGGCAGTGTGGAGTTTGTGCGACCGCTGGCGCAGCAGAAAGGCGTGAACCTTACGCTGCGGGAGAATCTAAACCACGCGGAGATTGCTGGAGATTCCAATGGATTGCGGCAGATGATACTGAACCTGGCTTGCAACGCGCTGCGGCATACGCAGTCCGGCGGCGAAGTAACTGTCGCAGCAACGGTTGATGCGAATGCATCGGCACGAACTGCCGTCATCGAGTTTGCCGACACGGGCAGCGGAATCCGGCCTGAGGATCTGCCTCATATTTTCAAAGTTGGGTACACGACGACCGGGCAGACACCGGGACTGGGTTTGACGGTCTGCCGGCGAATCGTGGAGCAGCATGGCGGCACGATCGATGTGTGCAGTGAATTGGGAAGGGGCACGACATTCCGCATGGAGTTTCCAGTTTTATGACGGGCGTAATCACCAAATCAGTATTAGTTGTGGATGACGAGCCGGGAATGCGCATGGCGCTGCGGACGAACTTCCAGCGCGAAGGCTGGCATGTGGATATCGCCGGAGGAAGCACAGAAGCCCTGCGCAAGCTTGAGGCTCAGCATTTTCCCCTAGTGGTTACAGATGTCCGCATGCCAGATGGCGATGGGATGCAACTGATGCGATCTCTTCGCGCGTCGAGTCCCTCGACCGCTGTCATCGTGCTCACCGCTTTCGGAAATGTTCCTGAGGCAGTGCAGGCGATGAGGGGTGGTGCTTGCGACTACCTGACCAAACCAATTTCTTTTGAAGAGTTACAGGCTGCCGTGGAACGGGTCATGCGACAGGCGGGAAGTCTCCCGGCGAATGCGGTTCCGTCGGGAGCGATTGTCGGAACTGCTGCAAGCCTGTTGCGAGCGTTGGAGCGGGCGCGGCATGCGGCCAGAACCGATGCCGATGTTCTCATCGAGGCTGAGAGTGGAACCGGGAAAGAACTTTTCGCGCGCTACATCCACGAGAACAGTGACAGGCGGAACCGGCCGTTCGTCGCGGTGAATTGCGCGGCCGTGCCGGAACATTTGCTCGAGAGCGAACTGTTTGGCCACGTGCGCGGGGCTTTTACCGGCGCAACTGCGTCCAAGGCGGGAAAGTTTGAACTGGCCGAAGGCGGGACTTTGCTGCTGGATGAGATTGGCGAGATGCCACTCCATCTGCAGCCGAAGCTGCTGCGCGCGCTGCAGGAGCGCGAATTTGAGAGGCTCGGAGATACACGCAGCACGCATGTGAATATTCGCATTGTCGCCACCACCAATGTTTCTCTCCCAGCCATGGTCGAGCAGGGGAAATTTCGAGCAGACCTTTACTACCGTCTGAACGTGATTCCCCTGCCTCTCCCTCCACTACGCGAGCGCCGGGAAGACATTCCGGTGCTGGCTGAGTTCTTTGTGCGAAAGTTTGCCACCGAGGCGGGCAGGCCGATTCCGATTTTGCATCCCGAGTTTGTCAGCGGCCTGCAAGCGCACTCCTGGCCGGGAAATGTGCGGGAGTTCGGGAATTTCGTGCGCAGAGTGGTCACCTTGAGTGACAGCAACGAGATTGGTCCGGAATGCCTGAAGGCTGAACTCTCCGGAGCGACTTATTCAGGAAGGCCGCCAGTCGTTTCTCCGGCTCCTCTTCGTGCAGGGACATCGATGCGCGAGGTTGAGCGTCATTTGCTGGAAGCAACGCTGCAGATTACCGGCGGAAACCGGACCCGTACGGCCGAGATGCTGGGCGTGAGCCTGCGAACCATCCGCAACAAGATTCGTGAACATGGCCTGCCGCCGAGGAGGTATGCATGAACGACGTATCGACTCCAATGATGAATCTGCTGGAGAAAGCCCTGGATGTTACATCCCAACGCCACAAGCTCGTAGTGGCAAACATGGCGAATATTGACACTCCGGGATACCACACGAAAGATCTGGATTTTCGAAGTGAGCTGCGGCGGGCCTCGGAGTCTGGCGACGAGGCTAATTTCTTGCCCGTGGCGCGGTCTGTTCCGGGACTTCTGGAACGGCCTGACGGAAACAACGTGAGCCTGGACCGCGAAGGTCTGCTGTTGGCGGAAACGCAGATGCAGTTTGGACTCGGTATTCAATTGTTGCAGCACGAATTCCACAACTTGATGAGTGCAATCAACGAGGGAGGCAAAGGATGAGCATCTTTTCGACGCTTGAGATCAGCGGTTCGGCATTGAACGCGGAGAGGCAGCGGGCGGAGGTGGTCGCCGCGAACATGGCGAACGCAGAAACCACGCATACGCCGGGCGGCGGGCCGTACCGGCGCAAAGAAGTTGTATTCGCAAGCTCGGGGAACCTGCCGTTTCGCATGATGCTGGCGGGGTTCCATCCCACGCTGAATGGCGCTCTTCCAGCAGTGCGGGTACAGCGCGTGGTGGATGATCCTACTCCGTCTTTGATGCGATATGACCCAGGCCACCCTGATGCCGACAAGGACGGATATGTGGCTTATCCGAACATTAATCCGATTCAGGAGATGGTCGATCTGATGGGAGCAGTTCGCTCCTACCAGCTGAATGCCTCTGCCATCACTGCTTCGAAACAGATGATCCAGCAATCGATTGAACTTCTGAAGTAGGCGTGACTTAAGGACAACGACGATGAACAACTCAATTACGTCAGGTTTGCCTGCATTTACTGGGACTTTGCCGACAAGTCCGAGCATGCCATCGAGTTCTGAAACTGAAGGTGGTGGTTTCGGATCCACACTGAAGAATGCGATCAATCAGGTGAACGACCTGAGCGATGCTTCGGATCAGAAGGTCACGGAGTTGGTGCAGGGAGACCGGTCAGACGTTCACAACGTGATGATCGCGGTGGAGAAGGCAGATATTGCGTTTCAACTCATGATGCAGGTTCGTAACAAGATTGTGAATGCATACCAGGAAGTTTCAAAGCTGCAATTCTAGCCGAGGATAGGTCACCGAACGTAAGCGTATGCCATCACTGGACAAAGTACAGAAGCAACTGACCGATTTCATTGCCGGTCTCACGGGCAAGCAGCGTCTATTGCTGGTTGCCGTCGCGGCCCTGACCATCGCAGTACTGGCGGCCTTTGCGCATCTGATTTCCACACCGGACTATGTGCCGCTGATGACGGGAATGGAGGCGGCCGATGCGCAGGCGCTGGGTGCGAAGCTGGCGGCGAAGAACATTTCGTATCAACTTTCTCCCGATGGTAAAGGCGTGAATGTGCCCAGCGACAAGCTGGATTCCAGCCGCATGGAAGTGGCTTCAGACGGAATGCCACACAGCGGCCGGCTGGGATTTGAGTTGTTCGACAAGCTTAACTGGGGTCAGACCGAGTTCGACGAGAAAGTGAACTACCAGCGCGCGCTGGAGGGGGAACTGGAGCGCTCCATTCAAACTCTGCGCGACGTGGAGAGTGTTCGGGTTCACCTCGTGATGGCGACAGATTCTGTGTTTGTGGATCGCGAACGCGCGGCCAAAGCTTCCGTCATTCTTAAGTTACGCTCCGGCCAGCTCTCTCAGGAAACACAACAGGGGATTGCGCGACTGGTATCAGGCGCGGTGGACAACTTGAGTCCGGAGAACGTGACGGTGATCGATGCAGACACCAACCGGCCTCTCGGTGTGCCCCGGCGCGGAGGGTATTCGTCGGATGGAAGCATGGAGGAGGAATACACCGCGAGACTGCTGCAGACGCTGGAGCCGGTGGTGGGTCCGCAGCACGTGCGGGCCAGTGTGAATGTGGAATACGACCCCAGCAGCAGCGAGGAGAGCCGGGAAACATATGACCCGGAGAGCGCGGTCGCAGTGGCTACTCAGAAGTCGGAAGAGCAGGTCGGCGGCAGCCTGACCGGTGGTGTTCCGGGAACCTCGAGCAACGTCCCAGGCGGTAACGGTGGAGTGAAACCCGTCGTCGACGGAGGAGACGGGACACAACTTTCGAAGAGCGAGAGCAACACCTTCGCGGTGAATAAGGTTGTGCGCCATACGGTGGAACCGGCCGGCCGCATTCGAAGAATTTCGGCAGCCTTGCTGGTAGATGATGCCGTTGATGTGAAACAGGAAGCCGGGAAACGCATAGAGTCTCGCAGAAAACGGACGCCTGACGAGCTGAAACAGATTGAATATCTGGCGAAAGCTGCGATCGGAATCGATGTTGACCGTGGAGACAGCCTGACTGTTGAGAATTTATCTTTTGAACAAACTCCGGTGGATACGCCGGTTAAGCCGCCCATCACGGAGCGCGTGCGAACGACCTTGAATGACTGGTCGAGCATAGTAAGGTACGGGGCGATCATCTTGCTGTTCCTTCTGGTTTATGCCTTGCTGCTCCGGCCGCTGAAGAAGCAAGTGATGACCACGCTGCGAGAGTTGCCGGGCCGCATCAATGCTAAACAGGCGCAAGCGGCGGGCGCTGCGGCGGCGGAACTCGCTGCCGGACAGGAGGCCGCGCTGTCTCCAGAGCAGCAGCGAGCTGCGGCACTCAAGAAACAGTTGGTTGAAAAGGTGAAAACTGAACCCGCGGCAGCGGGCAAGCTGATTCAAGCATGGCTGAATGAGGGTGCCAGATGACGACGAGTCGCACTGCTTCACGGATGAAAGGTGTACGCAAGGCGGCAATCCTGCTGGCGGTGATGGGGGAGGAAGCTGCCAGCTCGGTTTACCGGAATCTTTCCGAGAAGGAAGTGCAGGTCGTTACCCAGGAACTTGCGGAATTAGGGAGGGTGCCGGCAGAAGTTGCTCACGGGGTTCTGGAAGAGTACAGCCAACTGGCGCTTACGCAGGATTATCTGGCGGCGGGAGGTCTCGAATTCGCTACTCGCCTGCTGGTCAAGGCTTTTGGGTCTGATACCGCTAACAACCTTCTGCAAAAGGTGGTGCGGCTGCAGGAATTGAGCGTCGGACAATTAGACTCGCTGCAGAAGGCTGACCCTCAGCAGCTGGCGAAATTTCTGGAGGGCGAGCATCCGCAGACGATTGCGCTGATTCTGGCTCACCTCGACGGAAAGCAGGCTTCGGCGCTCTTGATGAAACTGCCGGAGCAGGTTCGAGCCGAGTCGGTGAAACGGCTCGCGCAGTTGCGGCAGTTTTCTCCGGAAATGGCCGAGAAAGTTTCTGTGGTTCTCAACCGGCGACTGATGTCGTTGGGCGAACAGAGCCGGAAGACCTACGCCGGCTTCAAGAGTGTTGCCGACGTGATGAACCGGCTCGAGCCGGCGGCGGCGAAGACGATTCTCGAAGCCATCGAATTAGACGATCCCAAGACAGCCATCAGCATTCGCAATTTGATGTTTACGTTCGAAGATCTGCTGGGGGTTAACGACATTTCGGTTCGGGAGTGGCTGGGCTCGATGGACAAGAAGACGTTGGCGCTGGCATTGAAGGGTGCAAGTGCGGACCTGAAAGACCACATTTTCCGGGCGATGTCGTCGCGCGCGGTTGAAATGCTGAAAGAAGATATGGAGACACTGGGTCCGGTGCGCGCCAAAGATGTGGCCGGCGCGCAACAGGAAGCGGTGACGCTGTTACGCAAGCTGGAAGCCGATGGCAAGGTGACCTTGAAAGCCGAGGTAGACGATGAATACGTCGTATGACAACGCTACCGACAGCGTGAGCCCGGTGGTCGAGACATTCCTGTATCACGACACGTTCGGACCCCACCCGGCTCCAGACATATCGGCGGTGTCTTCCGGACAACCCGGGGAAGAAAAACCCGCAAAGGCCGACCAGACGGCGCGTATCAGCCCGGAGGAAATCTCTCGCCTCATTGCCGAAGCTCACGCAGAGGGACTAGCCCAGGGAGGGCGCCAGGCCGCTACGCGTTTTGAGGAGGAGTTGGCGCGGGAGCGCAAGCGCGTCGCTGACCTGCTGCTTGAATTTCAGCAGCAACGCACGGACTACTACGCAAAAGTTGAGATTGAATTAGTCCACCTGGCGCTGGCGATTGCCGCCAAGATCTTGCACCGTGAGTCGCAGGTTGACCGCATGGTGGTCGCTGGACTAGCGAAGGTAATGCTCGAGAGATTGCAGCAGAATACAAAAGTAGTAGTGCGTGTGCGGCCCGAAGACGCACAGGGTTGGAGGCACTACTTCCACGACCATACGAATCTGCAGATTGTGGAAGACTTTGCATTAGAGCCCAAGGCATGCTTGCTTGAGACGGAGCTCGGGGTTGCGAACCTGGGGCTGGATGCTCAGCTTAAAGAAGTTGAGCAGGGCTTCTTCGATCTTTTAGCGCAAAAACCTGAAGCCAAATGAACGCCAGTCCTCTCGATCCTTACGCGAATTGGCTGAAGAACGGTTCTACCGTCCGCTGGAAAGGACGCGTAACCCAGGTTGTGGGCAACCTGGTGGAATCTGCTGGACCGTTCTGTTCGGTGGGAGAGTCCTGTGAAATCGTCGATACGGGGGGTTCCCGATTTCCCGGTGAGATTGTTGGGTTTCGCGGTTCGAAGGTGCTGTCAATGTGCCTGGAGGAGCCGCAGGGAATTCGTTTTGGCGATCAGATTGTGACCTGGGGAGCGAGGCCGTCGCTCCGCGTCGGACCCGAAATGTTGGGAAGAGTTATTGACGCGGCCGGCCAACCGCTGGACTCGATGGGCGAGTACCGCGCCACGAAATCAAGGCTCATCGACGGGGCTGCGCCGCAAGCGCTGGACCGGACACTGATCAGCGAGCCGCTGGGTTGCGGCATTCGCGCGGTAGACGGGTTCTTGACCTGTGGACGCGGACAGCGCATTGGGATTTTTGGCGGAAGCGGCGTGGGCAAGAGCACTTTGATTGGGATGATGGCTCGAGGCACCGCGGCTGACATGACCGTGCTGGCGCTGATCGGCGAACGTGGCCGCGAAGTGGGAGAGTTTTTGGCTACTTTGGGACCTGAGGGACGCAAGCGTTCGGTGGTGGTGGTCTCAACGTCGGATCAGTCGGCTTTGTTGCGGATACGAGCTGCGCTTACGGCTACCGCGGTGGCTGAGTACTTTTGCGCGCAGGGGAAGAACGTGCTGCTCGTCGTCGATTCGCTTACCCGATTCGCGATGGCGCAGAGAGAGATTGGTTTGGCCGCGGGAGAACCCCCGACCGCGAAAGGTTATACGCCTTCGGTGCTTTCGATGCTGGCGCGGCTGGTCGAGAGAGTGGGACGTTTTTCTCAAGGCAGCATAACAGCTTTCTATACCGTGCTAATGGAAGGCGACGATCAGCAGGATCCGATCGTGGATACGGTTCGTTCCCTGCTGGATGGCCACATTGTTCTGGACCGCCGGCTTGCCCTGCGCAATCACTATCCTCCAATTTCAGTATTGGATAGCCTGAGCCGGTTGATGCCCAGCGTTTGCTCGCGGGATCACATGCAAAAAGCTGGAGCTTTGCGAATGCTGCTGGCCGCCTATGCCCGCGCCGAGGATCTGGTGCGAATTGGCGCCTACCAGCGGGGCACGGATCCCACGCTTGATAAGGCACTCTCGGCGTTGCCGCAGATTGAAAAGTTTCTCAAGCAAGAACCAAATGAGCCAGCACCACTGGCTGCAAATGTTGAACAATTGCTCGCTCTTCCCAGCTAAACCCATGTCCTTCCAATTTCCCCTGGCGGCCGTGCTGCGATACCGCGAAAGCATAGAACAACGCGAGTATTTTGCTCTGGAGCGAATTCAGCAGGAAGTCACCCGGGTTGAACTGAGGATCCGCCAGGTCGAAGAGGCCTGTTCCACGGCATCGCAAACGCGGGCGGCGGAACTTGCGCGCGGCATTCCCGCCGCGGAAGTGCAAGCGGCATACGAGTACCAGCGGGCCCTGGATCAGCAGCGCGAGGCGTTTTTGGCTCTATTGCAGGAATTGAAACTGAAGTGGCGGCAGCAGTTGGCATCCTACGAACTGGCGCGGCGCAATCGCGAGACCTTGGAAAAACTTCGCGAGAAACAGTTCGATATCTACGTCCGGGAACAGGCCAAGCGTGAGCAATCAGTGATCGACGACATCTTCTTATCGCGGCGCGGGCGGGGCAACTAGGCAGACTTTGCCCACCCACTGGCTCGGCAAAGGTTGCCCAGTCGAGCGATTCCCAACAATTGTCGTTCCTTTCTAATCGGCACAATCCTCGAAAGTCTTTAGTTGACTACGCCCTGGTGCCACGCCGGGAATCGTCTCTAACCCGGGAATTTTGGCCTCCTGCTTGCAAAGTAGTGTCCGGATAAAGAAAACAGTGATCGCAATCGTGCCACAAATCGCGACCAGCGGAGTGCCTGCGGCGGCTCCTGCGCCTACGGCTCCGTCGGCCGGCAATGCGGGCACGCAATCGTTTTCGGCGGCGCTTGAACAGGCGACACCATCGCAGGAAAATTCGACGGGGACGCAAGCGGGGTCGACTGGATCGATGTCTGGAACTAATTCTCCGGTCAATAATTCTTCAACTAATAATTCTTCAACCAATGGCCTGTCGAAGCGCGAGGTGAAGTCGTCGGATTCCAAGTCAACGGACTCGAAAACCAACGATTCGCAGGGACATGGCAATACCTCAAGTCAAACTTCTGTGTCCAGATCCGATGCGCAGGACACAATGGTTCCGCTCCTCGTGGTTCAAACGCCGATTTCGCCGGTTCTTCCGTGGAACGTGGGAATTAAGGACCTCACGGCCGATGCTGCGGTTGCGGGCTCAGCTTCCAATGAGACCGCTGCAAACGACAAAGTGACCGGAGTGGCGGGCGCGACCGTAGCGTCCAATACCGCCGGCGAATCGAACCTGCTGCCAAAGTTATCGAACGACGCCGCTCCGACGGAACTGCAGGCGAACAATCAGGATTCGACGAGTACGGCGAGTACGAGCAGCGGGGACGCAGGTGCGGTGGCTAGTCTTATCGCAAATGTGCCAGGCACGACAGCTTCTGATTCAAAGACGCAACCGGGTGGCGGCGGAGCCAATCCTCAGGTCCGTAATGCTTCGCGCAGCGCGGCAGAGGCTACCAACAGCGTTAGCAAAGTCCAGGCGGCGGTGAAGTCCGAAATCGAGCAAGTTCTAGTTCCGCCTGCTGGCGTTCCGGCGACGCCCATTTCGCCAACTACTCCAGTAGTTCCCTCGGACGGAGCTGCTGGCGATGCGCGGGGGACACAGGTTAAGCCGGCGGTGGATAAATCCCAAGGTAGCGCGACGCAGGACAGCCTGGGAACGACCGGGAAAAGCATTGATAGCACCGGAGGCACAAAAGCTCAGACGCGCAAGGACGACTCGCAGTCTTCTTCTTCCTCGAGCTCACAAACGGCAGACCAGGGGATGGGCGCCGCTCCGGCAAAAACAATCGACCCAAGCTCCTCTTTTTCTTTGGCTGGAATTCAAGTGGCATCTACAAGCGGGGATGGCAAGAGCGTAACCGCGAGCGTGCCGCATGAAGCCGGCGACGCGCAGGCTGGACAGCTTGACCAGAAGTCGACGGGCGTGGCGCAGAGTCAAACTCAGGGAGAAAGTGCGGCGGCTTATCCAACATCTCTGATTCACTCGGCAAAGCTGGTCCAGAGTATCGGAGAGGCGGAACTCCGGTTGGGAATACGAGCCGGCGAATTTGGCAGCGTTGATATCCGGACGTCGATGGTAAGAAATCAGTTCACGGCTGAGATCTCGGTCGAACGTGGAGAGCTGGGACGTGTAATGGCGGCAGAACTTCCCAACTTGCAAAACCGGCTCGCGGAACAGCGGGTACCGATGGCAAGCATCGTTCTTCAAAATCACACGGGGGGCCAATCTTCAGCTTCTGAACAACAGAAGCCGCGAGACGGCCAACCGGTGTATGCAATGAATTCAGCAGGTGCACGGGAAGAAGGTCCGGTGCCGGCTTTGGTCGCTTTGGAAGGAACCGCGCCGGCGTCACGACTTGATATTCACATGTAAGGTTTGGTGCAAAGCAAGCTAGATCGAGCAGAAGCGAGGAGGATAAAACCATGAATATTGCAGCTTTACCAAGTCTAACGCCGGGATTGGTTACGGCTCCCTTGAACTCTACGAGTTCCACGAGTTCGAGCAGCTCAACGACCCCAAGCGCAACGCAAAGCGCAAACAGCGCGGAAAACACGTTCATCCAGTTGCTGGTGACTGAAATGCAGTCCCAGGATCCGACGTCACCCATGGATCCGACGACGATGGTCAGCCAGATGTTCTCGATGAATCAACTGCAGCAGTTGATCGATATCAACCAGACGCTCTCGACTGCCATGGGTGGGGCCACTTCCGCCGGCAGCAGTGCGTTGCCTTCGGTCGGCAGCACTTCATCGGCCTCCGCCGCCAGCGCTTCACCGGCCACGGCGGCTTCCTCCAACATCGGCACCGCGCTAATGCAGGCTGCGACTGCGGCGCTGCCCTCCAGCGCTGCGGCTTCGTATGCGCAGCAATTACTGACAGGAGCACACTAATGGCATCCTTTTCGATTCCTCTTTCCGGCCTGGCTGCTACGGGCGAAGCTCTGAACATCATTTCGAACAACCTAGCCAACCTGAATACGGATGGCTATAAGGATCAGAGCGCAAACTTCCAAGACCTGTTCTACCAAAACTATGGCAGCGACGGCGCCGGCGATCCGATTCAAGTCGGCGCTGGAACGGAAGTTGGTTCCACTGCCACCAACTTCAGCGATGGAACCCTGCAGGATACGGGGGTGAATTCGAACGCTGCCCTCACCGGCAACGGTTTCTTCGTGACAGAACAAGCCAATGGGACGATTCAGTACACTCGTGCCGGGGATTTCACTGTGAATTCCGCAGGTCAATTGGTGACTACGGATGGCCAGACCGTTATGGGCTATCCCGCGGTGAACGGCGTGGTCAATCAAGGGGCGGTTTTGTCTCCTCTCCTGGTGGGGGAAGGACAAAACAGTCCTCCGGTCGCGACTACGACGATGCAGCAGCAGACCAATCTGAATGCCGCGGCGGCCGTTGGCACAACTTTCTCCACGCCGATGACGGTTTATGATTCGCTGGGCGAGTCTCACATTCTCACATTCAACTACACGATGACCGCACCAAACACCTGGACGTACCAGGTTACTTTGCCTGCAGCAGACACCGGCGGCGCTGGCAATCCCACAGTGCTGGCCACGGGCACATTGAACTTCAACAGCAGTGGCAATCTGACGGCCCCGGTCGGGACCGTCCCCGTTGCCATTAACGGTTTGGCGGATGGGGCGGCAAATATGAACATGGCGTGGAGCCTGACCGATCCTGCCGGCGACTCGCTCATCACGCAGGTTGCATCGGCGAGCACTACTGCCACCACAGACCAAAACGGCTTCACCAGCGGCACTCTGCAGAATTTCAACATCATGCAGGACGGTACGATCGAGGGTCAGTTCAGCAATGGACAGACTCAGGCGATCGGGCAGCTTGCTGTGGCAAGCTTTGCGAACACGCAAGGCCTGCAACTGGATGGCGGAAGCAGCTACCAGGCCACGCTCTCCTCGGGTGCGGCCGTCATCGGGACAGCCAACACCGGCGGACGCGGAACCATCACCGGAGGTGCCGTGGAGTTGTCGAATGTGGATATCTCCACGGAATTCACCAACTTAATCGTGGTGCAGCGCGCATTCGAAGCGGACGCTCGCGTAGTCACGACGTTTGACTCGGTCAGCAGTTCAACCATCAACCTGCAGGCTGAGCCAGGGAATTAGTCCCTAGTTAGAGGAATTGGCGGCGCGGCTCCACGAGCCGCGCCGCGTCTTCTCTTTTTCTACTCCATCTCTAATTGGTTCTCGCCGCAGCTGTACATGTACGCCGGTAATCGCGGCTTCCAAGTTGTTGTCAACGCACATTCTTTCCTGACCTGGACTCCAGAGCAACGGAGTCGCGACACTACGTTCGCGTGGTACGCGACTTGCATTTGTGGAGCTGAGGTCAGCCTGCGTTTGCCATGGCAAGGTCAGGAAAAACACTCGACTCGAAGCATGAGTCTCACGCAGCGCTCATTCCGTTCGGACTGACGGCCGGTTTAAGTACCGGGGTTGCGTCGAGAAGCATTCGAGAGTGCAGGCAGTAAGGGCGAGGGGAAATTGAGCATGGATGCAGCCGTACAACTCGCAAAAGAAACGCCATCCGCTCCCGCCGTCCCTGCGGCTGAGTCCAGGAAAGATTTGGCGGAGAAGTTCGGCTGGCTTCCCTGCCAACTGTCGCTGGAGATCCCTATTGTCAAATTTACTGTGGGCGATCTGCTGCGGCTGGGCCACGAGTCGATCGTGGAAACCGCGTGTCCTTCCACGAGTGATATTCCGCTGCGAGCGAATGGGCTGCTTATCGCCTGGACTGAATTTGAAGTGATCGGCAACCGGTTGGCGCTGCGCATTACCGAACTGGCATGAGAAGAAAGATAGAGGAGCAAAACTTGGAACAGACAATCACGACCAAAACCAGGACCTGTGACCGGAGCACGCGAGCCAAGAACGGCGACGCAGCCCGAATAGCGAAGCCGAAGAAAACCACCGATTCGACGACCAAGACCAAGGCGGTCACAAAGCGCGCGCTGGTCAAGACGAAAGCGGTTGGCAAGAAGAGCGTTTCTGCCACGAACAACATCGCGGTTGACGAGATCATTCCAAGCGCGGAAGCGGCGCCACAAGCGCACGACTTGCGACAGGAAACTTTCGTCCCTGTAGGTTTGCAAGCCCGAACTGGCGCGGATCCGACCGTGAGTGGAGAGGTCGGTTGTGAAACGCCGGCCTTTGTCCTGAACGGCAGTCTTGGAGAAGGCGAACGAGAGAAAGAATCCGAGTTCAGTACGGGTTCGGCCGAAGCGCAGGAATCCACGGAGTTGCGCCGGAGCGGGACTGTCTACATGTTGGGGGCGGCTTGGAGTTGGGTGCGAAAGAATCTGGTATCTCGCCAGTCGCGAAAACGGCTGCGAGTTTGCGAGAGCGTGTCTTTGGGGGAGAAGCGCTTTGTTGCCGTGATCGAGGTTGACGGGGAGCAGTTTCTGGTTGGCGGGGCGTCGAGTTCGGTGTCGACGCTCGCCCGCCTCGCACCCGCAGCGGGATTTTCTCAAATGTTGAGCCGGCGATGGGCCCAGGATCCGGTTCAGGCATGAAATCCGTTTCCATGCGATGCGCAAAGATTGCGCTGGTCCTGATGGTGATGATGGGCGCCATGCTTGGCGCTGCGGAGGCTCAGCAAACCTCGAGCGATACGGTCGAACCGCCGCAGGCGGAGCGCACCGCAGCTCCAGTGACGCTGCCGACTCCGACCCTGGCACCACCGGTGGATCCGAACGAAATTCGTATCACGGGGGTTGGGAAGGGCTCGACGTCATGGACAATCGTCGTTCTGCTAACGTTTCTGACGCTCATCCCTTCGCTGTTGCTGTGCATGACGCCGTTCGCACGGCTGCTGGTCGTTTTCCACTTTTTGCGTCAGGCGCTGGGTCTGCAGACTACTCCCAGCAATCAAACGCTGATCGGTCTGGCTCTGATACTCACTTTCTTTCTGATGCAGCCTGTCGGCGCGACCATTTATCAGGCCTCGGTTCTTCCTTTGCAGGAAGGGCGCATTTCCGCCACGCAGGCGCTGGAACGCGGGGCCGGACCGGTGCGGCAATTCATGTTGCACTACGTTCGCGAAAAAGACGTTGCTCTGTTTGTCGAATTGTCCAAAGAACCCCGGCCTCGAGATCCGAATGATCTGTCACTCAGAGTGGTCGCACCGGCCTACATCCTGTCGGAGCTGAGGATGGGATTCCAGATAGGCACAGTCTTGTTCCTGCCGTTTCTGGTGATCGACATGGTGGTGGCTTCGATCTCGACGTCGGTTGGCATGTTGCAGTTGCCGCCGGTGGTGATCTCGACGCCGCTCAAGCTGTTGCTGTTTGTCATGGTGGACGGCTGGAATCTGTTGATTGGATCGCTCATGAGGAGCTTTAACTGACGTGATGATGCCAGTCGAACAAGCGATCGACCTAGGGCGAATGACCATGCGAGAGGTTTTTATGGTCGCGAGCCCCATCCTGGCGATTGCAGTGGTCGTGAGCTTGTCGATCAACATTGTCCAGGTGTTGACTTCGCTGCAGGAAACTACGATTTCTGCCGTGCCGCGGTTGCTGGCCGTTGCGGCAGGAGTGTTCTTCCTGATGCCGTGGATGTGGAAGCAATTGTGCCACTTCACGTTGCAACTGCTGTCCGACTTTCATCCGTACTTGCGTTGATGACATGGAAATCTCGCTCATACCGATCATAGGTTCGGTGCTGGTCATTGGACTCCGAGTGTCGGGGCTGATGCTGTTTGCGCCGTTCTTTGGCAGCGCCGTGATTCCGCCACGGATCAAGGTGATGCTGGTGATCGCGATTACAGCAGTTCTGTATCCGGTTTATTCCCCTCACCTCCATATTGTGACGCTGGCGCGTTGGCCCTTGCTGGTGGCCAGTGAAACGGTGGTTGGCATCGCCATGGGAGTTGCGACCAACGCGGTATTTGAGGGCGCCGCGATGGCGGGACAGATCTTGAGCGTGCAAATGGGATATTCGCTGGTGAACATCCTCGACCCTAATACACAGGTTGACAGCACTGTCGTCTCGTTCTTTCACCAGAGTATGGCCATGCTTATCTTCCTTGGGCTGGATGTTCATCATTGGATCTTGCGGGCGGTCGCGCACAGTTTCGAGTACCTGCCTCCGGGCACGGCAACTCTGAACCCGATGTTTCTGCAGGCGCTGCTGCATGAGGGCGCAATTGTGCTTGACCTGGGAATTCAGATTGCGGCCCCGGTGATGTCGGCCACTCTGCTGGCGGATCTGGTGCTGGGCTTGATGGGGAAAGCCTCGCCGCAGATGCCCCTCATGCTTCTTGGGCCGGCGGTGAAAAGCATGTTGGGCGTGACCGTTCTTGGGATCACGATGCGCTTCTGGCCGCACTTGTTTGAAAAGTATTTTTCGGAATCGATTGCATACGCAGAGCACTTGCTGCACCTGGCGCGATAGCAAAACATGGCTGATTCGAGCAAAACAGAGAAAGCTACACCGCAAAGGCGAAAGAAAGCCCGCGAGCAAGGCCAAGTAGCGCGGACTCGAGAACTCTCCAATGCGTTGGCATGGGGTGGTGCGCTTGCGCTCGTGGCATGGCAGGTTCCAGATATCGCGCGGCAATGGCGAGGCTTGTTGCAGAGCAGCTTGGATCTCTCGATACAGCAATCGCTAACGCCAGGGAGTCCGCTGTTTTTCTGGGTTGGTTGCGGAGTATTGCGCTGGGTGGTTCCGGTGGTGGCGACGGCATGGGTGCTCTCAGTTTCGGGAGGTCTGGCGCAAGGCGGACTGGTATTTGCTCCGGAAGCTTTGCAGCTGAAGCCGGAGCGGATGAATCCGGCGGGAAAACTGAAACAGATGTTTTCTCTGGCCGGCCTGAGCGGAATCCTCAAGTCGCTGTTGCCATTCGGAATCATTGTCTGGATCGGCATTTCAACTGTCACCAAGCACTGGGAGACCGTGATGCATGCATCCGAGCTCGGAGTGCGTGCTTTTGCAGGTTTCGTGGTCAGCGTGATGGGCGAGTTGATTTGGAAATCTGGACTGGTACTGGTGGCCTGGGCCGCCATCGATTATCTGCTGGTCTGGCAGAAGCTTGAAGGCGACCTGAAGATGAGCCGCCAGGATTTGAAGGATGAAGCCAAGCAAACGGAAGGCAATCCTCAGATCAAAGGCCGGATTCGTCGCCTGCAGCGCAGTCTGCGGCGAAGGCAAATGCTTCGCGATACTGAAAAAGCCAGTGTCGTAATTACCAATCCCACTCACTTTGCGGTTGCATTGCGTTACGAGATGGAGATGGAAGCTCCAATCGTTATTGCGAAAGGCCGGGATTTGCTGGCACAGGAGATTAAGGAAGTGGCTCGCTGGCATGGGATTCCGGTGCTGGAGAATCCTCCTCTGGCGCAAGCGCTGTACCGCTCGGTGGAAGTGGGGCGTCCAATTCCGGCGGCATTGTATGCGGCCGTAGCGGAAATTCTGGCATTCGTGTTCCGCGCGCAGGCTCGCGCTCGTCAGGCACAGGCAGGGCAGGTACGTTGAGATCGGTGACAAGTTTGCGGAGAAAGAATGGCGACTAAACCAAAATTGAACGCGGCGTCGGGAGGCACTGGAGATTGGATCGTGCCGGCGCTGGCGGTGAGCATGGTGTTTGTCATGCTAATCCCGCTGCCTGCGCTGGTGGTCGATCTACTGCTGGCCCTGAGCATTACAGCGTCTGTTCTGGTGATGCTGGTCGCGATTCAGATTTTGAAGCCGGTGCAGTTTTCCGTGTTTCCAAGTTTGCTGCTGCTCCTGACCTTGTTTCGTCTGTCTCTGGGTCTGGCCAGCAGCCGCCGGATTTTATTGCACGGGAGTGAAGGTGCGGCAGCGGCGGGACGCGTCATTGAGTCGTTTGGCCAATTCGTGGTGGGCGGCAATTATGTTGTAGGCTTCGTTCTCTTTCTGGCGCTGATCGCCATCCAGTACATGGTCGTCAGCCACGGTGCGGTGCGTACGGCAGAAGTTACGGCTCGCTTCACGTTGGACGCAATGCCCGGCAAGCAAATGGCGATTGATGCCGACTTGAATGCCGGACTGATCGACGAAAAGCAAGCTCGAAGCCGCCGCGAACAGATTGCGCACGAAGCTGAGTTTTACGGAGCAATGGACGGCGCTGCCCGCTTCAGCCAGCGAGATTCTCTGGCGACGATTCTGATCACGGCTATCAACATCATCGCAGGGTTTCTGATTGGGGTGTTCCAGCACGGTATTCCCTTCATGGAGGCTCTGAAGACCTACACCGTCCTGACAGTTGGCGATGGGTTGGTCAGCATGATTCCATCGCTTCTTGTCTCCGTTGCTGGAGCTATCGTTCTCACCCGAGCATCCTCAGACAGCACGCTCGGAACCGATCTCGGCAAGCAACTGTTCCGCAAGAGCCGTCCTTTGTGGATTGCCGCAGGAGTCATGGGTGGGCTGGCGATCATTCCCGGTCTGCCGAAACTCTCATTCATTCTGATGGCTGGAATACTGATCTTTCTGGCCCGCCGCGTAGGTCCTGCGGTCGCCGCCGATGCGCTTGCGACTTCGGCGGCCGAAGCGGCCAAGCCTCAAGCTCCGGGGACGCCTGCTTCCGATCCTCTCGATTCCGTTCTCAAGCTGGATGAGTTGATGCTGGAGGTTGGGTTGGGGTTAGTGCCTTTGGTAGACAGCAAGCAGGGAGGACAGTTGCTGGGAAAAGTACGCTCCTTGCGAAAACAATTGGCGCAGCAACTCGGATTCCTGGTGCCGTCCATCCACATCACCGACAACCTCACGCTGAAGGAACGCGAGTATGTGATCCATTTACGCGGGGTCGAAATTGCACGGTGGGAAATGCGGCGCGATTGTCTGCTGGCGATCAGTTCGCAATCATCGCCTCCGGCATTACCTGGGCAGGATACGCGCGAGCCGGCCTTCAACGCGGCGGCTAAATGGATTTCGCCTGAATTACAACCTCAGGCAGTGGCGGCCGGCTATGTGGTGGTTGATCACACTTCGGCTCTTGCCACGCACTTGAGCGAAGTCGTGAAGCAAAACGCCCATCTCCTCCTCACCCGCCATGAGACCAAGCGTCTCATCGACCGGGTGAGCGAGTCTCATCCCAAGCTGGTGGAAGAACTGCTTCCCAAGTTGATGACGCTGGGCGAAGTGCAGAAAGTTCTTCAGCAATTGTTACGCGAACAAGTTTCAATCCGCGATTTGGGAACGATTCTCGAAACGATGGTCGAGACCGCGGCAGTCAACAAGAATCCAGTCGTGCTGGTGGAGGCGATCCGGCAAACGCTGGGACGGGCCCTGGTTCGGCCGTTACTGGATGAAAAAGGTGAGCTGAGGGTGGTGACAGTAGATCGTGCCATCGAAGAAGAATGTGCGCGCAGCCTGAGTCCCCAACCGGCTACTACTGGGGCGATACAACCTAACACCGCGCGTCGAGTATGTGATGGTCTGCGCACGCTGTTTGGCGACCAGGTTGTGACGGCGCCACCAATTTTGTTGTGTCAATCTCCAGCACGCTTTCAATTGCGACGGCTGCTGGAGCCGTTTTTGCCAAAAATAGTTGTACTCGCTCCGACGGAGATTCCGGCGATGGTTCCAGTTCATTCGATCGGAGCACTACGGTAAGTCATTCAATCGCAACAACAGACGAGTCGAGGATCCCATGCAACAGGCACAAAGCGCATACAAGGAACAGCAAGTAGACGAAAAAGAAGACCGCGAGCAACTCATCATGAGAGAGTTGCCTCAGGTCTATTACATTGCCAGACGAATTCATGAGCGTCTGCCGCAGCAAGTGCCACTCGAAGACTTGGTGCATGCCGGAGTGATCGGATTGATCGAGGCAGTCCGCAGTTTCGATCCGAGCAAGTCGGTTCCGCTCAAGTCGTACGCTAAGTTCCGCATTCGCGGAGCCATACTCGACAGCCTTCGCGAACTGGACTGGGGATCGCGTCCGCTTCGCCACAAAGGCCGGCAGATCGAAGAGGCCATCTCGAACCTGTCGAAGAAGCTCGGCCGTCAGCCCGAGGAAGAGGAAATCGCCGCGGAACTGGGCATTACCATCGACGAACTCTATGCCATCGCCCACAAGATCGATGGAGCGATTCTGGTTGGACAGCAGGTCAGCTCGATGTATGACCGGTCCGAGAAACAGGATCTCATCGAATCGGCGCCGAGCCGTGACGAGAATCCCTTTGAGCTTTGCGTGCGAACAGAAGTCAAAGAGAAGCTTGCTAAAGCGATCGGAACGCTCTCGGAAAAAGAGCAAATGGTCATTTCTCTTTATTACAAAGAGGAATTGACCATGAAAGAAATCGCGGCCGTGATGCAGCTCGGGGAATCGAGGATCTCGCAGCTTCATACCCTGGCTCTCCCGAAGTTGCGCGCGGCTCTGCAAAACGCGGCGCTTGACGAAGCACTGTTGTGAGAGGACTCGAGACAGAGAATATGTTTGCAACGCAGCGCATTCCGAAGAACCCGTCGAAGTGGAGGAAATTGGTGCCCAAGTGCGCCAATTCCGGTTGCAAGATGAAAACCTTGTTGCAGGCTTTCAGTCATCGCAACCGCGGGTTAAACGTGGACGGCAATTGGTATTGCGGTCCAGCTTGTTTTGAGCAGGCCGTCAAAGGGAAGATCGCAGAGATGATGACCTTCCAGGGCAAGCCGGCCAAGGCGCGCACTTCACGCGTCCCGCTTGGACTGCTGCTGCTGCAACGCGGGGTCTTGACGACCGAGCAACTCAAGATTTCGCTCGAGCAGCACCGGTCGACGGAATTGAACTTCGGCGACACGGTGCAGCAGCTTGGCTTTGCAACGCAGGAACAGGTGACGGCGGCAGTTGCCGCTCAATGGGCGTGTCCAGTATTTCCCTTGGGAGACCGGCGATTGGAAGTCCAAGTTCGGGTTCCGCGGCAATTCCTGGAACTGTATGGATTGCTTCCTGTCCACTATTCGGAGAGCGAGCATCGCCTTCTGATCGGTTTTGTGAGTGGGGTGCAGCACCAGGTCCTTTATACGATTGGGCATATAACTGGCTGCACGGTAGCGCCGTGTTTTATTACTGCGCGCGAATATGAGATGCACTTGCACTCCCCGGCCACACCTTTTCTGCGTGACGACGAACTGGTTTTCGAACAGATCGTCGAAACTACCGAGATGGCCCGCATCACCGCGAACTATGTGGTTCAGCTGGCGGCGAACCGGGTGCGGATGGGAAAATGCCGTGATTACCTTTGGACCCGCATCTTTGGGCAGAAGCGGGAGATGGACCTGTTGTTCCGCCTGCAGAGCTCTTAGAGAGCCTGAGAGCTAAAGCTTGGACCATCGACTGCCGATAAAACGTTGGCGAGATGGTCCCAATGTTTGCAAAACCGACGACTTACAAGACCCGGCTGACGATTGCTCCCCAACAGTCTTTAGTTGAGGTTGCTCGCGCATCAATGTTTCCTTTGCCGGGCGAAGCAGAGTTTCCCAGTCCTCCAGCCCTGCCGAATGCGCTGCTTCAACTTGAATTGCGCTTGTCAGCGCCTGTGGCCGATCTCAGCGACATTACCAACATCATTCGGAGCGACGTCGGACTGACCGCGCAGTTATTGCGGCTGGCGGCTCGGGAGATCGAAGAGTCGCCGGACAAAATTGTCGCGCTCAGCGAGATCGTAGTCCACGTTGGGGTTGAAAAGTTAGGAGCGCTCGCGGCCCGGACCAAGGCTCTGCCGCACTTCAGCAGCCATGCGGGGCCGAGTGTATCCGAGCGGTTCTGGATGCATTCCAGGTTAACCGCCCTCCTCGCGGAAGAACTCGCCGCTCCGTGCTGCGAAGTCAGCAGGGAAGAAGCCTACCTGGCTGGACTTCTATTCCATCTTGGCGATCTTCCTTCGCTAATGGGCTGGAAGCCCGCGAGCTCGAATGCCGCGGATTCCCGTCATGTCGGCTATCGAATGGCAAGGGCTTGGGGATTTCCCCGCGCTCTGGCGGACGTCATCGGTGGCGACCGCGAAGTCTGCCTCACTCGCGAAGCGCGGGCACTGCTTGACGTTGTTACCGACGCCGACACCTGGGCGTCGCGGTTGGAATTTCTGGTAGCGCGTGAATCCGCGACCATCCGCGCTAAGAATCCGCCGTATCGGCTAGGGCGCGGTTAGAGATACCAATGCAGGGCGACTTATAGAACGACGCATCCCGAAATGTTTTAATCCGCCTCTCATTCGCTGGGTCAACATCGACGAATCTTCAATCACTTACAGCTATTCCTGCGCGAGCAATGTGGCCCCACCCGTGCTTGTTCCTGTGCAGGAGTCTCTATGGACAGCGGTTTCTATGCGGCATGCACGGCATTAATGGCGCGAAGCCAGACTCTGGATCTGGTTGCGAACAACCTGGCCAACGTCAGCACTCCCGGATACCGGGCCGAGCACAGTTCTTTTAGCGGGCTTCTTGCCGCATCTTCCGGCGCACCGCTTTCCGGCCTGAATCTGGCGGTAAATGACTATTCGGTTCTGGGCGGCAGCCAACTCGATCTTTCTCAGGGGAATTTGGAAAAAACCGGCAACGATACGGATCTCGCGATCGAGGGCAAAGGATTTTTCGCAGTTAAGACAGCCGACGGTCAGCTTTTCACGCGAGACGGAAATTTTCATGTGTCGCCGAAGGGGCAGCTGGTCACATCTGAGGGGGACCTGGTTTTAGGCACCGATAATCGCCCCATCCCAATTGTGGGCGCGCCGGTGTCCGTTAGTCCAGATGGAACCATCTCGGTGAACGGAGCTCTAGCGGGCCAGTTGAAGATTGTCGATTTTCCGGCAGGAACGCCTTTGGAAGGAGTGGGGAAGACTTACTACTCCGCGCCCGATAAGACTGCGGTGCCGGCCACACACGCCAGCGTGCAGCAGGGAATGCTCGAAAGCTCAAATGTAAACCCGGTTTCAAGTTCGGTTGAATTGATTACAGTGCAACGCTACGCGGAACTGATGCAGCGGGCGCTGACCATGTTCCACACGGAAATGAACCAAGTCGCGACACAAGATTTACCCAGAGTTTCGAACAACAACTTCTAAGGAGCGGCAAATGCTTCGTGCACTTTACACAGCAGCCAGCGGAATGTCGGCGCAGCAACTCAACCTCGACAACATTGCCAACAACCTTGCGAACTCGAGCACGGCAGGCTTCTACTCACGCCGGCTCCAGTTTTCTGATTTGGTCTATCAGAACGTGATCATGCCCGGCGCTGCAGCGACCCAGCAAACCACCATTGCGGCCGGTCTTCAGGTCGGACTGGGAACCATGCCCGCCGCGTCAGAGATTGTGCAGACCCAGGGCAACTTCAGTTCCACCGGGAACCCTTTGGACGTCGCGATCCAGGGGCTGGGTTTCTTCCAGGTCACATTGCCGGATGGGCAAATCGCCTATACCAGATCCGGCAACTTTCATCTTGACGCGACCGGAAACATTGTCACTGCAAACGGAACTCCGTTGCAGCCCAGCATTACCATTCCGGCGAATGCGACTACGGTCACGATTGGCTCCGATGGCACGGTCTCGATAACGCAAGCGGGACAGACTGCTGCCCAGCAGGTAGGCAGCATTCAGCTTGCGATGTTTCAGAATCCCGGCGGGTTGAATAGCGTGGGCAACAATCTTTATCTGGCGACAACGGCTTCTGGCGACCCGATCGTCGGAGCTCCTGGATCAGCCGAAGGGATGGGCACGCTTCAGCAGGGCATGTTGGAGCAATCGAACGTGGACGTAGTGGCGGAATTCGTCAACATGATCGTGGCTCAGCGTTCGTATGAATCAAACGCTCGGGTTGTGACGTCGGCGGATCAGATGCTGCAGGATCTCACAAGTCTTGGCCGTTAAGCGGGTAGCGATGCGAAAAGGAAAAAACAAACTCGCCTGGTGCGTCCTGATGTTTGCGGCGGCTCTGCCTGCGGCCATGGGTCAGGCAGATAGCGCTCGCAGCATCTCGACCCAGCGGGTCGCAGATGCGATGGCAGCGGCGGGCATCGTCGTGAATCTGGATCAGATCGAACTTCTCTCGGGAATCAGCGGCACCAGAGAAAATGCAAGCGTGCGGGTGGTGAGCGTGGCTGATCAAGCGGGCGGCTCGTTAAAGGTGAAGCTGCGCTGCGAAGACAATCAAGAGTGTTTGCCCTTCTATGTGCTGGTGCACGGCCTCGATGCAGTAAACGCGGGCCCTACAATCACGCGCGCCGTACCGGTGGTGAAGGCAAGTTCGCCGCAGAACGTTATTCGTGGCGGCGATCGTGCGACGTTGATTCTTGAAAGCCCGGATTCTCGAATGAGCCTGCCCGTGATCTGTCTGCAGAGCGGGGTACGCGGGCAGACGATTCGAGTCGCCAGCCCGGATCATCGGCAGCTTTTTAATGCGGAAGTCATTGCACCTGGAATACTGAAAGGCAGCCTGTGAGCCACGGAAAGCAAGTAAGGATGCGCGGAGTCCGGTTGGTGGTACTTTTGTGGGCCACGACCATCCTGTTTCTGTCCAGCACTCCGTTCGCGTTAGCCAAGCCAAAACAAGATTCGGAAAAACTGCGTGCAGATTACATCGCCCGCATGCAGCAGCAACCCACCACGCAGGAAACCACGACGCTAGGCAGCCTCTACACTCCCAGCGGCGCTTTCACAGATATGAGTGCGGACTATAAGGCGCACCGTTTGGGCGACATTGTCACCCTGCTGGTGTCGGAAACAACCGCCGCCCAATCTACCGGGGATGTGAATAATTCAAGAACATTCGCGGCAAATTCCGCAATCACCAATCTGCCGGGAACCAGTTCGCAGGCGGCGAACCCGCTGCTCGGCATGACGTCCTCCAAAAGCCTAAAGGGGACAGGAGAAACTTCCACCGGTTCAAGTGTAACGGCCACCGTCTCCGCTCACGTGATTGCGATGCTGCCCAATGGAAGCATGATTATCGAAGCGGAGCGGCGCATCCTGATCAACAGCCAGCATGAAAACTTGATCGTGCGCGGAGTACTGCGTCCAGGAGATGTGGGACCGAACAACACCGCGCCTGCCACGGCGCTGGCCAATCTCGAGATCGAACTGAAGGGCAAGGGTGTGGTCTCGGATTACATTGGCCGGCAGAATCCTATCATTCGGGGGCTGCTATGGCTGCTTACCTGGTAAACAGAAAACATCTCGGCTTGCTTTGTATGCAGTCTTACGGGCTGACAGTCCTAATGTTTCTTCTTCTCGTTTTCGCTGGACCGAGAGCAATGGGTGATGACGCTCGTCACGTTTTGGTTCGAGACATCACGACCATCGAAGGCATCCGGGAAAACCCACTCATTGGCTACAGCGTGGTGGTCGGACTGAACCGTACGGGAGACAGCCAACAGACGCAATTCACCACGCAGACCCTGGCCAACGTTTTACAACGGCTGGGCGTTCAGGTTCCCGCCACTACGATCCAAGTTCGCGATGTTGCCGCCGTCATGGTTACTGCCTCACTTCCGCCGTTTGCGCGGCCGGGAACTACTCTTGATGTAACCGTATCTTCCATCGGCGATGCCAAGAGCATCGAGGGAGGGGTGCTCTTACTAACCTCGTTGCATGCCGCCGATGGGCAGGTCTATGCCGAGGCGCAGGGTGCACTTACCTTGGGCGGTTATACGGCTGGCGGAGCGGGTAACTCGAAGGTAGTAAATCATGCGACCGTCGGCCGAGTGCCGGGGGGTGGCATTGTGGAGCGCGATACTTCGATTGATTTGAAACATATGAAGGTCTTGTCGTTGGCTCTGCGCGAACCGGATTTCACTGCCGCGCGTGACGTTGCCAACGCCATCAATCACGAGTTCGGAAAGGATCTGGCTTCCGCGCTGGACAGCCGGCACGTGGATGTCAACGTAGACCAATCGGGAGTCTCTTCGGTTCCAACTTTGATTGCACAGGTGCAGAATCTAACCGTCGCCATCCATCCTCCCGCTAAGGTGGTCATGAATGAACGGACGGGAACGATCGTCATGGGAGGGGATGTGAAGTTGTCTCCCGTGTCGGTGCTGCATGGCGATCTTACCGTGGAAGTTACGACGACATTCGCGGTCTCTCAGGCGCTGCCTCATGCCACGGGAGGGAAAACAGAAGTCGTGCCCGAAACTGATGTCCAGGCACATGACAAAGCTGCGCGTTCGTTTCAGTTGAAAGAAGGAGCGAACGTCGAAGAGTTAATCAATGGTCTGCACGCGATGGGCGCGACAGCTCGCGATATAGTGGCGATTCTGCAGGCGATAAAAGCCGCGGGCGGATTACAGGCTGAGCTGGAGGTGCTCTAAGTCATGAGTGATTTTCGTATCGCTAATTTGGCAAGCAGTGGTCCGAGTCTCACTCAGGCGAAAAGCGATCTTGCAGTACAGAACTTGCGAAACCAGTCGACGAAACCAAGCTCGTCCAAAATCGACAAGGCTGCGCATGATTTCGAAAGCATCCTGGTAGGACAGTGGCTCGAAAAAGCGGAGAAGTCATTCGCCACTGTGCCGGGTTCCGATCCGGATCAGGACCAAGATGCCGGTCACGATCAGTTTCAGAGCATCGCCTGCCAGTCTCTGGCGCAAGGTATGGCCAAGAAGGGCGGGTTCGGGATCGCCGCCATGATTAGCAAACATTTGGCTGCGGCCGAGGCAAAACAGACGGGGACCGACCCGAATGTGGCTTCCGGAGCCTCATCCAGCGTTAGTTTGAGTGGCGCTAAGTTAAAGAACGATAAGTAGTTACAGCAGTGCACAGTTTACTGGCTGGGACTGAAGTTTTTTTCCGGAAAAGCCGATTAGAGTTCGCCAGCGAACTGTGAGGTTTTGATTATGAGAATTGGATTAAACCAACCCGATCCGCAGTCGGTCTCAGCCGAACAGACACAGAAGTCCTCGACGGCTGCGACAAACCAGTCTGAACTGTCGCCGACGAGCGATAAGACTGCTTTGTCGCAGGACCGAGTTACCCTCAGCGCCCTTGCCACGCAAGCGCTAGGGATGCCCGAAGTGCGCCAGGGAACAGTGGACAGCTTGAGGCAGAGCGTCAACAACGGACAGTACCAACTCGATCCTGATGAGATCGCCGATGCGATCCTGCGCGGTAGGCAGAATTAAGGATCGAGCGAGTTAATTGACGATGCTGAAATCCGAGGCAAACCGCAAGCAGGAACTGGTTGAGCATCTCGCTCAGGTCCATGCCCTGACGCAAGCAGTTGCGTCCGCGATCTCAGCCATCGAGAAGAATGACTTGCGCAAGCTTGAGGAACATTTGGCGATGCAGGAAACGATCTGCAACCGGCTTGCCGGTGCAAAAGGGATGCTGTTGCCAGCGGGCAAGGAAAAACTGCCTCCCGCCGAAACCGCGGATGCGGAGTTGTTGCGGGAAATTCGTCAGGCGCACATCGCGCTGGCGCAGCTCAACCGCGTCTATGCCGCGTTGTTGAAACGCACCCGAAGATCTGCCGGCCTGATTCTTGCCCTCTACCGCAGCCACGGAGAGGGCTACGATCGCAAAGTATCCACTTTGTCACAACGTCACACTTGGTCGTGCGAGGTATAACCTCATGGGATCGTTATCATCCTCGATGTGGATCGCGTCCGAGGCCCTGGGAGCGGATCAAGGGGCTCTGGACGCTACGTCCAATAACATCGCCAACCAGAACACGCCAGGCTACACTCGCGAGATACCCATCCTCACGGAAGCGGCGCCGACCGAAGAGGGAAACGTAACCTATGGCAACGGCGTAGTCCTGCAGCAAATCCAGAGTGTTCGCGATCAGGTTCTGGAGATTCAGATTGCGGATCAAAATCAACAGCAAAGCAGCGCACAGACGCAGTACAACGCGCTGCAGCAGGTCCAGAGTCTGTTCTCCGATCCCACGCAGGGCATCGGGGCGGACTTCACGAATTTCTTCAACAGCATCAGCCAGCTTTCCACCGATCCGGCCAGTATGCCCGATCGCCAGGCAGTGCTTACGGCAGCGCAGACTCTTGCGGGCGATTTCAATTCGACTGAATCGAACCTGGACTCGATTCAGTCAGGCTTAAATCAGTCGGTCACCTCAACCGTTTCCCAGATCAATACATTGACGCAGCAGATCGCCCAGATCAATTTGCAGGTCGGGCAGATGCAAAAGCTGGGCGAGGACCCTGGCAGCCTCGGCGACCAGGAAACTGAACTCATTCAGCAGTTGTCCCAATTAACGAACGTGAACCAGATTCAGACCGAAAACGGCCTCACGCTGACCACTGGAAACGGAACGCCCTTGGTCGTCGGCGGTCAGAGCTTTGCTCTCCAGACTACGAACGGGCCTAACGGGATGACGGATATCTCTTTCCAGGGGCAAGACATCACCAGCTCTCTTCAAGGCGGGCAGCTGGGCGGCACCCTGCAGGTTCGAGATACGGTGATTCCCGGGCTGCTCAGTCAAATCGACAATCTGGCCAGCCAGTTCGCAACCAGCATCAATGCGGCCCAGGCATCTGGCTACGACCTGAACGGAAATGCCGGACAGCCGATGTTCTCAGATACGACCGGAGCGGGGGCAGCCAGTAATCTAACAGTCGCGATCACTAACCCCAGTCTGATCGCTGCCAGCTCTGACGGAACTCAAGGGAGCAACGGCAATGTCGCCAATCTTCTGGCCGTGCAAACGCAGACGCTCCCCGCCGGCGAGAATCCGATTGATACTTACGCCAACTTAGTGTCGCAAACAGGAAACCTCACGGCCCAGGCGCAGGCCGAAGTGACGGCGAGCACTGCCAGCCTGAATCAATTGAACGACCAGTTGGGATCGATTTCCGGAGTCAACGTCGATGAGGAGACGACCAACCTCATGAATTACCAGCGAGCCTACGAAGCCGCGGCTCGTGTGATAACAACGGTGGACGAATTGACCCAGTCTGTCCTGGACATGGGATCGGGGGTAACGGCTGCGCCGTAAACCTATGCGCGTTAATCCAAATTACACACCTGACATTCTTAATGACCTGTTCCAGCAACAGGCCCAGGAACAGACCTACACAACGGAACTCGCCACCGGACTGCGGGTCAATGAACCTTCTGACGATCCCTCGGCGGCTGCGGCGGACGTGGAGAACCAAGCGCTCCAGAGTCAGACCGACCAGTACCTTCAGAATACGAGCAACCTTGAGGGCTCGCTGCAGACTGCCGATTCGACGCTCAGCTCGGTAGTCTCTGCTCTGAACCAGGCAATTTCTTTGGGAACACAAGGCGCCAACGGCGATTTGTCGGCCGCGGACCAGCAAACCATCGCGCAGCAAGTTCAGAGTATCCAGAGCCAGATCGTGCAGTTGGCCAACACTTCCTATGAAGGCAGCTACATCTTTGGGGGGACAGCGACGCAAACAGTCCCGTTTACGCTGGATTCGACCCAGCCCTCGGGCGTGCTTTACAACGGAAATGCCGGAGTGAACACGGTCGAGATTGCCCAAGGAAACAGCATGCAAGTGAACCTTCCCGGCAATCAGCTCTTCCAGGGCGCGGGGGGCAGCGTCATGGGTTCACTACAGCAACTGGTGACGGCGCTGCAGAGTGGCAATTCAGCCAGTATTGGCACTGCAACCACGCAAGTGGGCAGTGCGCTAAGTTATTTGTCGCAGCAGCGCGTTTTTTACGGCAGCGCGGTCAGTCAACTTAATGCCAATCAGTCCTATCTGCAGCAAGAGCAGGTGAATTTGCAATCGGAGCAGAACACTCTGGTGGGCGCCAACATGGCCACAGCGGCAACCGACCTGTCTCAGGCGCAAACGGCCCAGAATGCAACACTGGCGGCTCTGGCGCAGATAATTCCACAGAGTTTGCTGAATTACCTTAAATAGCTTCTGTCCGATGAGGCAGTCCGCTGGCAATCAAGTCTGCGGTTCACCCGGGTCATTATCCCAACCATCGGATCCCTTTCGCTCCTTCATCTACATTCTTCGCTGGGGCTTGCTCAAAACCTACCAAACTGAAATAATGCGACGGCTTGATCATAGCTGAGAGTGACAAGCGCCAGAGCCCGAGACAGTGCCAAGTCAGTCTGAAGGGCAATCGGGAGCTCGCATCGGTTTGTAGGCAGAAAGCCCGAACACTCTGAGTGAAGCCTAGGCAGGCTCGCAGGAGCCGGACGACTTAGGCTGCGAGATAAGGCAACGGTCGCGAGCGGGTGGTATCCTGCGAAAACGGACTCGTACCAAGCAGTGAGGTTCATGGCTGGGCCAGGTGTAGTGGTATCCGGATTAGGAGCCCGTCGCGGTTATCGCCGCGCGCCTCTTGTTGTCTTTTCCGCCGTCGTCGTTCGCGGCAGCCGCAGCATAGCCTTATTGATACCAAAGCTATTCCTCCTACGCTTCTTCCGACACAAAATCTATCGGTTGCAATCCGCAGGCGTCAGCGTAGCGCTCTCTTTCATCTTATTGTTCCTCACCCATCCCTTGATTGCTTCGAACGTCAGGGAACCGAAGCGAGCTCTTATCCTTTATTCATTCGACCGGGAACAGGGCATTAATGCTGGCATCGATGAAGCTCTGCGATCGCGCTTGAGGGCTCGCTTGCCCGATCCAGTCGAGTTCTACACCGAGTATCTGGATCTGGCACGGTTTCCTGATCCTGGCCACGAGGAAACGCTAGTCAAACTGCTGCGGCTGCGCCTAGCGGAAAAACCTCCCGATCTGATCATCGCGGCGGGCTACGCGGCTTCGAATTTTGCTCTGAAAAAGCGCAAAGACCTCTTTCCCAACACCCCGATCGTTCTGAACTTCAGCGAGCCCAGAACTGGAGACCTGAACGTTGGGCCGGAAGAACGCTCACTCATCACCGGGATGAAATTCAAGGAAGAGCCGTCGCGTACGCTGGATCTGGCGTTGCAGCTTCAACCCGACACGCAGAGAGTTGTCGTCGTCGTCGGGAGTTCCCCGGGTGAGAGGTTCTGGCTGGTGCAACACCGAATCGATTTGGCACGCTTTGAAGGAAGGGTCACGCTGACCTACCTGACGGACCTGTCGATGGATGGGATTCTGAAGCAGGTGAGGCACCTGCCGCCGCACACGATCGTCTTTTTCAGCCACTTTCTTCAAGATGCCAGTGGGCAATTCTTCAATTCTGTGGAAGCGCTTGACTTGATTGCGAACGCAAGTAATTCCCCGATCTACGGCAGTCTTACTTCCGATATCGGACATGGAGCGGTCGGCGGATACATGGAAGATCCCGGGAAGACAGGCATTGCCACTGCAGATTTGGCGGTGCGTGTCCTCAGCGGCGAGAAGCCAGGGGACATTCCCATGGTCTTCGAGTCGTCGCAGGATACGGTGGACTGGCGTCAGTTGAAGCACTGGAGGATCAGCGAGAGCCGAGTACCGCCAGGATCGATAGTGTTGTTCAAAGAGCCCTCGATGTGGGACCGCTACTGGCCCTATGTCCTTGGGCTGCTCGGCCTCTTTATTTTCGAGGCGTCCCTCATACTCGGGCTCCTCGTGCAGCGGCAGAAAAGGAACCGGGCTGAGAAGCGACTCCTCGGCGAGAAGGCATTTTCGGATGCGGTAATCGAAAGCCTACCCGGAATCTTCTTTATGCAGGACGAAGCCTTCAAGAACGTACGTTGGAATAGGAACGCTGAGACTCTAGCTCGGTATCATCCGTCGGAAGCACGGCAACTGATCAATGTATCCAGGGAATACCAGATTACGGCTCGACAGAAAATTCAAGAGGTGATCGAGAAGGGGGCTGCTCAGGCCGAGATTGAGTTCTTAGGACAAGGAGGCTCCACGCATCACTACCAAGTCAACGCCCATCGCGTGGAACTGGGAGGCAAGCGATACATCGTCGCCGTGGGAATCGATATTTCCGAGCGCAAAAAAACCGAAGAAGAACTACGTCTCAGTGAAGCGCGTTTTTCGAGCGCGTTTGAGTACGCCCCGATCGGCATTGCCCTGGTCACGCCTGATGGTAGCTTTATCAAGGTGAACGGAACTCTCTGCGAATTGCTGGGCTATACGCCGGAGGAATTGCAGACGAAGAACTTCCGGGACGTGACTCATCCGGATGATGTGGACGCCTCTCTCAAATCTGCGAGGCAGGCTCTGGCCAGCGAAGCCCGCTCTTATCAGATGCAAAAGCGCTACACTCACAAGTCCGGACGTGTGGTATGGGCGTGGTTGAGCACTTTTCTGGTCCGGGATAGCAAGGGCGGGCCTTTGTATTTCATTTCTCAGATTCAAGATATTACTGAACGCAAACGTGCGGAAGACGACCTCCGGGATGCCGAGGAGCGGTTCGCCAAGGCGTTCCAAAGCAGTCCAGAGATGTGCGCCATCACCACCTTGCGTGAGCCGCGCTTCATCGAAGCCAACGATACATTTCTACGGGTCATGGGATACGAGCGTTCCGAGGTGATTGGCAGAACCGTTGCGGAATTAAGAATCTGGCCTGACCCGGAAGAGCGCGCGGCAGTGATAAAAAAGGTTCTCGAGGGGCCGGCGGCAAGGGAAGAAGATGTGAGATTCCGGACAAAGTCGGGGAGAATTCTTCAGGTCCGCATGTCGGCTGAAGTCATCCACCTGCAAAACGAACCCTGCCTGTTGGGGCTGGCACGAGATGTCACGGAGCAAAATCTGCTTGAAGAGCAGTTTCGTCAGGCTCAGAAGATGGAAGCAGTGGGACGGCTAGCCGGTGGTATCGCACACGATTTCAACAATCTTCTGGGCGTCATTATCGGTTATAGCGAACTTGTGAGTTCAGGTCTTCCCACGGATTCCGTTTTGCACAAAAGAGTCGAAGCGATCAAACAGGCCGGCCAGCGCGCGGCCGCGTTGACCACCCAATTGCTTGCCTTCAGTCGCAAGCAGGCACTGCAACCCAGAGTAGTGAATTTGAATTCCGTGGTGACAGAGACCGAGAAACTCCTGCGCCCGCTGCTCGGCGAAGATATTGAGCGGACAGTGGTTCTGGATTCCAAACTCGGGCAGGTGAAAGCGGACGCGGGGCAGATTGTTCAGGTCATCATGAACCTGGCGGTCAACGCCCGCGACGCCATGCCCAACGGCGGCAAACTGATTATCGAGACCGCGAATATCTCGGTCCAGGAAGAGACACTGTGTGAAGGCATTCCTGTCCAGCCGGGTTTCTATGTGATGCTGGCGGTTGGAGACACGGGCACCGGAATGGATGATGAAACCAAGGCCCGCATTTTCGAGCCGTTTTACACCACGAAGCCAGCAGGGAAGGGGACCGGTCTCGGCCTGGCGACGGTGTATAGCATTGTGGATCAAAACGGCGGCTGCATTTTTGTCGAGACCAGCGTTGGAAAAGGCACGATGTTCAAGATCTACTTGCCTCGCATTGATGAGGTTGCAGATGCGCCGGTCTTGCAGGTGGCGCCGGCAAAGACCACGCAGGTGTCAGGAACGGTTCTATTGGTGGAAGATGAATTGGGACTGCGTGCCGTCGTCGACGAGAGTCTGCGGCAGGAAGGTTATAGAGTGTTGCTTGCGGCGAACGGCATGGATGCGCTAGAGGTAGCCACGCGGCACCAAGGCCCGATCCAATTGTTGATCACGGACGTGATTATGCCCTTTGTGAGCGGCCCGCAGTTGGCCCAGTCCTTGAAAGCGCTGCGCCCAGAAACCCGCGTGCTTTACATATCCGGATACACCGCCGATAAGTTCGCCGATTATCCCAAACTGGATCCAGACCTGGCTCTTCTGCAAAAACCGTTCAAGCTGGTCGACCTTGCGCAGAAGGTGCGTGATCTGCTGAACGAGGGAGCCGAAAAACCGCATCCGCAAAACATAGGTTAGTCGAAGCTAAGCTCATGAACGCCACCGAAAGCAGCGACCGGCTGCTGGTTTTCGACTGCCACGAAGCCTGGGTGCACCAGCTCCGTGTCCTGCCACAACCCATGGACGTGGTCGTGGGCCTGAAGGGCCGCCACACGGACGGATGGGACATAGCCATGCGTCCGGTCCCACCCAACGCGCGTATCGTGCGGCTGGAGGATGTGATCGCCGCCGCACCCAGCTACTACTGCATTGTGGCGCACAATCTTACCGATCTGCTCGATGTAAAGACGTTGCCTGGTCCGCGCCTTCTCGTCATCCATCAAACTCTCGAAGGTATGATGCGGGAACAGCGCAGCGTCACTCCGCCAGAGGAGTTCCGCGCTGCGGTTGCGCGATACATTGCGCTTACCCGCACGCACGTCGTGGCGGTCAGCGGCCTCAAAGGGAGATCGTGGGGGTTCGATGAAGATGTGGTCCCATTTTCTGCCGATCCCGCCGACTATCCTGCGTACCTAGGTGACGTACCGCGGGGACTACGCATTGCCAACGACATTCGCGCCAAGGCGAATACGCTGATGTGGGACTTTCACGAGAGAGCATTCGAGGGAATCCCGATTACGCTACTTGGACGCAACGAGGATATGCCTGGAGTAAAGCCGGCCCGCGACTGGACTGAATTGAAACAGGTTCTGAGCCACCATCGCTTCTTCGTACACACGGCCAGCCCTGAACTGGAGGACGGTTACAACATGGCTACGCTCGAAGCCATGGCAGCGGGACTGCCTGTGCTCGGCAACCGGCATCCCACTTCACCGATCGAGAACGGCGTCAGCGGTTTCCTCTCCGACGATCCTGCCGAACTCCGCGCATGCGCCCAACGGCTGCTGGAGGATCAGCAACTCGCGCATCATATGGGACAAGAAGCACGGAAAGCGTTGTTGAGAACGTTTCCGGTCGAGAGGTTTAGATCTGGGTTTCTAGCGTCCATCGAGCACGCCCGGCGCAAGTGGGTGCAGGGACGTGTATAAGTAAGCTACGCCGTCCAGTTCATGGAGACGACCTCGCCACCACCCGCGGCCGCGGCCATGGCACGCTCCGTTGCTGTGCCGGAAGCGACCGGTGCCGTCGTGGCGTACGCCGGACCCAGGTTGGGCTTGTCGACCTGCTGCCAAGCCTGCCGAACATCGAGTACCAGGTCGATTTGCTTGCGCAGGATCTCCGGGCTGGCCTTTAGATGGGCTTCGAAAATCTTGCTGCGCAAGGCCGAGTAGAAGCTGGAAAAATGCTTTGCCGCTTCTGCTCCGTTTTCCCGGTCGAGTGATCCGTCGAGCTGCTGGAGCACGAGCAGGGCGTGCTTTATTTCCACTGAGCGCCGTTCGATGTCCCGGTCCGCGAGGGCGGCAATCGCTTGCTCCAGATCGTGGATTAAGAGATCGTAAAGAATGATTACAAGTCCAACCGCGGTGGCATTTTGCGCGGCAGCTCGCAGGTAGGTTAGTTCAGTCTGGCTTTTCTTCATGAGTTTGTCGAGGTGGTCGGAGGATAGCCGAGTTCGGCGTTGATCTGCGACTCTTCTTCAGGCAGTTGCTGCAAGGTTATATCGGCCTGGTTATACTCGGCCGTAAGCAGCGTCTGCTGGGTGTTGAGGTAAGTCTGAAAATTGTTGATCTGAGTTTGCAAATCTGAGTTTTCGCTGCTGATGCTTTGAAGATCGACGGTGAAGGCGCCGGTAACCGGAGCTGTAAGATTGCTCAACTGGGTGTTGAGGAAGGAAGCAAAGCCGTTCGACGATGCCCCTTGCATGAAATTCTGCACGGCGGAAAAGTTATTTTGGATGGCATTGTTGAGTGTGGCACTATCCACGCTCAACGTGCCATCGTTATTCATGGTGATTCCTAGATCGGCCAGGGTCGAAACACCGTTGCCGCCTCCGGTGTAGCCCGCGATTGACAATAAACTGTTTTGCAACATTTCCACCGTGCTGTCGCCGGCCAGCGGCCCTTCCTGATTGCTTGCGTTCACGGTGTACTGAGTATTTACGTCGCCGATGGCGGTGTTGTAAGCACTCACAAAGCTGGTGATGGCTTGCGAAACCTGGGTGGCATCCGGTGCGATGGAAACGGTTACCTGGCCGCCCGGAGCCGCGCCCACGAGATTCAAAGTTAAACCGTTGACTGCTCCGGTCACCGTATTCGACGCACTGTCGATCGGAATCCCGTCGACGGTAAGGGATGCATCTTGTCCTGCCGAGGCCTGGGTAAAGGTGAGGCCGGTTGCCCCGGTGATGGTGAAACCGGCGGCGGCGCCAGAATTGTTACTCACGATAGCCAGGCGTGATCCGCTCGAATCGTTGACCACGCTGGCGGTGACACCGAGATTCTGGGTGTTGATGTAGCTGGCGAGCTGGTCGAGCGTGTTCACGCCGCTGCCAATCTGGATCTGCGTGGCCGTGCCTGAACCGACCTGCAGGGTAAAGCTGCCAGGCGTCAGGTTAGTGCTGCTGGTAGCAACGGAATTGGAGTACCAGGATGCGGTGGAGGCGATATTGTTGACGACTACGACGTGAGTTCCGGCGGCCGTGCCCGAGGCTGCTGATGCCTGTACCACGTCTGTATCTGAAGAGGTGGCCGTCATGGAGGCGAGCGCGCCTGCGGGATCCGACATTGCGCTCAAGCTGGTCTCAAGTGTGGTGACATCCGTCTGTATCTGATTGATGTCGCTGGTCTGGGTTTGCAGAGTCGACTGTTGTGCTTCCCACTGTTGCTCCGGGACCGAATCCGCGGCAATGGCCGCAGCGACTGCTGAAGAGACGTCAATCCCCGAGGAGGATGACCCTAACGCAGATAACAACGAACTTAGGTTGACACCAGAGACAGAACTCATAAGTGTAAGCCCTCTGTTTTACTCAACCACTAAGCCTAAAAGTAAAAGAGGATGGTGGGACCCGAAGGTCCCACCATTCCCTCCCAAGTTACTGTTGGAGCAGCTTCAAAACACCTTGCTGCATCTGTTCGGACTGTTGTAGTGCAGCGATACCAGTCTGCTGCAGGATTGTGAACTTCGAGAGGTTCGCCGTGGTTGCCCCGATGTCGGCATCCATGATTCCGCTCTCAGCGCTCTGCACGTTCGTGATCTGGCTGTTCATGACGTTGGTAGCGGCCTGGAGCTGGTTGGAGCTGGCTCCGAGGTTGCCACGCAACGCAGCAACTGCCGAGATCGCGGTGTTGATGTCAGCCAACGCGGCCGTGGCATTGCCAGCAGTGGTCAAGTTATCGCCACTCAGGGTCAGGCTAGCGGCGCTAACCGTTACCATCGCGACGCCCACGCTCGAAGTACCAGCGGTGCTGGAATCGCTCATGAACACGGTCAGGCTGGTGCCGAATACTGCCTGGCCGTTGTAGGTGGTGCTGGAACCGATCGTGCTGATTTCGCTCGTGATCGACTGAAATTCGTTGTCGAGCGAAACGCGCTGCGCGCTGCTCACGGTACCCGAAGCCGACTCCGTGGCCACGGTGACCGCCTGGTTCAACAGCGTTGTGATCTGCGACAGGGCGCCATCAGCGACCTGCAACATGCCCACGCCGTCGGTGGCATTCTGCACCGACTGTGTCAGGGCGGTTACGTTCGCTTGCAACCCATTGGCGATGGCCAAGCCGGCCGGATCGTCCGCGCCGGAGTTGATGCGTTGGCCGGTGGAGAGCTGCTCCAAGGTGCTGTTCAGAGAGGTCTGCGTGGTGTTCAACGCGTTCTCTGCTTGCAGTGAGGAAATGTTGTTCAGGATGCTTAACATGTGAAAATCTCCTTCAGTTCGAATTCCACCTGCGCCAAGGGTTGCGGCCCATTTCTGACTTCTCGAAGGTCGAGAACCGCCCATCCGTGCAGGAGGTGTGCTTTTTGGCAGGCTATCTATCGGCAGTTCCCTGCTTTAACTTAGTCTGCCAAATAACCCCCGTAACCGGCTTCGAGTTACTGTGAAGCTGGAATCGAATAAGAACTGTCGAATCAACATCGCCTTCTCTTGTTAGTGTTGAAAATGGTTGATAAGTGAGGTTAGATACCTTACCTGGGATCTCTTACGACCCGACAGCGTCTTGGTTCTAATCCACCGCTAATCTCAGCCGAACTTCAATCGTGCGCGGCCTATAGAGACTGTTCAGCAGTTGTTTGCGCAGGAGTATATTCATCGCGAGTCTCCTTCCTGCTGGCCGCTTCCGCTCGCGCTTGCTGTAATTCCGTCGATTCCGGAAAAAGCTTTAGTCCCCGTAACAAAATCTCCTCCGCTTGGCTCCATTGCTGCAACTTGGCGCGGATGCTGGCGGCGCGAAGAAATAGCTTGGGATGGCCCATGATAAAAGTGAACCGTTCCGCGACGTCAGCCGCTTCTTCCAGTCTCCCTGCCATGATGCAGCCTTTCATGAGCCGGTCGTTGTTCGAGTGCAGCTCTGGAGACACTCTGGCCGCGTGCCGCAGCCGGGTGAGGCCGGTGGTCTTTTGACCTGTCTTTACTTCCGTATATCCCAATTTGCTTTCCAGCATGGGATCGTTTCCTGAAAGTTTCAGCGCCCGGCGGTAGGCTATGCCTGCTTCTTTGTATCGGCCCACGCCGTATAAGGCATCTCCTCGAAGACCTTCGCGCAGCGCACTGCTACTCCCCTTCCGCTGATCGTGTTCCAGTGCGTTCAAGGCCTCCTGGTATCGTTCCAGCTTGAGAAAGACCATTCCTGTGAAGAGCCAGGGCTCTGGCGCGGTTGGTTGCAGGGTCAAGGCCCGTTCGAAACAGCGCAGGGCTTCTTCCGGTCGGTTGAAGTGCTCAAATTCATGGAGACCAAGTTGGGTCCAGCCTACATAATCGTCCGGCCGCTCCTCGGCTTTGGCGCGCAGCAGCTCTCCATAGAAGATTCCCTTTTTTTCTTTGGCTTCCTGGTCGGCGAGCTGTCCAAAGTGATGGATGAAGAAGTTCGCGACTGGGAGCTTAAGGCCCAGCGTCTTGATCTGGCCCTCCACTAACTCATGGATGCGGCCGGTGAAGTAGATTCCCGGATGTCTTCGGAAGAGGCGGCAGTTTTCGTGAGCGATGTAGGACGGCGCTTTTTTGGCCCGCTCATGCCGGTAATCATTTGGCACCCCGAGCCGGTCCCATGCGCGGTTGAAACGGGTTGCCATATAGTTGCGAATCGGGGTCACGTAGCCACCCACATCCGTTGCTCTGAGCAGATCTGGAATTTGGTGTTTGGCGTCGCGGTCTAACTCTTCATCAGCATCCAGCACCAAGACCCAATCCGTGGTCATGGGCGCCAGCGCGGCGTTGCGGGCGTTGGCGAAGTGGTTCTCCCAGGGGAAAGAGATGATGGTCGCGCCAAATTCGCGGGCAATGTCACGCGTGCTATCGGTGCAGCCAGTGTCGGCAATTACGATCTGACTCACAACCTTGTGCGCACTCTCGAGACACGGGCGGATCGTATCTGCCGCGTTCTTTACGATCATCGAAAGGCCTACAGTTGGCATCGGCTGCCTCGCGGGAAGATTAATGTTTGATTTGAAAAGTGCATTCGTCTGGATACCTTGGTTGGGATCCGATGCATGTCCAGTGCCACGGTCCGCTCGAAGGCTTTCCCACCTGATGAGAAGCTGGTCGAGAATCTTCAACAATCAAGGGCACAAAATGCTGGAGTGCTGCGAGCGGTCTCGAAGAGCATCCTCGTGAGTTAGAAGAACATGAGGCGACTCGATTGCATGGCCACGGGGAGCCGCCCTCAGGGGATGAAGGAAAAATTGTGTCGCCGGCCGTGGTCAAACCACTGCAGGCGCCGAATTCAGGAAACTAGATGAGCAAATTTCAGATCGTGCTGGTTCGACCGGACGGATTCCTCCATACCGAAGCATTCCGCGAGGTTGCGGAAACCCTTCAATTCGGATTCAGCAGCCTGGGCCACGCGGCGCAAATCCAGGAAAACGTCCTCGATGCGACGGCGACCAATGTGCTGCTGGGGGGCCATCTGCTTACGCCCCAGGACATATCGCTCCTCCCTGCCGGGTCGATTCTGTACAACCTGGAGCAACTCGGCGGACCGAGCCTGCCCAAGCACTTCTATGAAGCGGCAGTCAAGCACCGGGTGTGGGACTACAGCCTGCACAACATCAAGACGTGGAACGTGATGAAGTGTGCTTACCCGCCAGTCCACGTTCCATTGGGGTATGTGCCGGAGTTGAGCCGAATCAAGACTTCAAAGACCCAGGACATCGACGTGCTCTTCTACGGATCGCTGAATGAGCGCCGGACCCGCATCATAAAAGCTTTGAAGGACGCCGGCGCAAAAGTGCACACGTTGTTCGGAGTGTACGGCAAAGAGAGGGACGAACTCATAGCTCGGTCCAAGATCATCCTGAACGTTCATTTTTATGATGCAAAGATCTTCGAAATCGTCCGCGTGTCCTACCTGCTGGGCAATTCGAAAGCTGTGGTGACCGAGTGTTCTTCCGACACAGAGATTGAAGAAGGGTTGGCTGATTCCGTCCTGGCTCTTCCCTATGACTCAGTTGTCGGCGGCTGCTTGTCACTTCTGCAAGACCAGAAAGAACGTCGAAAACTGGAAGCCCGAGGGTTTCAGCGGTTCACTCAGCGAAAGGAGTCAGAAATCTTGAGCAAGGCCATTGAGGAAAGTGCAGAGACGATAGCCCATGTCATCAACACTGAATTCCCCAGGAAACTCAACTTAGGCAGCGGAAAAGACTGGCGTGAAGGCTATCTCAACGCTGATTTTGATGCTTACTGGGAGCCAGACGTGGTGCTGGACTTCAGTCAGCCACTTCCCATAGGAAAGCCGCTTGAAAGCCAGCGCTTCGGCACGATCGCGCTGGAAAACAATTCGTTCGACGAGATCATCTCCAACGACGTCCTGGAGCACATTCCAAGCCTGATGACGGCGATGACTTCGTGCCTGAATTTGCTCAAAGTCGGCGGCTTGTTTCGCATCAGCGTGCCCTATGACCTTTCCTGGGGCGCCTGGCAGGATCCTACTCATGTGCGTGCATTCAACGAGCGCAGTTGGCTTTATTACACGGATTGGTTCTGGTACATGGGGTGGACGGAAGCTCGCTTCGATCTCATAGAGTTTGATCTCGGCCTCAGCCCGGTGGGCAAAGCGCTACAAGCACAAAAAATGAAAGGCGAGGACCTGGTTCGCTATCCTCGGGCAGTGGACCAGATGCGTGTGGTGCTGCGCAAGCGGTTACTGACCGAGGCCGAGAAACAGCAGGTGACAGCTTATCTGAAGCGTCCGAACCGCAAAGCCGCGGCCGCCGGAAGTTCCCGAGGAACAAAGGCGAAATAAAGGTTCCTCAGGTAGTGAGATAAGCTCGCTATTGTTAGTTATCGGTTAGATCGACCTATTAGCCGTCCCCGAACGGAGTAACAGCGCCGGGTTACTTCGGTACAAATTAAGAGAGCCGCCCACTTCAGAATAGCCCTTGAATTGCCGATTAGTGGCCGGGCCCCGACTGGTCGGCTAGCGCTCCCAGACTTCGCAGAGGTACACCGTGATTCGACTTACGCGTTTGAACAGCCAGCAGATCACCGTGAACTCAGATCTGATCAAGTTTGTCGAAAGCAACCCGGACACGGTGATCACCCTGATCAACGGAGACAAGATCCTGGTTCACGAAACTACGGAAGAGATCATAGCCCGGGTCATCGAGTTCCGGCGAGCCATGATCACCAGTTTGTTATCGACCAACACGGACCCCGGCATTGCGGTAACAGCCGGTGCTGGGTTGCGGCAGAATCAGGGCACCGTGTCGAATCCCGAGGGAAGACCTCGTGGATAAGAGCACGATTGGCGGGATACTCCTCGCAGTCGGAGGAATTCTGGCGGGCCTGTTGCTGGAGGGAGGAAAGATCGCCCAGATCATTCAGCCCACGGCCGCGATGATCGTGTTGGGTGGCACTCTGGGCGCGGTGATGGTTCAGTTTCCGCTGTCTACGGTGGTGCAGGCGTTCAAACGATTGGCGTGGGTTTTTTTCGACAAGGCTGAAGATCCCAAGCACCTGGTTGACATGCTGGTGGGGTTTGCACTGCGGGCACGCAAGAATGGAATTGTCTCTCTCGACGCTGAAGTACCCAATATCAACGACCTGTTTCTCAAAAAAGCGCTGATGCTTGCGGTGGATGGCATTGAACCGGAGGAACTCCGCAAGATGATGGAACTCGAACTCGACAATCAGGCGGAGCACTCGGAGAAGATTGCTCAGGTGTTCGAGTCAGCCGGTGGTTTTGCACCCACGATCGGCATCATCGGAGCCGTTCTCGGCCTGATTCAGGTCATGCAGCACCTCTCGAATATCGACGAAGTCGGTAAAGGGATTGCCGTCGCTTTTGTGGCCACCATTTATGGCGTGGGGTCGGCCAACCTGCTGTTCCTGCCATCCTCGGGCAAACTGAAGATCAAGGGACGCGAGGAGCAAATTCTCCGTGAAATGACGCTGGAAGGAGTCATCTCGATTCTGGAAGGCATGAACCCACGCATGCTCGAGACGAAACTGCTGGGCTATCTGCTCGATCAAAAGCAGCCGGAGCCGCAACCCGCATGAGCCGCCGAAGAAAAAAGCACGGGCATGTGAACCATGAGCGCTGGCTGGTCTCCTACGCCGACTTCATCACTCTGCTTTTCGCTTTCTTCGTTGTCCTTTACTCCACTTCGCAGATGGACAACAAGAAAGTCGTCCAGGTTTCGGCAGCGATCCATGGAGCTTTTCAGGAGTTGGGTGTGTTCTCGGGTAGCACCCAGGGATCGCCCCTCCGCGTGGAAGCTGCTCCTCCTGGCCCGGTGCAGGCGATTCTATCGCCGGAAGAGATGGCAGGCTCACTCAACGGTGGTGCAGCAGGAACCGGTGGTGAAGGCGTGGATGTGGATCGATTGAAACGAGAATTGGAAGAAGCGTTGGGAGACCAGATCAAGCGGCATGAAATCGAAATGCACGTCACTCCGGAAGGACTGGTGGTAAGTCTGCGCGAAGTGGGTTTCTTTGCCAGCGGGAATGCGGAACTCTTGCAGGAGGGACAAGCTCCGCTCGGTCGCATCGCTCAGATTCTCAACGCGAAGGGGTTTCAGATTCGAGTAGAAGGGCATACCGACAACGTACCTATCCATACTCCGCACTTCAAATCGAACTGGGAGCTCTCCACCGCGCGAGCTACGGAAGTGGTGGCGTTGCTGGTAGAACATTATCGATTCGATCCCATGCAAGTCTCTGCCGCGGGATATTCCCAGTACCGTCCTGTCGCGAGCAACGACACCGAAGAAGGACGAAAGACCAATCGCCGTGTCGACTTAATTGTCGTTTCCCACACTGACACCGCAAAGAAGGGCCTCCCGGGGCCGGCGGCTCCTCCGGCGAAGGGAGCAAATTAAACCGTCATGTTTTCAATCATCGGCATACTAATCGTCATCGCCGCGATCATGGGCGGCTATCTGATGGAGCATGGGAATGTGACGGTCCTGCTTCAGCCCGCTGAACTGCTGATCATCGGAGGAGCGGCGTTGGGAACCGTGTTGATCGCCAATCCGCTGCATATTCTCAAGAAAATCGCGGCCGGCGTCGCCGGAGCGTTTGGCGGGTCCAAGTTTACGAAGCAACGGTACATCGAGTCCCTGAAGATGATGTATGAGCTTTTCAACAAGGCGCGCAAAGAAGGGCTGATGGGGCTTGAGTCCGACGTGGAGGAGCCTTCCAAGAGCGCAGTCTTCTCGAAGCATCCCAAATTTCTGAAAGACCACCACGTACGCGATTTCGTCTGCGACACCCTTCGGATGGCGGTCACGGGTGCGGAGCCCTACGATCTGGACCAACTCCTGGACCTCGACATGGAAGTCCATCACCACGATTCTGGCCAGCCCATTGCCGCCTTGAGCACCATGGCGGACTCTCTGCCGGGTCTGGGGATCGTGGCTGCGGTGCTGGGCGTGGTGATCACCATGGGCGCTCTGGGTGGCCCTCCGGAAGAGATTGGGCGCAAGGTAGCGGCAGCCCTGGTCGGTACATTCTTGGGCATTCTGCTGTGTTATGGGTTTGTGGGCCCGATTGCGGCGAACATGGCCAAGAGCGCGGAGGAGGAGCGAGCCTACCTCTACGTTCTTCGCGTCGTGATGATCACTTTCCTGAAGGGAACGGCACCGATCATGGCCGTCGAAGCTGCGCGGCGCGCGATTCCCGGGCATGTTCGTCCCTCTTTCCAGGAAGTTGAGAAGGCGTGCCGAGGCGGCGGTACCGAAGCCGCCGCTGCTTCGGCTTAGCAGGCAGCGTTGACATGGCAATGAGCCGCCCCATCATCGTCATCAAGAAGAAGGCCAACCACGGCGGACACCATGGAGGCGCCTGGAAGGTTGCCTATGCCGACTTTGTGACCGCCATGATGGCGTTGTTCATCGTGCTATGGCTGATGAACTCCAGCAAGCAGGTGCAAGAAGCGATAGGAGGCTATTTCAAAGATCCATCTGGCAATTCCAAAAAAGTCGGCACGGACAAGCGTGGCTCGGGCGAAAATTTCATGTTGACGAAGGAAGACATGCCCAAGCTGAAGGAGCAATTACAAAAGTCCGTCCAAAAGCTGAACGACTTTGACAAACTAAAGAATCAAATCCAGATGACGGTTACCGGCGAAGGTTTGCGCATCGAACTGCTCGAATCCGCCTCAGGAACGTTCTTCGGAAGTGGAAGTGCCGTACCCAACAATGATGGCAAGGAATTGCTGGTTTTGCTGGCTACGGAGCTGGGGAAGCTTCCAAACAAGCTTTCCATCGAAGGCCACACCGATTCCAAGCCCTACTCCGGGGCGCGAGGGTATGGGAACTGGGAGCTTTCGGCCGACCGGGCCAACGCAGCCCGCCGTCTCATGCAGCAGAATGGGGTGCGCGAGGATCAGGTTTCCCAGGTTCGAGGATACGCTGACCAGCGGCTGCGCAATGCAAAGGACGCGCAGGATCCCTCGAATCGCCGCATTTCATTGATCGTTCAGTATCTGGAGACCAACAACGCCGAGGAGCCCGACGACCCTGCTGCGAGCACAACCGGGAATGCGAAGAGTGAGCCCAAGAAGGAATAGCTCATAGCCGAACTGTCTTGCTTTGTATGGCTTCATGACAGAGTGTCCTGATCGAGAACAGTTCCCACGCTCCCTGGATTTCCATAGTCCTGCCACAACCCACTCTAATTCATAGAGATGCATTAGATCGGCATTAAGGCCTCCTAATTGCTTTGTAACTTCTGGATCGGCCCTCCCCCTCCTTAATATCAGGCGCCGGACTGCTGTAGTGGTTCCCTCATTTTTTGGGACGGGTTCAAGAAATAAAGTGTCACGCTTCAAATTTTGCGGTTACAAAAATTTCGCAGCTTCGACAAGAAGAAGCTGCCTTGGGATCGGGGAGCAATGGAATACGAAACGAGTAGAGCGAAACCATCTATACCTTCAGAAAATCACGCGCAGGTTTTGATTGCCGAAGACGACATTCCGCTTGCGCACTTTCTACAGCGCGGGCTACAAACCGACAAATACGCCGTGGACCTCGTCCACGACGGTGAGACTGCCCTCGAGGCGGTCGGCAAAACCCAGTACAGCCTTCTTATTCTCGATCTGAATCTCCCTAAACTGGATGGCATGACGCTCCTGAGGCAAGTGCGGCCTACCATGCCCAGCTTGCCGGTACTGGTGCTCACCGGCCGCAACCGGCTTGAGGACCGTGTCATCGCGCTGGATGGCGGAGCCGACGACTGCCTGATCAAACCCTTTTCGTTCCATGAGCTGACGGCGAGGGTTCGAGCCCTTCTTCGGCGCAACGGGAAAGGTTCGGGAGGGGTTATCCAGGTGGGCGACCTGATTCTCAATCGCCCCGAGTTTCGGGTCGAGCGGGGAGGGCGAAAGATTGACCTGACCGCTAAGGAATTCGCGCTCCTTGAATACCTGATGATGAACGCCCGCCGGCCCGTCAACCGGACGATGATCATGGAAAACGTCTGGAAAGCTCCCTACGATGCTAAAACCAATCTTGTGGATGTCTACGTCAAGTATGTTCGCGACAAGGTGGACACAGGGGATTGCGCAAAATTGATTCGCACCGTGCGCGGTGTGGGATACGTTCTCGCCGAAAACTAGAAAGGAATCGTGATGTCATCCAATTCAAGAACTGGCGAGCCTGTGGTGTGTGTTGAGCAGGCCATCCCAGACGCCCTATCGCGCTCTCTACACCAAGCTACACAGCCTCTCACCGTGCTCCAGGGAACACTTGAACTCGCGCTCCTGAGCGCCAGCACGGTGCAGGAATACAAACAAGCCGTCGAGCGTTCGTTGGAAGAGCTGCAAAGGGTTACTGATTCATTTGAGCATCTGCGCACGCTCGCGCAAGAGGTGCAGCAAAAGAAAAGCGAGGTAGCCCATGTCTAGCGCAATAGTCAGTGAGCTCTTATCTCCACAAGGTCTATCTTCGCAAGGTCCGGCCATTTCTGCGGCGCTTGGAGTCTTAGTTGTAAGCTCGAATGACGATCTGCGGCGCCAACTTGCTTCCCGGCTTCAATCAAGCCGGTGGGACGTTCAGGAAGTGTCCAGTGGAGCTTCGGCACTCGAGAAGATCCACGATGGGTCGGTTTCGCTGGTTCTTCTGGACCCTGCCCTCCCCGACTTAAAGGTCGAAGAATTTCGAGAGATTCTGGAAGCGAACTACCCGGGAGTTGAAATTATCCCTGTCAACTCCCACACCGGTCAGCCCATGCTGGCGGCACCCTCGCCTGGTTCTCCCTGCTTCGACCTGGTCCGGGAGGTCGAGCGCTGCGGCCCGTTCCACGTGGAGAGCGCAAGTTCCTCTTTCGCGTTGGATACCAGCGGAAAGTTGGCCAACAGCCTTCCTGGTTTTGTTGGCTCGGCTCCGTCGGTGCAGCGGCTGTGCTCGATGGTTCGACTGGTCGCACAACGCGACACCAGCGTGTTGATCACGGGCGAAAGTGGCACTGGCAAAGACCTGATCGCAAATGCTGTGCACCAACTCAGCCCTCGCCGGCAGAAACCACTTGTGATTATCAACTGCGCTGCCATCCCTGAGCCTCTGCTCGAAGCAGAGCTTTTTGGGTTTGTAAAAGGCGCCTTTACCGGTGCTGTACAGTCGCGCGTGGGGCGCATACACGCCGCGCAAGGCGGTACCTTGTTTCTGGATGAGATTGGCGAGCTTCCTTTGGGGCTGCAATCGAAACTGCTCCGATTTGTCGAGCAAGGAGAAGTTCAGAGACTGGGGAGTACCGACACGTTTCGGGTGGATGTGCGCGTGATTGCGGCCACCAACGCCAACCTGCGCAAGCTCGTCCAGGAGCGCAGCTTCCGCGAGGACTTGTTTTATCGCCTTTCTGTCTTCCCTATCGAGTTGCCGCCTCTTCGCGAGCGAATGAGCGACCTCGCTTCCTTGGCCCAAGCTTTCCTGACGAGGTTTTGTCCGCACAACGTTACCTTGAGTCCGGAAGCCGCTGCGGTTCTGCGCCAGCACACCTGGCCGGGGAACGTCCGCGAGGTGCGCAACGTTATCGAAAGGGCCAGCATCCTAATGGGGCCGGGACGAGAGATCAGGCCCGAGCACATCGTCATCTAAACTAGCGAACCCTCCGGCTAAGTTCAAGCATTTGATTTGTATAAACATGGAACCCGCATCAACAAACAGCGAGACTATCGAGATCCTTGTTCTGGAAGATAACCAGGAGGACTCCGCGCTGTGTCTTCGCAAGTTGAAAGTTACGGGCCTGAATATCCACGCCGACGTGGTGCGTACGCCATTCGAGTTCGTGAACCAGTTGGATGTCCGTGCCTATGACGTAGTACTGGCCGACTCTCGCCTGCCGGACTGGAGTGCGCTGAGCACGCTGCATTTGATGGAATCAAGGGGCAGGCGCATCCCCTTGATTGTAATTGCCGACGGACTGGGAGACGAACTGGCCTCCGAGTGCATACGGGTGGGAGCTTCCGATTACGTCCTGAAGCAGGACCTGGACCGGTTGCCCGTGGTGCTCTGGCGAGTCATTACCGAGCAAAAGCTCCGCCAGGATCGCGACCGGGCCGAAAGAGAGCTGCGCGAGTCCGAGGAACAATACCGGCTTCTGTTTGAGGCAAATCCCAACCCGATGTGGGTATGCGATATTGGGGATCTTTGTTTTCTGGCCGTGAACGATGCGGCGGTTGCCCACTACGGCTATTCGCGCGACGAATTCCTCTCCATGACGGTGGGAGACGTTCATCCCGAGGAGATTCCGTTTATCGAGCGGCAGGACTCCTCGCTCAAAATCCCGGAGGCTTTGTCGTCTCGCGAGGTCTGGAAGCACGTGAAGAAAAACGGCGTCACAATCGACGTCGAAATCAGTTCACAGGCGATTCTTTTTAGGGGACACAAGGCGCTGCTCGTGCTGGCGCATGATATTACGGCGGTGCGAAATGCCGAAGCTGCCCTGCGCGAAAGCCGGGAACAACTTCAGTTGCTGCTCGACTCCAGTGCCGAAGCCATCTTTGGACTGGATTTGAATGGAGCCTGCACGTTCTGCAATGCCGCCGCGATCCGGATGCTCGGCTATGACTCGGCGCAAGCTCTGCTGGGCCAGCACATGCACTCCAAGATGCATGGCAAGCGAGCGGATGGCAGCCCGTATCCAGAAGCGGAGTGTTACATCTACCGGGCGCTGCGCGCTGGAATGCCCGCGCACTCCGGCGATGAGGTGTATTGGCGCGCCGATGGAACGAGCTTCCCCGTCGAGTACTGGTCTCATCCGGTCGTGCGCGATGAAGTGGTGGTCGGGGCGGTCGTTACTTTCTTTGACATTACCCAGAAGAAGAAGGCTGAAGAGGCTTTGCGCCGTACTGAGGCGCAGCACCAATCCATCATTGAGGGCGCGCCCTACGGCATCTATCGCGCCCATTCGAACGGCAATCTACTCATGGTCAATCCGGCGCTGGTGATTTTGCTCGGGTATGAATCCGAAGCCGAACTTCTCCAGTTGGGCGCTTGCGCAGCTATTTATTGCCGCCCCGAAGATCGCGTTTGCCAACAGGAAAAATACTCCTCAGGACGGGACACGGTCGGCGTTGAAGCTACTCTGAAACGCAAAGATGGCGGTCATTTAACGGTAAGGTTAAGCGGACGGCGAATTCATTCCGAGGACGAACAGACCACCGGGTATGAAGTCTTTGTCGAAAACATCACCGAACAACGTCACCTCGAACGTCAACTGTTGCAGGCGCAGAAGATGGAAGCTGTCGGCCAACTCGCCGGCGGAGTTGCCCACGATTTCAACAACCTGCTGATGGTCATCAACGGATTTGCCCAGTTAATTCTGGATTCTGCCAACGATCCGACCAAAATCTCGCAATATGCCACCCAGATAACCGAGGCCGGTACTAAAGCAGCATCCGTTACCAAGCAGCTCCTGGCGTTCAGTCGCAGTCAGGTGCAGGATCTGAGAGTTCTGGACCTGAACCTGCTTGTGGCCGACTTATACGACATGCTGCCTCGCTTCCTCGGCGAGGATGTCGAAATGGTTTTTTCCGCTTCACGCGAACCCAGCCTGGTCCGCGCCGACCAGGCCCAGATCGAGCAGGTGCTCATGAACCTGGTTCTGAACGCGCGCGACGCCATGCCTAAGGGAGGCCGAGTCACAATTGCCGCCGATCGGGTTCACTTGGACCAAACCTATTTCAGTTCGCGTGACGTGCAGACGGGGCCAGGCAACTACATCATGCTTTCGGTTACTGACACCGGATGTGGCATGGACGAAGCGACCCGGGCGCGCGTCTTTGAGCCATTCTTTACGACCAAGGAACGCGGGAAGGGGACTGGCCTCGGTCTGGCTACGGTGTACGGAATTGTGAAGCAGAGTGCCGGTTTCGTGTGGGTTTACAGCGAACCGGGCCAAGGCACCGCCTTTAAAGTATATCTGCCTGAAGCTGAGGGCATGATTCCGGCTGCCAGCAAATCGGCGGTGACCGAGAAGGAACCGGTAGGGTCGGAAACTATCCTGGTGGTAGAAGACGAAAAGGGAATTCGCGATGTAACCTGCGACTATCTGCACGCCAAGGGATACCAAGTCTTGCAGGCGTCTAATCCCGCCGAAGCTTTGCAAATGTTCTCCCAGGCGAAGGAACGAATTCACCTCATGCTGACAGATATGATCATGCCTGGCGGGAACGGGCCTGAGCTGGCGGCGACTGTCCGGAGCATGGGCCGGCATCTGCCGGTCATCTTCATGTCAGGCTACGCCGATCGTTCACTGGACGGGGAAACTCTGGGAAGCGATGCCATCTTTCTGCAGAAGCCATTCAGTTTGGCGACATTGGCTCGCGCCGTCCGCAGTGCGTTGAAAGAAGAATCCGAAGTCGCGCCCTCCGGCTGACACAAGAGCGATATCAGAAGCGGTTTGCGGCTCCCTTCGCGACAGACAGAGAGCCTCCCTGCCTATCTCAAGGAAACAAGAGAATGAGTGATAGCGTGCACCGAGAGCGCAATTCGGTTCTGCACACCCACTTTCCGCATTAATTTCGCGACATGCGCCTTCACTGTGCGTTCTTCAATACCCAGAGGAGTGCCGATTTCCTTGTTGGAGCGTCCGGCGACGAGTAACTCCAGGACTTCTTTTTCGCGACTTGTGAACGCCCGGCGGGGTGACGGGATGCTGCGTCTCTCGATACCGTGAGTTCGCTCGACGAACATGGAGAGCACTCTCCGGGGAACCCAGATCGAACCGTCGTGAACGGTGTGAAACGCACGCGCAAATTCCGCCGCGGATGCTCCCTCTTCGACACAGCCCTTGGCCCCGTAAGTGATGGCTTTGTAAATGGCTTCGTCATCCATGCGATTTCCCATCACGACGATTGGAAGATCCAGATTGCGGGCTCGCAAACCGGCCATCACGTCGAAAACTTTCTTGCCGGCATGGTTCCACACCAGCACAACGTCAACGTCGCTCTGGGATGTGATTTCGGACGGATCGAAGGAAGTCAATTCAAACTCCGACCCCGAGCCCAAAAGAGTGCGCAGGCCCACAAGTCGTAAAGGGTCGCTATCAGCCACGGCGACGCGAATTAGAGGTTTTGACGATTGCATAGCTTTCATTAGTCTCCTTAATTTGTGGACGCGCTAGCGCGGAATTTGGACCCGGTTGGCATGGAATTCCGGGTCGAGCGCCCTATAACTTTGCGCTGAAACTTTGCGGTCCTTCGCACGGCGCGTCATGCCAAAACGTGGAGGTGTTGGACCTACCGAACCTGATACTCCAAAACAGCTTTCTTTATTAGTGTTACGCAATCCAGGGGCCAACTTGCCGACACGCAATAGCCTTCGAATACGCCTAAGATATGGGCCGACTGGCCACTTTTCCACAGTCGAGGTTGTCCCAGTTACCGGAAAGAGTGTCTTGGAACAGGACTATGAGAACAGGGAGATCATTGGTTTCAAAAGTCCGGCGGCGAGGGTAACCAAGATGGGGTTACCGATGTAATGCCAAAACCTGCTGAAAACCTAAGCTGCCGGACCGCGAGTTCCGATAGCAAGGACTCCAGGAGCCGTCTTTACCGGATTGGCTCCGCGGGATTTGGAGACGGGCTTCCTGGTTGCCGGAAGCTTGCAGGAGGAATGGATCATGTCAGCACCTGGGATTCAGTTGAATTCGGAGCCGCACATTACGGTTGTTCAGCCTACGATTCAACAATACTTGCAGGGAGTAAGAGAAGCAGTGATGTCGAATAACCTGGCGGCGGCGCAGCAAGCTTTCGCGCAGCTGCAGAAGGCCATCCCATCTCCTGCGCAGGAGAGCGGTGGGCGGAGCAACGCATTCGCCGCCCGCATCAGCCAAGGCGTACAGGCCGTGGGGAACGCGCTGGAGGCTGGCGACCTGCCCGGAGCCGAGCAGGCGGTTGCCGAGCTGCGCCAGAGCTTCCAATCCGCGTCCGACAGACAGGCTAGTCAGCAGAGAGTTGCTGCGGAATCGGTTTCGAGCAGCGCTCCAGCTAATTCCTCCGAGGACGACAGCGGCTCGGACTCCCGCCCCAAGCTGAGCGTGACGGTCTGAACGATTCGGAGGTTACGAACGCGTAAGACAAAAGCATGGCGCGATCCAAGTATTGCCACCCTCGGCGTGGCTAGCTTAGTGCACCGACCATTGTGGATCTTCCTCGGCTTTCACGACGTGGCCGTCGCGCATGTGAATGATCCGGTCGCCGTGTTTGGCGGCTTCCGGATTGTGCGTGATCATGAGCACCGTCTGCCCTAATTCCTGATTGGACTGCCGCAACATACCCAAAACGACGTTCGAGTTCTCCGTGTCCAGATTCCCCGTAGGCTCGTCCGCCAAAACTACGGCTGGCTTGTTGACCAGGGCGCGAGCCAGAGCCACGCGCTGTTGTTCGCCTCCGGAAAGTTCTGACGGGCGATGGTTCAGACGCTTGCTCAGTCCCAAAAGGTCGCAAATACGAAGGAAGAACGCGGGATCGCGGTCGCCATTGCCGGAGATTTCCTGTGCGATGGCGATGTTTGAACGCGCGTCGAGCGTGGGCAGCAGGTTGAACTTCTGAAACACGAAGCCGATCTTGCGTTTGCGCATGCGAGTGCGCTCGGCATCGGAAAGTGTCGCGAAGTCATCGCCATCCAGAATCACTTTGCCGGAATCAGCGCGGGTCAGTCCGCCTAGAAGATAGAAGAGTGTGGATTTGCCGCTGCCCGAAGGGCCGACCACGGTGACAAATTCTCCTTTTTGTACGCTGAAGGAGATGCCCCGGAGCGCGGGCACATCGATTTTTCCCACGCGATAAGTTTTGTGTAAATCGATGGCTTCGATGAATGCGCCCATGCCAGATTTGATCTTACACGACGGAAAGAGCAATCAACCGCCGAGTGCGCCGAGGATGGAGAAAACGCAAGAAAGAAAATTCAAGAATTTGCTCGGCGATCTCGGCGTGCTCGGCGGTGAAATGATTTCAGGCTGCACCTTGACGGTGCGAAAATTGCTGCGGCCGCTCTTGCATTCGCTTGGGGCCACGCTTGCGCACCAGAAGCAGACGGATTCGTTCCAGCAAGTCCGCGGGCGCATACATCCCCCGCGCGAGGAAGACATCGGCTTGCGATTCATGATCGTAAATGCGCACCTTGCTCGAAATCAATATGGCTGGAACATGGGGCGACAGGTTCTTGATTGCGGCGATCAATTGCGGACCATCGAGTCCGGGCATGGCCATGTCGGTGACCACCAGATCGATACCGCCCTGCTTAAAGCGCTCCAAGGCCTCCTCGCCGCGGGAGTAGCTCGCCACCCGGTAGCCCCGCGTCTCCAGCATGATTTTGCGGTAGGAAAGAGATTGCTCGTTGTCATCAACACAAAGGATTGTGCGCTTGGGTTTCATTCACCGTCCGTATCATCCGCCGCCGGGTGTGACCGGAGTCAGATGGAAGTTTCTCTGTTCGCGAAGAATAGAAGAGCGAAGTGATGCTAACGGCAGCAGACGTACGCTGTAAAGTAGCGTCGAAGCAAATGGCAAGTTTTGGCTATTGACTTTTTTTAACACAGTGAAAGACATGATTCTGCGCTGCTTGCAGGTGGCACATTAGAGGGAGACCTCACCGCGCATGATTTCAACCGAATGTCCGCCGACGCGCACGTTAACTACCCGGTTATCGCTGCGCTTGCCATCGAAAGACGCCCGCACAAAAATCCGGCTGGGCCGCTTCATCTCAACACCTTGCTCGATCAGGACGCGCTCCTCGGGTTTTGCCACGCCGTGAGCGACCATCCAGGCCGCGGAACAGCCCGCGGCTGAGCCCGTTGCAGGATCCTCGCCGTTGTAGAACAGCATGCGGGCGTGCAGGCGGGCGTCGCGATCCACGGTTTCCCGAGTGACGAAATAAAAAAACTTGCTGTCGGCTTGGGAAAGATACTCGGCAGCACGGCTGAGATCGATTCGCAAATTCTGTATCACGGCCAGCGACTTCAGTGGAGTCACAGTGAACGCAACTCCCGTCGAAACCGTCTGGATGGGGAGGGAATCGTCGAAGTCCTGCGCACGCAATCCGGTCGCTCGCGCAACGGCTTCCCGCTCGTGCTGCATCCCAAAGGTTGGATCGATCTGGGTCATCTCGCCGAACGGAGGTTGTCCCGCACCATTTTCGAAGTGCACCGGCACCTGGCCAACGTTCAGCTCAAGTACGACTTTCTCGGTGCCGCTCTGGCCGCGCAATGCAAATGCAGTACCCAGGGTGGGATGGCCGGCGAACGGCAGTTCTTCCTGTACTGTGAAGATGCGCACGCGAATGCCCTTCTCGCGTTCGGTGGCGGCATCGCGGGGCAGAATAAATGTGGTCTCCGAGAGGTTCATTTCCCTGGCGAGCGCCTGCATCTCGGCGTCGGTCAATCCCCGGCCGTCGAGAAAGACAGCCAGCGAATTTCCTTCCAGTCGACGCGATGTGAAAACGTCCCACTGTGTCATCGCCAGACGCCGCAATGGTTGGTTCATGAATTATCACCCGGAGAAAGAATCGACCGCAGCGCCGCAACAAGACAGATGCAGCCGGCTCCCTTCGCGATGCACGAAAACGCCCGTGGCAACGGCGCTGACGCGAGTTCTCGCGTTTGACAGGGGTGAGTGCAGCCCTCTATGCTAGTTGCGTGTATTGCCCTTCCAATAGCGGTGTTCCGTGTTGTTGTATGTTTCCGCCGCCGTGTGGGTAGGGAGCAACTGAGATTTCTTCCAACCCACCCGGCGAAACGGGTGGGTTTCGTTTTCCTGCGACGTTCACCCGAAGGCGCGGCTGGGCTGACCTACAACTTCGAGCGAATTGAATTCATGAGGAGAAGAATATGACGACCGAAACTGCAACCGAGACCAACAGAATCCCCCGCATCAATGACACTGCCCCCAACTTCACGGCTGAAACCACGCAAGGCACGATCCACTTTCACGAATGGATCGGCGACGGCTGGGCGGTTCTGTTTTCCCATCCCAAGGACTTCACACCCGTGTGCACCACCGAACTCGGCTACATGGCCGGACTGCAGCCTGAATTCGCCAAACGCAACACGAAGATTATCGGCCTGAGCGTCGACCCGGTGAGCAGCCACGGCAAGTGGGCGGCAGACATTGAGGAAACTCAGGGCCACAAGGTGAACTACCCAATGATCGGCGACCCGGAACTCAAGATCGCCAAGCTCTATGGTATGTTGCCGGCCGAGACTGGGACAACTTCCGAGGGCCGCACAGCGGCGGACAACGCGACGGTGCGCACCGTCTTCGTAGTCGGGCCCGACAAGAAGATTAAACTCCAGCTCAGCTATCCCATGAGCACTGGCCGGAATTTCGACGAAATAATTCGCGTTATCGACTCGATGCAGCTCACGGCCAAGCACAAAGTTGCCACGCCGGTGAACTGGAAGCAGGGCGACGAAGTGATCATCCTGCCCTCGGTGTCGAATGAGGAAGCGCAGCAAAAGTATCCCGGAGGGTGGAAGTCTCCGAGGCCGTATCTGAGAATCGTGCCGCAGCCGAAATAGGGCGTGGAATGGGCCGCTGAATCGGGAGATCAGCGGCCATTCTTGTGGAAGCGCATGTGGTCCGGTGATCATCCCGGTCTTCAAAACCGGCGGGCGGCGGGTCACCCCGTCGCCGGTGGGTTCGACCCCCACTCGCTTCCGCCATTTTTCAACAAATTACAGACACGCAAATCAGTTGGCAACGATTCAGCTTCGGCAGGGCCCGTTCGGTCGACCGTTCTTAATTGGGTGCTACCGGCTGGTTGCTACAGTTGTCCCCGCAACCCGCAAGCCTTCGCGCCTGGCGGGCGCTGCGGTCAGGCTCCAACAGTGTTGACAGGGGGCTGCCGACGCCCGTGTAACTGATGGTCAGATTGGCTGTTCTGTCACCGTCGGCGGTCGGTTTGAAAGCGACCTGGATGGTGCAGCTAACCCGCGTTGATCCCCGGTTGGTTGCTGTTCTTGCACCGCTTGTACAGGGCCCGTTCGTAATGCCGGTTCGCCGCCCATCGCGAGTAGCATTGAGTGGAGCGGTCTGTCGATGTCTCGACGGATCGCCGAGGGGGTGTTCCCAATGGGCACAATATCGAAGCCTATTCTCGTTCTTGGGGCAGCGGTTTCGCTGTTTGCCGCGACCGCCTATACCCAGGACTCACCATCTCTCGGGGACCTCGCACGCCAGCAGCGTCAGCAGAAACAATCAAAAGCGGCGCAGGGCAAGGATGCCAAGACGCCCAAGGTCATCACCAACGAAGAGCTTCCCCAGCACGCAGATCCTGCACCGGCGGTGACGTCGGCCAGCGAGGAAAGCGGAGCTTCTGCGCAGGCTCCCTCCGGTGGAGCGAAACAGCCGGCCGAACAGGTGAAAGCACAGATCCAGGCGCAAAAGAGCCAGATCTCATCGCTGCAAAAACAGATGGATGAGGTCGATGAATCTATCCGGTTTGCTCCCGGTAACTGCGTCAGCAATTGCGAACAGTGGAACCAGCAGCAGCAGGAAAAGCAGCAGCAAGTAGCGCAGATGAAAACGCAACTGGACGAGCAGAAGAAGCGCCTGGAGGAGATGCAGGACTCCGCCCGAAAACAAGGCTATGGCAGCTCGGTGTACGACCCGTAGACGCAAAACTCCTCGGATATCATCTTTTCGTCTTCCATGAAACCTCTCAGCCGTGCGAAATTAGTTGCATGGCCCTTGTGGTTCGTCCCTCGCAGATTCACGCCGTTGGTGTGTTCACTACTACGCCTGTTCGCAAGGGTACCCGCGTTGTGGAATATGCTGGTCCGCGCATCACGCCAGAGGAGGCCGACCGCCTATATGATGGCGCGCCCCGCACCTACCTCTACGGTCTGGAGGACGGCAAGACGGTTATTGACGGCGAAGGATTGGGCGCTTACCTGAACCACTCCTGCGATCCTAACTGCGAGATCGATGAAATCAAGAACCGCGCCTGGATCTTCGCTCTCCGCGACATTGCGGCCGGCGAGGAACTGCTCTGGGATTACAACCTCTACGACGACGAGGATCCCGCACCCTGCCACTGTGGTTCGCCCAAATGCCGCGGCACCATGTATTCCAGGGAGTGGATGGCCAGGATGAGGCGCAAGGCCCGCAAGAGAAAAGCAGGGAAGCAAGTCACGCGGAAATCCAACAACAACGGTCGCAGTTAAGCTCTCTCCGGCGCCTCCGGCGCCTTCTTCCCGTGCTCCCGCCAGCCCTCGATAATCAGATACAGCACGGGGATAAAGAAAAGATTAAGGAAGGTCGACATGATCATGCCACCGAACACGGTTGTGCCCACAGAGTGACGCCCGTTTTCGCCTGCTCCGGTAGCGAAGACCAGCGGCACAACTCCTAGGATGAACGCCAGCGAAGTCATCAGAATCGGACGCAGACGAATCGCCGCGGCCTGCACTGCTGCTTCGATCAGTGGCAGCCCGCGCTCACGCAACTGTTCGGAGAATTCCACTATCAGAATCGCGTTCTTGCTGGAGAGTCCGACCAGCATTACCAGTCCCACCTGGCAGAATACGTCGTTCTGCAAGCCGCGTATCGACTGCGCTCCCAACGCTCCTAGCAGCGCCATGGGCACGGCCAGCAGCACGATAAAAGGCAAGACAAAGCTTTCATATTGCGCGGAGAGCGTCAGGTACACGACCAGCGTACCCAAACCAAAAAGAATCAGAGACGTTCCGCCAGCTTGCAGTTCTTCCAACGAGAGCCCAGTCCAGCTATAAGAAAAGCCCTGCGGCATTTTCGTGGCGAGTTGGTCCATCGCGGCGATGGCCTGGCCGGAACTGTAGCCGGGCGCCGCGGAGCCATCGATCTCCGCCGAGCGGAAGAGATTGTAATGGCTGATGACCTGCGGCGTTGTGGTTTGCGTGATACTAATTAGATTGTCGAGCGGCACCATCGCACCGCTGTCGGAGCGCACGTAGAACTGCTTCATATCCTGCGCTTCGGAACGGAATTGCTTGTCGGCCTGCACGTAAACGCGGTACGAACGGTTGTTGAAGTCAAAGTCATTCACATAAGACGATCCCATGTAGACGCCGAGTGTGTCGGTTATCTGCGACAGTGGGACGTGCAGGCTCTTCGCCTTCTCGCGGTCGATGGTCACAAGGTACTGCGGATCGTTCGCCGTGAACGGCGTATACAAGCCGACGAGATCCTTACGCGCATAGGCCTGGCGGATGAGGTCGTGGGTCACAGCCGAGAGTTCTTCAAGTTTGTGCGCCGCCTGGTCCTGCACAACAAACTGAAATCCGCCGAATTGGCCAAGCCCTTGGATCGCCGGAGGAAGGGTAGCGAACACAATCGCACCCGAGACTCCAAACAGACGGGGGCGAACCCGGTTCACAATAGCGGTCGCCGAGTGCTCCTCGCCCTTGCGCTGGGAATATGGTTTCAAGGGAACGAAGATGAGTCCCTGATTTGAGGCGCTCCCGGAAAAACTGAAACCGGCAATCGAGAAGGTTCCCTCCGCCTCCGAGACGTCACTCAGCAAATCGGAAACCTGCCTCCCAATCGCCTTCGTATATTCGAGCGAAGCGCCCGAGGGCGCCTGAATAACGACGATGAAGTATCCCTGATCTTCATCGGGAACGAAGCCGGTGGGAACGTGTCGCAGCACCAGGTAAGTTGCGCCCAGGCCGGCGAAAAACAGCACGGCCATGGCAAACTTGTGCTTCAGCACATGATGCAGCAGGGCACGGTAGCCACGGGTGAGGGCAACGACAGCGTCATCAAACTTTTGCAGCAACCACCATTTTTTCCGGTGGGGGCCGCTCAGAAAGATCGCCGCCAGCACCGGAGCCAAGGTGAGCGCGTTGAAGGCGGAAATGGCAATGGAAAATGCGATGGTCAGCGCAAACTGGCGAAACAGAATGCCGGTCGTCCCGGGGAAGAATGCGACCGGCACAAACACGGCAACCAGCACGAGCGAGGTGGCGATAACGGCGCCGGTAATCTCGGCGGTGGCTGCGGCCGCCGCTTTGCGGGAGTCGTGTTCGCCCTCGGCCATGTGGCGCTCAATGTTTTCGATCACGACAATTGCGTCGTCAACCACCAGGCCGGTGGCGAGCGTGATACCGAACAAGGTCAGCGTGTTGATGGAGAAGCCGAGCAACTTAACAAAAATGAACGTGCCGATGAGGGAAACCGGAGTGGCGATAAAGTGAATTAAGGTTGTCCGCCAGTCCCCGAGAAAGATAAAGATCACCAGGATGACCAGCGCGATTGCCGAACCCACCGTGAAGACCACATCGCGAATCGATTCACCCACTGCGTCGGTGGTATCGAACGCCACTTTGACGTGCATTCCCGGAGGAAAGCTTTTCGAAAGCCGGTTCAATTCAGCGATCGCCAACCGGTCGACATCGAGCGCGTTCGCCGTGGAAAGCTGGGTCACGCCGAGTCCGACGGCATCCTGCCCGTTAAATTGAATGTCCGAGCTGTAGTCTTCGGCGCCCAACTCGGCCCGGCCCACATCCCGCAAACGGACCAGGGTTCCGTCCGCGTTGGTTTTCAAGATGATGTTGTCGAACTCGCTGGGCTCGCTCAAGCGCCCGACAGCGCGCACGCTGACCTGGTACTGCTGCCCAGGTTTGGCGGGCTGCTGACCCACCTGTCCGGCCGCGACTTCCACATTCTGCTCCGACAAGGCGTTCACGACGTCGGGCGCGGTCAGCCCGCGACCCGCCAAACGCCCCGGATCCAGCCACAACCGCATGGAATATTTGCGCTCGCCGAAAATGATCACATCGGCCACGCCCGGAATACGCTTAAGCGAGTCCTTGACGTAAATGTCAATGTAGTTGCTCATGAAGAGCGTGGAGTATTTATTGTTGTCGGAGATGACGGCGGCGCCGAAAACGAAGTTCTGCGAAGTTTTCGCAGTCGTGATTCCCACCGCTTTGACGGAGGCGGGCAGGCGTCCCTGGGCCGTGTTGACGCGATTCTGGATGTCGACCGTGGCCAGGTCGGGATTGCGGGTCAGATCAAAGGTGACAGTAATGTTGCTCGATCCGTCGTTGCCGCTGGTGGAGGTCATATATTTCATGCCCTCCGCGCCGTTAATCTGCTGCTCCAGCGGGATGGTGACCGCGCTCTCCACCGTTTGCGCGCTGGCTCCGGTGTAGAAACTCGAAACGCCCACCTGCGGTGGCGCTAGATTGGGAAACTGCGCGATGGGCAGCGTGGGAATCACCGCCGCGCCCGCCAGAAGAATCAGCAGCGCGCAGACCGACGCAAACACGGGACGCTGGATAAAGAAGCTAACGAACATAGAGGATCGGCTTTCGGTCTTCAGCTTTCGGGCTTCGGCTCAACCTCGTGTGAATATTTAATTGTTAAGAAAAACGCGACTTTAGAGCCAAAGCCCGGAGCCCGAAAGCCGAAGCCTGCTTTTCAGCTATGCGGAATCACAGGCGCGCCGTCCAGCAGAAACTGCGTTCCGGAAACGATCACTTTGTCGCCGGGCTTGATGCCGTCCTGAACCTCGTAATCGTTCCCCACGGTCTGCCCAATCTTTAGCGGCTTCTGCCGCGCCACGAACGAACCGCCGTTCTGGGGCTCCGCCACAAAGGCGAAGTACTGTCCTGCCAGCCGCGATACGGCCAGGATCGGAACCTGAGGGTTCCGGTGTGTTCCCCACACAATGCGGGCGCGAATGAATTGCGATTGCCGCAGCGCATCGTTGCTATTCGCAATGCGTGCTTTCACCAGCACCGTCTGCGTCGTGTTATCCACCTGGGGCGAGATGAAAGACACGCGGCTGTCGGCCAGCACTTTTCCATTGCTATCCAGCACCTGCACTGGCAGGTTCATCTTGAGCTGCGAGGAGTGTTCGATCGGAACATACACATAAACTTCCAGACTGCCGGGCTTGTCCACGGTCGTTAGTTGCGTCGTCACCGCAACCCGGTCACCGACGCGAACCGGAATATCTCCCACAATCCCGCCCCAAGGTGCCACCACCCGATAGTAATGAAGTTGTACTTGCTGTTCGCTTACCTGAGCATCCAACGATTCCATCTGGGCTTGGGCCGCGTCCAGCGCGGATTTCGCCTGATCCAGTTCCTGCTTGCTCACCACCCCCGCCGAATAAAGTCCCTGGGAGCGCGCATACTGCTGCTTCGCATAACTCAGGTTTGCCTCTTGTGCTGCCCGAGAGCTTTCCTGGCTCTTGACCGTGGCCTGCTGCTTGAGGGGATCGATCTCCATCAGTGGAGCTCCGGCGCCAACCGCCTCGCCAGAGTGGACGAAGATCTTTGTGACCTGGCCCTCCACCTGCGGCATAATGACGGCGGAATCGCGCGACTTCAGCGTGGCCACGTACTCGGTGGCATCGTCCACCGGAGTTGCCCGCGCCTCTTGCACCTTCACCGGCATTGCCGGCGGCCCACCCGCCTGAGCATTCTGAGAGGTGTTCCCCGAGCAGGCCAGGGTTGCTCCGTTGACCAGAAGTGCTGCCAGCAGAAAACTGGGCGCCAAGTAACCACGAAGTCTCTGGGACATGAATTTCCCGCCTAATCATTGCTGCGTTGGTAAAGAATACTAGAAGTCTACCCGAGCCCTAAACCAGTTAGACGACAGCCCTGTCCGGTGTTCGGCGTCCATTACAAGATTCCCTTAAAGGTCATGAGGACGCAAAATAAATCACCGTCCGCCGGTGAAGAAATAGGGAAAGGCCACTGCCGCAGGCCGGTTCGGACCTAGATCGGATCTCGGTCCCCTCCTCTTTCACTGTCTCACTCTGCTACATTGTTGCGCTATGGAACACACTCCCATCCAGCCCACCCGCGGCTTTGCCAGCGACAACAACGCCGGAGTGCATCCCGAGATTCTCGAGGCAATTGCCCGCGCCAACCGGGGCCATGTAGTCGCCTATGGTGACGATCCTTACACTCGTTCGGCGATCAGGAAGTTCGAGGAGCATTTCGGGGCTGACATCGCTGTTTTTTTCACATTCAACGGAACCGGCGCCAATGTTCTGAGCCTGCAGGCCCTGACGCGTTCGTTTCAGTCGGTGCTGTGCAGCGATTATGCCCACATTTATGCCGACGAGTGCGGCGCACCGGAGAAGCACACCGGCTGCAAGCTGATTCCGCTGCCGCAGCAGCAGGGCAAGATCACGCTGGATTTCGTCCGCCACGCCTACCATGGCATCGGTGACCAACATCACTCGCAGCCCCGCGTCATCTCGATTACGCAGTGCACCGAGATGGGCACCGTCTACCAACCGGAAGAGATTCGATCGCTGGCTGACTTTGCCCACGAACATGGCATGTTTCTGCATATGGATGGGGCGCGGATCGCCAACGCCGCTGTCTCGCTCGGCCAAACCCTCCGCCAGGCAAGCCGCGACCTAGGAGTGGATGCCCTCTCTTTCGGCGGTACCAAGAACGGAATCCTGGGCGGCGAAGCGGTGGTGTTCTTTCGTCCCGAACTCGGCCGCGACTTTCTCTACTTGCGCAAGCAGGGTATGCAACTGGCTTCAAAAATGCGCTTTGTCGCGGCGCAATTGGAAGCTCTTCTGACCAACGATTTGTGGCGGCGCAGCGCCGAACATGCCAACCGCATGGCTCGTGTGCTGGAAAAGGAAATCAGCCGCATCCCGGCAGTCAAAGTTGTGTGGAAGGTGGAGGCGAACGGTGTTTTCGCCAAGATCCCGCGCCACTCCATCGAAACTATCAGGGCGCGTTACTTCTTCTACACGTGGATCGAGGAGGAATCGATCGTGCGCTGGATGTGCTCCTTCGATACTACTGAAGATGACATCCAGGAGTTTGTCGAAGCGGTTGCCCAAGCAGTGAAGGAGTGATTGCCCCATCTCACTATTGCTTTTTGCTCCGCCTTTCACTAAATTGGCCCATTGCGGCGCTGCGTGAGCATTCAGCCGGGTTGCTTGATCCCAAGGAGTGGTTGATGAGCTGGAAGTGTTTTAGCGTTGCCGCCCTTGTCTTAGCCGCGGTTTCGCTGCTCAGCGTCTCCAGTTGCGGAGACCCGCAGGAGTTGGTATCCATCGCCATCCAGCCGGGAGTTGAAACCTTCGGGGCCTCAAACATTCCCGTCATCGACGACGCTGGGGCGGAGGTCCAACTGAGGGCGTTAGGGACCTACGTTCACCCCCCGGTGACCAAGGATATTACCAACCAAGTCACATGGTTCTCGAATACGCCACAAATGGTAACGGTGAACTCCACCGGCATGATAACCGTGACTGGCGGCCCTTGCGGAGGCACTCTCATCTCGGCAACGGTGCAGACGAACGCCGATGGCAGTGGCCTGTCGTCGTCCGGCGCCATCGTGACTGGCTATATGACCGCGAATGTAGTCTGCTACACGGGTTCTGGCGACGGTGGCGGAGGGCCGCTTCTAACGCTTAGTTTCGCCGGTAGCGGTACGGGTACCGTGGTGAGTTCGCCCACAGGGCTGAACTGCGCCAGCACGAACGGGACTTGCTCCGCCAGCTTCGCGAGCGGCACAAGTGTCACCCTGACCGCCACGCCAGTTGGCTCCTCGGTATTCGGAGGCTGGACGAATGGCTGCGTCAGTTCCTCGTCTAGCTGCACCTTCGTGTTGCAAGACGACACTGCTGTGACTGCCACGTTTAATTGAGGGCAGACGATAAACCAGACATTGCAGACCTAGGCATCTGCGTCTTCCAGCATTTTTCCGAGGGTAGGTTTGTGCTTCCCCGCCTTTTTGTTTTTGTGCGGAACCACCTTCTCGGCAGGGGGCGCGCCCATACGCTCCCGCGCCAGCTCCTTGACAGCCTGTACCGCGCCGAATCGTTTCAGTTTTTTCTTGCGCGCCATCTTCGTGCGAACCCCGACCTTCATGTTGCCATAGCTTGTACCGCGCCGAACATGCAATAATCGTGTTTCATGGAAGAACGCGATTTTTTCGACGAGCGCACCGAGAAGAAACTGGCAACCCTAAACTGTCCGCACTGCCACCAGCCTGCCGAGTACGAGGTCACCTGGGTGGTGCGCACCAAGAAGCGGCAGCTTGCCGGACGCGCCGACGAGCGCGATCGCGCTCGCTTCGCCAAGGCCCGCTCCTACATGCTCCGCAAAGACGACCTGATGGCCTGCAAGAACGTGCGCTGCCGGAAGCGGTTTGAAATCTCAGGAGTGCAGTCGGTGGTGTTCACCGAATAGTTTGACGGCTCGCTTCCAATTTCCAACTGCTCATTTATACTAAGTGGTTTTCCTGTTGCTTCCCGAAGCAACAGGAACGAGGAGTCTTGTTTTGAAAATCCTGGTTTGCATGAAGCAGGTGCCGCAGAAAGATGCACCGCTCAAGCTCAACGAAACCGCGGCTTGGATCCGCGACGACGTTTCGTATGAAGTGAATGAGCCGGACGCGTTTGCACTGGAAGAGGCTCTGCGCCAAAAGGAAAAGCATACTGGAGAAGTGGTGGTCATCACTTCCGGTCCGCCCCGTTCGCAGCAGGTGCTGCGTGAAGCCCTGGCCAAGGGTGCCGACCGCGCGATCCATCTTGAGGACGATGCCTTTGTCGGCCTCGACGCATTCAACACCGCCAAGGCCTTCGCCGCCGCCATCAAAGATGAAAAATTCGATCTGATCTTCACCGGCCTGCAATCCGACGATTACGGCTACGCGCAAACCGGCGTCATCCTTGCGGAACTGCTGGGCTGGCCGCACGCCACCATCATCATGCACCTTGAAAAGACGGCGTCTGGCATTCGGGTGAAGCGCGAACTTGAAGCGGGATTCTTTCAGTTCGTTGACATGCCGCTGCCCGCCGTGCTTACGATTCAGTCGGGCATCAACAAGTTGCGCTATGCCACGCTGATCGGCATCAAGCAGGCAAAGAACAAGCCGATTCGCAAGGTGCTGCTGGCGGAAGTGCAGTCCGCAATCGGCGAGAACCTGCAGAAAATCGAACGCCTCTACGTCCCACAGAAGACGAAGAAGACCGAACAGATAGAAGGCACGCCAGCCGAGATCGCGAAAAAACTGGTAGACAAGCTGCGCAACGAACTGCGCGTGCTCTGATAGTAGCGCCGGCGTCCCGCCGGCTAGGAGCTAGTAGCTGACTTTATGCCCCATACCATCCTCATAGTCGTCGAACAACGCGAAGGTAAACTCAACCGCGTCTCCTGGGAGACTGTCACTGCCGGACAGGCCATCGCCGCGGCTACGGGCTGGACTCTCGAGGCGGCGGTGGTTGGAAGCAGCACATCAGGCTTAGCTGCCGAAGTTGCTGCCAAAAAGATCGCGAAAGTCTATGCGGTCGAGTCGCCGAAACTCGACCCTTACACGCCTGACGCTTTCGCGGCCGCGCTCAAGCAATTCCTTACCGCGAAGCAGCCGAAACTCGTGCTGATGCCGCACACGTATCAGGTGCGTGACTTCGTTCCTAAGCTTGCCACTGCGATGGGACGCACCGTCATCAGCGACTGCATTGGCTTCAAGCACGAAAACGGCAAGCTGCTCTTCACACGCCAGATGTTTCAAGGCAAGCTCGCCGCCGACGTCAGTTTCACATCTGACGCTCCCTGGTTTGCCACCTTCCAGAACGGAGCGTTCCGCGGCGATCAGGCCGAAGCCGGAGCTTCCGCCGCGCCGGTAGAAACCGTAACCGTCGACATCGCCGACGGAGTTGTGCGTACGCAGCCTCAAGAGCTTTTTAAGGAAGTTAAACAGGCCGTCGATCTCACTCAGGCCGAGATCATTGTTTCGGTGGGTCGGGGCATCAAGGAGCAGAAAAACATCGAAATGGCCAAGCAACTCGCCGACGCGCTCGGCGGCGAAATCGCCGCGTCTCGCCCCATCTGCGACTCCGGCTGGCTGCCCATGGACCGCCAGGTCGGCTCCTCGGGGCAAACCGTCGCGCCAAAACTCTACCTTGCCCTCGGCATCAGCGGCGCCATTCAGCACATTGTAGGCATGAAAGGCGCGCGCGCCATTATCGCCATCAACAAGGATTCAGAGGCTCCCATCTTCGAAATCGCCGACTATGCCGTGGTGGCGAATCTGTTCGACATCGTCCCGCCGTTGATTGAGGAAGTGAAAAAAGCAAAGGCAGGGGGCTGAATCCTGGCCAACTGCTAGCTTGCAGCTTTCTCTTTCCCAATTGCCGCCGCCGCGATCTGCGCCACATCGAGCAATTCCGGAGGCGTATCGGTCGCCGCCGCCAATCCATCGCGCAGCATCGAGTTGCAGAACGGACACGCCGCCGCCACTACGCTGGCTCCCGTCGCCACCAACTCCTGCGCACGCTCCAGATTGACGCGCTTGCCGGTTTCTTCTCCCAGGAACATCAGCCCTCCGCCCCCGCCGCAGCAGAAGCCGCGTTCGCGATTTCTTGGAGGTTCCACCACCTGCCCGTAACGCGCAATCACCTCGCGCGGTTCGTCATACACGCCGCGATAGCGTCCTAAATAACAGGCATCATGAAATACCATGCTTTTCTGCTCTTCACAGCTTAGCGGCAGCTTGTCTTGATACCGCGCCATCAACTCACTGTGATGCTCGATGGCAACGTTGCCGCCGTGTTCCTTCCAGTCCTCTCCAATCGTACGCACGCAGTGCGGACAGATCGAAACCATCTTCTTCACGCCGCCCTCGCGAATATTTTCCAGATTTCCCTGCGCCAGTTCGCCGAACAGATAGTCATTGCCCAGCCGCCGCACCGGATCGCCGCTGCACTTTTCCTGACGCAGAACGCCATAGCTGATCCCGAGATGATTCAGCACCTCCACCAGCGCCAACAGAATCTTGCGCCCGTTCGGATCGAACGATCCCAGGCAGCCCATCCACAGGCAGTATTCCTGCGAGCCGTCAAAATAGGGCAGGCCGTTTTTCTCGATGAACTTCTCGCGATCCGACGGCGGAAATCCCAGCGCGTTCCCCTGCCGCTCTAGCGTGACAAAGAGTTCGCTGCCGTGACTGTTTTCCCACTTGCCGGTATTCACCGCGCCCCGCCGCAGCCCTACGATGATCGGTAGATGTTGAATGCCCACCGGACACTGGAATTCGCAGGCCCCGCACGTGGTGCACTCGAACACCGCTTCGGTCGACAGATATTTTCCCAGCAACAACTCGTCGCTCTTCGGTCCAAATTCGTTCAGATAGTGCCGCGTGCCCAGAATGATTTCCTTGGGATTCAGAATCTTGCCAGTCGTGTTTGCGGGACAATGCTCGGTGCAACGTCCACACTCCACGCATGAGTACGACTGCAGCGCGATGATCTGCGTCAGATCCTTGCCGGCAACCAGGCCGAAATCCTCATCACCCACCAGCGGCGGGATTCGGCTGAACCTATCGCGCTCCAGAAATATCGTCAGCGGACTCAGGACCAAGTGCATGTGCTTGGTGCTCGGAATCAGCGGCAGAAAAACCAGCAGCACCAGCGTGTGCGCCCACCACAGCGCCCAACCCGCGGAGTCTCCTTCCGGCACCCAGAACGTAGCTAGGTAAGTGATCATCAATGCGAAGATCAGAAACGCAATCAGCCCCGACTCCGGCGAAAGCGGCTCGAGCCATTTCGGGCGGATGACAAACCGGCGAAACGCCAGCCCCGCGATTGAAACCGCCACCGCGATTGCGAACAATCCGGCAACGAAGAAATACAAAGGCCCCCAGAAACCTTCCCGCGATAGAAACGGGTGGCCGAACCCCGTGGCAAAGTGATTGAGCGTGACCAAAGCAAAAACGCAAAAGCCCCAGAACACGAAAGCATGTGCCAAGCCGGGCAGGGGCCTCTGTGCGATGACTAATCCCTGTGCGCCCACTTCCCACAACACTTTGCGGATGCGCGGTCCGATGGGCCGCAGATTGAAGTCGGCGTCCGGCTTGGCCGCCAGAATTATGCGCAGCGCCGCGCCAAATTTCCGCGCGAATAGAAACCCGGACACCAGGATGGCAATCAGCAGGACGAGTTCTCCCGGCCAGTTCATTTGAATGATCTCTCCCGAGAACCTGACAGTCTAACGTAGCCAGAGGCCTGTGTGGGAACGGGCGACTAGCGAGGCTGGCCTGGGCGAAACCGAAGCTTCAGCCGACCAATGCGAGGCGGCGGCAAGCCAGCAATGAACATGCCTAACGACATTGGCGCCCTCCGATCAAACCCGTGATAGCATTTCCGCCATGCGATGCTGCGGGATGGTCTGCGCTGTCCTAATCCTCCGCGGCACTGCTTTGTCTCAACAGCCAGCCCAGCCTCCGTCCATCCCCTCCACCGGCTTCCCAGATCTCGACCAATACCGCACGTCGCGCATCGCGATATACACCGACGACTTCGGGGAACTGAAACGCTATCGCGAGGCCGACGCCGCGCTCGCACCGCCCGCGGCGAAAGAAAATCGAGTCGTGTTTCTTGGCGACTCCATCACCGATTACTGGAAGCTGGAAGACTATTTTCCGGGCAAGCCTTACATCAATCGCGGCGTTGACGGACAGACCACGCCTCAGATGCTGGTGCGCTTCCGCCAGGATGTGATTAACCTGCATCCCAAAGCGCTGGTCATGCTCGCGGGAACCAACGACATCGCCGGGGTCACTGGATCTGCACGCAACGAGGATATCGAGGCCAACTACGCCTCCATGGCGGAGTTGGCGCGCCTGAACAACATTCACGTGGTTTTTGCCTCGCTTCTGCCCGCACACAATTACACTCCCGAGGCGAAGGAGTCTTTTGCGCTGCGTCCGCGCGAAAGAATACTGGCGCTGAATGCCTGGCTCAAGGATTACTGCGCTAAGAACGGTCTGATGTACCTCGACTACTTTTCGGCGCTCATCGATGACCACGGCATGCTAAGGCGCGATCTGTCGGACGACGGATTGCATCCCAATGTGGCGGGGTACAAGATTATGGCACGGCTGGCGGACAAAGCGATTGCCAGCGCGCTGGCCAATAATCCGTGACTGACAAGGTCTGGAGAAAAGATATGACACGACAGAACGGTAACGACATGAATTCACCTCTCGATCTGCGGAAACACGCGGTCCTCCTTCTTTCTTTACCCCTCCTCGCCGCGCTCATCGCTCTCACAGCCCTCGCGCAACAACCCGCGCCCGCTCCGCAAGTGCAGCCGACCATTCCGTCCACGGGTTTCGCTGGCCTGGACCAATACCGGGCCAGGCGCATCGCGGTCTACACCGACGATTTCGGCCAACTGGCCCGCTATCGCGACGCCAACGCCGCCCTGAAGCCGCCCGCGCCCGGCGAGAACCGCGTCGTTTTCTTCGGCGACTCCATCACCGACATCTGGCACCTTGACGAATATTTTCCCGGCAAGCCCTACGTCAATCGCGGTATCGGAGGCCAGACCACGCCGCAAATGCTGGTCCGCTTCCGCCAGGACGTCATCGACCTGCAACCCAAAGTCGTCGTGATCCTGGCCGGCACCAATGACATCGCCGGCAACAGTGGCCCCATGCGCCTCGAAGATATCGAGGCCGACTATGCCTCGCTTGCGGAACTGGCGCGGGCGCACCAGATCCATGTGGTCTTTTCTTCGGTGTTGCCCGTAAACAACTACACACCCCGGTCGCAGGATTTTTTCGCGCAGCGTTCACCGGAGAAGATTCTGGAACTCAACCGCTGGCTGAAGAACTACGTGGCCGCGCACGCCGATTGCATCTATCTGGATTACTTCAGCGCCATGGTTGACGACAAAGGTCTCATGAAGAAAGACCTTGCCGACGACGGCCTGCACCCGAACGCGCCAGGGTTCAAGATTATGGGTCCGCTGGCGGAGTCGGCGATTGGGAAGGCCCTGGCGTCAGAGAGCAAGCCTTGAGTCCGAGGGGAAGCCGCAAGATCAATGCCAAGGACACACCATGAAAATTCTCTGCCGCTATACGCTCGACGACTATATCGAAGCTCATCGCCTTCACCGCAAACGGAGCGTATGGAGGCAGTGGGACCGCGTGGTAGGTTTTCTGTTCCTGTTTATCTGCATAAGAGCCGGGCTACTGATCGTGCTACCGACCCCCCGCCTTTACCGCAGCGCTCCGCCTTTGCTGGGCTAGCAGTCGTCTGGATGCTGCTGCTTTTTGTTTTTCCCCGCATGCGTATTCAATATGTGTTTAAGCGCAATCCTTACCTGAACCAGGAATCCACTGTCGAAGTTTCCGAGGAAGGGATCTTGAACGAAAACCCAAACATGCGGTCTCAGCGGAACTGGAGTATGTTCATCCGGTGGGCAGAAAACAACCATCTGTTCATGGTCTACTCTGCTCCAAACCAGTTCCTCCTGTTGCCCAAGCGCACGCTCGCCGCTGGGGAAGCGGACCAGCTCCGCGATTCTGCTGCGGCGCAAGCTGCCAGGCAAGTAGCTCGCCACGTGACTGCCGGCGATATAATCAATAGTAAGTTTCCGACCGCACCGGCCTTCCAGCATATCCAGGCTGCGGCGGCGAAGACGTTTTTCTCTGCGCCCTTCGCGTGATCTCCGCGTCCTTTGGGGTTAAGGGCCGTTGAACGCAAAGTTCGCGAACGACTAACGACTAACGACCGTGCCTCTAACCGACAAATTCGGCCGCCCCATCACCGACCTGCGGATCTCCATCACCGACCGCTGCAACTACAAGTGTGTTTATTGCCGCACGGGTAACGAAGGTGCTCTATACGGTGATCTGCCTTTCGCCGATTACCTGCGCATGGCGCGCGTGCTCGTCGGGATGGGTGTCACCAAGATTCGTCTGACTGGAGGCGAACCGTTATTGCGTAAAGGCGTCGTCGATTTCGTCCGCGACCTCGCCGCACTCCGCGCACCCAATGGCGGCAGCGGCGATGAGCCGCTCGACATCGCGCTCACCACCAACGGCCATCTTCTTGCCGATCTCGCACAGCCGCTCAAAGCCGCCGGCCTCACCCGCGTAACCGTTTCGATGGATGCCGTCGATCCCGACCGCTTCACCCGCATCACCCGCGTGCCCAACGGATATGACCACGTGCTCGCCGGCATCCGCTCTGCCCGCCGCGCCGGGCTGTGGCCGCTGAAGGTGAACTGTGTGCTGATGCGCGGCTTCAACGAAGATCAGATTATCCCCTTCGGCATGTTCGCCCGTGAAGAAGGCGTGACCGTGCGCTTCATCGAATTCATGCCGCTCGAAGAAGGCCGCACCTGGTTGCCCACGACTGTGGTCACGCTCGACGAAATCCTGGCGCGCATGGCCGAGTACCGGCCGCTGGTCGAAATCCCGCACGCGCGTTCGGAAACCGCACGCCGCTATCGCTTCGATGATGGTGTCGGTGAAATCGGCATCATCGCCCCGGTCTCGCATCCCTTCTGCGGACACTGCAGCCGTATCCGCATCACCAGCGACGGCAAAATCCGCACTTGCCTGTTCTCGGTCTGGGACCACGACCTCCACGCCCAAATGCGGCGCGGCGCTTCCGATGAAGCGTTGGAGGATTTCATCTGCGGGGTGATCCAAAAAAAAGAAGAGCGCCACCACATTGGCGAGCCGGATTTCGTGCCCGCGTCGAGGACGATGGTGCACATTGGGGGCTAGTAGCGGAAGTCTCGTTTAGGATCGAGATCGTGAAATTTACCTGGCTCGCCGCTATTCCTGCGTTGTGTCTTTGTCCCCTGTTGTCGGCTGCGCAGAGCTCCTACCTCGGCTTCGACCGTAACGCCTACCCCGGCGACGCCAACCTCAGAGTCCTCCACCAAACTTTTTCCTACACTGGCTATTGGCTCAACAACCCCCCCGGCGAGAAGACGAGCACCTGGACTGGCCACCGCGCCGCGGTCGAATCCGCCGGCTTCGGATTCCTCGTGCTCTTCAACGGACGCCTCTACGCGGACCTGAAATCAGTCGCCCGCGCAACGAGACTTGGCAACTCCGACGCGCACGCTGCCGCCGCTGCCGCACGCCAAGAAGGTTTCCCCGTGCAGACCGTCATCTTCCTCGACCAGGAGCAAGGCGGACGCATGCTTCCCGAACAGAAAGCGTATATCTATGCCTGGGTGGATGCCATCACTGCCGGCGGATTCCGCGCCGGCATCTACTGCTCCGGCATCCCGGCTGCGGACGACGATAACGTTGTCACTGTCGAAGACATTCGCCAAAGCGCCGCTGGACGCAAGATCGTCTATTGGGCGATCAACGACGCCTGCCCGCCCGCGCCCGGCTGCGCCTTTCCTTCTCACCCGCCCAGTCCTGCCGAGAGTGGCGTGGCCTTCGCCGAAGTCTGGCAGTTCGCGCAGTCCCCACAGCGCAAAGATGTCGCCGCACACTGTGCCAACTATCACCGTGACGGGAACTGCTATCCTCCGGGATTTTCCACCGCGCAGCAACTCCATGTCGATGTGAACACGGCCCTGTCGCCCGATCCCTCAAATGGCAGATCGCGCTGACCGAGATAAAGCGAGCAAGCCGCCTTACCGTCTCCGACTTCCAAATGCGCTAAACTGTAGCGGTTCCACACGAATCCACTCCTAGGAGAACCCCGATTGAAACTCCCAACGCTATCCGCCGTAGCCACTGCCCTCCTCCTCCTCACTCTTTCTGCCGCTAGCCAAGACACCTGGCAGCTCGATCCGCCGCACTCCTCGGCGCAGTTCTCCGTCCGTCATCTGGGAGTCTCCACCGTTCGCGGCGCCTTCACCAAGGTGAGCGGCACCGTGTTGTACGACGCCGCCGATCCTGGCAAGTCGTCGATCCAGACCACCATTGACGCCACTTCCGTGGACACCCGCGTCGACATGCGCGACAAAGATCTGCGCAGCCCGAACTATCTCGATGTCGAGAAGTATCCCACCATCACCTTCAAATCGAAGAAGATCGAGGCCGCTGGAGCGGGCAAGTTGAAAGTCACCGGCGATCTCACCATTCACGGTGTGACCAAAGAAGTCATCCTCGACGTGGACGGGCCATCCGCGCCCATCAAGGACCCCTGGGGTAACCAGCGCATGGGCGCTTCAGCCACCACCAAGATCAACCGCATGGATTTCGGTGTGGCGGGCGCTCCCGGCATGGTCGGCGACGACATTACCATTACGCTCGATATCGAAATGACGAAGAAGTAGCGAGGGCGTCAGACCTGAGAGGTATTGATAATGCCGGCAGCGAAGGCCAACGACTAGCGACCAACGACTAACGACTAACGACGGCCGAGCCGCTTGCGCTACAATAGGTGCAGTCCCCATGTCCGACCGAACCTTCACTCTCGACGAAGCCCAGATGCTGCTTCCCGTGCTCGAATCTCTGCTGCGCACCGCTAT
>Ga0209274_10000086_pt1 | contig 86515 bp, 75 predicted proteins | sample HubBroMetageREF1_FD_188343 | JGI IMG/M metagenome (GOLD analysis project Ga0209274, IMG submission 188343) | Reference soil microbial communities from the Hubbard Brook experimental Forest, New Hampshire, USA - Hubbard Brook CCASE Soil... | ecosystem: Environmental > Terrestrial > Soil >...
GGAAATCGAGAACTTCAGAATCGTGAGATCAGTCAGGCTATAGGCCGACAGCGGCACCTTGCACGACTCCCACTGGCCCACGGGCGGATTGCTGCCGCCCGAGCAGTAGGCCGACAAGTCCTGCAGGAAGTTGCCGTCCGGCGTGTCGCCCGCTGACAGCACCGCCGAGCCGAATATCTGGTTCGCCACGGTCGGTTTGGCCGAGAAGACCAGATACTTGTAGGACGTCGTAATGAAGCAACTCGCGATGCTGCTCTGACAGTTCGCACTGACGTACGGCTGCCAGCCACCATACTGCTGACCCGTGATCTCGATGTCGTAGGGGCCCTCGATCGGCACGCCGCTGGTGTCCTTGTAGTTCGCGCTGGCCGCGAAGGACCAGTCGCCGCCCCAGTTGAACACGCCGTCGTAGTAGACCCAGAGCGTCGAACCGCTCGGGGCGGTGCTGGAGCCGCTGATGGTCACGGTGGCGGTGCTCGGAGTGCTCAAGGTCGCCCCGCCGGTCGGGTCGGACAGAGTGACCGAGAACGCCTCGCTGCCCGAGAAGGGGGTGGCGTTGCTGACCGTGACCGTGAAGGTCTTGGACGCCGCGCTGCCGCTGGCCCAGCTCAGCGTGCCGCTGGCCGCGGTGTAGGCTGAGCCCGCAATGGCGGTGCCGTTGGCGGTGGCGTACGTCACGCTGACCGCGCCGCTCGAACCGCCCGTACGGTTGACCGTGATGGTCACGGATCCGCCGCTCTGCGCCACGGAGTAGCCTGTCGCGGATAGCTGCAGACTGCCCGGGGTGGCAGCCACCGCGTCTCCGGCAATCGACACCGTCGCGGTGGCCGGGTTGGTGATGGCCGTCCCGCCGCTGGGCTTGGACAGGGTCACCGTGAAGGACTTGGTGCCGGAGAACGGCGCGGCGTTGCTCACCGGTACCGAGAAGCTCTTCGCGGCGGCATCGCCGGCGGCCCACGACAGTGTGCCGCTGGCCGCCGTGTAATCGGTCCCCGCCACGGCCGAGCCGTTGGCGGTGGCATAGGCGACGCTGATCGCCCCGCTGCTGCCGTTCAGCCGATCGACGGTCACGGTCACCGAGCCCGCGCCTTGCGACACGGAGTAAGACGACTCCGACAGCTGCACGTTGCCGACGGGCGCTGAGCCATCGCCCGAAATCGCCACGGTGGCGCTACCCGGGCTGCTGATCTCGGCGCCGGTGCTGGGATTCGAGAGGCTGACGGTGAAGGTCTTTACACCGCTGAAGGCCGTGGCTGTGCTGACGGCGACGGTAAAGGTCTTGGCGGTGGCATCGCCATTCGCCCAGGAGAGCGTGCCGCTGGTCGCCGTGTAGTTGGTCCCGGCCACGGCGGTACCGTTGGACGTAGCGTACGCGACACTGATCGCGCCGTTCGATCCGCCGTCGCGCGTGACGGTCACCGTCGCCGACCCGGCGCTCTGTGCGACCGAGTAGCTCGAGGCCTTGAATTGCAGGGTGCCGATGGGCGCGGATGCATTGCCGCCGATGGTGACGATGGCGCTGCTCGGGGTCCCGATGCCGGCGCCGCTGGCGTTCGACAATTGGACGCTGAAGGTCTTGGTGCCGGTGAACGGCACGGCGTTGCTGATGGTGACCGTGAAACTCTTGGATGACGCATCGCCGTCGGCCCAGTTCAGCGTGCCGCTGGCCGCCGTGTAGTCCGTCCCGGCGAGGGCGGTGCCGTCGGCCGTGGCATACGCCACGCTGACCGCGCCGCTCGAGCCGCCGGTGCGGTTGACGGTCACGGTCAGCGGACCGGCCCCTTGCGCGATTGCATAGGTCGAATTGCCGAGCACGAGGGTCTGCGCGACGGGGGTAATGGCGCCCGTGATGGTGACCTCGGCGCTGCCCGGATTGCCGATGGTGGTGCCGGAGGGACCCGTCAGCGTGATCTGGAATGATTTACTGCCTGAGAATTCAGTGGCATCGCTGACCGGCACCGAAATCGTCTTCGGTGTCGAGTCGTTCTCGGCCCATTGCAGCGTGCCGCTCACGGCCGTGTAATCGGTGCCGGACACGGCGGTGCCGTCGGCCGAGGAATAGGACACGCTGACCGCCCCGGTTGCCGAGCCCGTTCTGACCACCGACAGAGTGACCGAGCCTTCAGTCTGTGCAACCGAATAGCTGGACGCGGCCATCGCCACGCTGCTCGCCGCATCCGGAACACCACCGCATGCCGCGACGCCGAGTGCGAAGGCAGCGACGCCGGCGGCGGCGACGATTCGTAGCAGAGTCGTACGCGATAGGGCTTGAAACATGTTTACCTCAAATGCACGCGGCAGTTTTGTTTTTGAACTTGAGCGGCATTACATGAATGTTCAGGCAAAGGAGCAAATGTCGGCATTTCGATACGTCGCGATTTGGCAACAGGGTTTTTAGTATTCGAACAGCTCGCCTGGAGCCGTCATCGTGCGCCCGGAAAATTGCGGGGCAATTACAGCCCTCAGTCGACCGTGAACCCCACGTCAGCCACGTAGAATCGCGCCGGCCCGCTCTCGTCCTGGATGCTGAATTTCAGGACTTTGGGGTTCTTCAAGTCGAATGCCGACAGCGGAATCTTGTAGCTGCACCAATGACCGACAGTCGGGCATGGCGGCGATTGCGCAAAATTGGCAACATCGTTGATCCGACCATCCGGCGTATCCGACGCCGAGAGTATGTTCACCGCCCACCGCGCGCCCTCGACCGTGGGCTTCAACGAGAGAACCATGAATTTGTAAGGGGTTATGTCAAAGCAGTCGATGGCTCTGTATTGGCAGGTGGTCGACACGTAGGGCTGCCAGCCGCCGCTGCCGCCGGTGATCGTCACCGCAATGTCGTAGCGTCCTTCGGCGGGGCTGCCTGCGGTGTCGAAGTAATCCACCTTCGCTTCCCAAGACCAATCGCCGGGCCATTTGAAGGCGCCGTTGTGATACACCCAGAGCGTCGATTTTGGCGGCCCGGAGGCCGGCCCGCCGCCCGCCACGACGGCGCTGCTGCAAGCCGCCATGCCGAGCGCAAGCCAGGCGGCGGCGGCCATCCGCGATTGAATTCCCCGACAGCGCATGGATTCGCCCCTCTCAAACCGGCCGTCTTGTCCCCCATACCTTGCGCCCCACGGCGGCGCCGGCCGGCCGGTTCGCCGTGCGCGCCGCGGCGGCGGCCTGCCGCTGCGTGTTCAGGTCCAGGAGCGTGCGGCCCATGGCGACCGTCGCGATGGTCATGATGGTGAATTCGCACGAGAGTACGTTGAACCAGCGCGACTCCGTCAGATTGGCGACCAACTGCTCGAACAGCAGCGTGAGGTAGAGAATACCCTGGGGACGCACCGCCGCAAGCAGCCGCAATCCCTGGCGCAGATACGTCACGAGGTAGCCCAGCAGGCAGATCGCGCCCAAGTACCCCAGATCGTTCATGACGTCGAGATAGCCGTTGTGGCCTTCCGTGGGATAGAAGTAAAGACGGTCCTTCATAATCATCGACGGCGACCAGGGCAGCAGCACCCAGTAGGCGCCGTAGCCGGAGCCGACATAGGGACTCAAGGCCATATGCTCGCGCAGGATTTCCCAGATCGCCGTGCGCCCGCTGAAGGTCAGGTCCTTGCCGGTGAGCGTGGTGATCGGCGACAAAAGCACGCTCGAGCCGGGCAGAAGATTGAGCACCGCCAGCGAGTACACCAGCAGGATGGCTACGAACGCGACGACCATGTAGGGCAGGTAGCGGCGCAGACCCGCCGGCGGCCGCAGCATGACCAGCATCAACGGACAAGCGAACGCCACGCCCATGATGGAACTCGAGCTGCGCGATCCGATCAAGCAGGTGAGGGCGATGGCGGCCCCCGCCCCGGCCAGCCACCACGGCTTCTCCTTGCCGAGCAGCGCGTGCAGCCAAAGGATGAGCGCAATGGCCGCGAGCGACCCGAGCCCATTCTTCTGCGTGGCCAACCCATGCCAGGCGCCGATCAGCGTCGCGATGTCGTTCTGCTCGATGGCCAGCTCCGGCGCCGCGATCACGAAGATGATCGAGGCCATCAGCATGAGCGTGAGAACGGGCCGCAGGACGCTTTGAAAGCGGGTCGTTTGCCAGGTCACCAGTGCGAAGGCGACGGAATCGAGCACCATCGTCAACACGCGCACCAGGCGGCGAAGCGTGACTCCCGGGTCGATGGACCACAGCATGCTGGCCGCGGCCAGTGCTATGAACAGGAGGAGGAATGGATTGATCTGCTTGAACAGCTTCAATGTCATGGCCGAGCGCGACAGCGGCACCACGACGCCGCAGGCCAGCAGCGACAGCCATATCATCCGGCTGGTCGTGCTGCCTTCGGTGGGCATGCTCCCGGCCGTCCCGTAGTAGAGGCCGTCCGGGACGATCATGATGACGATCAGCACCCAGATGATGAGCGCCGTGAATATAGAGGAGCGTTCCCGTCGCTGCGGGATCCCCCGGCCAGGCACCTTACCGATAGCGCTCCTCAATTGACCTCCGGCGGGCAACGTCTCACGCCTTGCCGCTTTGTCCGTCCGCGAAGGGATCCTTATACATCCCCAGCCGCTGCCGCGCGAACAGGTACAGGAACGGCGGCTGATGCAGGACGTAGCGGCGCCAGCGCTGCCGGGGCTCTCGCAGCACCCGGTACAGCCACTCGAGTCCCGCGTTGGTGACCCAGGCCGGGGGTCGCTTGAGACTCTCCGCCTCGTAATCGATGGTGCCGCCGAGCGGCAGGAATAACTTGATGCCCGGCAGGCGATCGCGGTACTTGAAGATGAATTTCTCCTGGCGCCCGCCGCCCAAGCCCACCATCAGCACACTCGCTCCGGAGGCGTTGATGCCGGCGATGATCTGCTCGATTTCTTCCGGGTCCCGGTCGTAGTCGCGCGACGGAGCGATGGTGCCGACCACCATTTCGCGGCCCACCTTGGCATTCACGTTACGGCGTGCGATCTCCGGGATTCCCGGGCTTCCGCCGCATATGAACACCGTCACCGACGAATCGTCCTTGTAGCGCGTGTAGAAGCGCGGGAAGTAGTCCGAGCCCGAGACCCGCTCCTTCAGCGGCGTGCCGAGCAGCCGCGCCGCGACGACCAGGATCTGGCTGTCGCAGGTGACCACGTCGAACTTCGGCAGCAGTTCGTAGAACTCCCGATCCTTCTGCAGTTTCATGATGGAGTCGACGTGCAGCGTCAGCATGACTCCCTCGCGGAAATTCTCGACCAACTCATCCATGGTGATGTCGTCGACTTCCGCGTTCAGCAGCCTCACCTTTCGATCCATAACCCCGAGATCCTCTCTTGAAAAGCGGCGCGGCCCCCGGCCGGACAACCGGGTCAGCGGTGCGTCAATTCGTCGATCAGCTGCTTGGTCTGCGCGATGTTGCGGCGGCTCGAGGCGCCGAACACGATCGACTCGATCTGCGGAAACTTGCAGACGTATTCCAGGGCCTCCCGCGGCGGCAGCGCACCGCTCGCGAACACCGACATCGCCACCAGCCGGCAACGGCCCGCGGCGATCAGCTCCTCGTAGGCCTGCATGCCGCCGCACATTCGAAAGCCGATCTTGTTGATGTTGGCGCAGATGATCGGATTCTCGATGCCGGCGCTCTGCAAGCGCCTCTGCAGCAGCGGAGCGTTCATCGTTATGAATGCGGGCTCCGCGTGATAGCGCTCGCGCACCCAGCCGGCGAAGATCTTGAATGCCTCGTCGAACCCCAGCCCCAGGAGGAAGTCGGTGGCGACGTTCTGCAGGAAGATCACCGGCGTGTTGAGCCCGGCAAACATTTTCATCTCCGCGTCGATCAGCAGCCTCGCCAGGCCCTCGACGTCCTGCCGCGCCAGGGACATGCCGCCGCGGAGCAGCGCTCCCAGCTTGTTGTCCTCGGGCAGGAAGCTGCGCACGGCACCGAGCATGCCGAGCTCCGCCGCCGCGTTGGCGTATTTGTGCGCGTACGGCATGCAGGGATAGAACACATAGTCGGGGTACTTGTCGCGATTGGCGCGGAAAAAATCGCAAATCTCAGTCATGCGCTCATGTGTCGTGCACATGAAGGCCTTGACCCCCTCGGCATAGGCGTCCTCGAGCACTTGGATGATGGCGCCGCCCTCCTGGAAGCGCATGGCCTGTGCGCGCGCCTTCTCCTCCGACATGTGATTCACGCCGAAGAACTGATTGTCGCCGAATAACACTCTGTCCATTTGAAATCGCTCTGCCTGTCAATGGTGAGAAGGAAACGGCGGCCGCTAAAACCGGTCGAGCAACGATCGCACGAAGGATTTCGGGCGCGCCGGTGCCGCCGCCCCGCGGCCGGCGACCACGCCCGCGGCGCCGCGTGCGATCGCGGTGCGCGGCATTTGCGCATCCTGCCGCAACATGGCCGCGATCAGCACGGTATCGCTCGCGCTCCTGAAGGTGCTCAAGGGCGTCGCGCCCGTCTCGATGCATTGGACGAAATGATCGATTTGCGCCGAGTATTCCTCGCCGCGCACGTAGAACCACACGGGACGGGTCAGCTCGGTCGTATAGCGCACGTTCCAGCCCTTGGTGAACCCGTCGGCGGTCTGCGGGGCGTTGCGCAGATAGATTTGGATTTCCTGGCGATCCACATTGATGCGCCCGCCGGTGCCCCAGAAATTCAACCGCACCGACATCTTGCGGTAGCTCTCGTCGCTCCAATTCGTGGCCAGCTGCCCGAAGAAACGCTCGCCGAACTGCAGCGTGGAGTAGATCTCATCGTCCACGTCGCTCGAGAACACGCTGTTGAGCACCGTCCCCGACACTGCGACCGGCGGTCCGATGAGATAGTTGGTCAAGTCGATCGCGTGGCAGGCATAGTCGAACAGGCAGCCGCCGCCCTCGCTCTTCTGGGCGCGCCAGGTCGAGCCCTTCGGCCGCAGCACCACCGGCCCATAGGCCTCGATGCGCACGTGATGCAGATCGCCGATGAGTTTCTGGTCGAGCAGGCGCTTGGCTTCCTGGAAGGCGCCGACGAAACGATAGTGGTAGCCCACCTGATTGACGAGCCGCTTGCGCTCGGCGATGTCCGCCAGACGGAAGCCGGTGTCCGGATCGAGGCCGAACGGCTTCTCGCAAAAGACGTGCAAGCCCCGCTCGAGAGCCAGTTCGACGATCTCCGTGTGATACTTGGACGGGGTCGCGACGAACAGGCAATCGAGCGGCACCTCGGCCAGCATCTTCTTGTAATCCGTGTACGTCGTGACTCCGGTGTACTTCGACAGCACATCGAGGACATAACCCGATGTATCGCAGACCGCCTTCAGCTGAATTCCCGGGTGGGCGTTGACCATCGACTGATGCGACAACCCCATTTTTCCCAATCCGACGATACCGGCTCTGATCATTGCTCGTTCCAGTCTGTGAGAGTTCGCGCGTCTCTCCCGGCCGATGCGCACGCCAACGATCGCGAACGGAAAGGTCGCCGGGCCGCAATTAGGATCACGGTACGCGAGAGCGTCATGAAGCGGCGTAGTGTACGCTACTGCACCGCGCCCAAAGTATGACATAGATCGTATTAGCGGATGAATATCGGGGGTTTTTTGATGATTTCAGAGCGCCAATCCTCCATCCTTCGGCGCCGTCCCTGAAGATGGTGGAGGCCTGCGCACGCCGGCTGTCGCCGCAATCGCAGGCGCTGGCGATTTCGAGACGCAGAGACTTCCCTTCGCCGACGGCTGCTTCGAACAGAGCCTACTCCTGCAACGGCAACGTTCACGCCGAATATCAGAAGCTGGAAAGACTCGGGCACATGGGACACGTGCGGGAGTACACCACGACCGAGGTGGTCGAATTCCTGGCCGCCATCGGGTTCGCGGTCACCAAGGTCATCTACCGCGGACAATTCCATACCCGCCTGCGGAATCTCGCAATCAGGACTTTCCCTGAGCTCAGCCCGTTTGTCTCTTATATTGCCGTCAAACCCGCGCCACGGACTTGAGGATCTAGTATTCTAGAGACGATGCTAAACCGATGGCTGAGTCAATGAGCGATTACTGCCGCGGAAAGGCCGGGCAGCACACCGACAGGGGCCTGCGCACCGCGCTATGGGGAGCCGCGGCGCTGGCCGCGGCATTGTCGCTGCCGCTTGCGGTGCGCGCGCAGACGACCATCAATCCCTACGTCGACGCGCATTACGAACACGACTCGAACGTGTACAGAGTCGAGAATTCAGCGGCCAATCTGGCGGCAATCGGCGATCCGACGCTGGCGGACAACGACGAGAAATACGTCGCCGGGGTGGACGGCACCTATCTGTGGAGCCAGCAGAAATTGACCGCGACCCTCGAAGGCAGGCGCTTCGAATACGATCATTTCACGGATCTCGATCACAACGAGTATCTTGCCCATGTCGCGCTCGACTGGAAGCTGACCAGCCTGTTCGACGGCATCGTCGATGCGCGCCAGGAGCAATACATGGCGCCGTTCATTCTCGGCAACAGCTCGCACCTGACGATCGACGTCGACCGCAAGATCGACGGCACGGGGAACATCAACATCAATCCGGATTGGCGGGTGGAGACCGGGGTTTATTCGCACGATTTGAAGGCCCCGCTCGAGGGCTATCCGGACTTCGACGAGCGCGAGGTCGGCACTCATCTCGCCCTGGTCAACAGGAGCGTCACCAATTTGACCTACGGCATCGCGCTCGATCACATTTCGGGACGCTACGAGAATGCGCCGGACGTCGGCACCTACAGCCAGACCAGCGCCGACCTGACGCTGAACTACAAGGTGGGCGCGCTGACGGACTTCAATGGGGCGGTGGGCTACACCCGGCGCACTCAGCCCGGCGAATTGAACAACGCCGCCGGCGTCACCGGGGCGATCGGCTACACCCGGCAATTGACCGGCAAGACCAGCTTCTCCATCAACGCCACGCGCGCCGTCAACAGCTACGTCGCGGCGGGCGGCTCGGAGATCGATACCGGGGGCACCGTGGCAGTCACCTGGCAGGCAACCTACCGGCTCAGCGTCGCTCTGAATGGCGGGTACGTGCACAGTACCTTCTTCGGACAGACGATCCCGGGCGCAGTGATTCCGGGTGGGGTCGTCAACGGACGCACCGACAAGTCGCCGCTCGGGCAGCTGAACGTCAACTACCAGGCCTTGCGGCGGCTGCGCGTGCATGGGTATCTGACCAAGCAGTCGCGCTCCTCGACCGTGGAGCCGTACAACTACAGCGACTCGATCATCGGCATCGAAGCGAAACTGAGCTGGCAGTAGGCCCGATTCGTTTCAGGCCTGCGGCTCGCGCTTGAGCGTTTGCGCGAGGCGCATGGCCAGCGCGACGATGGTGAGGGTCGGGTTCGCCTGGCTGGAGGTGGGAAATACCGCCGCGCCCGCGACGAACAGATTGCCCACACCATGCACTCGGCAGTCGCGGTCCACCACGCTCGTGCGTGGATCGGTGCCCATGCGGGCCGTGCCCAAGTGATGGCCGCCGTAGGCGCCATAGCGGGTGATTTCGCCCTCGAGGCTCGCCGGATCGAACTTGAGCTCGCCGACTCCGCCCCTGCGCAGGTCGCTCTGCAGCAGCGCGAGCGAGCGGCCGACCGTATCGACGTCGAGCGCGGTGTAGCGCCAGTCGATCGACAGCCGCGGCATGCCGAGCGCATCGAGCGGCTCTCCCAAGCTCACCCGGCTCGAAGGATTCGGCTGCTGTTCGCCGTGAAAGTCCAGGCTGTACAAATTGGCCTTGGGTTTGATGATGATGGAGGGGTATTTGCGCTGCGCGAACTTGCGATCCTTCAGCATGTGCCAGGCGAACCCGGCGGCATCGAAGGGACCTGCGGCCACGTTGCGAACATGTTGCAGCCAGGTCGCGAAGCTGGCGCGCTCCTCGCCGTGCAGGCGCTTGCCGTACTCGTAGGGAATCATGAATTTGGCGAGGTACAGCAGCGACAGAATGGCATTACGATGCGCCGGATCGGTGATCCGCGGGTGGTGCAGGCGCGCGATGAAATTGCCGATGCCATGCTGCCGCTGCGCCGCCGCGGTCAGTGCGATGCGGCGGCGGCAATACACGCCTTCGTCGGATACGTCGTAGCCGTTCCACACGGCGCCGAGCGGCCGGTTGATGGTCAGCGCGCCGACCGTTCCGGCGAGATGGCACATGTAGTATCGGCCCACCGCGTCGTGCCGGTTGCCGATGCCCTGCGGCTGCACGTCGCGGCTCGCGAGCAGCAGGCGCGCCACCTCGAGCCCCCCGGTCGCGAGCACGAACCGGCCGGCGCCCACCTCGAACCCGCGGCCTTGCAAGGTGCGCACCGTCGCGCCGCGCACCCGCTGTCCCGATTCCTCGAGCTGCAGAGAAGTCACGTTCGCGTGCAGCAGTACCCGCACGTTGCCCGCCTCGCGCAAGCGCCCGCCGTAGCGCGCGCCGAAATCGGTCGGGCAGCTGAAACGCTCGATCGAGTCGGTGGTGAAATTCGGGCCGGCGAATCCTTCGATCATCGGCCGTGGCGGCGGATCGAAGGCCCCGTCGGCCGTGTATTTGAACTCCCCGGCTTCGCACAGAGTGTTCGCGTCGGGATAGTAGGGTGCGAGGTCCGCGAGACCGATCGGCCAGCCGCTGTGAGGCAGGTAGTCGCGGACGTCGAAATCGATGGGATCCAGGGGCATGCAGCGGCCGCCCCAGATCGTGGTGGTGCCGCCGAAACGGCGCTGCCGGTAGCGATCGGGCGGGCTGTGCAGGCGCTCGTCGGCGACGGATCCGCAGTACAAGTCCTGGGTCGCCTGCTCCGGCTTGAGGCCCCCGGACTCGAGGACCAGAACCTGGCGCCGATCGCCGATGAAGCGCAGCGCCATCGTGATGCCCGCGGCCCCCGCGCCGATGATGCAGATGTCGGCCTGAAGCGACGTGCCATCCGCCAGATCGTTTGCGTCTAAAATCATGCGCCGGATTGCAGCGCGAATCGGGCTGCGGATCGATCTATGCGGGTATCCATTTGATAGGATACTATATTAGCGGTCGGCATCGACTCTGTGAAATAAAGCGCTCGTCGATCGAAATAATGGCCGGCATCGAGCGGCACACCGCAACGTAAACAGGGTCAATCATCTCGCCATGCAGACGTCTACAGCGCCCCGGGTCAGCATCTGTCTGCCCACCTTTCAGCGCAACGAGCGCCTGCGCGCGGTGCTCGAGGATCTGGTGAATCAGGAACGCTTGCCGGATCAAGTGGTCGTGGTCGACAACGATCCGGACGGCGGCGCGCGCGTCGTCGTCGATGAATGCCGGGCCGCCGGCCCGCCGTTTCGCATCGACTATGACGTGCAACCCATCCCGAACATCGCTCTCACGCGAAATCGAACCTTCGAACTCGCGACAGGCGAATGGGCGGCGTTCATCGACGACGACGAACGGGCGCCCAAGGAATGGCTGCGCAAGCTTCTCGAAGCGGCGGAAAGATTCCAGGCCGACGGCGTGCTCTCGCCGGTGGAGCCGCAGGTGCCCGAGACCGCCCCCGCGTGGATTCGCCGCGGACGTTTCTATGATTTTCCGCACCAGCCCGAGGGCGCCATAGTGCCCTACAGCGGCATGCGGTTCGGCAACCTGGTGCTGCGCGCGGAGCGGCTGCGCGCCGAACCGGGCCCGTTCGACATTCGCCATGGACTGATGGCGGGCGAAGACGTCGACTTGCTGGTGCGCCTCGCGCGCCATGGCGCGAAAATCGTCTGGTCGGAGACGGCGCCTGTTTACGAACCCATCGAACCGAAGCGGCTATCGTTGTACTGGCTCTTGATGCGGGCCCTGAGCGGCGGCCAGGCCTTTGCCCGCTACACGGTGACCGGCGGCTTCAGACCCATCGGTTGGCCGGGCCGTATTCTGTTCTTCCTGAGGGCGTTGCTGCAGATGCTGCTCGCCGCCGCCATCGCGTCGGTGGCATGGATTTTCGGGTGGCACCACGGGGTCGCCTGGCTCATCAAGACCAGCGCGAACTTCGGCAAGCTAACGGTGATTTGGGGCTGGCGCTACGTTGCCTATGCGCGGCAAACTTAAAGCGTTACCGCAACTATTGTGCGTAATCCTCGTATAGCTTTACGAAATCGCCGAAAGTCACGGGAATGCTGTCGACGCTGACGAAAGGATCGTATCCCAGAGTGTCCTCCAGGCGGGCGACGATGAGGGCGAAGCTCAGAGAGTCGAGACCGGATTCCAGCAACTTAACATTATCTGTCAATTGAGACAGGGTTCGCTGCTGCTCGGTCGCGACCTGTGTGAATGTATCGTTTATGATGGCTCTTACGGACATTCGGGGGCTCTCCTGTTAATTTTATAAGCTAGCTGCAAACGCCGAGAAAGTCATCTCAGAGAATCAGAATCAGCAGGGACGGCACACGCTTCGGCGGCGGTTACCGGACCGGGTTTTGTCGCAATCGATTTGGTGTACAGCATGAACTTGGAGCCGAATAAAAGCGTGCCGGAATCGCAAGGACTCGGAGCACGCATACGGCGCTCCTGGGAACGGGACAGCCACCTCAGCCTGGCGCGGCGCATTCGAAAGGGCCTGAAGTTCATCGGCCAATTGCTGCGCGCGCACGGTGCGCTCAAAGACTGCGATGCCGTGGGCGCAAGCGCCCGAGTCGCCGGACGTCTGCGAGTCGAGAACCGGGGCTCGATCGTCATCGGTAACCACCTGAACGTTAACTCTTCCTGGGTGCCCATAGAGCTGATCACCGGCTCCGCAGGCCGGATCCAGATCGGCGACGATGTACTCATCAATTTTGGCACCGTCGTCGCGGCCGGCAGCCGCGTCTCGATCGGCAGCGGCACCATGATCGGGCCGCACTGCATCATATCAGATGTCGATATTCCGGAAGCGCTGCTGGAAGCCGCACCCGTTGCTGCGCTGCCGATCGACATCGGCAAGGGAGTTTGGCTGGCGGGGCGGGTCACCTTGAGACCCGGCGTCAAGATCGGTGACGGCGCGGTGATCGTCGCCGGCAGCATCGTCGAAACCGATGTGCCCGCGCATTTCATGGCGAGCGGCATACCGGCACGCTTGTTGCCGCGACTCGGTGCCGCGCCACAGGCGGCGAGCGTCCCACCGGCCGTGGCGCCCAGCGCCGCCGGCATCAGCGCAGCGGATCCTGCCCGGCTCCGCGGCAGTCTCATCTCCGATTTCCGGATCGACGATCTCTTGTATGAGCTCGGCGCCCCGGATGTCTGTCCGCCGGTGGATGCCGAGATCCTGGCCGGCGAGCGGCTTGCACCTCTGTTGGAGGCGCCTGCGCGCGCCGACGCCCGGGACTTCCTCCTCGTTTGGACCCAGCCGGAAGCGGCCGTGCCTGCGTTCGCGCGCCTGCTCAAAGGCGAGTCGATCGGCGATCAGGAACTCGATGCCGATGTGGACGCATTCTGCGCGCTGGTTGTCGAAAGCGCCGCACGCTACCGGCACGTGCTGTTGCCCACGTGGACACAGCCGCCGCACCTACGCGGGCTGGGATTGCTGGACGGGCGGCCGGGCGGCATTCTGTCGGCCCTGACGGCGATGAACCTGCGGATGATGAAGGCCGTCCAGGTACGTGCGAACGTGTTCGTGCTCGATGCGGCGCGCTGGCAGGCGGCGGTGGGCCCGGCCGGGTTCAATCCCCGGGCCTGGTATCTCGGCGGCATGGTCATGGCGCGCCCGCTCATCGCCGAAGCCGCTCGCGATATTCGCGCGGCGCTGGCCACGCTCGCGGGCAGACAGCGCAGTCTGCTGGTGTTCCGCCAGGAAGATGCGCTGTGGACCGATGCTGCCGCCGGCGATACTGTCGCGGCGCCGCTGGATGAGGCCTATACGGCGTTTCAGCGCGCACTTCGCGCGCTGCGGCGCGGCGGCGTGCTGCTCGCCTTGATCGGAAGCGCCACCAAGACCGAGATGCTGGAGGCGATCCGCGCCATCCCCGACGCGGTGCTGCGGGAAGACGATTTCGCAGGGTTCGGCGCGGCCGAAGGGGATGAAGCCGCCAAGATCGCGGCGCTCGCGGCGCGTTTGGGCGTGGGATTGAACGCCGTGGTCTACGTCGATGCCCGGGAGGCCGTGCGCACGCGACTGCGCACCGCTCTGCCCGAGGTGTACGTACCCGTCTGGCCCGCGGATAAGTTGATGTTCCCGAGCGCGCTCTCGGCGCTGCGCTGCTTCGACCCCGGGAGCCAATCGGCGATCGAGCGCCGCGCGTGCAATGAGTAGCGCGGTGATCGCGGTGCCCCCTGGCGGCTTGCGCGGCATCGTCGGGCGGCTGCGGGCGGGGCTGCGCAAGGATTCGATCGACACGATCGGCCGCGGCACCGTCATGGCGGGCGCTCTGCATGTGGAGAACGACGGGATCATCCAGATGGGCGAGGAGTGCCGCCTGAGTTCGCACCCCGTGCAATCGCATCTGGTCGTCATGCGCAATGCGCGCGTGACATTGGGCGACCGCGTATCCATTTCCTATGGCGCGGCAATCTCCTCGCGATGCTCGGTCCGGATCGGCGACGACACGTGCATCGGACCGTTCTGCCTGATCCTGGACAATGACTATCATCGCGTCGATGACCGCGATTCGCCGGGCGGCATCGCGCCCATCGAAATCGGACGAAACGTGACGATCGGCGCGCGCGTCACCGTGCTGCGCGGAGCGCGCATCGGCGACGGCGCACGCATCATGAGCGGAAGCACCGTCGCCGGGGTCGTCGCAAGCGGCACCGTGGTCAGCGGTGTGCCCGCCCGCGTCGTCGGCAGCGAGGCCTCTCGAGCGCTCAGCCGCTCGGTCGCTTCCGTCGTCATGCGCGTCTTTCGGCTCACCGCGCTGCCGAGCCCCAAGGACGGGCGGGCGCAGATTCCGGAATGGACCGACTCGAGCGCGGTACGGCTGCTGATCGCCGTGGAAGAGGCGTTCGGCGTGACGCTGCAAGAGAATCGGGTGCGCGCGGCGCGCACCGTCGCCGATGTCGCGCAGCTCGTGACTCGCGCGCGCGAAGCGAGCGCGCTGATCACCAGCGGTTCGGCGCGCTAGTTCATGGCGCTTCCCCGTCCATAGCATGCAGCAGCGGGTCCTGGTGCTGGGCGCCGACAATTTCATCGGCCGGCGAGTCGTCGTGGAGCTCGGTGCGACCGACTGGGCGAAACCCATCGCGGGCGACGCTGCCTCCGGCGAGGCCGCGTTCGATCGCGCGCTCGACGGGATCGATGCCGTGGTCAACTGCTTCATCGGCAAGACGGCCGGCATCAGCGAGGGTGCGCGCGCCCTATTCGCCGCGGCGGCGCGCACGGCGGGTAAGCCTCGCGTCGTGCATTTGAGTTCCATGTCCGTCTACGGCAACGTGTGCGGTGTGGTCGATGAAAGCGCACCGCTCACCGCCCAACTCGGCGCGTACGCCGCGGCCAAGGTGGCGGCGGAAGGATTCGCGGCCGGATACGCGAACAGCGTGATCTTGAGGCCGGGTTGCGAATACGGTCCGGAATGTCCGCAATGGAGCGTGCGCATCGCCGACTGGCTCGTTGCCGGACGGCTGGGCGACTTGGGCGCCGCCGGGGACGGTTACTGCAATCTGCTTCATGTCGACGACTTGGTCGCGGCCATCCTTGTGTGCCTCGAACGGCCGCAGCCCGCGGCCGCTGTATTCAATCTGAGCGCGCCCAATCCGCCGACCTGGAACGAGTATCTGATTCGCTACGGGCGCGCACTCAAGGCGGTGCCGATCCGGCGGATTTCGCAGCGCCGGCTGAAGATCGAAACCCGGCTGCTGGCGCCGCCCCTCAAAGTGCTGGAACTCGTGCTGGGTGCGGCCAGACTGGGAGCACAGCGCGTACCGCCCGCCATGCCGCCGTCGCTGCCGCGATTGATGGGCCAGGAAATCAAGCTGGACGTGACACGGGCCGAACGAGTGCTCGGGCTGCGCTGGACGCCCTTGGAGTCCGGTCTCGACAAGACTGCCGAGTGGTATCTGCACGAGCGCCGCCGGCATGTCCGCTGAGTCCCACCCCGCCGGCGCCGCGTCGACGCGCCACATGCCGTCGCTGGACGGCATCCGCGCCATCAGCTTTCTGTTGGTGTTCTTCTCCCACGCAGGTCTCGGAAGCCTCGTGCCGGGCGGAATCGGCGTCACGATATTCTTCTTCCTGAGCGGATTCCTGATCACGACGTTGATGCGCGCCGAATTCGAAAAGAACGGCTTCGTCAACCTGCGTCACTTCTGGCTGCGGCGCCTGTTTCGCATTTGGCCGCCTTTCTACCTGGTGCTGCTGGTCACCGGGCTGGCGGCGCTCGTATTCGATCCGCCGGGGACGCTGTCGGCGCCGGCGGTGTGGGCCCAGCTCCTGCACTACACCAACTACTGGATCATCGGCCACGGCTACAGCGGCCAGCCTGCGGGGACCGGGGTGTACTGGTCGCTGGCGGTCGAGGAGCATTTCTATGTGCTGTTTCCGCTCCTTTACATTGTCATGCGCAAACTGCGGCTGTCCGCCGCCGGACAGGTGAGAGTGCTGTGGGGCATTTGCGCGCTGGTCCTGGCATGGCGCTGCGTGCTGGTATTCGGCTGGCACGTGTCGACCGACCGCACCTACATGGCCACCGACACGCGATTCGATTCCATCCTGTTCGGCTGCGCGCTCGCCGTGTGGAACAATCCCGTGCTCGATTCGCGCCCGCTCAATGTGCGCCTGTGGAAGTACCTCATCGTCCCGGGCGCCTTGGCCGTGCTGGTCGGCTGCCTTCTGTACCGCGCGCCGGAATTCCGGGAGACCCTTCGATATTCGCTGCAAGGGTTGGCGCTGACGCTGATATTCATCGCGGCAATCCGCTTTCATGACTGGCCGCCGTTTCGGTTCCTGAATTGGCGCCCCATCGCATTCATGGGCGTGCTCTCCTACTCGCTGTACCTGCTGCACTACGCCGTGCTGTTTGCGGCGGAACGAAATCTGCCCGGACTGGCGCCGCTCCTGCAAGGCTTGGTTGCGCTCGCGGTGTCCCTGGGGTTGGCGTGGATCATTTATGTGACCATCGAAAGACCCTTCGCGCGGCTCCGACGCCGGTTGACTGATTGACGTTAACAATCAACCGGTTACGACTGCAATCAACGGTGTCATCACGAAACTGCTTCGTCGCGCTCCAGACAGTGCTACCTTCCCTGGCTAACATTCAAGGAGACCGACGTGAATCACTACAAGCCAAACCCCGGCGTGGGGCGCCCCTCGATTTCGGCGGCCGATGATCCCATGCTGGACTACCGCACGCGCCTGGTGCAGAGCCAGGCCGAAGCCGCGGAGCGGCGGCGCATGGATTTGGCCGAACAGTGCTCGCGCCTGAAGACCGCCGAGGAGCGCATCCGCATTTGGGAACGCATCCACGAAGTCACGCTGCCGCGGGACTCGGAACATCGCCTGCTGGACATCATCGCCGCCAATACCGGTTTGAGCACCGCCGACATTCGCGACGAACAGCAGCGCCGCGCGACGCTGCGCGCCGCAGTCTAGACGCTAGATGTCCCAGGCCGAGTTCGCGCCGATGATGCCGGCCTCGCGCATATAGGCGATGATGCGCGAAGCGGCCGCCTCCGGTGTGAGCACGGTCGTGTCCAGGCGGATTTCCGGATCCTCCGGCGCCTCGTAGGGTGAATCGATGCCGGTGAAATTCTTCAATTCGCCGCGGCGCGCCTTCTTGTAGAGACCTTTGGCGTCGCGCGCTTCCGCCTGACTCAAGGGTGTGTCGACGAACACTTCGATGAACTCGCCCGCCTCCACCAGCGTGCGCGCCATGCGCCTTTCCGAACGAAACGGCGAGATGAACGACACCATGACGATGAGTCCGGCATCGACCATGAGCCGCGCCACTTCGGCGACGCGGCGGATGTTTTCGACCCGATCCTGATCGGCGAAGCCCAGGTCCTTGTTGAGTCCGTGCCGCACGTTGTCGCCGTCGAGCAGATAGGTATGCCGCCCGTCGGCGTGCAGCTGCTTCTCCACCAGATTGGCGATCGTCGATTTGCCTGCGCCCGAGAAGCCGGTGAACCAGAGAATGCAGGGCTTCTGGTGGCTGAGCACGGCGCGCGAGCGCTTGTTCACGTCGAGCGCCTGCCAGTGCACGTTTTGCGAGCGGCGCAGCGCGAAGTGCAGCAGGCCGGCGCCCACGGTGTTGTAGGTGAGCCTGTCGATCAGGATGAAACCGCCCATCACCCGGCTGTCCTGGTAGGGCTCGAAGGGGATGGCGGTCGAGAGTTCGATCACCACGACGCCGATATCGTTGAGGTCGAGCTTCTTCGCCGCGATGTGCTCCATGGTGTTCACGTTGACGCGGTACTTGATCGGCGACACCGTCGCGATCACCGTCGCGGCGCCGATTTTGAGCAGATAAGCGCGGCCCTGCAGCAAGGGATCGTCGTGCATCCAAATGACCGTGGCCTCGAATTGATTCGCGACCGCGGGGGGTGAATCCGCTGCGGCCAGGACATCGCCGCGGCTCACGTCGATTTCATCGGCCAGCGTCAACGTTACCGACTGGCCCGCCACGCTTTCGCGCGCTTCGCCCTCGCCGGTGAATATGCGAGCCACGGTGCTGGTGCGTCCCGACGGCAGCACCCGCAGCGCATCGCCGCGGCGCACCGCTCCGCTCGCGATCAGACCGGCAAACCCGCGAAACTCCGGGTTCGGCCGGTTCACCCATTGCACCGGCATCCGAAACGGCGCGCCCTCGGCGGGATCCGGTACGGCGACCGATTCGAGATGTTCGAGCAGCGACGGACCCGAGTACCAGGGCGTGCTCGCGCTGCGCAAGGTGACGTTGTCGCCGACCACGGCGGAGACCGGGATGCAGGTGAGCGCCTCGAGCTTGATCGTCTTCGCGAACTCACGATACTCGCGCTCGATTTTATCGAAAATGTCGGCCGAATAGTCGACCAGGTCCATCTTGTTCACCGCCACGACGATGTGGCGGATGCCGAGCAGCGTGGCCAGATAGCTGTGCCGCCGCGTCTGCGTGAGCACGCCCTTGCGCGCGTCGATCAATATCACGGCAAGGTCCGCGGTCGAGGCGCCCGTGACCATGTTGCGCGTGTATTGCTCATGGCCGGGAGTGTCGGCCACGATGAATTTTCGCTTCTCGGTCTTGAAGAACCGGTAGGCCACGTCGATGGTGATCCCCTGCTCGCGCTCGGCGGCCAGCCCGTCGACCAGCAGCGCGAAATCGACCGCGCCGCCCAGGGTACCGACCTTCACCGAGTCGTCCTTCAGGGCCTCGAACTGATCGTCGAAAATCATGTTCGCCTCGAACAGCAGACGCCCGATCAGCGAGGACTTGCCGTCGTCCACGGAACCGCAGGTCAGGAAGCGCAGCAATTCCTTGCGCTGGTTGCGCTCGATATATTCCTCGACGTCGCCGCCACTGCGGCCCGCGTCCTCGCCGCCGCGCGCGCCCGCCGCCATCAGAAGTACCCTTCCTGTTTCTTTCTCTCCATCGACGCCGAGCCGTCCTTGTCGACGCCGCGGCCTTCACGCTCGGAATTCTTGGTCGACAACATTTCACGAATCACCGCGGGGACGTCCGCGGCCGTGCTCATCGTGGCGCCGGTGAGCGGGTAGCAGCCGAGAGTGCGGAAGCGCACCGACAGGGTCTGCACGCGGTCGTCCTTGCCCAACGGCAGGCGGTCATCGTCGACCATGATCAAGCGGCCGTCGCGGCGCACCACTGGGCGGGGCTTGGCGAAATACAGGGGCACGATGGGTATCTGCTGCAAGTGGATGTACTGCCACACATCGAGCTCGGTCCAGTTCGAGAGGGGGAATACCCGGATGCTTTCGCCGCGATTCTTGCGCGCGTTGTACAGCGACCAAAGCTCGGGGCGCTGGTTCTTGGGGTCCCATCGATGCTGCGCCGAGCGGAACGAGAACACGCGCTCCTTGGCGCGGCTCTTCTCCTCGTCGCGGCGGCCGCCGCCGAATGCCGCATCGAAGCCGTACTTGTCCAAGGCCTGGCGCAGCGCCTGCGTCAGCATGATGTCGGAATAGGCGGCGCCGTGAGTCCACGGCTTGACCCCGGCACGCGCGCCCTCCTCGTTGGTGTGCACCAAGAGTTCCCAGGCGTGCTTCTTCGAGATCGCGTCGCGGAATGCCAGCATCTCGCGAAAATCCCACCCCGATGCGATCTGCAGCAGCGGAAACGGCGGCTTCGCCGGCGCAAAGGCCTTGAGCGCGAGATGCAGCATCACCGAGCTGTCCTTGCCCACCGAATACAGCATGACCGGCTTTTCACACTCGGCGATCACCTCGCGAAAAATGTGAATGCTCTCGGCCTCCAGCCGCTGCAAATAGTCGAGCTGGGACATTTACGCGGAGTACTTCGCCGGTGTCTTGCGGCGAACCTCCTCGGCCGTGACGCCGGGTGCGAGTTCGATCAGCTTGAACGGATCCTTGCGGCTGGGCCGGGAGAACACCGCCAGATCGGTGATCAGCATGTCGACGACGTTGGTTCCGGTCAGGGGCAGCTCGCATCGGGATTTGAACTTCGGATCCCCTTCCTTCGAGGTGTGATCCATGACCACCACCACGCGCTTCACCCCGGCGACCAGATCCATCGCCCCGCCCATGCCCTTCACCATCTTGCCCGGAATCATCCAATTCGCGAGGTCGCCGTTCTCCGCGACCTCCATGGCGCCGAGAATGGCCAGATCGATGTGGCCGCCGCGAATCATCCCGAAACTGTCGGCCGAGGAGAAGTACGATGTCATGGGCAGCGCCGTCACGGTCTGCTTGCCGGCATTGATCAGATCGGCATCTTCCTCGCCTTCGTAGGGAAAGGGGCCGGTGCCCAGCATGCCGTTCTCCGACTGCAGCACCACCGTCATGCCGGCCGGAATGTAGTTGGCGACCAGGGTCGGAATGCCTATGCCCAAATTCACGTAGAAGCCGTCGCCGAGCTCCCGGGCCGCGCGCGCGGCCAGTTCCTCACGCGACCACGCCACGGGCCTTCTCCTCGCGTCTGCGCACGGTTCGCTTCTCGATCAACTTGGTGTAGTTCACACCCTGGATGATGCGTTGAACGAAGATGCCGGGAGTGTGGATGCAGTCCGGATCGAGCTGCCCGGGCTGCACCAGCTCTTCGACCTCGGCCACGGTGACGTGGGCCGCGGTCGCCATGTTGGGATTGAAGTTGCGCGCGGTCTTGCGGTAGATCAGATTGCCCTCGGTATCGCCCTTCCATGCCTTCACCAGAGACACATCGGCGGTCAATCCCTTCTCGAGCACGTAGGTTTCGCCGTCCACCTCGCGCGTCTCCTTGCCCTCGGCGACCTGGGTGCCCGCCCCCACCTTGGTGTAGAAGCCATAGATTCCCGCGCCGCCGGCGCGGATGCGCTCCGCCAGCGTGCCTTGGGGGTTGAACTCGATCTCGACTTCGCCGGCCAGGTACTGACGCTCGAACTCCTTGTTCTCGCCCACGTACGAAGAGATCATCTTGCGGATCTGATGCGTTTGCAGCAGCAGCCCCAATCCCACGCCGTCGAGCCCCGCGTTGTTGGATACAACGGTGAGCTTGCCGATTCCGGACGCGTGCAGGGCGTCGATCAGATTTTCCGGGATGCCGCAGGCGCCGAAGCCGCCGCACATGAGGGTCATGCCCTCCTTTACGACGCCGCGCAGAGCGCTGGCGGCGTCCGGATAGACCTTCGAACTCATTGACGTTCTACCTCCGTATCGGCCGCCTAGTAGCGGTACTGGTCGGCCTTGTACGGACCCTGCTTCTCGACCCCGATGTAGCGCGCCTGAGTGTCGGTCAGCTCGGTCAATTGCGCGCCGAGCTTGGAGAGCTGCAAGCGCGCCACTTTCTCGTCGAGGTGCTTCGGCAGCACGTAGACGCCGACGGGATATTTCTGCGTGTTGCCGTAGAGCTCGATTTGCGCCAACACCTGATTCGCGAACGAGGAGCTCATGACGTACGAGGGATGCCCGGTGCCGCAACCCAGGTTCACCAGGCGCCCTTCCGCAAGCAGGATGATGCGCTTGCCGTCGGGGAAGATCACATGATCGACCTGCGGCTTGATGTTGTCCCATGCGTATGCCCGCAGCGCAGCCACTTCGATTTCATTGTCGAAATGCCCGATGTTGCACACGATGGCCTGATCCTTCATGCGCTTCATGTGGTCATGGGTGATGACGTGGAAATTGCCGGTGGCGGACACGAAGATGTCGGCCTTGTCCGCGGCATAGTCCATGGTGACCACCCGATAGCCTTCCATCGAGGCCTGCAGCGCGCAGATGGGATCGATCTCGGTGACCCACACCTGTGCCGACAGCGCGCGCAGCGCCTGGGCCGAGCCCTTGCCCACATCGCCGTAGCCGCACACCACCGCGACCTTGCCCGCGATCATCACGTCGGTGGCGCGCTTGATGGCGTCCACCAGGGATTCGCGGCAGCCGTAGAGATTGTCGAACTTCGACTTGGTGACCGAATCGTTGACGTTGAACGCGGGGAAGGCGAGCTGACCCTCCTTGGCCATTTGATACAGGCGCTTGACTCCCGTGGTGGTTTCCTCGGTGACGCCCTTGATCTTGGCGAGCCGGGTCGAGTACCACTTCGGTTCCACGGCGAGCTTGGCCTTGATGGCGGCGAACAGGAATTGCTCCTCTTCGCTGCCGGGGCGCGCGATCACCGATACGTCCTTCTCCGCCTTGGCGCCCAGATGCAGAAGCAGAGTCGCATCGCCGCCGTCGTCCAAAATCATGTTCGAATGGCCGCCGTCGGGCCACTCGAATATGCGGTGGGTGTAGTCCCAGTATTCGGCCAGCGTCTCGCCCTTGACCGCGAACACCGGCGTGCCGCCGGCGGCGATGGCCGCGGCCGCATGATCCTGAGTCGAGTAGATGTTGCACGAGGCCCAGCGCACCTGCGCGCCCAGCGCATTCAAGGTCTCGATCAACACGGCGGTCTGGATGGTCATGTGCAGGGAGCCGGTGATGCGCGCGCCGCGCAGCGGCATCTGCGCCGCGAATTCATGCCGTATGGCCATGAGGCCCGGCATCTCGGTCTCGGCAATCTTGATCTCCTTGCGGCCCCATTCGGCGAGCCCCAAATCCTTGACCAGAAAATCCTTGGGTTGCTTGATTGCTGCGTTCATCGATATGCTCCGGAAGAGGCGCGCTTCATGCAGCGCGTGTGGCTTTGAATTCGGCGGCGAGAGTGCTGGCCTTGTCGGTGCGCTCCCAGGTGAATTCCGCTTCCTTACGGCCGAAATGCCCGTAGGAGGCGGTTTTCTGATAGATCGGCCGCGCCAGATCGAGCATTTCGCGCAGGCCGAACGGCGTGAGATCGAAGTGCGCGCGCACCAGCTGGGTCAAGCGCGTATCGGGCAATTTACCGGTGCCGAAAGTCTCGACCATGATGGAGGTGGGCTCGGCCACTCCGATGGCGTAGGAGACCTGCACTTCGCAGCGATCGGCAAGCCCCGCGGCGACGATGTTCTTGGCCACGTAGCGCGCGGCATAGGCCGCCGATCGATCCACCTTGGAGGGGTCCTTGCCGGAGAATGCGCCGCCGCCGTGGCGCGCGAATCCGCCGTAGGTATCGACGATGATCTTGCGCCCGGTGAGGCCGCAATCGCCGACCGGGCCGCCGATGACGAAACGCCCAGTGGGATTGATGTGGTACTTGGTGTGCTTGTCGATCCACTTGGCGGGCAGCACCGGCTTCAAGATCTCCTCGATCACGGCCTCGCGCAATTGCTTGGTGCTGATGCTGTCCTCATGCTGGGTCGACAGCACCACCGCCTCGAGTCCGACGGGTTGGTCATTTTCGTAGCGCAGGGTGACCTGGCTCTTGGCATCGGGACGCAGCCAGGGCAGCTTGCCGCCCTTGCGCACCTGAGCCTGGCGCTTCACCAAGCGATGCGCGAGGGTGATCGGCGCCGGCATCAGCACGTCGGTCTCGTTGGTGGCGTAGCCGAACATCAGTCCCTGGTCGCCCGCGCCCTGCTTGCGCTCGTCCTTGCGATCGACGCCCTGGGCGATATCGGGCGACTGCTTGCCGATGATGTTGAGCACGCCGCAGCTCGCGCCGTCGAAACCCATGTCCGAGGTGTCGTAGCCGATGTCGAGCACGGTTTTACGCACGATGGCTTCGACGTCCACCCAGGCGCTGGTGGTGACTTCGCCGGCGACGATGACCACCCCGGTCTTGACCAAGGTCTCGCAGGCCACCCGGCCCTTGGGGTCCGCGGCCAGGATGGCGTCGAGGACGGCGTCCGAGATCTGGTCGGCGACCTTGTCGGGATGGCCTTCGGAGACGGACTCCGAGGTGAAGGAGAAGCTTCTGCTCATGCGTAAAATTCCTTTAAAGCGATTGTCCAAAACTGTCCCGATACCGCCGGCTGAACTCTGCTTGGGTGAAGCTGTGGTTCTGCGGACCGCGCGACTCGATCTTGATCGTGCCCATGAGGGACGCCACCCGGCCGGTGGTCTCCCAATCCAGGCCGCGCAACAGGCCGTGAATTAGACCAGCGCGATAGGCATCTCCGCAACCGGTGGGATCGACCACGGCCGCAGGCGTGACGCACGGCACATTCAAGGTCTTGCCGCCGGCGTAGATCACCGAACCTTCCGCACCCCGGGTCACCACCAAGGCCTCGGCCTGGGCCGTAATATCAGAGACCGTGAAACCGGTCCTTTGTTGCAAAAGACCCCATTCATAGTCGTTGACCGCGACCCATCGCGCCTGCGCGATGAAGGTCTTCAATTCCTCGGCGCCGAACATCGGCAGCCCCTGGCCGGGGTCGAAAATGAAGGGAATCTTCGCGGCCGCGAACTGTGCCGCGTGCTCGATCATGGCCTGGCGCCCATCCGGCGCCACGATTCCGAGCGTCACGCCCGAACCCGCGTCCGACACCCGGTTCAGATGCGCATGCTGCATTGCTCCGGGGTGAAAAGCGGTGATCTGGTTGTCGTCGAGGTCGGTGGTGATGAAGGCCTGGGCCGTGAAGGCGCCCTCCACCACTTTGATATGGTCGACGGGGATGCCCTGGGTGGCCATGCGCTCGGCGTAGGGCGCGAAATCATGGCCCGCGGTGGCCATGGGCACTCCCCGATCGCCGAGCAGCTTCAAGCTGTACGCGATATTCGCCGCGCAGCCGCCGAACTCTCGGCGCATCTCGGGAACCAGAAAGGACACGTTCAAGATGTGAATCTTGTCGGGAAGAATGTGGGACTTGAATCGGTCCTGAAACTGCAAGATCGTGTCGTAAGCCACGGAGCCGCAAATCAACGCGGCCTTTTCACCCAAGCGGTTCTGCGCCATACCCATCCAGTTGACTTAAACACCCATTCTACAAGGACTAGGCGTGGGCGGCGTAGCGAATCGCGACCTGTACGTGTTCGGCTGGGCCGGCCGGAGAGGTCAACGAGCGCCGTAGACGGATTTCGCCGCAACGTCGGCCCACAAGGTCCGAATGGCGGCATAGCCGGCATCGGTCGGGTGGACATTGTCGGGCGAAATCTCGCTCTGATTTCTGTCGAAGTAGGCGTATAGATCGGGGCCCGGGATGACCTGGGGAAAGGCCCGGTACAGTTCTCGAATCTGCGCATTGAGCGATGGTATGGCCCGGGCATGGTTGGGGTCCCGCGACCAGGGTATGGTCGGCACCACAGGGACTTTCCCCGCCGCCAGCACCTGTTTGATCAGCGTGGACATGTTGGCGTAGAAGGCGCGCGACGGATTGCCGGAGGCCGCATCGTTCGTGCCTAAACTCAAGGTCACGTACCTGCCATGGAAGGAGTGCAGCCACTGCGGAAGGTGCGAAATCATGTCGCCGGAGGACCAGCCCGGTATTCCCGCATTTTGCTGCGGAGGATAAATGCCGGTGCGGGCGCCCACGAGATTGATGAAACTCTCGGCCGGTACGGCCAGGTCGGTGTGTCCCATGCCGGTCGCGGTAATGGAATCGCCCGCGAACAGCCAGCCGTCGACCACGCCGCCCCCGGCATCGTAAACGTCCATGTTCAGCGCGATATCGCTGTTGCCCGGCGAGCCGTCGGTGGCCGAGGCGTTGATTCTCACCCAGTTATAGCCCTCAAACGGCAGGACGCTGTCCCTGGAGTGCAGCACATTGCCGACAACTGTCTCCAGCGTCACCCACCCCGAATCGGGTGCGCTGCCGCCCGGCGCCGCGTTGGCCTCGATGGTGTAGCTGCCGAGATTGTTGTAGCCCGGACCGCCGGCCAGCGCATGGTCGTAGCCATAGCTCGGATCGTTGTACCAAACGAGATAGATGCTGCGCCGATTCGCCGGCGGCACCGTCGACAGGTCGTAGGCCAGGCTCGCCGGCGTTCCCCTCGAACGCCAGTAGGTGTTGTAGTTGGCATCGTTCGCTCCCGATGCCGTCCCGCTCGACGCATAGGCGGCCGCGCCGCGCGAGATCAACTTCATACCCGAGATCGCGGGCGCCGTTCCCACCTCTCCGCCGGCGGCGGGATGTGGAGACGGCAACCAGCACAGCGCCAGCGCGCAGAGCACGGGGCCGATGACTCTCATTCGGGCAGCTTAGCGGACCCGACCACTATGTTAAAGTTCATGGCATGCCCCATCTCTTCGACGGATCGCGCCTCTGATCCTCGGCCGCGAAGCTTGCGGTAGCTGGGACAGCGCCAGCCGCCACGAATGGCTGGTGACCAACGGTCTCGGTGGATTTGCCTGCGGCACGGTCGCCGGCGCCAACACCCGCCGCTACCATGGATTTCTCGTGGCCAGCTTGAATCCGCCGGTTGAGCGCACGCTGCTGGTGGCCAAAGTCGAATTGAGCGCGCAATACCTCGGGGTGGAGACCGACCTGTCGGCCAATGAGTTCGCGGGCGGCGCCATCAGCGGCCGGGGGTTCGTTCATCTGGAGTCCTTCACCGTCGAGGACGGCATTCCAATCTGCCGCTATGCGCTGGCGGACGCGCTCCTGGAAACCCGGATATTCATGGCCCCCGGGCAGAACACCAGCTACCTTCGGGTCGAATTGCTGCGCGCGACGGGACCGCTGCGAGCGACCTTCAAACCTTTGGTCACCTATCGCGACTACCACAGCCAGAACCGCGGACCCAAGGACTTCCAACTCGATGCGAATGCGGCGCAAGTCAAGGTGCTGGCGCACGCCGGCGCCCGGCCCTACCGGCTCATCATCAGCGAAGGCCGATACACCGCGGCTCCCGAATGGTATTGGAACTTCTGGCATCGAACGGAGGCGGAACGCGGTCTCGATGCGCTGGAGGATTTATTGACCCCCGGATTCTTTGCCGCGGATTTGACCCTCGGGCAGCCGGTGTTTCTCTCAGCCACCGCCGAGGACGCGACCCCGGCCTTGGGGGAGGACGTGCTCGCGGCCTTGACGGCGGCCTCACGGCGCTTGATCGCGCCCTTGCCGAAGCGTGCCCCCCCGTGGATTCGCACCCTGGCCCAGGCCTCGGATCAATTCATCGTGCGCCGAGGCAAGGTCGCGGCCGGCGCCGCGCCGCGCGCGGCGACCCCAAGCGCGGAGGCCCCAAGCGCGGCAGCGGCAGCTCCAAGCGCCGCTGCCTCGAGCGCGGCGGCCTTCAGCATCATTGCAGGCTACCCCTGGTTTACCGACTGGGGCCGCGACACCATGATTTCATTGCCGGGCCTTGCAACTTCGCTGGGGCGCTACGAGTTGAGCGCAAGCATCTTGCGCACCTACGCGCGCTTCGTCGATCGCGGCATGCTGCCGAACTGCTTTCCCGACGCCGGCGAGGCGCCGCAGTTCAACACGGCGGACGCGACCCTTTGGATGTTCCAGGCCCTCGACGATTACCTGCGTGCGAATCGCGACGCGGATCTCGAGCGAGAACTCTTCCCCGTCCTGATGAGCATCATCCACTGGCACGCGCAGGGCACTCGCTTCCGTATAGCCGTGGACCCCGCCGATGGATTGCTGCACGCAGGTGAGCCCGGGACGCAGCTCACCTGGATGGATGCCAAGCACGGCGATCGGGTGTTCACTGCGCGAATCGGCAAGCCCGTGGAGATCAACGCGCTGTGGTTGAATGCCCTGTGCGTCGGCGCCCGCCTCGCGTCGCGGCTGCGCAATGCCGGCGAGCAACAGTTCTGCGATGGCCTGCTCTCGCGTGCGAGCGCGAGCTTCAGCAAATTCTGGAATGCGGAGAGCGGCTGCCTCTACGATGTGATCGATGCCGCCGGCGGCACCCCCGATGCGCGCATTCGGCCGAACCAGATCCTCGCGGTGTCGCTGCCCTATTGCGCGCTCGACCCGGCGCAGATGCGCGCGGTGGTCGATTGCTGCGCACGCGAGCTGCTGACCAGCCACGGAATGCGCACCTTGAGTCCCCGCGATCCGGGGTACATCGGCCGCTACGGCGGCGATCCCGGGCAACGCGATGCGGCCTACCACATGGGCACGGTGTGGGCCTGGCTGCTCGGTCCCTTCGCGCGGGCTCACTATCGGGTGTACGGCGATGCGCGGCTGTCGCAATCGTTTCTCGCCCCCATCGCGCAGCACCTGCCCTGCGCCTGCTTGGGCACGGTCAGCGAGGTATTTGATGGTGACGCACCTCACAGTGCCGGCGGCTGTTTCGCGCAGGCCTGGAGCGTCGCTGAGATACTGCGCACCTGGCTTGACCTCGAGCGCAAGATCTCCAAGAAAAAAGGGCAGCAATGAACACCGAGCGCGAGCGCCTGCTCGCAAACGTCCCCGGTCACGATGGCTGGCATCACTGGGGGCCCTATCTGAGCGAACGCCAGTGGGGCACCGTGCGCGAGGACTACAGCCCGGGCGGCACGGCCTGGGAATACTTTCCCCACGATCATGCCCGCAGCCGCGCCTACCGCTGGGGCGAGGACGGCATTGCCGGCTTCTGCGACGCCGCGCAAAAGGTGTGCCTGTCCCTGGGGTTGTGGAACGGCCGCGATCCCATATTGAAGGAGCGCCTGTTCGGCCTCACCAATGCGGAAGGCAATCACGGCGAGGACGTCAAGGAGCATTACTTCTATCTGGATGCCACTCCCACGCATTCGTACTTGAAGATGCTCTACAAGTATCCGCAGGCCGCCTTTCCTTACGCGGATTTGGTCGCCGAGAACGGCCGGCGCGGCACCGACCTCCCGGAGTACGAGCTGTTGGACACCGGCGTGTTCGCCGAGAACCGCTACTTCGACGTGTTCGTCGAATACGCGCAGGAAGAGCCGGGCGATGTGCTGATGAAGATCACGGCGTGGAACCGCTGCGGCGCCCCCGCAGTACTGCATCTGATACCGCAGCTGGTGCTGCGCAATACCTGGAGCTGGGAGCCGGGATCTGTCAAGCCGCAGCTGCGTGCCGTCGACGGCGCCGTCGGCATCGAACCCGATTCACTCGGCATGAGCCGCCTGTACTTCGAAGGACCCGCGGACTTGCTATTCACGGAGAATGAATCCAATGCGCCGCGATTGTGGAATATCGGCGGTCCCGGCTTCTACAAGGACGCCTTCCACGAGCGCATCGTCGGCGGAGAGCCGGGCAAGGTTAACCCCGCCCAGATCGGCACCAAGGCCGGTGTGTGGTATCAATCGACCATCCCCGGCCAGGAGAAGCGGGAGTATCGCCTGCGGCTGTCGCGGCGCGTCAACCCTGAACCCTTCGAGGGCTTCGAGGCCTGCATGGCCGAGAGACGTGCCGAAGCCGACATCTACTACGCCGACCTGCAGAAGGACATCGTCTCGGCCGACGAGCGCGTGGTCCAGCGGCAGGCGTTCGCCGGATTGATCTGGAGCAAGCAGTTCTACAATCTGGAGATTACGCGCTGGCTCACGGGCGATCCCGGCCAATACCCGCCCACCGAATCGCACCGCCACGGCCGCAATGCCGAATGGCGCAATCTCAACAATGCCGACATCATTTCCATGCCGGACAAGTGGGAGTATCCCTGGTATGCCTCCTGGGATCTGGCCTTCCATTGCATCCCCTTCGCCCTCATCGACGCCGAGTTCGCCAAGCACCAATTGGTGCTGCTGACCCGCGAATGGTACATGCGCCCGAACGGACAGATTCCGGCGTACGAATGGGCCTTCAGCGACGTCAATCCGCCGGTGCACGCCTGGGCCACCTGGCGCGTGTATCAGATCGACCGCAAACAAAGCGGCGGCAGGGGCGATCTTGAATTTCTGGAGCGCGTGTTTCACAAGTTGATGCTGAATTTCACCTGGTGGGTGAATCGCAAGGACCATCTGGGCAGGGGCATCTTCCAGGGCGGATTCCTGGGGTTGGACAACATCGGGATCTTCGACCGCAGCGCACAGCTGCCCACCGGCGGCTACATCAATCAATCGGACGGCACGAGCTGGATGGCGATGTACTCGCTCAACCTGATGCGCATCGCGCTGGAGCTCGCCGAGCACAATCACGTGTACGAGGACATCGCCAGCAAGTTCTTCGAGCACTTCCTCAGTATCGCCGAGGCGATGAGCTCCTTGTACGGCAGCGACGTCGGCTTGTGGGACGAGGAGGATCAGTTCTTCTACGACGTGCTGAACCTGCCGAACGATCAGAAAGTGCGGCTGAGAATCCGCTCCATGGTGGGCCTGATTCCGCTGTTCGCGGTCGAGACCCTGGAGCCGGAACTCTTGGAGAAGCTTCCCGGGTTCAGAAAGAGGCTGGAGTGGTTCTTGAGCCACCGGCCTGATCTTGCGAGCCTGGTGTCGCATTGGGAGGCGCCGGGGCGCGGCCAGCGCAGGCTATTGTCGCTGCTACGCGGCCATCGGATGAAAAGGCTGTTGCGGCGCATGCTGGATGAGTCGGAGTTTCTGTCGGACTTCGGCGTGCGCGCGCTGTCGCGGGCGCACCTCGCCCAGCCCTTCGTGCTCAACGTGGGCGGCGTCGATCAGTCGGTGCGCTATGCGCCGGGCGAATCCGAATCACGGCAGTTCGGCGGCAACTCCAATTGGCGCGGGCCCATATGGCTGCCGCTCAATTTCCTCATCGTCGAGTCGCTGCAGAAGTTCCACCACTACTACGGCAACGACTTCAAAGTCGAATGTCCGACCGGGTCGGGGCGTTTTCTCACCATCGACCAGGTGGCGACCGAGTTGTCGCATCGCCTGACGCGCATTTTCCTGAAGGACGCCAACGGCGACCGCCCGGTGCTGCGGCACCAGCCGGAACTGCAGACGGACCCGAACTACCGGGATTGCATTCCGTTCTACGAATACTTTCACGGCGATACCGGCCGCGGGGTCGGTGCGTCGCACCAGTCCGGATGGACCTCGCTGATCGCCAAGCTGCTCATGCCGCGGGTGCACGACTAGCGCCCATTCGCGAGCGCTTTGTTTGATAGCATGTGAGGGATGGACGGAGGGACTTTCTATGAATGACACACCCGAATCGCCGATCAAGCGTTCCGACGAGGAATGGAAGAAGGAATTGCCCCCGGAAACCTTCTCCGTGATGCGCAAGCACGGCACCGAGCGCGCCGGTACCAGCCCGCTCAACAAGGAACATCGCCCGGGAATGTACGCCTGCGCGGCCTGCGGGCTGCCGCTGTTCGAGTCGTCCACGAAATTCGACAGCGGCACCGGCTGGCCGAGCTTCTTTGCCCCCCTGCCGAAGGCCGTGGGCACCACCACGGATCGCACCTTAGGGATGGCGCGCACCGAAGTTCATTGCGCCCGCTGCGGCGGACACTTGGGCCACGTGTTCCCGGATGGCCCGAACCCCACGGGCGAACGCTACTGCATGAACGGCGTGGCCTTGAGATTCGAGCCCAAGTAATCGGGGACGAGTGCGGCCGCGCGGGATTCGCGCGCAACGGGAGATATCGATGAAAACAACAACAACCATCCGCACGCTGGGGGCGCTGGGATTTGCACTGGCGCTGTCGGGCGGCGCGGGACGCGCGTTCTCGCAAGAGATGCCCAAGACCGTGGCGCAGGCGGTGGCGATGGAAAAAGCCGATCGTGTGGCGACGGGCGATTTCTATTCCACCCCGGCGAATCTGGAGACGACCAAGCCCGGAGACCTTTTGCGCAAGGAATCCTTCGTGGGCTATTCCCTGCCGAAGGGCGCCACCGCGGTGCGAATTCAGTATCACTCGCTGGATGCGACCGGCGGCGACGTGGCGACCTCGGGCGTGGTGTTGATCCCGGCCGGAAAGGCGCCGCGTACGGGCTGGCCCGTGATCGCCTGGGCGCACGGCACGAGCGGCGTGTCGCGGCTGTGCGCGCCCTCCGCCATGAAGGATGTGTACTACGGCGATGAGGGTCTCATGCCCATGGTGGCCGCGGGGTTCGCGGTGGTGGCCACCGACTACCATGGCTTGGGCACGGTGGGTCCGCATCAATACGTCAACAAGATCGCGCAGGCCCGGGATGTCATCTACTCCATACCCGCGGCGCGCGCCGCGGTGCCCAGTCTGGGAGCGAAATGGGTGGCCGACGGGCATTCGCAAGGCGGACTCGCGGCCTTCGGCGCGGCCGAGGCGGAGCACGATCTCAAGGATCCCGATTATTTAGGCGCGGTCTCCGTGGCGGGAGTCGCGCGCGAGACGGACTTCTTCAGCCATTTGAGCAACACGCCCGGGGTGGGCTTTTATCTGGCCTTCATGGCCGCCGGTATTCACGCGCGCTATCCGGAGTTCAATCCGCATGACCTGTTGTCGGACGCGGTGCTGGAGCACTATTCCGACGTCACCACCAAGGGCTGCTTCTACTACGGCTACGCGGTCTATGCCGCGCTGCCCACGGGCACCTTGCTGCGCCCGGGCTGGGAGAAAAGCGTGTGGATACACCGCTTCTTCGAAGGCAACGCCGTCGGGAATGCGCCCATCGGCGGTCCCTTGTTCGTGATCGCCGGCGAAGCGGATCAGACCGTGCCGCTGTCCGGGGTGCGTGCCGCGGTGGCGCAGCTATGCGCGGCCAAGCAGCCGGTGACTTTTCGCAGCTACCCCGGACTCGACCACGACCCCACCATGCAGAACTCGACGCCGGATCAGCTCGACTGGATCCGGGCGCGTTTCGCCGGGAAGCCTGCGGTCTCGAATTGCCCGAGCGGGGGTGGGTGATCGAAATCTACTGTAGGTCGAAGACTCCTCGTCCGTGCTCTTCCATGAGTTCGAGAATTCGTCCGCCGCCGCGAGCGACGCAGGTCAGGGGGTCGTCCGCGATGAGTACCGGCAGTCCGGTTTCCTCCATGATCAACTTGTCGATGTTGCGCAGCAATGCGCCTCCTCCCGTGAGCACGATACCGCGGTCCGCCACATCACTGCCTAGATCCGGAGGTGTTTGCTCGAGTGCCTGCCGCACCGCACTCACTATACCCTGCAGCGGCTCCTCGAGAGCCTGCAGTATTTCATTGGAGTTCAACGTGAAGGCGCGCGGTACACCCTCCGACAGGTTCCTACCCCTCACGGTGATTTCACGGACCTTCGCGTCCGGATAGGCCGAACCGACTTCAATCTTGATGCGTTCTGCGGTGGCGTCTCCGATCAAAATGCCGTAGTTGCGCCGGACGTACTGGATGATCGCTTCGTCGAATTTATCCCCGCCCATGCGCACGCTCGCCGCGTAGACGATGCCGTTCAAGGAGACAATGGCGACTTCGGAAGTGCCGCCGCCGATGTCGAGGACCATTGAACCGCGTGCCTCGTGCACCGGCAAGCCCGCACCGACTGCGGCCGCCATCGGCTCGGGCACTATGTCGACGGTGCGCGCGCCGGCCCCCTCGGCGGACTCTTTGATGGCTCGGCGTTCGACTTGGGTTGAGCCGAACGGCACGCACACCAGCACTCGCGGACTCGGACTAAAGAAGCGATTGCCGTGAACCTTGTTGATGAAATACTGAAGCATTTTTTCGGTGTAAGTGAAATCGGCGATGACGCCATCCTTCATGGGGCGCACGGTCGTGATGTGCCCTGGCGTTCGTCCGAGCATTTTCTTTGCCTCGGCGCCCACGGCCACCACGATCTTGCCGCCGCGACCCGGTTCGTTTTGCACGGCGACGACCGAGGGTTCGTTGAGTACGATTCCACGTGACTTGACGTAAATCAGGGTATTGGCGGTACCGAGGTCGATCGACAGGTCATTGGAAAAATGACCGCGGAGGCGTTTCAGCATGAACTCTAATCTTTCTCGACGGGATGGGGGAGCGCCGTTGCAGTGCGGAACTGACCGACAGGCTCAAGCGGCGCGCCACGTGTACCACGTTTCCGGGCGCGCTGCGCGCATGACTTAGCTATTCCTGGGAAAGATCTCCACCATCAAGGTGTTAGGTCACTTCGACAGCTCATCAACGACCGAAATGATGCCTGACAGAACCACGCCGCCCACCCTCAGACGGCAGCCTTCAACATCCTGGCGGCTAAACGATCTTTCTACGATCCTGCCCTTCACTGCAATTGAAATCGTCGAGCCGGTGGGGACATGATCCGCGCCCTCGATGTCGACGCAGGTAACGCTGCCGAAAAAGCCATGGGGCACCAACCGGCTCTTGATCTCGTTCCTGATCTTGGAGAGACCCGTGTCGAATTCCTCTCTAATCTGCTTCTCTTCCATAAGGCATGGTACGCCCTCAGCGACCGTAGACCAATGGAAACTCGGGGGCGTCAAATGGCGCGCCGTCCTCGAGCGTCAGATGAGGAAATGGCGGCGATCCCGATGCACCCCGCCGCACGAAGCGCGCATCGGCACCGACCCACCGGGATGAAAAGACGCGCCGAGTGACGGGCGACGCATTGGCCGGTGCGCCGTGAATGGTGCGAAAGTCGAATGCGATGGCGTCTCCGGGCGCCATGTCCCATCCGCGGATGACGAGCTGATCCCGTTGGGCGTCGATGTCCGGTACGTCCTCGAATTGCTCCTCCGCATAGAGAGGGCTGCCGTCGAAACGCTTCGGCCGGTAACCGGCCGTATTCCACCGATGCGACCCGGCGACACATTCCAGACTGACATTGCGCGAGACCGTGTCCAAAGGCGTCCAAAAGCTGACGGTGCGATCACCCTCCACGCAGTAGTAGGGCTGATCTTGATGCCACGGTGTCACGGTACTGTTCCCAGGGCGCTTGACGAGGATGTGGTCGTGGAAAAACCGCGAGGTGGGCGACCCCATCAAGCGGGCTGCGGCTTCGGCTGCAGGCGATTCAAAGATGAATGCGCGAAATTCCGCGATTCGCTGCCAGTTGCAGAGGTCTTGAAAGAACGGTGCCGATCCATCCTTGGGCTGGTATGAACGCTCCAGCGGACTGGGATGCGCCATGACCTCCGCCACACCTCGAGACAGGGGTGCGACCCAGTCTCGGAACACGCCGCGCAGCACGACGACCCCGTCTTTCTGGAAGTCGGCGATCGTCGAATCAGAGATGTTCATGTCCGTCGTCCTCCTCGGCAACCCGCCTGCCGGCCCTTGCGTTTCAATTAGCCTAGGGTAATAATACTTGCACTAGGGTAATGAGGTTGTCAAGGGATGTTGAAATCCGCCCAAAGAGCCGCCGGCGGCAAGCGCTCCTTCGAACTGCCGGGGGGTCCGGATGATGAGCGGCCGCTGCATGAGCGAATCAAGCGGTTCGTGCTCGCCAAGATTGACGCCGGCTCATGGCCCGAGGGCCATCGCGTACCTTCCGAAACGGAGTTGGCGACCGCCTTCGGCACCGCGCGCATGACCGTCCACGGCGCGCTCCACGATCTTGCAGCCGCCGGCATCCTGACGCGGCGCCCCGGTGCGGGAACCCGGGTTGCCCACCGCCGCCCGCAGTCGACGCTGCTCGAGATAAGGAACATTCACGATGAAATTGTCGAACGCGGCCATCGGCATTCAGCCAAGGTGCACCGCCTCGCGGCCGAGACCTGCGATCTGGAAACCGCGACCGAACTCGAACTGGCACCGGGTTCGGCGGTGTTTCATTCGGTCATCGTCCACTTTGAGAACGATCGCCCGATCCAGATCGAGAACCGCTTTGTTCGGCCTGCCTTCGCGCCACGGTATCTCGACCAGGACTTCACGCGCGCCACGCCCTATGAATTCCTGATGAAACTCGGATCATTGGATGAGGTGGAACACATCATCCAGTCGCTGATGCCGGATCGAGGCGCGCGTGTATTGCTCAAGATCCCGGCGGGGGAACCGGTGCTGCATGTCAGGCGTCGCACCTGGTCCGGCGGCGCGGTAGTCAGCAGTGCGCGTCTCATCCATCCCGGCTCCAGTTACAGCCTGGTGGGACGCTTCAAGGTCAGCCGGTGAACGCCTCCAGCCAAGATCTGCGGCGGCGGCTCGCACAGGGCCCGATCACGGCCTTGCAGCTGACCGTGATCGCAGTCTGCGTCGGACTCAACATGCTGGACGGATTCGATGTTCTTGCGATGTCGTTCGCGGCCTCGGGGGTCAAGGCGGACTGGCATCTGCACGATAGTCAATTGGGCGCGCTGTTGAGTGCCGGCCTCATCGGAATGGGCCTGGGCTCACTCACACTCGGTCCCTGCGCGGATCGCTGGGGCCGACGCATCATCGTGCTGCTCTCAGTGGCCGTTGCCGGCCTCGGCATGCTGAGTTCGGCGCTCGCGCACGATTACGCCGAGCTTCTGTCCTTGAGAGTGCTCACCGGGATCGGCATCGGCGGCACGATTGCGAGCGTCGCCGTCATCGTGTCGGAGTACGCGCCCGAAAAACTGCGGGGGACCGCGCTCGCCGTCTACGCAACGGGCTATTCGATCGGCGCCACGATCGGCGGCGCCCTGGCCGCCTATGCCATCCCGCGTTACGGGTGGCGCGCGGCATTTGTGATCGGCGGCACCTTGTCGCTGTTGATGCTGCCGCTGGCCTGGCGCAAGTTGCCCGAGTCGCTCGAATTTCGCAGCGTTTCCAGCCAACGGGACCGAAGTTCGGTTGGTACACAATTGAGGCTGCTGATCAGGCCCACGACTCTGCTGGTATGGATCCTATTCTTTTGCACGATGGCGGGCTTTTACTTCATCCTGAGCTGGACACCGCGTCTGTTGAACGCGGCGGGACTGAGCGCCGCCCAGGGAATGACCGGCGGGGTCCTGTTGAACCTCGGCGGGATCGCCGGCTGCGGCCTCTTCGCGTTGGCCGCGTCACGCGTCGATACGCACCGCTTGCTGCTCGGTGCACTCATCGGCAGCGCTCTATCGATCGTTGTGTTCGGACTCGTCATGAGCCGGCTGGGCATCGCGCTCTGGACGGCGTTGCTGCTGGGCATCATCGCGAACGCGGCCATGGCCGGCCTCTACGCCGTCGGGCCACCCCTGTATCCGACTGCGGTGCGAACCACCGGCATGGGGTGGGCGATCGGCATCGGCCGCTTCGGCGCAATCCTTGCACCGCTTGCGAGCGGCGCGCTGCTCGAGCGCGGCTGGTTGCCGGCGCAGCTGTATTACTTCTTCAGTGCATCCTTTGTCGTCGCGGCGGCCGCCATCTTTCTCATCGGTCCGCTCAATGCGCCGGGTCCGCCCGCGAACCCGGCGCGATGAAAACGCGAGAAACTTACCGCCTCAAGATTTCTTGTGCTCCGCGTTCCATTTCTCCACGGCCGCCATGGTATTGCCGACGTGCTGGTTTGGGTCCATCGCGGTGTACTCATAGATGATCTTGCCGTTGGGCGCGATCACATACGACGTACGATTGGCATACTCGGGTTTCACTGCCAGGACGGCGTCGTAGGCCTTGGTGATGCTCTGATCGGCATCGGAGGCCACCGCAAATTTATTGCGGCACTCGCTCACGGAGAATTTATTGAGCGTATCGATGGGATCGTGCGATACGCCGATGACGGTCGCGCCCAGGGCCTTGAACTTGTCCGTGGCTTCGGCGAACTCATGCGCCTCGACGGTGCAGCCGGGCGTGAATGCCGCGGGGTAGAAGTACAGCACCACCGGCCCGCTCTTCAGCGCCTCGGCGAGGGAAAACTTGAACGGCTTGCCGGCGAGCGTCGCCTGGGTCGTGAAATCAGGAGCTTGCACACCGGTTTGCAATGCGGCGTACAAAGGGGCGGCAAGCAGCGCAGTGCCGAGGGTGAACATCGCTAAACGCTTCATATGAGGGTTCCTTTGAGAGTAATCGGCGCGAGCTTGAGTCTGCGCCATCCTTTTTTTCGTCGCAAGCCGGCGCAGAACGCCGCGGGCAAGCCCCGCACTGAACGTCTACAGCGCGGACGCGGGAATCCCGACATTCAGCGTAGGTAATCGACCGCCAGTTGCGCCATCACGCGTATGCCGGTGGGCAACCCCGTCTCATCGACATAGAACAGCGGCGAGTGGTTGGGCGGCGCCGTGACAGGATCCTTATCGAGCGGCGTGATGCCGATGTTGATATACATGCCCGGTACTTGCTGTGCGAAAAATGCGAAATCCTCTGACGCGGTGATCAGGGGCAGCATGACCACATGCGCGTTGCCTGCGACCGCTTTCAAGGTGGGCAGCATCCTTTGCGTGAGCGCGGGGTCGTTCACCAGCACCGGATAGCCGTCGTGGCCCACCTCGAACGTGGCCGTTGCGCCGCCGGCAATGGCCGTGTTCTCCACCAGGCGCTTCAGGTGATCCAGGATCACGTCGCGCTGCGCGAGATCGAAGGTGCGCACCGTGCCGATCATCTCAACCGTGGCCGGAATGATGTTGTCGCGGATGCCGCCCTTGATCGCTCCCACGCTCACGATGGCCGGATGCGCGGTAAGGTCGATTTGCCGGCTGACCACGGTTTGCATGGCGCCCACGATTTGCGCGGCAATGACGATGGGATCGATTCCCTCCCACGGCCGTGCTCCGTGAGTCTGTCGTCCCTGCACGAGAATCTTGTACCCATCCGCCCCGGCCATCATCGGCCCCGGCCGGTAGCCGATCTGGCCCACCTGCAGCGCCGACACCACGTGCAAGCCGAACACCGCCTGCGGATGGTACTTGTCGAACACCCCCTGCTTGAGCATGAGGGCGGCCCCACCCTCTTCTCCCTCCGGCGCACCCTCTTCGGCCGGCTGAAACAGGAACAGCACATTGCCTTTGAGGCCGCCGCGCACCCTCACCAGAATGTCGGCGACGCCCATGAGCATGGCCGTGTGTGTGTCATGGCCGCAGGCGTGCATGACCCCCACCGTCTCGCCTCGGTACGTCGATGTGGCGTGCGACATGAACGGCAACTGAGTCTGCTCGGCCACCGGCAGTGCGTCCATGTCCGCGCGCAGTGCAACCGTGGGTCCGGTTTTGCCGCCCTTGAGAAGCCCCACCACGCCGGTGTTGGCGTAGATCGCCACTTCCAATCCCAAGCTCTTCAAGTGGGCGGCCACGAGCGCCGAGGTGCGCACTTCGCGGTTCGAGAGTTCGGGATGTTGATGAATGTCGCGGCGCCAGGCGATGACCTTCGCCTGCTCGGCGGCCACCAGCGGAGCCAGATCCACGGTCGATGCGGCGTGCGATACGCCGACAAGGGCGAATACGCCCCAGGCAAGGCTCTTCATGGCCATCCCCCCCAACTATTGTTCTTTTAGTACTTCGCGAAGCTCATGACAGACCCTCACCACATCATCATCGCTCATTGCGGGAAACAAGGGTAGCGTGACCGTCTCACGTCCCACCCGCGCGGCGACCGGCGTGTCCTCCTCGCGGTAACCTAAATCCTTGTAGTACTTGAGGCTGGGAATGCTGGGATAGTGCACGCCGATGCCGATGCCGCGGTCGGCCATGATCTTTTGGAATTGCGGCCGCGTCATCCCGCGCGCGCGAAAATCGATCAACACCTGAAACATGTGCCAGCTATGACCCGAGTCGCCGCGGGCGGGCAGCACCACCCCCGAGTAGCCGTCGAATTCCTCGAAGTAGCGCGCGGCGAGCGCGCGGCGCCGGGCGTTGAATCCATCCAAGCGGCGCAGCTGATCGATGCCCACCTGGGCGGCGATGTCGGTGAGATTGCTCTTCGCACCGGGAAACATGACGTCCACCTCGCCGTCGGCGTTCTTCTTGATGCCGTGGAATCGATACTGCTCCAGCAGTTCCGCGGCCTGGGTGTCGCCGGTGGTCACGGCGCCGCCTTCGATGGTGGTCATGTTCTTGTTCGGGTGAAAGCTGAACACCACCAGGTCCCCGAAGCTGCCGATGAGCTTGCCCGCATAGCGCGAGCCGATGGCATGCGCCGCATCCTCCACCACCCGCAGCCCATGCTCGGCGGCGAGCCCATACAGCCCTTCCATGTCCACCGGCAGTCCGGCGAAGTGCACCGGCATGAGGGCGCGCGTACGCGGTGTGATGGCCGCGGGAACCCGGTCCAGGTTCATGTTGCGCGTGTACAGGTCGATGTCGACGAACACCGGCTTGGCGCGCAGACGCGCTATCACGTTCGCACTCGCCGCGAAGCTCATGGCCGGCACGATGACTTCATCCCCCGGGCCGATGCCGGCGACTTCCAGCGCCATTTCGAGCCCTGCGGTGGCCGAGGTCATCACGCGCACATGCCGATTTCCGCCGAGATACGCCACGAGCGCGCTCTCGAAGGCGGCCACTTTGGGACCGCTCGCCAATTGGCCCGACCGAAACACCTGGGCGACGGCGGCAATGCAGTCCTCGTCGATGGACGGCCGGGTGAAGGGCAGAAAGGGTTTCAAGCCGAACTCCGCGAGACGAGAACCACGCCGGCGCAGATCAATGCGATCCCGAGCACCTTGGCCGGACCCATGCTCTCACCCAGCCACAGGAACGACACGGTGGCGACGGCAACATACCCCAACGACAGCATGGGATAGGCGGTGCTCACGGGCGCCTTGGCCAGCGCCGCCAGCCATACACACAAGCTCGCTCCATAGCACAGCATGCCGCCCCAAAACGACGGGCTCTTGAACAGTATCACCGTGCTTTGGCTCAAGGTGTCCGCGCTGAACTGCGACAAATGCGCGAGCGGCCGGGTGGCCACCTTGAGGAGCAGCTGCGCCGCGGCGTTCAGACCCACGCCGGTGAGGATGAGGGCCCAGGTGATCCAGCTCACAGTCGTGCCACCAGCACGCGATTGGCGTTCTGCGCGATGAGGCGCATGGGCACGCCGCGGTTCTTGAGGTCATCGAACATGGCTTTCTCCATTATTGCAAAGGCCTGAGCCGGCGACGACCAGCGGCGCAGAAATTCTGCCACATCGGCAATCTCCGCAGCGGGCGCCTTGCCCAGTCCATAGTCCAGCTCGCCACGATACGCGACCAGCGTGACAGTTCGCCGCAGATAGAACGTGAGCGTCTGATCGTAGGTGCCTACGCTGTACAGCGGCGCGCCGCGATCGCTCACCGGCAGCGCGGACGCAAGGACTACCCCGGAGTAGACGGGAGCGACCCATGCGGCTGCGCGGATCAGCAGCAGCCAGGCCAGACACCAGCCCACGCCCAAGAATACCCCGGCGCGAGTCGCCTCCCGCGCCCCCCGAACCAGAACGAATGCGCCCGATGCCAGGAGCAGCAGCGCGATTTGCCCGAGCGGCCCGGCCAGCGGCAGGAAATACTGCGCTCGGTCCGACGCGGCGATGACGCGCGCCCAATGGAGGCTCGCCACGCCCAAGCCGGCGCCGGCTATCACCGTCAGCCACGCCGTGAGCGCGAAGTCCTGCCGCAGCGCCCTCTGGGGCTGCGCCGCGATGAGCAGCGCGAGGGCCGGCATGACGGGCAGGATGTAGGGCATGAGCTTCGAGTTGGACCATGAAAAGAACACGCCGATGAAGATCACCCAGATCCACAGAAACACCGTCGGCTGAAAATCGCCGGCGGTGGGCGCTAGCCTCCTTCGCCACCCGCCGCCCAACACTCGCAGCGCCGACACCGTCCAGGGGAAGCTTCCCGCCAGAAAAACCGCGGCAAAGAACCACCACGGCTCCTCGCGATCGGCGACGGGCGTCAAGTACCGCGCCAGGTGTTCGTGTACGAAGAAGAAATCCAGAAAATCCGGCAGGCGACGGGCGGCAAGCCAGTGCCAGGGAACGGTGATGAGCAGGAACAGGGGCAGTCCCCACCGCAGCCAGAGCCTGCGCCAGGGCGAGAAGTCCCGCGTATACAGGCTGTACAGAATCAGCACGGCCGCGGGGATGGCCGCGGCGACGAGGCCCTTGGTGAGAACACCGCAAGCCGCAGCCGCCCACGCCAAGGCCATCCAGGACTTCGGGCTGGGCGCCCTTTGCGCCAGTAGAAAGGCGACGAGGCTCAAAGTCAGATAGAAGGACAGACTCATGTCCAGGGTGAGCAGCTGTCCCAGTACCACGAACATCAGCATGCCGGCGAGCACGGCCGCGGCGCGCCAACCCGCCGGCGGGCTCCATAGCCGGCGCGCCGCCAGTGCGACGAGGCCCAATGTGCCCAAGGCGGTGAGCGCGGTATAGAGACGCGCCGCGAACTCGCTGGGGCCGAGTACTCGGTAGCTCAAGGCCGTGGCCCAGTACTGCAGCGGGGGCTTCTCGATGTAGGCCAGGCCGTTCAGATGCGGAATGACCCAGTCCCCACCGGCTGCCATTTCACGCGGAATTTCCGCGTAGCGCCCTTCATCGGGGTTGAACAGCGGCCGAGCGCCCGAGCTCAGTAGCCATATCAGCGCGAGCAGCGCGGCCAGCGCCCAAAAGGACCACTCCTCGCGAGAGGACAATCCCGAATGCTCGCTCACCGGGCGGCGCTTTCCGCTTGAAGCGCCAATCGGCCGGATCGCCCCTTGATCTCGCCCAGAACCACGGCGCGCGCCGGCAAGGGGCGCTGCATGGCGAGTTCGCGAATTCTCGCCATGCGCACGATCTCGGCGCCGGCTTCGCGCCATTTCAGGAGCAGCTGCTCGAAGGCCGGCAGCAGCAGCATCCCTTCGAGCTCCGCATGCAGGGTGAACACTTGCACCGCATCCGAAGCGTTGGCCGCCGACAGGCGAAACACAGCGTCCGCGACGTTTGATTCATCGACCCCGTCCAATCCCAAGATTTCATCGAAGGTGGGCAGCGTCGTGGGCAGCTGCGCCACGTCGCTCACGCCTTCGCCAAGCAATGGAAAGAACGGCGGTCCGCCGCGCGTGTCGCTGGCATAAGCCAATCCGTATTCGCGCTCGAGCTCGAGCCCATGGGCGTTGATCTGCCAGCCTGCGGCGGCGTGCGATTGCGGCAGGAATCCGAACACTCGCTCGAAGGCCTGCAGGCCGCGTTCGAACTCCGTGCGAGTCCAGGCAGCCGTGGCATCGGCCACGTAGTCCTGCCAGCGCACATGATCGTAGGTATGCAGTCCCACCTCGAACCCGGCATCGTACGTGCCGCGCATGACATCGCCGGCGCGCCGCCCGATATCGGGCCCGGGCAGGAGCACGCCGTAGAGCAGAGTTCTGACGCCGTAGTGCTTGAGCACCGAGGTGCGCGCAACTTTCTGGGCGAATCCCTTGCGAAACACCCGGCGCAGGGCGCGCCCGGTATGGTCGGGGCCCACCGAGAAATAGAAGGTCGCGTCCATCTTGAGCTTCTCGAGCAGCGCCATCAGCCGCGGCACGCCGTCGCGCGTGCCGCGCAGCGTATCGACATCGACCTTCAGGCCGATGCGCGCATTCTCAAGCATCGTGCGACAGCAGCGCCGAGGCCGACGGCAGCGCGTGGGCGTAGGAATCGAATATGGCCTTCAATGCGGCGCGCATGTCGGTCTTCGGGGTCCAGCCCAATTCGGCCGTGGTGTTCTTGATGGAGGGCAGCCGCGCCGGGATGTCCGCGTAGCCCTTGCCGTAGTAGTCGAGGGCGGAAATGTCGACGAGCTTGGTATTGCGCGCGGTGGGCGCGTACTCCGGCCTAGACAAGGCGATCTCCAGCATCATCTCCGCGAGCTGACGGATGGAATACAAATTGTGGGGGTTGCCGATGTTGTAGATCTTGCCGTCGGCGATGCCGTTCGGATTCTCGATGATCTTGGTCAGACACACCACCGCGTCGTCGATGTAGGTGAACGCGCGAGTCTGCTTGCCGCCGTCGACCAGCTTGATGGGCTCGCCCCGTACGATGTGGCCCAGGAACTGCGTGAGCACCCGCGATGAGCCTTCCTTCGGATCATCCATGCTGTCGAGACCGGAGCCGATCCAGTTGAAAGGCCGGAACAGGGTGAACTGCAGTCCCTGCTGGCCATAGGCATAGATGATGCGGTCCAGGAGCTGCTTCACGCAGGAATAGATCCAGCGCTGCTTGTGGATGGGACCCAGCACGAGCTCGGAGGTCTCCGGATCGAATTCCTTGTCCTTACTGGCGCCGTAGACCTCGGAGGTCGAGGGGAAAACCACGCGCTTCTTGTACTTGACGCAGTGGCGGATGATGGGCAGGTTGGCCTCGAAATCCAGCTCGAACACCCTCAAGGGTTCGCGCACATAGGTCGCGGGGGTGGCGATGGCCACCAGCGGCAGAATCACGTCGCACTTGCGCACGTGGTACTCCACCCACTCCCGGTTGATGGTGATGTCGCCTTCCACGAAGTGAAATTTAGGATTCCCGAGCAGAGTGCCGACGCGCTCGGATTGCAGATCCATGCCGTAAATATGCCAATCGGTGTGCGCCAAGATGTACTTGCTCAGGTGATGACCGATGAATCCATTGACCCCGAGAATGAGAACGTTTTTCATTTGATTTACCATGCGCTTCGCGCAACTGCTACGGGGTCGAGGCGACCCCGTTTGTTAGGCGCTCGCTGCGCGAGCGTCAAGATGTGAACCGGCGGCCGGCGCTTCACGTGAGCGCCAAGGGCTGATTGCTCAAGGCGGGCGGCACGGCGGCCGAGTCCAAGGGCTCGCCGTTCATGGCGAGCTTGAGAATCTTGAGGCGCCGCCCATCGACGCAGTCGGCGTACCACCCGCCGTCCGCGGTATACAGACAGGGAACATGGGCCTGGTACCGCACCGGCTGCTCATCCACCCGTGTCTCGAGAATCGCAAGCCTACACCCGTTTACCTCGGTAAAGGCACCGGGAAACGGCGGCGCCACGGCCCGCACCAGGTCGTGAACCTCACGTGCGCCGCGCCGCCAGTCGATGCGTCCGTCCTCCGGCCGGCGCCGGCCGAAGTAGGAACCCATCGCAAGGTCGAGGGGACGTGCCTTGGCGCTGCCGTCCACCAACGCGGGCAGGCTGCGCCGTAACACCTGCGCGGCCGCTTCGGCCACCTTGAACGATACATCGAGCGCCGTGTCGTTCTCCAAAATGGGCACGGATTGCTGATCGATGAGCGCGCCCGCATCCGGCTTCTCCACCATGTAGTGCAGGCTCGCGCCCGTGACGGACTCGCCCTTGAGAATGGCCCAGTGCACCGGTGCCCGGCCGCGGTACTTGGGGAGCAAGGACCCGTGCATATTGAGCGCTCCGCGGCGGGGCACGGAGAGCCACGCCTGATCGAGCATGTAGCGATAGTAGAACGAGAACAGGAAATCCGGTTGCGCCGCCCTGCCCTCGGCGATCCACTGCGGCGTGTTGGGATCGTCCGGCGTTTCGACCCGAAGACCTTCGCGCAAGGCCAGTTGCCGCACGCTGCCGAACCACTGGGTCTCGCCCGGATCGTCCGCGTGGGTGAAGAGCAGCGGAATTTCCACGCCAAGAGCCAAAAGCTCCCGCACACAGCGCACCCCCACCTCGCTGTAGGCAAACACCACGGCGCGCCTCACCGGGGTAAAGCCTCGCTGCGCGGCAGGGAGAGGTCCTGGGCGGGCGCGGATCCCGCGCTGTCGTCTTCCAGCACCGCCTGCACCATGTAGCGCGGCCGCTCGCGCACCTGGGCGTAGATGCGCCCGACATACTCGCCCAGCAGGCCGATGCCGAAGAGCGCGACGCCGACCAGGAAGAACACGAATGCGAACAGGGTGAACAAGCCCTCGGCTTCGGAGCCCACCCAGATGCGGCGCACGAGGAGCACCAAGAACAGCAGTCCCGAGGCCAGCGAGATCAACATGCCCACCATGGAAAAGAGCTGCAGCGGCACCACGGAGAATCCTGTGATCAAGTCGAAGTTCAGCCGGATCAGGCTGTACATCGAATATTTCGAGCGGCCCGCGAAACGCTCCTCGTGGGCGATGGGCACCTCGATGGGGTTCATGGCGTACAGGGACGCCAGCGCCGGAATGAAGGTGTTGACCTCGCGGGTCTGATTGAGCGCGGCAACCACCGAGCGCGCGTAGCCGCGCATCATGCAACCCTGGTCGGTGATGCGCACAGGGGTGATCCACTCGCGCAGCTTGTTGATGCCCTTCGAGAACCAGCGCCGCCACAGCGAATCCTGGCGCTGCTGACGGATGGTGCCGACATAGTCGTAGCCCTGATCGAGCTTGGCCACGAGCTTGCCGATCTCCTCGGGCGGATTCTGCAGGTCCGCATCCAGGGTCACCACCCACTCGCCGCGCGCATAGGCGAGCCCGGCCATCACGGCGGAGTGTTGGCCGAAATTCGCATGAAACAACACCACGCGCGTTTCGCGCGGGCGCAATGAGAATTGCTGGCGCAGAAGCGCGGCCGAGCGGTCCTTGCTGCCGTCGTTCACGAACACGATTTCGTAGGGCAGCTCGAGCGCATCCAGCACCGGGTACAGACGCGAGAACAGCGTCGGCAGCACCGCCTCTTCGTTGTAGACCGGAATGACGACGCTGAGCTTCGGTGTGGCGGACATGCGATTACTGGTCCGCCGCAACCGCGCCCTGTGATTTGAGCAGGCCCAAGAGTTCCTCGGTCTTGGCGCGCATGAGCTTCACCGAGCCGCGCGCCTCGACGTTGAGCCGCAGCAGCGGCTCGGTATTCGAACTGCGCAGATTGAAGCGCCAATCCTCAAACTCGAAGGACACCCCGTCGACGCGGTCGAGCACGATGGCCTGCGGGGCATAGCGCGCCTCGATGGCCGCGATGGCCGCCTTGGCGTCGGGGACCCGATAATTGAGCTCGCCGCTGACCGGAAAGAGAGCGATGCGCTCGCCCACGAGGCTGGATAACGTGTGTCCGGTCTCGCTCAGGATTTGCGCCACGATGAGCCAGGGAATCATGCCGCTGTCGCAGTAGGCGAAGCGCTGAAAGTAGTGATGCGCGCTCATCTCCCCGCCGTAGACGCCGTCGACCTCGCGCATGCGCTGCTTGATGAAGGCGTGACCGGATTTCGACAGCACCGGCACCCCTTTGCCGGACCTGACCACCTCCAAGGTGTTCCAGGTCAGCCGCGGATCGTGCACCACTTTGCCGCCGGGAGAACCCCGCAGCAACACCTGAGCGAGAAGGCCCACGATGTAGTAGCCCTCGATGAAGGTGCCGCGCTCATCGAAGAAGAAACACCGGTCGAAATCGCCGTCCCAGGCGATCCCGAAATCCGCCCCATGCCGGCGGATGGCCTCGGCCGTGGGCGCGCGGTTCTCCTCCAGCATGGGATTGGGGATGCCGTTGGGGAAGCGCCCGTCCGGTTCGTGATGCATCTTGATGAACTCGAAGGGCAGATGCTTCTCCAGAGCATCGATGACCATACCCGCCCCGCCGTTGCCGGCATTGACCACGATTTTCAAGGGCTTGAGCTGCTTCACATCCACATAGGACAGAAGATGCGCCACATAGTCAGCTTGGGTGTCGATGGTCCGGCGCACGCCGATCCGATCGGGTGCCGGGAAATCAGCGCGCTCCGCGAAGCCGCGGATCTCGTGCAGCCCATTGTCGCCGCTGATGGGTTTCGACTGCTCGCGCACGAATTTCATGCCGTTGTAGTCCGGCGGGTTGTGGCTGGCGGTGATCATGATGCCGCCGTCGTAACCGCCGTGAAAGCACGCAAAATACACGCCCTCGGTGCCGCACACCCCGATGTCGTACACGTCGACGCCGCTGTCGGTCAAGCCCCGGCACACGGCATCGGTCAGCCCTGAGCTCGACAGCCGGATGTCGCGCCCGACGACCACGCGGGCGGGATTGAGGAACTGCGCGTAGCCGCGCGCCACCCGGTAGGCCACATCGTCATTCAACTCAGCAGGAATCCGGCCGCGTAAATCGTACGCCTTGAAGCAGGTAATCGATTTCAAGTATTGGTCCCTTGGCGGCCGTAGTTATCCTCGAAGCGCACGATGTCGTCCTCGCCGAGATAGGTTCCGGTCTGCACTTCGACGATGCGCAGCGGCACCTTGCCGGGATTCTCGATGCGGTGACTCGCGCCGATGGGGATGTAGGTCGACTCGTTCTCCGATAGCAGAAATGTCTTGTCGTTGCAGGTGATGCGCGCCGTGCCCTGCACCACGATCCAATGCTCGGCCCGATGATGATGCATTTGCAGGGACAGCACCCCGCCCGGTTTGACGGACAGGCGCTTCACCTGGAAGCGCTCGCCGTTGTCGATGCTGTCGTAGCTGCCCCAGGGCCGAAACACCTCGCGATGCCAGGCAGACTCGCTGCGGCCGGCTTTCCTGATCATGGCGACGAGATCCTTCACGTCCTGAACGCGCTCCTTGGGCGCGACCAGTACCGCATCCTTGGTCTCGACGATGATGTGATCGTCGAGACCTACGGCCGCCACCAAGCGGCTGGTCGAGTGCACGTAGCAGTCGTGGGTGTCCTGCACCATGACATCGCCCTGCAGCACATTGCCCTCCTCGTCGGCGGGCAGGGCATCGAACAGCGACGCCCAGGAGCCGACGTCGCTCCATCCGGCGTCGAGCGGCAGCACCAAGGCGTCGTGCGTCTTTTCCATCACCGCATAGTCGATCGACTCGCTGCGGCATTTCTCGAACTCGGCCTTGTCGATGCGCGTGAAATCCAAATCCGACCTGGCCGTGCTGAAGGCCGCCTGGGACGCTTCCAGAATGTCCGGGGCAAAGGCCTTGAGCTCCGCCAGATAGCGGTCGGCCCTGAATACGAACATGCCGCTGTTCCAGTAGTAGTCGCCCGAGGCGACGAACTGGGTCGCCACATCGAGTGGCGGCTTTTCGATGAATTGAGCCACGGGAAAGGCCGGGCCCTTCCCCGCGCCGCGGCGGATATAGCCGTAACCGGTCTCCGGGGCGTGGGCCACGATGCCGAAGGTTACGAGCTTGCCGTCCTGCGCCAATGCCGCGGCTGCCACCGCGGCCGCCTGGAAAACGCATGCATCACGTATCACGTGATCCGCCGGCGCCACCACGAGGGTGGCGTCCGGATCGACTTTAAGCGCCTGGAGCGCCGCCAACGCGACGGCCGGCGCCGTATTGCGGCCCGCGGGCTCGAGCAGGATCGCGGAGGCCTTCATCCCCAAAGTCCGGATCTGTTCTGCCACGGTGAAACGATGCGCCTCGTTGCATACGATGATGGGCGCTTGAGCGCCGGCGATGCCCCCTAAGCGGGTGGCAGTGTCCTGCAGCATGGTGAGCTTGCCCGTCAGAGCGAGCAATTGCTTGGGATACATTTCGCGCGACAGCGGCCAGAGCCGGGTACCCGCGCCGCCGGATAAAATCACCGGAACCAATAGGGTCACGATTTACTCACTTGGAACGATAGCCCACGGCCGATTGCATAATAACTGAAGCCGGCGCGCGCCATTTGCGCGGGATCGTAGAGGTTGCGCCCGTCGAAGATGGCCGGAGTGCGCAGTGCGGCCTTGATGGCATCGAAGTCCGGACTGCGGAATTCGCGCCATTCGGTGACGATGGCCAGCGCGTCCGCCCCCTCCACCACCTCGGGACTGCTCTTGCACAACACGAGGTCGGGCCGTGTGCCGTAGATCCGCGCGCACTCGGGCATGGCCACCGGATCGTAGGCACGAACGCGCGCGCCTGCCGCCCACAGAGCCTCCATGAGCACGCGGCTGGCCGCCTCGCGCATGTCGTCGGTATTGGGCTTGAACGCGAGGCCCCACAGGGCGATGGTCTTGCCGTGCAAATCCCCGAAATGCCGCTTGATCTTGTCGAACAGCACGTGCTTTTGGCGGTTGTTGACCTGCTCCACCGCCGTGAGCACGCTGGCCTCGTAACCCACCTCGTCGGCCGAGCGCTTCAGCGCCTGCACGTCCTTCGGGAAGCAGGATCCGCCGTAGCCCACGCCGGGATAAATGAAGGCATAGCCGATGCGCGGATCCGAACCGATGCCGACGCGCACGGCCTCGATGTCGGCGCCGAAGTGCTCGGCCAGATTGGCCAATTCATTCATGAAGCTGATCTTGGTCGCGAGCATGGCGTTGGCGGCGTACTTGGTCAGTTCCGCGGAGCGTACGTCCATCACGATCATGCGGTCGCGGTTGTGGGTGAAGGGTTCGTACAGGGTTCGCAAGAGCTCGGTCGCGCGCTCGGAATCCGTGCCGATGATCACCCGATCCGGCTTCATGAAGTCGTTGATCGCCGCCCCCTCCTTGAGGAATTCCGGGTTCGAAACGGTATCGAATTCGACCCGGGACCCACGGGCTGCGAGAGCCGCTTTTACCGCTTCGCGTACCTTGTCGGCCGTGCCCACGGGGACCGTGGACTTGGTGATCACCACCTTGTACTCGGCCATGTGCTCGCCGATCGAACGCGCCACCGCGAGCACATAGCGCAGATCCGCGGATCCATCCTCATCCGGCGGGGTGCCCACCGCGATGAGCTGATACAGCCCATGCTGCACCCCCTCCTTCGCGTCGGTGGTGAAGCGCAGACGGCCGACCTCGAAATTGCGCTTGACGATGGCATCGAGCCCCGGCTCGTGGATGGGCACCGCGCCCGCCTTGAGCATGGCGATCTTGCGTTCGTCCACATCGACGCACACGACTTGGTTGCCGGCATCCGCCAGACACGCGCCCGTCACCAGGCCCACGTAACCTGAGCCGAAAATCGTAATCCGCATGCGTAATATTCTGATTTAACTGGAAAAAAGTACGCGCAGCCTAGCGGTTTTGGCAGGTCAAGTAAAGTCTCGCCAAGAGAGCGCCGAGGCTCAGCTCCAAGGTTCCTCGAGCAGCTTTCGCTCCCATGCCAGCGAGTGACTCACGATGGCCTCGAGGTCGTCATAGCGGGGACGCCACCCCAACTCTTGGCGAATGCGATCGGCCCGCGCCACCAGGTAGGCCGGGTCGCCCGCCCGGCGCCCCTCCTCACGAATGGTCAAGGGCTTGCCGCCAACCGTCTCGACCATCCGCAGCACTTCGCGAACCGAGTACCCATGGCCGTAGCCGACGTTCAGAGTGAGCGACTTGCCGCCCCGGCGCAGATGGTCGAGCGCGTTCAAATGCGCGGCCGCCAGGTCCTCCACGTGCAGATAGTCCCGCATCCCGGTTCCATCCGGGGTGGGGTAATCGCTGCCGAATACCGCCACGTGGGGCCGCTTGCCCACCATGGCCTCGCAGGCCACCTTGGTCAACAGCGTCGCTCCCGGGGTCGATTGGCCGATCCTGCCGCCGGGGTCCGACCCCGCCACGTTGAAATACCGCAGTGCCACGTAGCGCAGGTCGCTCACCGCGGCCACGTCGCGCAGCATCCACTCGCTCACGAGTTTGGATGTGCCATAGGCGTTGATGGGACGGGTTGGTGATTCCTCGTCGGCGTAGTCCTCGTTCAGCATGCCGTACACCGCCGCGGTGGAGGAAAAGACGAAGTTTTTGACACCGTTCTCGAGGCAGGCCTGAAGCAGGTTGCGGGTATTGCAGGTGTTGTTGCCGTAGTACTTCAGGGGCTTCGCCACGGACTCGGGCACGATGGTGGAGGCGGCAAAGTGCATCACCGTGCCGACTCGGTGCTCCGCCAACAGCCGCGACACCAGCGCATGGTCGCCCACGTCGCCGACGATGAGCTCGCCCACTGTCACCGCCTGCCTGAAGCCTCGGCTCAAATCGTCCAGAACGACGACTTTCTCGGCCATCTCGCCCAATTGGCGGACGACGTGACTGCCGATGTAGCCGGCACCGCCGGTGACCAGAATGCTGCCGTTGGACACACCCACCTCAGGAAAACGGGCGGACAGCCCTTAGGGATGGGCAGTATCGGAGGGCCCGGTGTTTCTGACAATGCGGCGGGGTTTGAGACTGGTGACCTTGCGGTCGTCGGCGCTGCTCAAGGTCGCTTGGCGCGCCGACACCAGATCATGTGATTCCGGCGCCGGTTTGTATTCTTCGACGACTTCGCCCAAGACATGCAGCGCCCGATGGCAATCAAATCGACTCATCGCCACGAGGATCTCCTCCAGCAGGAATTGCACGCGCTCCCAGGGCAGGGAATGCTCGATGGCGCGGAGGATCATCGGATGCTCCGTCCCGGCCACATTGTTGCCAATCAACAATTCCTCGTAGAGCTTTTCGGCAGGCCGCAGCCCGGTATATGAAATTTCGATGTCCCCGTCCGGATGTTGTTCGTCGCGCACCGTCAATCCCATGAGGTTGATCATTCGCCGCGCCAGATCACCGATCCGGACGGGCTTGCCCATGTCGAGCACGAACACATCGCCTCCTTCCGCCATGGATCCCGCTTGAATAACCAGCTGCGCGGCCTCCGGGATGGTCATGAAGTAACGGATGACCTCCGGATGCGTGACGGTGACCGGGCCGCCGGCTTTGATCTGCTCATTGAACAGCGGTACAACCGATCCCGAGGACGCGAGCACATTGCCGAATCGCACCATGCAAAACCGCGTCTTGCTCCCACGCCGATGCAGGCCTTGCAACACGATTTCCGCAAATCGTTTGGTGGCACCCATGACGTTGGTCGGGTTCACAGCCTTGTCGGTGGATACCAAGACGAAGGTGTCCACTTCGGTTTCGTGCGCCGCCTCGGCGGCATACCAAGTGGCAATCACATTGTTATGGATGCCCTCGATGACATTTTGCTCGACGATGGGCACGTGTTTGTAGGCTGCGGCGTGGTACACGGTTTGTACCCGGTAAGCCTGCAAGATGTCGCGCACGCGGGACTTATGGTGGGCGTTTCCGATCAGCCCGACGAGATCCACGGTCAGCGAATGCTGGGACGCAAAGGTACGCAACTCGCGGTGTATGTTGTAAAGCGCCAATTCGGACATTTCGAACAAAATCAGCCGTCTGGGGCCCAACCCGATGATTTGCCGACAAAGTTCGGAGCCTATTGAGCCGCCGGCACCGGTTACCATGACCACCCGATCGCGAATGCAGGCATCGAAAAGCCCCGCCTTCGGGGGCACCGAATCGCGCCCCAGCAGATCGGAGACATCGACCTCTCGAATGTCGCCCACCGTTGCATTGCCGGTAACCAATTGCTCAAATTCCGGGACAGTCTGCACATGCACGCCGAGCGGCTCCAGGCCGCTCAGGATCTCGTGGCGTCTGCGACGGGTCAAAGACGGCAGCGCCAGTAGAATTCGGTCGATATTCCTGTCTTTGATCAGTTGGGGCAACTGTTCGGGGGCATGGACCTTGATCCCATTGACCATCCGACCCTGCAGGCTCCTCTTGTCGTCGACGAAGACCAAGGGATCGAAGGCGCGGGTGGTCAGCAAAGCAGTGGAAAGCCGCGCGCCGGCATCGCCGGCACCGTAGATAGCCACCCGAGCGACCGTGGGTTGGATGTAGCGCGTAAGCAGATAGTAGCGCACCACGATGCGCGAACCGGCCACGTACAGCAATGCGAGGCAGGAATAGATGGTCACTACGCTCCACGACAGCGCCGTGATTCCGAAACCAGCCCCTAGGAAGCGCAGCAAGGTGCCGCTCAAGACTATTGCGAACGCAACGGCAAACAGCGCCTGATAACCCAGAAAGCGAATGACGGCGCGATACAAGCCCATTTGCACGAAGATCGGAGTGCTGACTGCGACGACGGCCACATAGGCGGGCCAATCGGCAACGGAGAATGCGGGAGTTCCCGACTTGAGACTCAAGGCCGCCCACAAAGCGAGGGGCATCATGATCGCATCTGCACAAATCGCGATGACGCGCTTTAGTGGCCCTGGAAGGTCAATCGTTTGCCGCGCAAAGTCGCTGGTTGTTTCCACGCTCTTCGAACTCAATCTGAGCCTCCCTGACCCGAATTTCCCCACCGACGATCGTATACACCCTTCAAAAATGCAGCCGGCATGGGTTGTTCTTTTCTCCCTGGCGCACAGTGTACCGATTTTATCTAGTCAGTCACCTTCAACGGCGCATATTTACAAGGAGTTAATGCACGTAACGCGCCAGTCCAAGTTGGGTTTACCTGACTAGTGAGTCGCAAAATTTCGCCAAGAGGTTAAAGTCGCGCCTCGACGGAGTGAGTCTGGAACCATGCATAGGTGCGCTCGATGCCATCTTTGAGCGGGATTTTCGCCCGCCAACCAAGGCCGGATAGACGCGAGACGTCCAACAGCTTGCGCGGCGTACCATCCGGCTTGGTAGGGTCAAAGAGCAGGCGGCCCTTGTAGCCGATCACCGACATCACCATTTCGGTCAGTTCTCGAATCGTCACGTCCTCGCCCCAGCCGATGTTGACGATGGATTCACCATCATAGGTGTGTAAAAGGTACAAGACTGCGTCAGCAAGGTCATCGACGTGCAGAAATTCACGGCGCGGTGTACCGGTGCCCCATACCGTCACGCTCTCGTCCCCGCGAAATTTAGCCTCGTGGAAGCGCCGGATCAATGCAGGCAACACGTGAGAGTTCTGCAGGTCGAAGTTGTCGCCGGGGCCATAAAGATTCGTCGGCATCAATGAAATCGCGTTGAACCCATATTCGCGGCGATACGCTTGACACATCTTCACACCGGCGATCTTGGCAATGGCGTACCACTCGTTCGTGGGCTCCAAGGGTCCGGTCAGCAGATAGTCTTCCTTGATGGGTTGAGGGGCGAACTTCGGATAGATGCAACTCGAACCGAGAAACACGAACTTGGCGACACCCGAGCGGTACGCGGCGTCGATGACATTGTCTTGGATCACCAAATTGTCGCGGATGAACAGCGCGGGCCGGGAATTGTTGGCGTGAATTCCACCGACGCGCGCAGCCGCCATGATCACGGCTTCGGGCCGCTCGGCATCAAAGAACTCGCGCACTGCACGCTGATCCGTTAGATCCAGCTCCTCGCGCCCGCGGAGCACAAGGTCGGCATATCCTCGCTTCTCGAGTGCTCTGACTAAAGCGGAACCTACCAAGCCGCGGTGGCCGGCGACATATATTCGCGATGCTGGAGTGAGCTGCACCGGTGTCTACTCGTGATGGCTGTAGACTTTATAGCCTTCTTTGGCGACCATCGCATCGAGCTTCGCCGCCTCCATATCCGATTCCACCATTTCCGCCACCAGTTCCGAGAACGTGACCTCGGCCGTCCAACCGAGCTTTTCCCTGGCCTTGGTTGCATCTCCAAGCAGGGTCTCAACTTCAGTCGGCCGGAAGTATCGCGGGTCCACCCGAATCAATGGCCGGCCGCCGGCGGCATCGACGCCTACCTCGTCGATGCCTTCTCCCTGCCATTCGATTTTCATATCGAGCAGGCTGCCGGCGGCAACCACGAAGTCGCGAACCGAGTATTGTTTCCCGGTGGCGATGACGAAGTCCTCGGGCACGTTCTGCTGCAGCATCAGCCACTGCGCGCGGACATAGTCCCGTGCATGGCCCCAATCGCGCCGAGAATCGAGATTGCCGAGGTGCAGCGTTTCCTGCAGTCCGACCTTGATGCGAGTCAGCGCGCGCGTGATCTTCCGCGACACGAAGGTTTCACCACGCATCGGCGATTCATGGTTGAACAGGATGCCGTTGCAGGCGAATAACCCGTACGCCTCGCGATAATTCACCGTAATCCAATACGCATACACTTTGGCGACGCCGTATGGCGACCGAGGATAGAACGGTGTTGTCTCCCGTTGCGGGATCTCTTGCACGTTGCCGAACATCTCCGACGTCGACGCCTGGTAGAAACGCGTCTTGTTCTCGAGTCCGAGAATGCGGATGGCCTCCAACACACGAAGTGTGCCTACGGCATCCGAGTTCGCCGTATATTCGGGTGTCTCGAACGATACCGCCACGTGACTTTGCGCGGCCAGGTTGTAGATTTCGTCCGGCTGAACTTCCTGAATGATTCGAATGAGGTTCGTCGAATCCGTCAAGTCCCCATAGTGCAGTTTGAGGCGCACGTTCTTCTCGTGCGGATCCTGATACAGATGGTCGATTCGACTGGTATTGAAGGACGACGCGCGGCGCTTCAAGCCATGCACCATGTACCCCTTGGAGAGCAGGAACTCCGCAAGATAGGCGCCATCCTGCCCGGTAATGCCGGTAATCAAGGCTACCTTCGTCAAATCAACCTCCAACGAGCCGTTGCTCAACTTTCAGGGACGCCCGCTCGCGCCGCAATTGCGAGCACGATCAGCGGCGCCAAAGCCGTGGCGACGATAAACGGCGCATGCGCAGGGGATTTTACCGCGAGCGCCGCCAAAGGCAGCAGCCACAGCACATTGACCGCCAGAACCGCCAGCGTCACCCGACGATGGCTGCCCCAGCGGCGCACCAACCATTGGTAGGCATGGGTGCGGTGCGCCTCGTGCAGGCGCTCCCCTCGCAGCAGTCGCCGCACCAAAGTTACGGTTGCGTCCACGAAAAACACCGCGCCCAGGATCAGCCAGACCAGCAAAGCAAGCGTCGAATCGCGTGCCTCAATCACCGCCAGCACCGCGATCACGTAGCCGAGAAAACCGCTGCCGACATCGCCCATGAAAATTCTCGCGGGAGGCCAATTCCACAGCAGGAAACCGCAACACGCCGCAACAAGTACCAGATCGGCCGCGTGCTGGGCGTGCCGTCCTTCGCCCACCTGGGCCAGCATTATCCCGCCGACGACGACGAAAATCGCTTCGGATGCGGCAATACCATCGATGCCATCCATGAAATTGAAGAGGTTGAGTGTCCACACGATGCCCAGCGCGCCGAGAATATAACCGCCCCAGCCGAAAACAATCACATGCTCGCCAACCCGGATGGGAGGCAGACCCTTGAGCCAGAGGAGCGCCCACAAGGCGGCCGCAAAATGCACCGACAACCTGAGGCGCGCCGACAGCCGGGACCGATCGTCCAGCAATCCCACCACGGCAATTACGATTCCGCCGCCCGACAAGGCGATCACGATGCCGGCCTGTATCACGCCCATCAGACCGAGAGTGATCCACGCGGCCGAGGCGGTCAGCACCATGGCGGCACCGCCTCCTCGAGGAATCGGCGTCTCGTGGGAACTCCGCGCATTCGGCACATCCAGCAAGCCTCTCGACAAGGCCACTCGGCGCACCGCGCCCGTCAGCAGAGCTGAGAGCACGAATGTCGCGACGACAATGAGCCATACGCCGGAAATCACTCGCTATGCGTTCCCTTTTTTCGCGACTACTCTGACCTGGAACCAAGTTCGCTCGATTCTGGAGTAGATGCGGCACACCAGATCGAATAGCGGTCTGCCGCCCAAGCGGGCGATGAATCGATACCTCGGCGGCCATTTATGCATGTAGGGCTTGGACTCGAGCACCGAAAATCCCGCCTCTTCGAATAGGTTCCCGATGCACATGGGGCTCCAACTGAAGAGGTGATGATTGATGTCGGTCGGCTTGTAACTGTAGGTAATGGACTCACACGGCACGACAAAAATAATAGTGCCGCCTCGTTCCAATTTCTTGTACAGCGATTTCAATTCTTCGAACGGCTGCAAGGTATGTTCAAGCGCATTGTTGGAAATGATTACGTTTATATACTCGTCCGGAACGTCTTCGACGCGGGCGAATACCTCAACGCCGTTCTTTCTTGCGACTTCTGCCGCCGACGGATTCACCTCGACGCCGACCTTCTTGCTGCAATTGAGATTCTTGAGTAGAAATCCCCCGCCGCATCCGAAATCCAAGACCTTGCTGTCGGCCGAAATGTATTTGAGAAATTTGGTTTGATTGGCCCAGCCCCCAAATTCGCCGATGGACGCTTGCCATCTGAAGTATCGATCGTCGTAGTGGGTGCTTGCCAAATCCGACATTTAATGTTCCTTGAGTTACCGAGCCCCCCAGGGCAAGCGAGCGCCGGTGATTCTAACGTCAACTCCGGCGGGTTGCACTCGATGTTGGCCGTCGCTACGATGAGACCTGATCACCATGATGCAATCCAAGCCGCGCGTCTGCGTCGTCTCGACGACTCCTCTCATCATCCATTTCTTCATCAGGCCGCATCTATTGGCGTTGGCGCAAGGATGCGACGTCACGCTGGTGCTCAATATGGGCAATGACACCTATGCCCCCCCCATGAATCTGCCGGTTCGGGTCATATCCGTGGGGATAATGCGCAACCTGGCTCCGATCCGGGATCTTGTCTGTCTGTATCGTCTGTTCCGTCTGTTTCGGCGGGAAAACTTCGATCAAATATGGGCGGTTGTGCCCAAGGCAGGTTTGCTGGCCATGGTCGCAGGACGACTGGCCGGCGTGCCGAGCCGAGTATTCGCTTTTCAAGGAGAACCCTGGGTAACCCGCAAGGGGCTTCTTCGGTGGATTTTGAAAACGGCCGATCGGATTACCGCTGCCGGCGCCACCCACCTGTTGGCCGTCAGCTCATCGGAGAAGCAATTGCTCGAGTCCGAGAATGTCGTCGCCACAGGCAGGCTCCAGGTCTTGGGGTGCGGCTCCATTTGCGGCGTGGATCTCGTTCGCTTCAAACCGGATGTGGCAACCGGACGGACAGTCCGGGCTGAGCTGAATATTCCGCAGGACTCGGTTGTCGCCGTGTTCGTTGGGCGCATGAAGCGCGAGAAAGGCGTCCTCGATTTGTGCGACGCCTTCTCCACGATCGGACAGCGGAGTCGACTCTATTTGCTCTTTGTAGGACCGGATGAGGATGGGATCGGCCCGCAGATGGATGCGCGTCTTCAGGGATGTGCATCCCAGGTTCGCCGGGTTGGATTTACTTCGCAACCGGAACGGTACATCGCGGCCTCCGATTTCATTTGTCTACCCAGCCACCGCGAAGGATTCGGCCTGGTGGTCATCGAAGCCGCGGCCGTGGGAATTCCTGCCATCGGTTCGCACGTATCCGGCGTTTCGGATGCGATTGTCGACGGCCTGACCGGTTTGCAATTCGAAGCCGGCAACGCCCGGCAATTGGCGGAAGCGCTCATCCGTTTGGCCGACGACGCCGTGTTGCGACGGCAAATGGGCAATGCCGCGCGAACGCGGGTAGTTGAACAGTTTGAACAGAAATTGGTCGTGGAGCGCTATATCTCCTTCCTAGCCGATGCCAGACTCTGAAGGCGGAACGCGACGAAAGAATGCGGCATCCACCTGCAGCAATCGCCCATTCCGTGGGTCGGTGAATGCGGGTGTAATGGCCCAGAGATCGAATCCGGCCTCTCGCATGAATTCCAGGAGCTCCGGCATCAGGAGTTGACCGGTGTAGAGGGGAATGAGCGACAGTTCGAGCTGAACGCCGATTACCCGCGCCAGGGTCAGGGGCGCCCCCTTGAGCACCTCGCTCTCGTAACCCTGCGTATCCACCTTCAAAAAGGCGCTCGATTTGCGCACGAAGTAGCCCGCAGTCAAGGAGTCGAGTGTGGCGAGCCGCACCGTTTCGGTATCGGTGTAGAGTGAGTCGGGGGCGGCCCGTGCGTGGTTCTCCAGCATCGGCAGAACCGAGCTGCTGACCGAGTTGCAGGCAACATTGATGGTGACCATGCCCTCCTGCGCACCGATCGCGACCCGTGGCGCGACATCCCAAAGCGGATCCTTACCGGCCTGGGCGCTGAGACGCTCGTGCGCCGCCGACGTCGGCTCGAACGAAACGATACGGCCGGTAAAACCGACCTGCCGGCGCAGCTCCCTGCCGAACTGCCCGGTGTTGGCGCCCACATCGAAAATCAAGTCGACTCGATGCCATGACAACATGGCCTTCAGCTGCGCGGTATAAGAACTGACCGGAGCAAAGCGCCGCAACTCCAAGCCAAGGGAGCGGGCAAAAGACTTGGCGGCGTCCCTCAACATTCGGTTATCGGGCACTCGAGGGAGTTCGCTGAGGGGTCTCGGTAAAGTAGGCATCCGGAAATACGTTGTAACGCCCGCGCAGCTTTCTCTTGATCACGTGCAGATAGGCGGCGGCGCGCCGCACGGAAAACGAACGTAATACTTCGCCGAAAGTACCGTCATTGGCGTACTCCCGCCGGAAAATGAACCTCGCATCGACGGCGCGCACCGCTCGTTCAGCCTCGCGAATCGCAGCAACGTACGGACGGTAAAAGCAATCGACAACCTCGCGGGTCAATGGATAGCTGCCCAACTCATGTGCACCGTCCTTGAATCTGCCGTATTGGTGATAGTGATAGAAAACAACCGGCGCGCCGTTGACGGTCGGCGTCTCACCCGTCGCATCCAGCCGATAACCCCGGATGTTCCATGGAGCGACGCCGGCGCCCGGATGCCGAATAACGGCAACGCCCGCGAAACGGTCCGGCCAGTCATCGAGCTCAGTCTGTCCGGGATAGGCGCGCGGCGCGGATTTATCATATTTGAAGCACGATGCCGTCCAGTGCGCCAGAATCGTGCGGCCGGCCTGATCGTTGCGAAATGCATTGAATTGAGTGCAAAACCTCCCCGAAATGTCCGCGTTGTCGAACTCAGCCGAGTAGTTATGCGGAGACAGCGACGCCGATCTTGGACCGATCTCATCGAACACCACTTCCGGGTCCGAAAAGAAAAGAGAATCGGATTCCAGGTAGGTCACCATGTCGACGCCGAACTTGTCGAGCACATACCGGCAAATGAGCGGCTGGCAGGCCCAGCAGAACTGACCATGAGTCGTACGCTGACGCACGGCCGCGACCTCCTGGGTAATGAGGTCATCGATGTGGATCGGGATCAACGAGCCGAACCGCAGCTTCTCGATCATTGCAAAGGCGGTCGAGTCCATGCAGAGCGCATAAAGCCGAAAGTCCCCCGCATGACGCACGAGCGACCGGTGTAGAGCGACCGCTTGATATAGATAGTTCTTGTCGAACAGTGTGCAGAACGCGCGCATTACGATGTTTCTAACAGAGACGATATTTCCAGGTGATTTTGCACGATAACCGCATCATGGGTGCATGGCAAATTGCGAGTACCACTCGACGGTGCGGGCAATCGCTTCGTTCACAGTGGTCGGCGGCGACCATGCCAGCTCGCGCCGTGTCTGGGTCATATCGACTGCAAGCGAGCCGCAAAGCCGTGCCACCTCAGCTTTTCGGCCCAACAGCCCGCCGACCAATTGCAGCAGGCTCGGCGGGACCGGCAGCAATCGAACGCGCCGATCCATTGCGGCACCCAAGCGCCGAATGAGCTCGGGCGTCGATAGATCCTCTCCGTCGGACACCATCCAGGTACGACCCGGCGCGGCGGCGTGCTTCGATACGTGCAGCAAGAAATCGCAAAGATTCCAGATGCTCACGAGACTGCGCGAATTCTCTATTGCGCCCAACGGCAGCGGCCATTCCTTGTCCACCCAGCGCATGAGACGCAGAAAATTCGCCCGCACGTTCGGGCCATATACCAGAGGCGAACGAACGATGATTGTCTGCATTTCGGTTGCGGCGCCGACCTTCATCACCGCCTGTTCTCCAAGCCACTTGGATACGCCGTAGGCGTCTTGCGGACTCGGCTCATCGGTCGCCGCGTAGGCGCGGCCCTTGGTTTCTTCCCCGCTGACCTTGATGCTGCTCAAAAAGACGAAGCGGCCCACCCCGGCTCCCGCAGCCGCTTCAGCCAAGCGCGCCGTGCCGCGCGCGTTGGTTTCAACATACAGTTCGGCATTGGCCGGTGCATCGTGAAGAATGTGTGCACGCGCCGCGAGATGCATGACCAAATCGACACCGCTGAGTGCCTGTGTCCAATCGGTGGTTGAACCGATATCGCCGATCGTCGCCCTCTCCGAGGCACCGGCGGGCGCCGGACGATCGACACGCAGCGCCGCGCGTACGACATAGCCGGCCTGCGACAATTGCCCGCACAGCACGCGTCCGACAAAGCCCGTGACGCCCGTTACCAATACCCTGGTCCGGTAATCGGCCGCGGGCGGCTGGTGGCGCGTAGAAATTGCCAAGATCAGCGCCGCTTCGCCATTTCGCCCCGCCCCATATGCCGCCTCGAAAACCTGTAAGCATCGACCAGCCAACCCAAGGCGCGCCGCCCGCAGACACGCATCACCGCGAGTCCTGCCAGCGCCATCATGCGCCGCGCGATCAACACCGGAGACAGTGCCGTTATGCCGTTCTTGGCGCGAGCGCGCGCGATTTCCTGCAGGCTCAGATACATATTGCGCGGCGAGGAACTCATGCCGCCCGCGCACATATCGACCACGACCTCCCCATCCATGTACAGTGCGTTCGCCGACTTCAGTGCGCGCAACAGAAAGTCGTAGTCGCCCGCAATGCGGAAGTTCGGATCGAAATTGCCATGCAGGCCGAACAGCGAGCGGTGATGGAATGCGCCTGTGTGGGGAAGCATGGACGTTCCGGCGAGAAACCCCGGCCTGAGCGCCGGCCACGGCCGCACCACGGTCTCGAGCAGACGTCCGTCGCGCGCCGTGATATTGAGACGCCCATAGACCAGCGGATGTCCCGGATAGGCGCCGCTAATGACGGGCGCAATGCGCTCCAGCACGCCGGCGTCGTGAAATCGATCGTCCGAACCCAGGAAGCAAATCCACTCGCCTTTGGCATGCGGCAATGCCTTGTTCCAGGCATCGTACACTCCCCGATCCGGGCTCGATTCCCAATACGCGATCCGATCACTGTTGCCGCGAATGATGTCCACGGTGGCGTCGGTCGAAGCGCCGTCGATGACGATCAACTCGCGCGAAGTGAAGGACTGCGCCGCGACGCCGGCCAGGCACTGCGGCAGGTCTCGCGCATTGTTGAAAACCGCGACGACTATTGAAATCAGTGGTGCCCCCACGCCGGCACCCGCTAAAAGCTGACCAACAGCTTGATCAAGCCCATCGTCGGATCGAACGCGTGGCCGAACGCGAGATACGAGCCCGCCCCATAACCGGTCGCCGCCAGTCCCTGCAGCCGCATCACGCCGACCACGAAAACCAGCATTATTGCGGGAATGCGCCAGACGGCGTCGAAATTCTCGATCAGACATCGAAACAGGTACAGCGACAGCAATGGAAGCGTGAACATGAGCAGCCGATCGTAGATGCCGTTCGCGGCGGGCAGCGCGAGCACGATGCTGAATACCGCAAGGCAAAGAACCAGAAACAAGCGGTTCACGTCGTCGCTTCGCAAGGTCAGGAATGCCAGCACCTGCGGCAGCGCATAGACCCCAAGCAACAAGACCACTCTCCCCCAGTCAGTTCCGCGCCCTTCGAAATAACCCATGATTCTCGACAGGCCGATGGAGTCTAAATACACCACCGCGACGGACGATAGGGCCGGCACCGTAGCCAGAATCAATAGCAGGTAAAAAATGATTTTTCCCTGGTTGTCAAAGGCCTTGTGCTTGCGCAGCACTTGAAATACCACGAAAGCCGCCACGAAAAACACGCAGGAAAGGTGCAACAGGGGACTTATGTATACGATCCATTTCCCGATTTTCCTCCTTCTGGCCACGTCCAATCCCGCGCCGGCCAGGAATACGAAGCACGCAAGCTCCTGCCGCCAAACATACGCCAAACCGTCGACGGAAATCGGAATGAGGAAGAAATAGACCAGGACGAACGGCACCAGGAAGCGGGCCGAGAAGGTGTACAGGGCCAGAAAAAGCGTGAAGAAAATGAGAATGTAGTGCAGAAAAATGAAGGTGTTGTCCGACGCATCAAATACGTTCGTCAACGCCCACCACGGCAGGTGCCAGAGCGGCTCGTTGCCGTTGGGAAACTCGAAAAAGCGCTGCATCAACTCGGTAAAACTGATGCCGTAATCCGAGTTGTACAGGATGACGTAGGTCGGCACATCGTCATCCGCGAGACCCGCATACCATTCGACGCCATATTCCCTCGAGTAAAAGAACAGCGCGAACGCAAGGGATGCCGGCAGGATGAACGACCAGGGCGGCACGCGCTTGAACAGCGCGAGCAACGCCAGCAGGAACAGTGCGAGGAATGGATTGAGCAGCAGGAACAGCAAGACGGACAGCAGCGTGACGAGCGTCGCTTCCGCTGAAACGCCGCCATCGAGGTGAGCGAGGCGAAGCGTCTCATCCATAATATTTGGCAATCACCTTGCGCAGGTATTTCTCGCCGAATTCGACGCCAGATTCCGCCAGCGCGGAGCGCATGGCGGCGGTATCAATGGAATAGTCCGACCCCCGCTGTATCACCTCGAAGATCGGGCGCTTTCCGACCACGCCCGCCATCGCCTCGACGATCTCAGCCATCGAATAGTTCACCGGATTTGCAATATTGACCGTCGTATTCCTGACGGAGTGGTCCGCCAACAATTGCCGCGCTATGGAAACGACGTCGTCGACATCGATGATGTTGCGCTTGGCTCCGCCCCATATATTGAAGGCCTCGCTGCGCGAGATACGGGCATACAGGTAATTGAGGAGGGTGTGCGGGTTGGGCGTTTTGCCGGCGATTTGCGGCAAACGCAGCACCACATGCCGCGAATGCGCGCGGACCATTTCTTCCATCGCCAACTTATGCCGCACGTACGGTCTATTCGATATTTCCCGGTCGTGGACGCTGCAGGTTCCGAAATACACGAAAGCCTCGGCATTCCCGCATTGACTCAACGCTTCGCCCACGCGCTGTCGCTCCCGAAGAAATTCATGCGCATCCTCGCAACCGGAATTGGATACGCCGGCGGCGTAAATGCAGATATCCGGTCTGCCTTTGTATAGAGGGCCAAATGCACGGGCCAACAAACCTGAACCGACTATCATGTGAAAGGCCCGGCAATCCTATGAATCCGCGAACTTGCGCAGCTTGTTCGCCAGTGTACCCTGAGGAGAATCTTCCGTTGCTCCATATATTCCATCCACGAGGCGACGCACCTCCTGCTTGAGAAAATCGGTCTCCTGCGACCTCGAAACCGTCGTGCCCAATTCGTCGAGATCCAGGAGCGATCTCAATCCGTCCTCGAACATCTTGTTGATGCGCCCGGAGGAAAGCAGATGACTTGCACGGTTGCGGCAATCCGCCTCCTGTTCATGCGTGGGAACGATGCCTCGCATCAGTTTGCCCAACACCCGCTCCATGAAGGAGCGATGCTCGCTTTTGGAGAAGCTTTCGGATATGTCCACCGCGGCATTCCTATACTCGAGAGCGCACCACCTGTAGGTTTTTCTGATCCGCTCGGGATCCCAACCGTCGCTCAGCGCTTGTTCGATCTTGCGAAAATACTCCGGCTCCGTCGTGCCCACGTAATTCAAACTGGGCGGATAGAGTGTAAGGTCGTTGGAATACAGCACCACCGGCAATCCCAGCCACACCATCTCCTTCCCGGCGGTCGACCAGGCGTTGGCGAATATATCGGCGATATTGGCCAAGTCGTACAGCGATATATTATCGGTCGGCCAATTGACTTTGACATTGGCCGGTAGATCGGCCAGCACCGCCTGCAGAACGCGCGCGTGCTCAGCCAGCACTCCCTCTCTCTTGTTCGGGAACTCCCGAGGATGCACCCGGATGATCAGGGCCAGATCTTCCCTGCCCCCGACGTAGCGCACGAGCGCCTTGATCCAATCAACCTGCGTGGCAAAGATCGTCGGAATATTGGCCTGAACCACGCCCGTCAATTCGCCGCTGAACCGCTCGTCGCTGCTGCTCATGACGGCACAGATGATTTTGCGGCCCGGTGGGATATCGAACCGCCGCCGAAGATCGGTGTCCTTGCCTGACGCGGCGGAATAAGCCCACATACTGCGGCCCTTTGCGACCTCCAGAAAATGGTCGGTTCCCGACTGCATCGCCTCGAGGGAAATCGGCTGATCCTGAACCTCGATCCATTTGTCGCGCAGGTATCCGTAATACTCGAAGGCGTGGCCCCGCGCAATGATCAGCCTTTGAAGTCGATTCGAGAGATTATCGCCCGCATGAAGAAAGTACTGCGGAATGCCGGCCAGCTCGGCCAATCTGCATACGATGCGGTTGGGCGAATACAGCGCGTTGTACACGACTATCCGGTCGGGCCGCGTAAGCTCGATGATTCTACGCATCACACGCAAGATCAGAATGGCGTTGCGTAAACTCGCCCGATACTGCCGCCATTCTTCTTCATCGAAGCTCAACTCGATCTTCTTGCTTTGCAACAGCAATTCGTAAGTCGAGATCCTTCCGACCTCCACGCCGTCCAAGACCAGATCCAAGCAATTCTCCGGCGTGACGGAGGACGACAGGGCATCGGCAACGCGAAAGTCCTCCTCGTTCACGCTGTCGGTCAAATCCATGCCTCCCAAAGCAAAGCGCTTGCGCAGAATGTTCTTGTACTTCCCGCAAGTCCGGCACAAGCGCTCTTTCGTCGATGCCGAGGCCGCGAAGGGAATCGCGTACGCCGCCATGGGAATGCAGTGGCTCTTCAACAACCCGCCGCATCCCACGTAGACGATCTCATTCCCGTGCTGCGCCAGCGCCTCGGCAACCAGTGCCTCAGGAAATGCGTGAATCCATATTGCGGAATGCGGCGAGAAGAACAGGACTTTCACTCTATCGTCTCTAACGGCCGAGCATACGGCGTAGACGGCCGAGAGCGCGCTCCGGAATACTCGGTCGGGTGCTGCGGTAGTAGTGAACGAGTGCGGCGCGCGCCTGCGTGGATTGCTCCAAGGGAATGCGGCCGACGGTGATGGGCTGCGCGCCGAGCGGCACGCTATAGGCGTCCGATTTCCAGCAATGCGTACCGGAGCCGTCAAAACCGATGTTATTCACCAGGCTAGAGCCGGGAGACAGCTGCAATCGATCGGCGAGAAACATGGTCGCGTGCCAGCGGATTGCCCACGAATTGTTTTTCCCCGCGATCTGATCTCTCAACATCTTCGTATAGGCGATGGCGCCGTCAAGATCGAAAAGTCCGGTCAAGCGCCGCTCTTGAAGTTCGGCCAGAAGTTTTCTGCCGTCGGGCTCGAACATACGCCAAGCCCGCGACCAGGTAGCCCATCCCCAGCACGACGCGCCTCTCAGAAAAAACGTCTCCGGAACCTTGCGATCGACCGGATACCAATAACCGTGAATGCTGCCCACTCTTTCCTCGGCGTCGTAGAAATTCAAAGCGTCGTTCATGAATCGCAGGAAGGATGGCGCAGTGACCAGATCGTCCTCCAATACGATCACTCGGCCGAATTCGTCGCATACCTGCGTAACGCCGCCGATGATCGAGTTCGCCAGCCCGAGATTCACGGGGCGCGCGACGATACGAACCGAGCGAAATCCGCTGATGCCGCCGATGAATTGCCGCACTTCCCGTACCGCGGACTCGGACTCGTGGTCTTTGGGCCCGTCGCTGAAGACGATCAGATCGGTGGCGGCCGCCAGCGCGTTCCGGCGCAGCGCGTCGATCGCCTGGCGCGTGTGCGGGAGGCGGTTGTAAACGAACAATGCAATGGGTGCGTTGGCTGCCGTCACTGGATCTTCCGCGGGCGAATGGAGCCGCCATCCGCGCATTCCCGGAACACGAGGGTGTTGAAGGTCCTTGCAAAGAGCTCGTAGCCTTGATTCCTCATGAACAGAAAGACCTCGCCGCGCAAGGCGTCCTCCAGCGATACCCCAAGCGACTCCACGAGCACGCATCGAGGCCTGTAGCGCTTCCAGTCATTCGATTTCAGCACCTGCAGATCCATGCCTTCGGCATCGATGGTGAGAAAATCTATCGCCTGGTTGACGGGTAGGTGCCGCTCCAGAATGGCCGCCAGTCCCTCGACCCGCACCTCGATGTTGCCGATGAGCTTGTACGGCGTGTTCGCGAGCCTCGATTTGACGAGGTCCTGGTCGAATGTATTGAGTGCGGCTTCGTCGAAGCGGTAGTAGGTGAGAGTTCCGGGCCGATCGGCCACGCCGCACTGGATATTGATGTCCCGGCTTCGGGCGGATTGAAAAGACCGCATGGCATCGGGATTGGGGTCGATGTTGATGCCTGTCCAGCCGCGGCGATAAAAGTTGAAGGTGTTCGAAAACCGGCGTGGATGATGCGCACCCACATCGACGTAGAATCCAGATGGCCGTTTATCGAACATCCTGAGCAGGATGAGGTCCTCGCCCTCCTGCGAATACGACTTGACCGCGTATGTGTCGAAAAGCCTGGCGCGCACTTCCATGAGCGGCCGCTTCAGCCACGACGGCAGCTTGTTTGCGATTGCCTTCAGGGTCACGTTCTCACGCCCAGCGGGTCTTTGCACTGTGCAGCACCTGCATCATGGATCCCGCCGCTTTCCTGGCGTTGATCTCGACTTCAAAACCCGCCACCAGGCAGCAGTAATCCTTGTCGATCACGCCGTCACCCGCCTTGCTCATGAGACGCTCAAACGCGGCGCGCAACTCCTCGAAAGGAATCTCCTGCCGTGCGGCGGCGAGAAATCCGTCGAAATCAAAACCCTCGCGGTAGGTGTAACAGCCCGGCAGTGTGGAATACCACGCTTGTCCAAAGATCAGGCATTTCTTGCCGCCCTTCAAGGCCTCCCAGCAGGCCGTGCCGGATATCGTTGCCGTGAATTGCGACTCCTCGAGAAGCTTGTAGGTCGAATAGGCGCCGCTAACCAAGTGGACGTTGCCGAGAGCGCGCAGCCGTCGAAAGAACAGCTCGCCGCGCTGAAAGAACGTCTGCTTCGGATTTTCCTTCACCAGAATCATCCAATCCTCTTTCACCAGAGCGCTCAGCAGCTCGATTGCATAGAGCTGGTCCTGGTACACCCCGCCGAAAGCGGCGGTCGTCAGCTCCGGCTGCAGATGCAGGGGAAAGTAAACGAATTTCTTTCGGGCGGCGATCAACTCATCGACGGCATGGCCATCAAGGGCGTGCTCGCCCAGTCGGCGGACGTACGACCGCTGCAAATTCGGGGCGCTGTTCTTGATCAGCATGCTCTTGATTCGCTCCTTCACGGAACGCACCGGGTTCCTGAGAAACGACGCCAACCTCGCCGATCCGGGGGCGCGAGTCCGTTTCACCCCGGAAGGCGGGTGCGCGCTGTCCCGGCTGTCCGCCAGGTTGAAGCCGTCCATGTTGACGGATTGCTGGCGGTAACCGGGCGCCAAGACCACTGTCCTGCCGTCGAACAAATCAGGGCAGGTCATGAACGGGCCAAGGTCATCGATCGCGGTAATGATAAAGAACTTGTCCGCGAACAATGTCTGGTAGCAAATCAGAGTTCTGATGCCGAGGCGCTTCGCGAGATGGTAAAGCACGACATCCTGTCCCTCGTGGGGCATGTTTTCGAACAGCACCAGGCTGATGTTCTTGCGCCTCAGCAGTCCCGAGAAATAATTGTAAGCCAGCGAGAACTCGTTCATCGCCTCGTGCAAGGTCGCATAGCTCAGGCCCCGCCGCGTGATCATGACGAGGTATTCCTCGAAATGTTCCTTGTAGAAGCTCTCGTACTGAACCAGGGATTGCGGGTCCTTCTCCACGGCCTCCAGGTCCCCGAGCAGAAAGGTCCAGATGTCCCGCGAGCCCGGCTGATCACTGATCCATTCACTGACGCCGAGGCCCTGCCGGCCAAGATCCTTCACTATTGCAGCGCCAATGGGTCCGCAAAACCCCCAGACCAAGGTGTTCGCTAGTCCATCCATCGTGCGGCTATGCGTGCATTCCGGTGAATGAGCCATCCTCGAAGTGCGTGAGGAGCACGGGTTTGGCGTTCGTAGTGGGCAATCCATTGGCGGCAATGAAGAACAGGCCGCCGGTCAGTCCGATGTCGGCCAGATCCCAACTCACCTTTCTTGCCCCCATGGCCGGGATCGTCCCGGCCCGGATGCCGATGCGCTCCGCATTCGCGCCCGCACGAACCAGATGGAGACTGGAAGTGCTGACCGTGGATGTTGGATTGACCTGAATGGCGACCAGCTTGCGAAGCTTGCCGGAGTCCAGCAGGTACCCCGATTCCCACGCCATGTGCGCCCCGCTCGCCGCGTTGATCAGCGTCTGGGGATGGACCAGCGCCAGGGACCTGTCCCGCCGATCGGAATAGAGGGCATAGAAATGCGAAGTGACCGTGCCGAGGTGCTTGTAGGCGAACGTCAACGCGCTGGCAGACCGAATCCTCGCCGTGAACATTCCCAAATCAGGCAAATCCGCCCCAAATACCTCCTCCGGGCGGACTTCCAGCGATCCGTAAGGTGCGATGCGTAACTCACGCCTGGCGACGCGGCTCCCGTCTGCTGCGTACAGCGCAATATCGTAAATACAAGGATGAGCTGTCGTCGGCGAGTAGAGAGATGGGAAATTGACCAGCGTGTAGCGGGTCAGGTACTCGCCGCCGAGAAATGCCTGAACCACCGGGGCCGCCACCCGCAATGGCCGGGGCAAGACCTGCTCGAGCCGCCTCTTCAGCGGACGCAGCACGTCCTTCGTTCTGATGACGAGCGAAGACATCAGCTCGCCGCTCCCTCGGGGCGGGGAAATAGAAATGCCTCGCGCCTGACGCGCGAGAAATCTCCATTCATGTAGTAATGAGGGGACAGGGAATGCTCCAGCGCCACAGCTTGCGTCTTGCGATTGACGAGAAAAGTCAAAATGACGGCTCCAACGGTGGCGCCGCGCGCCACCACGGTCAACATCTTCGGCTGCCGGGACAATTCGAAACGACCCTGGAGTTCGCGCTTCACATCGATGAAGTGGCTGCCATTTTGCGCCAGATCCAGCGACAGCGCGTGAATGATCACGCCGCTTTGCTCCAGGAACTCAATCTGCCAGGAACTGCCGGCTACGCCGTCCGATCGCGGATTGCCGATATTTGCCACACAGATGAAGGTATCGACGTCGTGGCTCACCCAGGCTTTCGGCGAGAGCAACAGAATGGCATTGGTCTTGCCGCTCGCGACGGGCAGCTGATCGTAGATGAGCGAGGTGCTCCGTCCGCCGGCGCTGGTTTCGTAAGTGAGCTGATGCTCCTGCGCGAAATACTGATCGCCCTCGCCCCGCCTGCAGTGGGCGATCAGCAGATACTCCTTGCGCCGGTCGGTCAATATCGGGCATGTGTCATCCGACACTTCGGCATGGTCTCCGTACGGAATCGAAGCGAAGGACGCGGATTCGTATTCCAGCACTCCCGCGTGAAACACCTTGAGTGAAACCTTCATTTCCGAGGTATCCGCGCCGGCCATGACCGGCTCGCCGCCGCGCGCGCCATTCCTCAACAGCGCCCGCATGCGCAGCCCGGCCGCCGCGCACGTCGAAAAAATGAATTGTCCCTGCATTGAACTTGCCCTCGAAAGCTAGGCCGATGTGTTCGCCGCCGAATCGCTCATCCGAGAAGGCTCCAATCGCACGGAGTCCCCCTTGCGGTATCGCGACTCACGCGTTTGCCGAGTATCTGGTGCAGATACCTGGTCGGCAAACCCAGTCCCGGCCGGATCGCGCGAACATTGTCGGAGGTCAGCACATCTCCCGCCTTCAGATCACGGACGACATACAGCGAGCGCCGAAACTGCAAGGACTTTTCCTCAGCCTCTGTCGGACCGTAACACACCCGTCCCAACGACTGCCAGGCGCGCTCGGTTTCCACCACCAGCTGCGCCATTTCACCGGGTTCCATCGAGAAGGAACTGTCGACGCCACCGTCGGCGCGGCGCAGCGTGAAATGCTTTTCAATGACCGAGGCGCCCAACACGACGCTGCCGACGGACACGCCGATGCCCATGGTGTGATCCGAGAGCCCCACTTCGCATTGGAACAGCTCGCGCAGGTGCGGAATGGTCCGGATATTGGTGTTCGCCGGTGTTGCCGGGTAGGTGCTGGTGCACTTGAGAAGGACGAGGTCTTTGCAGCCTGCCCCGCGGGCGGCCGACACCGTCTCGTCGAGCTCCGCCACGGAAGCCATTCCCGTGGATATTATCAGCGGCTTTCCCGTGGCGGCCACGGCGCGAATCAGCGGCAGATCGGTATTCTCGAACGAAGCGATTTTGTAGCAGGGCACGTCCAGCCCTTCGAGAAAATCGACGGCCGTACCGTCGAATGGCGTGCTGAACGCGATCATACCCAGCTCGCGTGCTCGCTCGAATATAGGCTTGTGCCATTTCCAAGGCGTGTATGCCTCGCCATACAGCTTGTAGAGCGACGTGCCGCTCCAAGGGCTTTTCGGATCGGCGATATGAAACTCTCGCTCGTCCAAATCGAGCGTCATCGTGTCGGGCGTATAGGTCTGGATTTTCAACGCATGCGCGCCCGTGCCCGCGGCCGCGGCGACGATTTCCAATGCCCGTTCGAGCGATTGGTTGTGGTTGCCGGACATCTCCGCGATGATGAACGGAGAATGGTTCTGGCCGATCGAGCGGCCCGCAATCTTGAATTCTCTGTGCACGCTAGTGAAGCCTCTTCAAATAGCCGGTTGACTCCAGTTGGTAGCCTGCGCCGGAAAACAGCCGGTGGGAGCGATCATTATGGCCGAGAACGTGGGCGCGAATGCGCTTCACCGCCGGCCGATTGGCGCTGAGCCAGCGCTCCGCGCCCAGCAACAGGCTGCGCCCCTGTCCGGACGCATTTGCGTCCGGGACCAGGTAAATGGAGATCTCGGCCTCCTCTACGTCGGTATCGAACCTGACGACACCGACGGGCAATCCGTCGAGCTGCCCTATGAGCAGACATCGGTCGGTCGCCGTCAGTATCGAGTCGAACCACTTTTGGTGACTCTCCCAATCGATGACGTCGGCGGTCCGAGATACGGCTCGAATCGAGGGATGATTGCGCCACTCGAACACATTGCGCGAGTCATCCGCCCGCACCATTCGAATGTCCACACCGGTGCAGCCGAAACTGGCAGCCACCCGCTGTACGCCTCGTCCGTCGACGGCGTCCATGCCCCTGCGGGAAATGTAGTTCCGCAGCGAAGGATTTTCGATGAGCGCTTTCACATGGCGCGCCACAACCGTGGTCCATTCGCTGCCCACCTCAGGAGCGTACAGCAATCCGTCGAATGCCGCATCGGCGATCAATTTCCGCTGATTTTCGGCGACGCAGACCGCCAACGTGGGCACACCCAGGCAGCATCGCTCCCACGTGGCCGAACCGCCGGCGCCGATGGCCAGATCGGCAGCCGCCATCAGTTCCGCCATGCGGGCGGTTTGCACGTGGCAGGCGAACCCGCGCTCGCCGCATTCAGCCTCGAGCCGCTCGCGGTGCGGGTGCTGAATACCGATCACCACGTCGACATGCACACCGATCAGCGCCAAGCTTGTAAATGCGTCCAGCGCTTGGCCCGTGTGATTGCCCGCGTCGACGCCGCCCAGAAAAATCAGTACGCGGCCGACCGCGCCGGTGCGCGGCCGCACTCTTTCACGGAGCTCGCGAAACTCATTGCGCAGCAGAGCGAAGCGCGGGCCAAGCAGCAATTCACAATGATCCGGCACTTTTCCCGCGTAGCGGCCGCCGCGATCGTGCTGGATATTTTGATCGAGCAGAATATCGCAATCATGCCTGCGGTCGGCGATATCGTCGATGGCTGCGATACTGCGCGCGGCGCCACGCAGCTTCGATTCCCAGCGGGCATCGAGCGCATAGTGGTCCACGATGAGCCAATCCCAATATCGGTCGCTCAACGCTTCGATGGTGTCCTGTGCATCCTGAGCCTGGCTGGTGCCGAGCCATTGTGCATGAGCCAATTCGTCGGTCTTTCCGGGGTCGGACGGCGTACCGAAAATGGTCAGCTCGTGGCCATGCTCGGTCAACATCGCCCGCAAATGCGGCGTCATATGGCGGCTGACGAAACGGACCCGTCCGCCACCTTGCCGCAACGTATCCGCAAGGGTCAGGCATCGCATCAGATGCCCGGTCCCCATCACCGAAGATGCGTCTGCGCGAATCGCAATGTTCATTTCGAGTAGTCGCCGATGACGTTACGGCGCACGGCGATTCCGGCCGCCAGCATCGCCGCCTTCGCGCCCGCCGGCGTTTGCTCCGTGTAATGGAAAATGCTCGCGCAAGCCACCGCGGACGCTCCGGCTTTCTTTACGACATCGATCATATGCGAGTAGTTTCCGGCGCCGCCCGAAGCGATGACGGGAATATCCACCGCCTTGACCACCCGCTCCACCAGCTCCAGGTCATAGCCCTGCATCGTGCCGTCGCGCTCTATGGACGTCAGCAGGATCTCCCCCGCTCCCCGTCCCGCGAGTTCCCTTGCCCACTCAACCGCGTCCCTGCCGGTGTCGACCGTGGCGGCGTGGCTGAAACAGCGATACTGTCCGCCATTCATCCTGCGCGCGTCGATGCTGGCGACCACGCACTGCGATCCGAAATGACCGGCCGCGGATTCAATCAGCGCGGGATTCAAATAGGCACTCGTATTGATGGACACCTTGTCGGCGCCGGCATGAAGCAGCTGAACGATCTCATCGACGCCCGCGATGCCGCCTCCCACGGTCAGCGGTACGGCGCACTCCTCGGAGAAGTCCCGGACCGAGTCGTGGTCGGGTTTCTCCCCTTCCCGCGAGGCGGTGATATCGACCAAGATCAGTTCATCGACGTCGCGTGAATTGTAGACCTTGATCGCCGGCAAGACGGGCCCGACCCGGCGCCAGCTGTCGAATCCGATGCCCTTAACGAGGCCGTAATTCTTCCATAGCAACGTGGGTATGACGCGCACCTTCAGCACGGCACATAGCTCACGAAATTCCTGAGCAGCTGGCGGCCGGCCCGCGAACTCTTTTCCGGATGAAACTGGCAGCCGAAGACATTCCCGTTTCTGACCACCGCCGGCACGTCGCAATCGTACGGCGCCGTCGCGACCAAATGCGTGTCGTCGTCCGGAATCAGCGCATAGCTATGGACAAAATAGAAGTCGGAACAGTCCGGGATGCCGCCGAACATCGAATCGTGAGTTCTGAACCGCACCTCGTTCCAGCCCACATGCGGAATTCTGAGCTTGCATCCCAACGCGTCCAGCCGTCGAACCTGCCCGGGCACCAGTCCCAGCCCTTCCGACGCACCGCCCTCGTGGCCGGTCGCGGCAAGCATCTGCATGCCGAGACAAATTCCGAGCAGCGGTTTGCGCTGCAGCACGGCCTCCTGCAAAGCCGGCACCCAGCCCGCGCTGCGCAGGTTCTTCATGCCTTCGCCAAACGCCCCCACTCCCGGGAGCACAACGCGGTTCGCCTCGTACATGGCGACGGGGTGATCGGCGATGTATGCATCGGCGCCGATATCCTCGAAGGCCCGGCGCACCGAGGCCAGATTTCCCATACCGTAATTGACGATCGCAATCTTCACGGGTTGTCGTAGTTGATCTTTTTGAGATTGCCGTGCCGATCTCTGATCAGCGCGCCGGACGCATCGCGTTCGAACAGTTTCTTGTTCGTGAATCGGTCGCAGACCTTGATGAACTCGGCAACGGACATGTCCAGCGGCTCGAGAATATCCTGCAGAGACTTGCCGAGATAAGTCCAGGGAAACTTTCCGTCGCGCGCCTTGACTATCTCGAGCGCGTCCTGCCGAGTAATGCGTCCGCGCCTCACATGCAGGCAGGCGATGTCGGTGGCGCGCGAGAAACCGAACTTCAGGAACTTGAAGTAATCGTGAATCCCATGCTGATGATTGTCGAGGTTCTCGTAGTTCACCATGCTGCCTTCGACGGGGCCGCTGAAGCTGGTAAATCCGTTGGCTTGCGATATGAGCACGTTCGACAGTCCGTCCCAGGGCAGATAGTGGCCCAGAAACAAGCCTGTCACGCCGACTCGCTGCAATTCCGAGTCGTCGGGATATTGATAGGGCAGCAACTGATGCTTGGGAATGCCGTAGGTCTCCGATAGATCCGACACACGCATTCCAAGCAATCCGCCGAACTCCTCCAACCAGCGCCGGGTGAGCACATTGCCTTCGGCCGCGGCTGCGGGGCCGCCATACTCGTTCTGAGAGTTCTCTCCCCAGACAACCAGCGGAACATTGAACTGCACCGCCGCGCGGATCGGAATGGTGAAGATGCCTACGTGCTCCGGCCACGCGATATCCCCCACCTCGGTCAATGCGATTCGGTTGATTCGCGCGCGAATCAACGGATTCGGTGAAAACTCCGTGTGGTCGACGCCCAGTCTTTTCAAATTCTCGATGTTTTTTCTGCCGATGGGAGAAAGATCGCAAGTCGACGAAGTCACGCACAGAGGATTGAGCCCGAGCTGCAACATACGGATGACTTGATATGTGCTGTCCTTGCCGCCGCTCACGGGAACGATGCAATCCCAATTGCCGCCCCCTTTGCGGTACTTGTCCAGGAGCGACAGCAGTTCGCGCTTGCGCACGTCCCAATCGACGTGCTTACGATTTTCATAAGCCCTGCACGCATTGCAGACGCCGTCTTCGTCGATATGAAGATCCGGCTTGGTCGAAGGCATTACACAGCGAACACAGTACTTCAGCATGCCGAAATCACCCCTGGAATTGATCGAGAACGAGACAGCCGAAACAGAGCCTCGGCGAACTCCCAGTCCTCGGGAGTGTCGATGTCCTGCGATCTCGTCCTTGGGATCAGCACGGCCAGCGAATGCTCGGAGAATATGGGGGACATGTCCAGCCACGCCTGCTTCGTTCCCCAATAGAACTGCCCCGCATCATGCAGGGCCGGGGGCAGATCTTGCGATCTCGTCGACATGTGTTCAGGAAAGAACATTCGGACACCGCCTGCGGAAAGCGCACGAAAGGCGCGAAAAATGGGCGCGGGAAACTCCGTCGCCGAGAAAGCGTAGCACCAGGCGCCCGATTCCAGGGCCGACAAACCGCGCCGCAAATCCTCCGGCTCGACAAACGCAGCGGTGGCGTAGATACAGCACACCTCCGATACCTGCAATTGCTGATTCAACGCCCATTGGGTGGCGTGAGCAACGACTTCGGTCGTTCCCGCATCGTCATTGGCGAGCTCCGCGGGACGCATGAAGGGAACTTCCGCGCCCAAGGATAGCGCAATCGCGGCGATTTCAGGGTCGTCCGTCGACACGATGACGCGTTCGAAGATGCCGGACGCGAGGGCGGCCGCGATCGGCCACCCGATCATCGGCTTGCCGCAAAAGTTCTTCACGTTCTTGCGTGGAATGCGCTTGCTCCCGCCGCGCGCCGGAATCACGGCGATCCTCATACTCATGCTATGTTCGCCTTCAGTCGCCGCACGACCTCCAGCTGCAGCTCATCGGTCAGCCCCGCATACATGGGTATGCTGATTGCTTCACTGTAATACCGCTCAGCCTCCGGAAAATCGGCCGCGTTGTACCCGAAGCGCGCGTAGTACGGCTGGCGATAAACCGGTATGTAGTGAACATTGACCCCCAGGCCGCTTGCCCGCAAGCGTTCAAAAATCTCCCGGTGGCCGGCCTTCAAGGCGGCGGTTCGCAACCGGATGACATACAGGTGCAACCCGGAGTATCCATCGGTGCACTGCCGTGGGGTGGTCACCGCAACATCCTCCAACATCGCGTCGTAGTGCCTCGCCAGGACATGGCGCCGCGCAACGAATTCGTCTATGCGCTTCAGCTGGCTCAAGCCGAGCGCCGCCTGCATGTCCGGCATTCGATAGTTGAATCCCAGCTCGATCTGCTCGTAGTACCAAGGTCCGTCGGGCGCGTGGGTCATCTGCCCGGCATCACGAGTGATGCCATGACTGCGAAACAGGGCCATGCGTGCGGCCAGCGCGGCGTCGTTCGTGACGGCCATGCCGCCTTCCGCCGTGGTAATGATCTTTACCGGATGAAAGCTGAACACCGTGATATGGCTGTAACGGCAACTGCCGATCGGCACATTCTGATATCGCCCGCCTATGGCATGAGAAGCGTCCTCGACGACGCGGAAGCCGTATTCCTGCGAGAGCGCCCAGATCGCCTGCATGTCGCAGGATTGGCCGCACAGGTGAACCGGGATGACGACCTTCGGCAACGTACCGTCGGCCTTCGCTCGAGCCAGCTTCTCCGCGAGGCGCGCCGCGCTCATATTGTAGGTTTGCGGATCGATGTCCACAAAATCGATCTCCGCACCGCAATATCGCGCGCAATTGGCACTGGCCACGAAGGTGATCGCACTGGTCCACACCCGGTCACCCGCTCCGACTCCAAGTGCCATACAGGCGATGTGCAAAGCGGACGTGGCGCTGTTGACCGCGGCCGCATGACGCACCCCGCAGTATTGCGCCACCGCGTTCTCGAACGCCGGAACCACCGGACCCTGTGTCAGAAAATCCGACCGTAGAACGTCCACCACGGCCTGGATATCGTCGTCCGAGATCAGCTGACGGCCGTAGGGAATGATGCCGCTCATAGCTTGCCGACCACCTGGCGATGCCGGTCTATCCAGGCGCTCAGTGTCTCGATCGACATCCATTCAGGGTTGGTGTCGGAACAGTAGGTGAACTCGGCCGCCACTTTGCGCCCGCCGCTGATCCGCGCAGGGTCCTCGCTCCAGTTGTGAATCGCGGGAAGGATCTTGTAGTGATCCGCGTACTCATAGGTATATCGCGCATCCTCCGCGCCGATCATTTGCTCGTGAAGCTTTTCACCGGGCCGGATCCCGACGATTTCGATGCGCGCCTTCGGCGCGACGGTGCGGACGATGTCGGTGACCAGGATGGACGGTATCTTCTTGACGTAGATTTCACCGCCAACCATGTCTTCCAGGGCGTGCCACACGAGTTCCACACCTTGTTCGAGCGTGATCATGAATCGAGTCATGCGCTCGTCGGTGACCGGCAGCGACCCCTTGTCCGCGATCGACAGAAAAAACGGGATCACGGATCCGCGCGAGCCCATGACATTGCCGTAGCGGACCACCGCAAAGCGCGTGGCGTCGGCTCCGGAATAGGAGTTCCCAGCGATGAAAAGCTTGTCGGAGACCAGCTTTGTGGCGCCGTATAAATTTGCCGGGCTGCTTGCCTTGTCGGTCGAGAGTGCCACGACGCGTTTTACGCCCTTGTCGATGCACGCGTCGATCACATTCATCGCGCCGACGACATTCGTCTTGACACACTCGAAAGGATTGTACTCGGCGGTCGGCACGATTTTGGTGGCCGCGGCGTGCACCACGAAATCGATTCCGCTGAGCGCGCGCGCGAGGCGATCCTTGTCGCGCACATCGCCGATGAAGAAACGCACCCGGTCATCGCCGTGATAGAGCTTGGCCATCTCCCACTGCTTCATCTCATCGCGCGAATAGATCACCAGCCGGCGCGGATTGAATTTAGCGAGCGTCAGAGGCACGAACGAGTGGCCGAATGAACCGGTACCTCCGGTGATGAGGATGGAGCTGTTATTGAGCATGTTGCTTGTCCTTGATTTCCTCACGCCGCCGCATGGGCCATACGCCGAAAGGTGGGGCTGCACTGGAGCAAATGCTCGTACGAGCCTTGCGCGACCACTTTGCCGTGGTCCAACTCCACTACGATGTCGCAGCGTCGAACCGTCGAGAGCCGGTGGGCGATGAGCAGGATCGTGAGATCTCGATTGAGCGTCTCGATGGAATCCATGACGGAACGTTCCGTCTCATTGTCCAATGCACTGGTGGCTTCATCGAACACCAGCACGCTCGCCCGTTTGTACAGCGCGCGGGCAATACCTATGCGTTGCCGCTGTCCCCCGGACAGCCGCATACCGCGCTCGCCCACGAAACCGTCGTAACCATCGGCCCGGCCTTCGATGAAATCCGCTATCTGCGCCTGCTTCGCCGCGAGCCGCACTCTTTGCATATCGATCATGTCACGCGGCACTCCGAACGCGATGTTCTCGGCCACAGTCGCATCGGAAAGGTAGATACTCTGCGGCACATGGGCGATGGTTCTCTGCCAGGCGCTGACCCGGTCGCCGATGACCGGTTCGCCGTCCACCATGAGCGCGCCGCCCATCGGCGGTAACAGACCCATCAATAGATCGAGAGCCGTGCTCTTGCCGCTCCCCGTGCTGCCCACAAAACCGACTCTGGCGCCGTGAGGTATGCTTAGATTGAATCCATCCAGCACCCAGGGCTGCTCCGGACCGTATCGGAAGCGCACATTGTCGAAGCGGATCGAGTCGCTGAACGGCAGGGGATTCGGTGCCGGCTGCCCTACGTTCGCCGGCAGCGGTTGATTCAACAACTCCAGGACCGAGGCCAGCGACGCCTGGTTTCCCACGATATTCGCCCAAGCGTAATAAATCTGCTGCAGCGCGGGCAGCAACCGCTGCGCTCCGAGCGCCAGCGCTCCGATCACGGGCAGGGCCGCCGCTATGCCTCCGACGTGCCTGCTGGGCCCATAGGCCAGTACGGCGATCAGCACCATTCCCAGCGCCTCCATGGCGAACCGCGGACTGCCTGCGATGAAGAAATTGGTTCCGTACGCCGCCCGCAATTGCTGATCGGATTTCTGATACACGGCGCAATACACAGGCTGGGTTCCGTCGAGCAGCACATCGCGAATTCCTCCCAGGCCTTCCTGCAGCGCCTTGATCACCTGCATGTGCTCGCGCTCGATGCGCTCGCTGTTGAGCCTCAATCGACGCCGAGAAATCCAATTGATCAGCGCGTAGCCCGAGCCAAAACTCATCGTCGCAACGATCGCGACCAGCGGATCGATGGCAATCAATGCCAGGATCACGAATACCATCAGCACGGCTGCGCTGATCAGCGACAGCGAGGACAACAGCACGCCGGTCGCGGTGTTGACGCTATGGACTATGCCGCTGATGACTTCGCTGCTGCTGCGCGACACATGCACGGTATAGGGCTGGTACAGCGTGCGGCGATAAGCCTCCATGCTCAAATCCGCGCCCGCGGCATAGGCGAGCCGCGTATTGACCCACAGCATGAGAGTGCGAATGGCGCCCGCCACCAATGCGGCGATGGCGAATGCAAGCGTCATCGGCAACACCAATTGATCGCCCGATGTAATGCCCCAAGCGTGCGCCGCCCGCGCCACGAGACGATACTTCAACACCCGCTCCGGCTGAAGCAGCACGCCGAGAAACGGCAGCACGGCACTGACGCTGATCACTTCCGCGAATGCGCTCAGCAGCATCAGAATGGTCAACAATCGGAACTGGCGCCGCCGCCGTCGGCTGAGGTGGCTCCAGAGTCTCGACAACAGATGGGCAAGACCTGACGTCGGAACGGCTGCGTTCATCTACTGGGATTCCGCCTTGTAACGACGCCACAGGTTATGAGTAAAGGCGAATGCGGCACCGAACAGGCCGCCGACGAGGAGACCCAGCATCACGATGAGCCTGCGATGCGGGGTGGAGCGCTCCTCCGGCCTGACCGCCGGATCTATGACCGAGAAGGCGTATTCCGGCCGCACATTGGCGAGCATCAGGGTCTTGGCGTTGTTCTCAATCAAGTTGTACATGACCTTCTGTAGCTCGACCACCGCGGTCTGTGCGATCTGGGCATTGAGATAGTCGATGCTGGCCTTCGAATCCTTGATCGCCCTTTCTCTGAGCTCCTCGTTCGCGAGCGCGACATAATCGTTCGCCCAACGCGCCGCAACCTCGGGATCGGTCCAGTCTATCTCTACGATCGTCAATCCGGTTTTCTTGTCGTCCCGGATTGTAAGAATGCCGCCTTCCCGAAACTTGCGCACGGTGAACCACAGGGTGGGCGGTTTCTTCGCGTCCGGAAACAGCACCGGAATCAGCTGATGACGTACGACGAATTCCTCGGCAAGGTGCCGCGACCTCAGAAGCGCCTGGTACTCGCGATTCGCCCCGCCTGCCCCGGTTCCCAAATTCACTCCGACGAGGCTTGCCAGCCCGCCGATTTGGTTGGTAAGCGACGATATGCCATTCGCATTCGAAGGGCTTACCTCGGCAATGGCCACCTCGGCACGATAGCCGGGGATCGCGGTGAATGCGAAGTACGCGGCGATGGCGCCGAAAACGACGGTCGACACGGCGATGGCATACCGGTACTTCCATAAGACGCGCCAGATCGCGATGGCGTCGATCCTTCCATCGGCCGGCCCCGAGATCTGCTCAACGTAATTCACTTGCGCGCTCCTTTGAATAGCGCTTCCAAAGGATGTCAATTGGCATGCGGCTACCCAGATTACACGCTTCTAATAGCCAGCAACGCCACCGCCAAGTTATAAATGATCGACGTGACGGCCTGCCATAGCGGCAGTGAGGGTATACGTTCCGTATCGAGCGGCACAACGATGGTATCGCCCGGCTGGATCTCGACCTCCTGCGAACGCCGGAACCAGCCCGTGCGCCCTCCGGCAACGACGCCTCCGTTGGCCTGAACGACGTAGATGCGCTTGCGATCCGCCTTTTGGGTGACTCCGCCGCTGCGGGCAATATATCCGTCGCGGCTCAGGCCGGGCTCAAACACATGTGAGGTGGGACTCTGCACTTCGCCCAGAATCGTGACCTCCTGGGAGATCTTGGGCACCAAGAGCTTGTCACCGTCTCGGAGCAAAACGTCTCCCGGCGCGCCCGCAGGACCCTTCAGCACCGCGCCGATGTCGATCACGAGCCGGCCGACCGGCTGTGTATTGCGAAGTTGAGTCATCAGCTGCTCGCCCACTGCCAATCCTTGCGTGGCACTTGCCCCCGAGGAACCGCCGGCAGCGGCGCTGGTCGCAACCGCCTGGAGCGACAGTGAGGCCAGGTCGCCTTGCAGTCGCTTGGCCAATAGTTCGAGCTGGTCCTTCTCCCGCCTTTTCAATTCCTCACGAATGAACACGGCACCCTTGGAGAATGCGGCGTTGGTCAGGCCCCCAGCCCTCTGCAGCACGGAGTATAGAGTCTCACCCTGGCGAATCGGATACTTGCCGGGGAATCGAACCTCGCCGGCAAGCTCAATGATGCCCGGCTGCTGCCATTGGACGATCGGTTTGACCAGCAGCATGTCGTATGGTTTGAGCAGCAGGTCGGCACCGGGATCGCCGCGCCGAATCGCGACGAGATCGACCGCGATCAACTCGGTCTTGCGTGCCGTGCCGTCGAGCACCTCGTAGCGGGTCAGGTCCGCGTCGCCCCGAAAGGCCGCGTCCTCCAGACTGCCGCCCGCCCGCAGCAGATCGCTGACGTGCATGCCCGTCTCGAGCGGATAGCGGCCCGGCGCCTTGACCCGTCCGTCGACGCTGACGATCTGTTCGGGTCTATCCGGTGACGCTTGAAGCTCCAGATCCCTGAGGATGGGTTGCAGGATATGCTCGCGGCTCGCCGCCAGATTGAACACCGTGATCTCATCGCGCGGATGCAGTTCGACATCCGCTTCCGATCCACGCCGCGCCAGCGCAAGAGAAAGATCGGCTGACACCACTTCGATTCTTTGCTCGGGCGGGACCACGCGACGAATCATGATGTAGTGCGCATCGGCGTTGGGCCGCAATTCCTCGAAACTTCCCAACACATCCGAGAGCCGCAAGCTCGGCCGATATTCAAACGAACCGGGGCGATAGACGTAGCCCGACAGCATCACCGAATTTTCGACGATCGGCAGAATTTCGGGTATTCGCAACTTATCGCCGTTGGTCACATCGGTCGACCGGCCGGCGGCGGCCGTCAGGTCGATGTCGCGCATCTCCCTGAGCTGCGACGGAAGAATGCGCTCCATCTGCACCCGTTTCAGATCGGCGTCGGCATTCAAACCGCCTGCCATGTCGATCACCTGCTCAACGGATTTTTCCCCCTTGAGCTCGTATTTGGCCGGGCGGCGTACCGAACCCGAAACCGATACGGTTTCCCCGATCGGCGGAATGAATATGACGTCGCCGGGCAACAGCTCGCGATCGGCGCTGGTATCCCCATGCAGCAGCAGATCGTACAGATCGAGCACGGTGATCAGCCGCCCGTCGCGCTTCAGCTGGATATTGCGCAGCGACCCTATTTTCTTTACACCGCCGCTGACAAAAATCGCGTTCGTCATGGTCGACAGGCCGCTGACGGTATACGAACCGGGCCTCTCCGCCTCGCCCAGAACGAAGACACGGATGGAGCGCAGGTCGCCCATCACGACACTGACCCTCGATCCGATCATTTGCTGCTCGACGCGGTGCTCGATGGCGGCACGCGCGGCCTCAAAGGTCAAACCACCGATGACGATGGGGCCGAGCTTGGGAAAATTGATGCGGCCATCCCGCTCGACGGTGAGCTTGTAGCTCGCGGGCTCGCTGCCGTACAACTGAATGGTGAACCTGTCGCCCGGACCCACGACGTAAGTCAGGGGCACTTGGATGTCCTGCACCGGCGCGAAAGTGCTGGGTGTGCCCTCGAACAGATCGTAGCCGAACGGCTTCAAGGCATCCTCGCCGTAGGGTTGCAGGCGCAACAGAACCACCTTGACCTGGTAGTCGGCGAGATCGGGGTCGGCGTTGAGCCGCCTGGTCGCTTCAATCGCCGTCAATCCGGCCAGCGGGATAGCCATCAATCCCGGGACTTCCAAAACCCCAAAATGATTGAGGCGGTAGGGATTGTTGCTCAGTATCCGCCTCATGAATTTCTCGGACCTTTCCCTTTCCTCGATGGACCGCGGTTTTCCATCAGGGAGTTTTTTCGGGGTTTCGGGAGGGTTCGGGTTGTTGTTGTTGCTGTTGACCAGGGGGTTGACGGCGTTGCCGCCGCCGCCCAACGGGCCGACCGCCAACTGGCTACCTGCCAGCGCGGTGCCGGCCAGCGGATTGGCGCCCTCGTTACCCCCGTTGCTCCCGCTGCTTCCGTTGTTCCCGTTGCTCCCGTTGTTCGGTTCCTCGAGCAGCGTCAGTTCGATCAACACCGTGTCGTCGGCGCGCAACTCGGTGTCCTCTCCCGACTGCCTGATCGTGCGCCCGTCGGCGGTCTTCATTTTTCCGTATAGACCGAAGGTCCCCGAAGAATCGCCGTTCTTCTGCTGGATCGTCCCAGGCATACTGAGTTTGGAATCGGATTTCGTGCCGTTGGCGTCGCCCGTCTGCCCGAGCACGCTTTGCAGGATGGAACTCTGCTGATCGGGCGACAGGCTCTGCCTGAGCTGGTCGAGCTGATCGATCGGCGAGGACTGATTCTGCGCCACGCCCAAGGTGCCAAAGCTCAGCACCAGGAACGCAGCGGCTATTGCTCTAAATTGCACTTTGCCAACTCGATTTCCCGCAACCCCACCGGCTTTCGCGCCACATAACCGGCTCAACGCCAATCAAGACCTTCTCATGCATCATAAAGTTAGTTGATGGGCGCGGCCGATTCCAGGGCGACATCATAGCCGGTAAATGGGACCATCGTATTCACCAGTAGCGACATCCGTGAGTGCCGCCCGGCGGAAGAGTCGTTCAAACCCGGTTTCCCGCCGCTTCAAAACTCGCTAAAACCCCGCTTCTGCCCGGCAAGAATTGTAGCTTGGTGACATATCGCAGGCAACTCGGCGGCCGCCGGATATCCGCCTCGGTCGGGCCCGTGTTTGTCGTAGAATGCGTGCAAAGAAGAGTAAAGAACGTTAGCTTGGGGTGGTGACATTGGTATCTTTGGCGCGCGGCGTATGAGCCGCGTCGGCAGGCGGGGCGACTCAGAGAATGCCGCCGCGATGGATCGCGATAACAATAATGGCGCCAAGTCCCAACGCCAAGGAGTTTTCGTGATGAGCAACAGCGTTGCAACGCCGCCCCAAACCGTACCGACTACGACGCGCCGAGAATTCGTCACCGGCTCCTCGGTCTTGCTTGCAGGAGTGGCCGTCGCCGGGGTGGTTTCGCAAACCGCGTGTTCCAGCGGTGCGTCGGGCAGCCCGACTTCGAGCGCAACAAACGCCATTTCGGCAGAAGACCAACCGGATACGCAATTGTCCGTGCGCCCGGCGACCACCGACCTTGTGGCGCACTGTTGGCTCGAGGCATCCGATCTTGTGAGCGCCGGGCTTACGAACGCCGCGAACGTGACGCTCTGGTCGGATCGAACGGACAATGACTACAATCTGCAATACCAGCCCACGATTTCGGATATCTCGGGTGTCTGGAAACACTCGGCCCCAACGCTGACCCTGAGCGCGGTCAACAATCTCCCGGCCGTTTCATTCGCCGCCCCGCAACAACAGACCCTGATTTGGGCACCCGGCGGATCTCTCGACCAGGGACTCACGGGCTTTTCCGCCGTGTTCGTGATCCAGCCGGACAGTTCGATCATCGAAGATGCTTCCTTTATATTCATTACCCACGATGCGGAGCAGGCTTCGCGAGTCGCCGTCGTCTTGAACCCCTACCAGGGTGGAGTCAGGGCGATCGTTTCCACCAACGGTAACGAATACAATGTGCCCGTACTGGATTCCGGGGCCACCGGAATTCCGTTCGGCGCACTCAATGACCCGCAGTGGGGAGTGCTGAGCATCAGGGTCTGGTACGGCGCCGATCCGATCGCGACACTTCAGGTGAACGGAGTGAGTTTGACCATTCCCCTCTCCAACGCGGCGACCCCGACGACCCCGAGCTACATGAACGCGCTTTGCAGCGATTCTGAGATGGCTCACGTGACATGCAGCATCACGGAAATGTCCTTTTATCCGGGATATCTGGCGGATGCGCAGCTCTCTGAAATCGAGACCGCCCTGCGGCAGAAGTACGGAATCTAGCCGTAAGCGATAGGGCGGCGCATGCTGCTCGCGGCGAAGGCTTATTTGACTTTTTGGAGCCGATTCAAGGATCGATTGAGCTTTGTCACAACGCGCGAAAGCTTGCTCTATTTTCTCAATCATAAGCACGACGGGGAGCAT
>Ga0209274_10000087_pt1 | contig 86050 bp, 85 predicted proteins | sample HubBroMetageREF1_FD_188343 | JGI IMG/M metagenome (GOLD analysis project Ga0209274, IMG submission 188343) | Reference soil microbial communities from the Hubbard Brook experimental Forest, New Hampshire, USA - Hubbard Brook CCASE Soil... | ecosystem: Environmental > Terrestrial > Soil >...
CGCGCGCTTCTTGCGGACCTGGTGCGGTTGGAAATCGTCGAGATCGCGAAAGTTCAAAGTGCGCGGTTCGACGATGATGGCGCCCACCGCAACGGCGGCGCGGTACAGCTCTAGGCCGCGCCGGGTGCGCACGATGATGCCGTTGAAGCCCGCATCCTCCCTGGTCGGGCCGCCGCCGGGCCAGACGTCCGAGGCGGCGAGGTCCGCGCTCTCGCCGATGGCATCGGGGCATATTTTGCATCTCGGCTGAATGCGCCACGTGGCCTCATCCCGCCACATATCCTGATAGGTCAATTCGAATACCCGTCCATCCCGCGTCTCGAATCGCGTGGGTCCGGGATTGCCGTTGCCCCGGTACCGAAATGAGGAAAGCTGGTTAGGAAGGATCCCGAAATCGCTCAAGACTTCCTCCGACTTCGTCAAATCCGAGGCGCCGCCGCACACGAAGGTCAGCGCATAAGCGAGGTATCGATCGACCCGCGGATCGATGCGCGCCAGATTGCGCACGGCGGCGATGTCGCAAGGTTTCGCGATCAGCGCGAACGGCTCCGCGCGCTCCAAGAGCGCCGTGAAATCCACAAGCGGCGCAGCCGGCCCGTAGCGCGAACCCGCGCCCTCGAGCACCGAGGCAGAGTCGAAGCTCAAGCGCCGTTCCGTGCGCAGGGGCTCAACTTGGGATGCGGCGACATGCAGAATGAATTTCACCCGGCCGCTCGCCAGCAAGAACTGACCGAGCGCGGTCAACACTCCCCCGGTCGATCCCCGGTGGCGTACCGCCGGGTCGCCCGCGTAACCGACGGCCAAATGCTCCGCGGGACCCCAAACAGTATCTCTTGGCGCATCAGAAGGAACGGCTCCTTCGATGCGAGTGCCGGGGCAGACCGCGTTGATGCGGGCCAGGGTGGCATTATCGAGAGCGCCGCGCGCGACGGGCCGCTCGCGGCCTTCGGGGGTCAAGACCATTTCGATCTGCTCCCCTCCCACGACGCCCTGACACAATCCGCAGCCGATGCACAACCCGGCCTCGACGATTTCCTCGAGCGATAATGCGGTGCTACTGTGCGCTACTGCCAAGGAGTACTCCATGACCCATGTCCGTCCCAGTATCGCCGATAAGCGCCGCGCATTTCACAAATTGCACGAAGCCGGCTGCTTCGTCATTCCGAATCCCTGGGATGTGGGCAGCGCGCGCTATCTGCAGGGACTCGGCTTCAAGGCGCTGGCCACCACCAGTTCCGGATTCGCGTGGTCGCATGGGCATCGCGACGGCGGAATGTCGCGCGACCGGGTGCTCGACCACCTGACGGAAATGGTCGAGGCGACGGACCTGCCCATCAACGCGGACTTCGAGAACGGCTTCGCGCCCGATGCGGCCGGCGTCGCGATCAGCGTCAAGCTCGCCGTCGAATCCGGGGTCGCGGGTCTGTCGATCGAAGACTCAACGGGCAATCCGTCGCACCCCCTTCACGACGTCGATACCGCGGTGGAGAGACTGCGCGCGGCGCGCAAGGCCATCGACAAAGCCGGCGGCGATACCCTGCTGGTCGGCCGCGCCGAATGCTTCCTGCACGGGCAAACCGATCTCGATCACACCATTCACCGGCTCAAAGCCTACGCGAACGCAGGCGCCGACTGCCTATACGCTCCGGGCATCCGCACTGCGGAGCAGATTCGCGCGGTGGTCGCCGGCGCCGCGCCGAAGCCCGTGAATCTGCTCATGGGTTGGCCCGGAGATCTCACGGTGAGCCAGATCGCGGATCTCGGAGTGCGGCGGATCAGCATCGGCGGAGCGCTGGCCCGCGCCGCCTGGGGCGGCTTCATGCGGGCGGCGAAACTGATCGTCGAACAAGGCAAGTTCGACGGCTTCGCCAATGCGGCCTCAGGCAGCGAGCTCGACGCCTTTTTCCGCGGTAGTTGAGGCCGTCGCGTGGTGAACTCGGAACAGTTTGCCGTCTTCCGCCAACAGAACGAATAGCAGACTCGCCAATCCGCAGCACAGGGATCCGGCCGCCAGCGGCAGCAGCGTGCCGTTGAACTGGCGGCCGATCAGGGCGCCCACGAGCGCGCCGCTCACGGTTGATATGAAACCCTGCAGAGAGGCGCCGATGCCCGCCACCGAGGCGACAGGTTCCATCGCCATCGCGCCGAAATTGGATATCGACAGCGCGAAGCACGCCATGGTGGCGGACTGAAAGGCGACGAACATCCACAGCTGCTCCTGCCCGGCGGACGCCAGCAGCGCGTGCAAGCCCGTGATGCCGATGTAGGTGAGCAGCGCCGCGTGCGAAATCCGCCGCATGCCCAAGCGCTCGACGATTCTCGAGTTGAGAAATGCGGCGGCCCCCATGGTGGTTGCGCACAGGGCGAACATCGCGGGCATCAAGCTGGCGCGGTGGAATACCTCGCCGAATATCTGCTGCACCATGCCCACGTAGGCCATGATCCCGCCGAACATCACGGTCATCGCGAAGGTGTAGAACAGCGAACTGCGGTTGAAGAGGACCAGGCGGACCGCGCCCGCGATGTGCGCACGGGTCAGGGTCAGGCGGTATTCGGGGTGCAGGGTTTCGGGCAGCCGCGCCAGCGCCCACCCCCACACGCACGCGGCAAATATGCCGAAGACGATGAAGATGTAGCGCCAGGGCGCGGCCAGCAGCACCAGCGCTCCCAGGCTCGGCGCGAGAATGGGCACCGTGAGGAACACCATGAAGGTCAGCGACATCACGCGCGCCATCTGCCGTCCGGAATAGAGGTCGCGGATGACCGAGCGGGTGACGACGGCGCTCGCCGCCGAGAGTCCGTGAACGAAGCGCCAGACGAGCAGCACCTGGAAGCTGCCCGCGAGCCCGCACAGCAACGCGGCGAGCACGTAGAGTCCGAGTCCGCCGATCAGGATGGGCCGCCGGCCGAAGCGGTCCGACATCAGCCCCCAGAAGAGCTGCCCGCACCCGAGACCCGCCATGTAGGCCGTGACCACCCATTGCACGTGATTCTCGTTGGCGATGTGCAGGGCGCGCACAATGACCGGAAACGCCGGCAGCATGGCGTCGATGGCGATGGCCTGCGTCGACATCATCGCCGCCGCCAGCACGACGAATTCCAGAAAGCGGATTTTCACGCCGGAGGCGTTGCCGGATGTTTTCTGGCGATGCTCGTGGCCATGGTCACGATGGAAGCAAGGTCGCTGAGATTGGCGGGCACCACCAAGGTTGTCCCGGCCTGCGCCAGCTTGCCGAACTGCTTCACGTACTCCTCGCCGATGCGCAGCTGCATGGCTTCGATGCCGCCGCGGTCGGACAGCGCGATACCCACCTGCCGCAGGCCCTCGGCCGTCGCCGTGGCCACCGCCAGAATGGCCTGCGCCTGGCCCTCGGCCTCGTTGATCTGCTGCTGCTTGTTGGCCTCGGACTGCTTGATCACCCGCTGCTTGTCGCCTTCCGCGGCGTTGATCTTGGCGTCGCGCTCGCCCTCGGAGGTGAGCACCACGGCGCGCTTCTCGCGCTCGGCGCGCATCTGCTTCTCCATCGCCGACAGCACGTCCTTCGGCGGCGTGATGTTCTTGATTTCATAGCGCAGCACCTTGACGCCCCACGCCGTCGAGGCCTTGTCCAACTCGCTCACCACATTGGTGTTGATCTGGCCGCGCGCCTCGAAGGTGCGGTCGAGCTCGATCTTGCCGATTTCGCTGCGCAGCGTGGTCTGCGCCAGCTGCGAGATCGCGAAGCCGAAATTGGTGATGCCGTAGGAGGCCAGATGCGGATCGAGCACCTGCATGTACAGCACGGCGTCCACCCCCACCTGCACGTTGTCGCGGGTGATGCAAATCTGTTCCGCGATGTCGATGGCGATTTCCTTGAGGCTGTGCCGATAGGCCACTCGCTCGACGAACGGGATCAGGATGTGAAACCCGGCCTGCAGCGTGCGGCTGTACTTGCCCAGATACTCGACGATATAGGCGCTTTGCTGTGGAACCACGGTCGCGGTTTTCGCGATCATGATCACTGCGACCACGGCTATCACGATGAATGCGTAGCTGAAAGGAAATTCCAAAGGGCTTCTCCCGAGTTATTGCCAGGCTCAAGCGTCGTGGTGCACGACGAGCGTCAGTCCGTCGACGCGCTGAATGCGCGCCTGCGCACCGGCCGCAATCTCCGCCTTACCGCCGTTGATCGCACTCCAGGAGGTGCCGCGGTAATCGAGCCGGCAGGTCTCTCCCGGCGGCAGCGCCGTCGGCAGCGTGACCAGTTCTCCGGCGGGACCGCCTTTCACCGCGGGCAGCACGCGGCGCATGCGCTCGTAGATCCGCCGGCGAAATGTCAGCATGGAGGTTACGGCGAGCACCGCGAATATCAGCCACTGCAGCCACACCGCGAGGCCCATCCCGGCGAGCTGCAGCAGCCCGACCACCAAACAGCTGGCCCCGACGAACACCAGATAGAACTGGGCGTTGACGAACGCCAGCTCCGAGCCCAGGAGTATGGCGCCGACCAGAATCCACGCCCACCATTCCACGCCGCTACCTCTTCATTGCGTCGAAGAAATCCGCGTTCGTCTTGGTATCCTTCATCTTGTCCAGCAGGAACTCGATCGCGGCCAGCTCGTCCATGGGATGCAGGAGCTTGCGCAAAATCCACATCTTGGACAGCTCCGAAGGCTCCGTGATGAGCTCTTCCTTGCGCGTGCCCGAGCGGTTGATGTTGATCGAGGGGAACACGCGCTTCTCGGATATGCGGCGATCCAGATGGATTTCCGAATTACCGGTGCCCTTGAACTCCTCGAAAATCACATCGTCCATCTTGGAGCCGGTATCGACCAGCGCCGTGGCGAGAATCGTCAGGCTGCCGCCCTCTTCGATGTTGCGCGCCGCGCCGAAGAAGCGCTTCGGCCGCTGCAGCGCGTTCGCGTCCACGCCGCCGGTGAGCACCTTGCCGGAGCTCGGCACCACGGTGTTGTAGGCGCGGGCCAGACGCGTGATGGAGTCCAGCAGAATGACCACGTCCTTCTTGTGCTCGACCAGCCGCTTGGCCTTTTCGATCACCATCTCGGCCACCTGCACGTGGCGGCTCGCCGGTTCATCGAAGGTGGATGAAACGACTTCGCCCTTCACCGTGCGCGCCATCTCGGTCACTTCCTCGGGCCGCTCGTCGATGAGCAGCACGATGAGGTACACCTCGGGATGATTGGCCGTGATCGCGGTCGCGATGTTCTGCAGCAACATGGTCTTGCCCGCCTTCGGCGGCGAGACGATCAGGCCGCGCTGGCCCTTGCCGATCGGCGCCACCAGATCGATGGCCCGGGCCGTCAAGTCCTCGGTCGAACCGTTGCCGCGCTCGAGCTTCAGGCGCTCGGTGGGATGCAGCGGCGTCAAGTTCTCGAACAGCACCTTGCCGCGCGAGCTCTCCGGCGAATCGTAATTGATCTCGCCGACCTTCAGCAGCGCGAAATAGCGCTCGCCGTCCTTGGGCGGTCTGATCAATCCGGATATGGAATCACCGGTGCGCAAATTGAAGCGGCGAATCTGGCTGGGCGACACGTAGATGTCGTCGGGACCGGCCAGGTAGCTCGAGTCGGATGAGCGCAGGAAGCCGAAGCCGTCCTGCAGAATCTCCAGAACTCCGTCGCCGTAGATGTCCTCGCCCTTGCGCGCATGCGCCTTGAGCACGCCGAAGATGATGTCCTGCTTGCGCGAGCGGCCCATGTTCTCGAGACCCATGGTCTCGGCCAGCTTGACCAGATCGCTGATCGGCCGCTTCTTGAGCTCGGTGAGATTCATCGAGCTGCGGCTGCGCGCGAGGTCGGTCGGCGCAATGATCTCTAGGTCATCGCCGCCCTCCGGCAGGTCGCCGTAATCTTCCTGCGGGGGTCTGCCCCCGTTGGTGTTGCCGTTGCGGTTGTCGTTGCGCGGTCCGCGATTGGAGCGATTGGAGCGCCCGCCGCCCTGGCCGCCTCCCTGCTGCCCGCCGCCCTGGCCGCCGCCGCGGGATTGATTTCCTAAGTAGCCCCTCACAGGTTGCTGTCCAGAAAGGCCGCGAGCTGCGACTTGGTGACCGCTCCGACTTTCTGGGCCTCCACGGTGCCGTTCTTGAACAGGATCAGCGTTGGGATGCCGCGGATGTTGAATTTGGGTGGTGTCGCCGGGTTGTCGTCGATGTTGAGCTTGGCGATCCGGATCTTGTCTTTGTACTGGTCGGCAATCTCATCGAGGATGGGCGCGATCATCTTGCAGGGTCCGCACCATTCCGCCCAGAAATCGAGCAATACGGGCTTGTCGGACTTCAATACGTCCTTGTCGAACGTGGCGTCACTGGTGTGAACGATACTGGGGTTACTCACTGCGGAAATACCTCCTTTTGGAGATTCGTTTGAAAATTGGATGGCGGGTTGTTTGGTGGAGAATTACAGCCGGCACTCATGCGAAGTGACGATGCGCGGCCGTTCGGGCACAATACAGCGGCTTTAGCGGTCTTGATTACCTTAAAAGGGTACCGATGATACGGTTGATGGGAGCGGATAGACCGGCTCCGGATTGACTGTATTGTCATCCGGTCCCCATCATTTTGCAAGTTTCTGCAATTCACACAGAGAAAATGTCAGACGCCCATCTCAGTCAGCTCACGTTCGAATCCCTCCACATCGCCGAATCCTTGAAGCGGGGCATTGCCGAACTGGGCTATACCCGCTGCACCCCCATTCAGGCGCAGACGCTGCCCGTGGCGCTCGCCGGCCGCGACGTGGCCGGTCAGGCGCAAACCGGCACCGGCAAGACGGCGGCATTTCTTATCGCGCTGTTCAACCGGCTGCTGACTGAAGCCCCGGCCGCAAACCGGCCGCAAAATGCGCCGCGCGCCATCGTCATCGCGCCGACGCGCGAGCTCGCGGTGCAGATTCACTCCGACGCCCTCGGCATCGGCAAGTACACGGGTCTGAAGCTCGCCATCGTGTTCGGCGGGGTGGATTACGAAAAGCAGCGGCGCATCCTCGAGGAGGGCGTCGACGTGTTGATCGGCACGCCCGGGCGCATCATCGATTACTTCAAGCAGCATGTGTTCGATCTGCGCCATATCCAGGTGGCGGTCATGGACGAGGCCGACCGCATGTTCGATCTCGGCTTCATCAAGGACATCCGCTTCATTCTGCGGCGCCTGCCGCATCCGACGCTGCGGCTCAACATGATGTTCTCCGCCACCCTGTCGCATCGCGTGCTCGAACTCGCCTACGAGCACATGAACAATCCCGAGCTGATCCGCATCGAACCGGACAAGATGACGGTCGACAAGGTGAAGCAGGTGCTCTACTTCCCCTCCACGGAGGAAAAGATCCCCCTGTTGATGGGGCTTCTGCGCCGTATCGACGCGCGCCGCACCATGGTCTTCGTCAACACGAAACGCATCGCGGAAGTGCTCGAACGCACCTTGACGGCGAACGGCTTCGTGGCGCAGGCCATTTCCGGAGACGTCCCGCAGACGAAACGCCTGAAAATGATGCGCGACTTCCACAATGGCGACATCGCGGTGTTGATCGCCACCGACGTGGCATCGCGCGGCCTGCACATCCCCGATGTGAGCCATGTATTCAATTTCGATCTGCCGAACGACGCGGAGGACTACGTGCACCGCATCGGCCGCACCGCGCGCGCCGGCGCCTCCGGGGATGCCATCAGCTTCGGCTGCGAGGAGTACGCCATCGCGCTGCCGGACATCGAGCAGTACATCGGCCATCAGATTCCGCGCGCCGCCATAGCGCCCGAAGATTTGGCGGCGGTGACCGCCCCGCCTCCGGCCCAGTGGCGCGAGCGGGCGCCGCGTCACCCCCAATCCCGCGGCGGCGGCAGAGGCGGTCCCGGACGCGGTGGATCGGGACACAGCGGGTCTGGACGCGGCGGACCGGGGCGCGGTGGTCCCGGACACGGCGGTCCCGGACGCGGCGGCAGCAGCAGCCCGCGCCGCGGCCCCACTACGCCTGAGGCGCCGGCCAAAGGCGAAGGTCAGAGCGATCCCGCGCGGCGGCGACGCCGCTAGCTAAGATCGGCGCTACATAAGATCGGCGCTACATAAGATCGGCGACCCGATCCACCGCCGTAAACTCGCCGGTGTGCTGGGGCGGCAACCCCGAATCCGGCAAGCGCACGGCACGCAGCCATTCGATGCCGAACTCGCGGGCCGCCTTGAGCACGTTCAATGAATCGTCGACGAACAGTGTGCGCTCCGGACGGAATTTCTCCTCGGCGGCCAGCCGCGGCCAGAATATCGCGTGCTCCTTCGGTGCCGCGAAGGGGTGAGTGGAGTAGCAGGCATCGAAATACTGGGTGAGCGCCACCCGCTCGTTCTTGATGGCCAATGTCCTCGGGTGCGCGTTGGTGACCAGCACGCGCCGCTTGCCGCTTGCCTTGAGCCTCGTCAGAAACTCCTGCGCCCCCGGCAAGAAGCTCACTTGGGACAGCGCCTCACGTTTGATGCCGCCGACGTCGAGATTGAGCTCCCGGCTCCAGTGCTCGATGCAATACCACTGCAGCGTCCCCCGCACCGCGACGAATCTGGGCGCCAACAACCCTTGCGCCTCGGCGACCCCGAGCCCATTCGCGGCTGCATAACGGCTGGGAATGAGCTCCTGCCAAAACCAATTGTCGAAGCGCAGGTCGAGCAGGGTACCGTCCATATCGAGCAGCACCGTATCGATGGCGGACCAGTTGACTGCGGAGGTGCTGTGCATTTGCGTATGATACCAACCGATGCGAGACCTTCCTGCTTTGGCCTCCGCCCTGATGCCCATCGTCGCGCTGGCCGGTGCCGCCATCATGCGGGTGTACGAGGACGAGAGCTTCGCAGTGCAGCGCAAAGACGACGATTCGCCGCTGACGCTGGCGGATTTGGAATCGCAGCGGGTGATCGTCGAGGGTCTCGAGCGGATCACGCCCGACATACCGATTCTCTCCGAGGAATCGGCGCAGGCGCCTTGGAGCGAGCGCCGGACCTGGCGCGAGCTATGGGTGGTCGATCCCCTGGACGGCACCCGCGAGTTCGTCAAGCGCAACGGCGAGTTCACGGTCAATATCGCGTTGGTGCAGGAGCACGAGCCCCTGCTCGGCATCGTGGCCGCGCCGGCCTTGGGGCTCCTCTACTGGGGCGCGCGGGAGGTAGGCGCCTTCAGCCATCATCGCGGCGCGGCGCAGCGGCCCATCAAGGTATCGCCGCCGCAGAATCCGCTGCGCATTATCGGCAGCCGCTCGCACACCAGCCCGCAGACGGCCGCCTACCTCGCGCGGCTCGGGCCCCATGTGATGACGGCCATCGGCAGTTCGCTGAAGTTTTGCTGGGTGGCGGAAGGCAAGGCCGAACTCTATCCGCGCTTCGGCCCCACCTCGGAATGGGACACCGCGGCCGGGCAGGCATTGCTCGAAGCTGCGGGTGGACACGTCACTAGGCCGGACGGCCACCGGCTGCGCTACAACTGCCGCGAGAGCCTGATCAACGGCGACTTCCTGGCCTTCAGCGACCCCGGCGTGCTGGCCCCTTAGGCGCGCCGCTAGGCGCGGCCCGCGGGTTAGCCGTGCCCACCCGCCTCGCATAGCTCCAAGGTAGCGTCCAGCAAGGTCGGAATATCGAACACCACTTCCTGCTCGGCCATGGTCAGTCGCGCCACGCCGGCCGCGGCGATCAGCGCCGCCGGTACGTGAATCCGGTCGCGTTTGGGGTGGGCGGTCCAGGTGCCGACCCGGGCATCGCGAAAGGCGCGATTGAGCGCAGTCCAGCGCAATTGCGCGGCGCGCGCCTCCGGCGTATCGCCGCCCCACTGGCGCTGGGCCAGCGCCAGGGACGTTTCGGGCGCCGCGGCGCCGTCGGGGCTGGACATCAAATCCTGTACATACCGCACCATGTCATTGGGGTCCACGCGCACGGCCAAGCTGGGTTGCGAGTTGTTCATAAGCTCCTGTATGGGGCGTCTTACCGGGAATTCCAGGGTAAGCTTCCGCCCCATGAATGAGGATTTCGTGCTGCTGGTGTTGACCGCCGGTTTCCTGGCCGGGGGCTACAGGGTCTGGCAGAGCTCGCTGGACGCGCGTGAGGCGGCCAATCGCATCGCCAAGGACACCTGCTCGCGCGCGGTGGTTCAATTCCTGGACGGCACCGTCGCGTTCGCCGGCTTTCGATGGACGCGCAATGCACGAGGCCAAAGACGCCTGCTGCGCACCTACACATTCGATTACACCAGCGACGGCTTCGAGCGCGCCCAGGGCTTCATCGTGCTGCAGGGCTTAAGGCTCGAGGCCGTGGGCCTGGCGGGGAGCCCCTCGTGAACATCGATCTGCATTCGCACTCGAATTGCTCCGACGGCGCGTTGCGGCCCGCCGAGCTCGTGGCACGGGCGGCGGCGGCCGGGGTCGACGTGCTGGCACTCACCGATCACGACACCGTGGCGGGCCTCGAGGAGGCGCAGCACAGTGCGGCGCTCCACGGGCTGCGGCTCGTCCCGGGCGCTGAAATCTCCGCCTCCTGGCGCGCGCAGTCCATTCATGTGCTGGGGTTGTGGATCGATCCTGCCGGCGCGGAGCTGCGCGCCGCGCTCGCGGCGCAGGGCGAGCGCCGTCGTGCGCGTATGCGCAAAATGTGCGCCCGGCTCGGGAAATTGGGGCTGCCCGGCGCGGAACTGCTCGCTGCGGTGGAGCTCTGTCCCGGCGTGCCGACGCGCACGCACTTGGCGAGCGCCTTGGTCGCCGGCGGCCATGTCGCCCGGGCCGACGAGGCGTTCAAGAGGTATCTGGGGTCGGGCAAGTCCGCGAACGTCGCGGCCGAATGGCCCGCCCTCGATGTGGTCGTCGGCTGGATTCGCGCCGCCGGAGGTGTGGCCGTGCTCGCCCATCCGGCACGCTACTCCCTGTCGGCCGGCGCCCGCCGCCGCCTGTTGACCGATTTCGCCGCCGCCGGGGGCACTGCGATCGAAGTGGTCAGCGGCGGCAATGGTGCAGAGCACGTCGAGGCTCTTGGGGTGCTCGCGGTGAAGTATGGTTTCATGGGGTCGGTGGGCTCGGATTTTCATGATCCGCAACAGACTTGGAATCCCCTCGGCCGCTCCCTTAAGCTACCTGATTGCGTCACCCCGGTGTGGCGCAACCACACGAAAAGTGACCCGTGAGCGACGAAGAAAGCAACGTCAATACCGATCTGTTCAAGAACATCGAGCGCTTGCGCCAGCTGCGCATCGAGCACCGGGATCTCGATGACGTCATTTCGCGCCTCACCATGGATTTCAAAATCGACGAGCTGCAAATGAAACGCCTCAAGAAGCGCAAGCTCATGCTCAAGGATCAGATCACCAGACTCGAGAGCCAGCTCATTCCGGATCTGAACGCATGAACGAATTCTTGCAGCGGATCGAGGCGTTCTTCGAGATCCTGTGGACGCGCAATGTGCTGATCGAGATCGGCGTGGTGGCGCTGTGCTTAGGGCTGGGCTGGCTGGCCGGCCTGTTGTTGCGCAGCCATTTTCGGCGAGGCCCCATCAAGGCCCCCACGACCCTGACCTGGGATTACTTCGCCTCGAAGGGCAGCCTCGTCGCCGCGCCCGTGATCATCGCCTTCGGCCTGGTGGTCCTGGCGCGGGGCGCGCTGCAGGCCGCGCATTTCGACGTCACACTGCTGGAGGCCGCCTCGCACCTGATCGGCGCCTACGTGGTGGTGCGCCTCGTGGTGCTGCTGTCGACGGCGAGCCTCGGCAACAAGTCGTGGATGCAGCACTGGGAAATCCGCATCACCCTGTTCATCTGGCTCGCCATCGCCGCGCAGTACCTGGGCTGGCTCGATCCCATCATCAACACCTTGGACAGCATCGGCATGGCGTCGGGCAAGAGCCGCATCACGCTGTGGTCGGTGCTGAAACTGCTGTTCACGCTGACCTTGTTCGTGCTGGTCGCGGCTTGGATCAGCCGCTGGGTCGAGCGGCGCCTCAAGCGCCTGAGCGATCTCGCGCCCTCCACTCGCATCGGCATCTCGAAATTCGCCAATGCGTTTCTGATCGGCCTTTCCATCCTCATGGGCCTGAATGCCGCCGGCGTCGATCTGACCGCGCTCACGGTGCTGACCGGCGCCATCGGCCTGGGGTTGGGTTTCGGCCTGCAGTCCATCGCGGCGAATTTCGTCAGCGGTTTCGTGCTGCTCATGGATCGCTCCATCAAGCCCGGCGATGTCATCAGCCTCTCGGGCCAAAGCGGCACCAGCACCGAGAACTTCGGCTGGGTGCAGGAACTGCGCGGCCGTTATGTGGTGGTGCGCGACCGCGACGGCGTGGAAATGCTCGTGCCGAATCAGCAGCTCATTTCCAATGCCGTGATCAATTGGAGCTACACGGACCCGCGCATCCGGCTCAAGTTGCCCATCCGCGTGAGCTACCGCGACGACCCGGAATTGGCGCTGAACATCCTGCTCTCGGCCTGCGAAGGGCAGGCGCGCGTGCTGCGGGAGCCTGCTCCCGTGTCGCGGCTGATGCACTTCAGCGACAGCGGCATCGAACTCGAGCTGCGCTTCTGGATATCCGATCCCCAGGAAGGGGTGAACAACGTGCGATCCGAAGTGAATCGCGCCATCTGGCGGCTGTTCAAGGAGCACGGCATCACCATCCCGGTGGCGCAGCGCGAGATCATCGTGCACAACTCGTCTCAATGGCCCTGATCATCTCCCCCGGCCTCGTCATTCCCGACGAGGATCTGGAATGGAAGTTCATTCGTTCCTCGGGTCCGGGGGGCCAGAATGTCAACAAGGTGGCGAGCGCCGCGCAGCTGCGGTTCCTGCTGCCGCAGAATGTGAGCCTGCCGCCGGCCGTGAAGAATCGGCTGCGCCGCCTCGCCGGCCAGAAGCTCATCGACGACGGCAGCATTCTGTTCAAATCCATGAGCGAACGCAGCCAGGAACAGAATCGCCGCGCGGCGGAGGGCCGCCTGGAAGAGTTGATTCGCGCGGCGCTGGTGGAACCCAAGATCCGCAAGAAGACCCGCCCGACCAAGGGCTCCCAGGAACGCCGCATCGACTCGAAGAAGCGGCGCGGAGCGACCAAACAGCAACGCGGGGGACAGGGCTGGGATTAGGGGCTTACTGGCCGAGAGTGACCTGCAGGATGCTGTGCCGGAGCTGCTCCGACAGCACCAGCTGCGCATCCGCGGCCACACCCAAGAGCGGCTCGCCGTAGAGCAGTTGGCCGCCTTCGGATGCCTGGATCACGTTCCTCCGGCGCAGCAAATCGATGAAGTTTCGGAACAGGCTCTTGTCGAAGAACTCCGGCGAATTCAGCCCGTATAGCACCGACATGCGCTGCGCCATGAGATGGCAGCGCTGCTCCAGCGCCTGCTGGGTGATGCTGCCGCTGCCGGATTGCAGCAAGAGCGCGATGACCAGGTAGTATCGTTCGATCGTTTGAATGGTCGCCTGCGCGAGCACCGACAGCCGCATGGCCTCGAGCGAGGTCGAGGCGGGCCGCCGCCACTCGCCGCGGTCCGTGCCGGCCTGCAGGAGCTTGAGCCACGCGAAGGTGTCGAGCAGGGATTCCACGACCCCGCTCACCTCGGCTTCGTCCCAGCGCAGGTACAGCTCGGCTGCAATGTAGGGGTACACGCGCCACACCAGCCGATGAATGTCCGCCGTGCGCATGACGGCGTTGCTCACGAAACAGCAGGCGAGCAGCGAGGGCATGGCGAATAGATGCAGGATGTTGTTGCGGTAGTAAGTGGCCAGCACGGCGTTCTCGGCGTTCATGCGCATGATGTCGCCGAGCGGATGCTTCTGCCTCTCGAGCAGCCCGAAGCCTTCCGCGTAGTGGATCATTTGCGCCCCGCCGTCCGCCGGGATGGTCACCAACGGCCCATAGGGTGCGTGGCGCAGCAGCCGCTGATACATCTCGATCTGCTGCTTGAGTTCCATCTCTGCCAAGGCCTGGCGCGGAGTCGCCAGGATCGCCATCGCCACCAGGCTGATCGGCGTCACGGCCGCGGCGGCGTTGATTTCGATATTGATGCGCGCGGCCAGATCGCCGACCACACTCTCCAGCCATCCCGCCCGCGGCTCGTGGTCTTCGAAGCCGGCGCGGCGCCAATCGGGATTGTGCCGGCAGATCAATTCGTCGAGCGCTATGGGCTGGCCCAGATTGACGCGCACCTTGCCGAGCTTGCTGCGCAGTACCGACACGGTCGCCTTGATCAGACCGAACACACTTTCCTTTTCCTTCGGCTGGCCCGACAGCTCGCCGATGTAGGTGCGCCCCTCGACGATACGCTCGTAGCCGAAATACACGGGCATGAACACCACCGGCCGCTTCGGGTCGCGAAAATAAGCGCGCACGGTCATCGTCAGCATACCGGTGCGCGGCGAGAGCAGCCGCCCGGTGCGGCTGCGCCCTCCCTCGATGAAGTATTCCAGCGAATGGCCGCGCGCCATCATGAAGCCCAGATACTTGGCGAACACCACGGCGTACAGGGCGTCGCCCTTGAAAGTGCGGCGCAGAAAGAACGCGCCGCCCTTGCGCAGAAAGCGTCCGATGACCGGCAGATTGAGATTGATGCCCGCGGCCACGTGCGGAACCGCAAATCCCTTGCGGTAGATCACATAGGAGAGCAGCAGGTAGTCCATGTGGCTGCGATGGCAGGGAACGTAGATGATTTCGGCGCCGTCGCCGATCTCGGCGAGCTTCTCGACATGCTCGAATTCCACTCCGTCGTACAGCCGATTCCACAGCCATCCCAGCGCCATGGACATGAATCGGACGAAGGTCTGGGAATAGTTGGCGGCAATTTCGACGGCGTGCTTGCGCGCCGCCATCAGCGCGACGCGCCGGGTCAGTCCGCGCAGCTGCATTTCGCGGCGCACTGCGGCGCGCACGTCCGCGGTCTTGAGCAGCTGCGCCACCATCGTGCGGCGGTGCGAGAGGTCGGGTCCAATGGTCGAGGCGCGCTGCGCGCGCAGGCTGGTGCGCAGGTTGCGCAGCAGCCAGCGTACGCTGCGCTGCTCGCTCATTCCCTCCTGCAGGCCGTCGCGCAGCCGCAGCGGGTCGCCGAAGTCCACCAAGGTGTTGCGGCCGTTCACCAGCACGCTCAGGAACTTGCGAAAGCGCCCGACCAATACCCAGTCTTCGGCCAACAGCAGGCGCCACACGCTCGCCTCCTTGTGCGGCGCCCGTCCCCAGAAGACCGTGACGGGCACGAGATCGGCGTCGACCCTGGGGTCGGCGGCCGCGGCGGCGATGAGCTGCGCCAAGTGGCGCGGAGGATGCGCGCCCATCGCGAAGCAGGCTTTGTCGGGACTCGGCAGCTTGAGCGAAGCGCACACGATGCTCAGAACCGCGAGATCGGGTTTGCTTTCGCGCGCGAGGACATAGCATACCGGCCGCCGCCGCGCCGCGATTGCGGCGGCGGCGTCGTCGGGTTTGATGGTCACCCGCACCCAACGGCGCAACAGCTTGCGAAGGATCCAGTGCCGAACGTCGCTCAAGCTAGTGTTCTGGCTCGCCGCGCTCTTGGGAATCGACCGCCTTGCGGGTTGCGTCGGCTTGGCTGTTCACGGTGTCCTGCACCGCTTTCGCGCGCTCTACAGGTTGAAGCATGGGTTCGAACGCGGTCTGTTTCGGCGGCGGCGGGTCGGGAGACGCGCAACTCAGTGTGAACAAAACCGACAGGGACAGTGTCAAAATCTTCAGCTTGCCCATGTGCACCTCGGAACCGCCGGCCGGTCGAGTACCGCAGTGTACAATCGTTCGGGACTTGCAGTCACTCGGAGTTCGCTCATGATTCGATTCGCGCTGCTGATGCTATTGTCCACGGCGGTCTATGCGGCGCAGCCGTCCGTCGACATCGAGACCGCGGCGGCGGTGTATCAGGATGCGGCCATTCGCGAGCAGGTGCGCGCCTCGTTGGGCGTCATGCCGGCGCACGTGCGGCAGATGTTCTCGGATGACGCCTCGGCGCACCTCTCCGATCAGCAGTTGAACGCCGTCACCGCCGCCGCCGAACGCGGATTTCGCATCGACGTTTTCGAAGCGCCCGCCTTGAACGCGCTCGCCGCCAATCTCGACGCCGCGACGGTGAAGAAAGCCGAGGGCTTTCTGCAGAGCGATCTCGGCCGCCGCATGGTCGCCGCGGACGTGGCCACGGCCAATCTCGATGAGCCGCAGATCGACAAGATCATGAAGGGAGACCTCACGGCGCCGTCGACGCCGCAGCGCGACGCGCTGTTCGATAAATTGGAACGCGCCTCTCGCTCCACCGAATCCACGGTGCAGATATTCATCAGCTTGGGGCAGGCGGTGGCCATCGGCACGGCGGTCGGGGCGGGACGGGACCCGGCGTCGATTGCGGACAGCGCACGCAAATCCGGCGAGGCCAGCCGCAGCGGGTTGGAGAAGGGCTTGCGCGAGCCGCTGCGCCGCTACCTGGCCTATAGCTATCGCGACCTGAGCGACGCCGACCTCAAACACCTGCTGACCTTCCTCGAGTCCCCGGCGGGCAAGCGCTATGTGTCCGCCTACATTGCCTCTCTGGGTGCCGGCTACGACGCCATGGGCAGGCGCTGCGGCGAGCAGCTCGGGGACAGCCTACGCGAATTGGCTCAGGCGCAGTAGGAACCCCCGCAGCAGCAGGCAGATCGCCTCGATCTGATCCTCCAGCCGATGATCGGAGTCGAGCAGGTGCAGCGCCGACCGATGCTCCCGCGCCCAACGGATGCTGTTGTCCACCGGCACGATGTCGTCGTGCCAGCCATGGACGATGACGGTCGGGCAGGCGACGTCCTGGGGCGTGTATTGCTCATAGCCCGGCATGTAGAAGGCGGGCGCCAGCAGAAAGAGCCCCTTAGGCTTGATCAGGCTCGCCGCCGCGGCCGACACATGCCCCCCCATGCTCGATCCCACCAGCACCAGCGGCCCCTCGACACGCCCGGCGAAGTCGATGAGCCGGCTGACTCTGGCGGCTGGGTCGTCGATGCCTCGATAATCCACCGACTCCGCCACCAGGCCTAATTCCCGGACCACGGCCGCCATGGCCGTAATCTTCGATCCCCAGGGACCGCTTTCCTTACCGTGCGAGAACACCACTCTAGCCACTCAAGAAACTCCCCCTGACTGCCGTTAACCGATGAATGGCACTGGATGAAGAGCAATCGGGCGCAGCGCACGAGATGCGTCGCGCAATCGACTGCCTTCGCGACTGTACCGACCTCGCCCTGGTCGATTTCGAAACCCTCGAGGCACTGTCGATCGGCGCCGTGCATTTCTCATTGCCGGCCGGCAGCATGCTGTTCGAATCGGGATCCGCTCCGGATGGAGTATATCTGGTCGCCAGCGGCCGATTGGGTGTCAAAACCACCGGTGTGGCGCGTTTGACCGCCGAAATCGAGCGCGGCGAACTGGTCGGCGAGGCCGGCTGGCTGCTCAAGGAGCAGCGCAGCGCCACCGTGGTTGCGCTGCGCGACAGCGAGCTGCTGCACATTCCGAACTCGGTGCTCGACGAGGCCGCGCTGCGATCGACGCATTTCTCGTTGGCCCTGGCCCGGCTCTGCGCACGGCGCCTGCGCCGCAGCAACCGGCCGCGCGGCGAACAGCGGCGGGCGCGGGTATTCGCCATTGTGCCCAACAGCGTCGAGATCGATATCGCGAATTTCGCGACCCGCCTGGTGGCGGAGTTCGCGCGGGCAGGCCGCACCGAGCTGGTCTGGGATGCGCGCGCCAGCACCCACACCGCCGGCTGGTTCAACGGCATCGAGGAGGCGAACGACTTCGTGGTGTACGTCGCCGATCCGGCCGCCTCAGGCTGGACCCGGCAGTGCAGCCGTCAAGCCGATGTCATCCTGCTGGTGGCGCGCGCGGAACGCCGGCCCAGACCCTGGCCGAGCGACATCACCGAGGCGGCCCTCGCCCGCGGCGCCCGCGTCGATCTCGCGCTGCTGCACGATGAGCGAATCGCAACCGGCGCCGCCACACGCTGGCTGAAAAGCTCGCCGGTCGCCCTGCACCACCACATCGTCGACGCGACCGACCTGGGCAGACTCGCGCGACTGCTGACCCGGCGTGGAGTCGGCCTCGTGCTGTCCGGCGGCGGCGCGCGCGGCTTCGCTCATCTGGGAGTGATTCGGGCGTTGCGCGAGGCGCGCGTCCCCATCGACTTCGTCGGGGGCTCGAGCATCGGCTCCATCATCGCCGCCGGCGTCGCGGTCGGATGGAGCGACGAAGAGATGCGCATGCGCTACCGCAGAAGCTTCGTCGACACCAATCCGGTGAACGACTACACCTTCCCCTTCGTGGCGCTCACCCGGGGCCGCAAGGTGTCGCGGCTGCTGCAGCGGGAGTACGGCGATGTGCTCATCGAGGATTTGCGGCAGCCGTATTTCTGCGTCAGCACCAATCTCACCGCCGGCCGCATCCTGGAGCATCGGGACGGCCCCCTCGCCGAGGCGCTGCGCGCATCGGTGGCGATTCCCGGCGTGATGCCGCCGGTGTATCGCGGCGATGAAGTTCTGGTCGACGGCGCCGCCATCAACAACCTCCCCGTCGATCTCATGCAGGCGCACGCGCCCGGCCTCGTCATCGGCAGCGACGTGAGCGCTGACCGGCTCGTTCTCGGCCGCAGCGGCACGCGGCGCATCAACATCTTCCAGATTCTGATGCACTCAGGGATGGTGAACAGCGTGACCAGCGCCGCGGAGCAGCGCCGGCTGGCCGACGTGCTGCTGAAGCCGCCGCTCGCGAACGTGGATCTGCTCCATTGGCAGGCGTTCGACCGCGCGATCGAGGCTGGTTACTCTTACGCGTGCTCCGTCCTCGAGTCCATGCGCGACATACCGCGCCTGCCGGCCGCCGCGGACCGGCCGCAGCGCAGCTCCCTCGCTGCCGAGTTGGAAAGACGCCTCGGCGTCAGGGAGACAGGCTCCTAGGGAGACAGGCTCCGGGCAAGGTCCTCGACCCATTCGAGTTCCGCCGGGCTGAATTGCGCGTCATTCAAGCGGTAGTGACTGATGGGCGTGACCTTGGAGCCGGTCGCCCCATGCAGGATGCGAAACGTGTGCAGCTTATGGTGGCGCGCGGCGGCAAAGCCGAACACGATTTGAAACTCAGCGCGTTGTTCGCAAGCGACAAAGTAAGCGTCTTGCGGTCGCCGCGCGCCGAACGCGTGGAGCTCGTGCAGCGATTCGAGAAAGGCACGCACCTGAGCCGCCGCCGCCTCGCAGTTCTCGATTTGCGGCTGCCGCGGAACGGCCGTCCAGCGAGTCCCGCGTTCGATGCAGTTGACGATGAATAGAGCCAGCCGGCGCGACGCCAGATACTGCCAGTCGGCGTCCGCCGCGGCGCCGGCCGCCAGTGTCCGCGCGGCCACGCCGATGCGCGCGGCGGAGCGCACGGCTTGGATGGTATTGACCCCGAGCGTCGCGAGCCGCATGCGGCGGTCCTCGGCCACGAGACAGGTCGGCCGGTATCCCGGACGCAGCACGGCCTCGTCGTTCTTCACGGGACCCCACACCGGAGCCGCCTCGTCGCAACGCGCCAGCATGCCGGCCACGGCGCCGCAGGGCGCGAACGACTCGAAATGGCCGCGCAGCTTGTCGTGCGCCAGCACCCGGGGAAAGTACATCAGCGCATTTTCGCTGAAGAAACTCCACTCGCGCATTCCCCGCAGGGCATCGTCCGCCGTATGCCAGCTCGACGGCGGATCGACGATGAGCAGCGCGCGGCGCTCCTTGCAGTAGCGCGTGCCCACCAGCAGCGCGCTCGGCCCCACATCCTGATCGCGCGACAAGGGCGGGATGCACAGGAAGTTGAAGTAGTCCACATGATCCAGCGCGAACAGGCCGGTGCGATCGCTCTCGCGCCCGATCAAGTCGTAGTCGGTGAGCGGCGCGCCGTCGTCGCCGTCGGAATTCGAGTTGACGTAACCGGTCGCGAGGCCGCTCACCGCATCCATGGTCCGTTGCGGCCGCAGCGCCGGAAGTTCGCCCGCGAGCCGGATCATCGCCGAGCCGGCGATTGCCCGAGGCAGGTAGCTCACCGCCGTCGGATCGAGCGAGAGCCGCGGGAATATCTCCTGATCTTCGACCTGGGCGGTGCCCTGGGCGCGCACGCGCTGCACCGTGAGATTGAATTCCCGGTCGGTCTCGACGTTGTCGTAGTCGACGCTCGCGCGCAGGTATTCGCGGGTGCCGGGCCGAACCGCCCGCAATTTCAGCGGCGCCGCGCCCGTGCTCAAGGTGAGCGTCGCGGCGCGCGCGCCGTTGACGACGCGCACGATGAGAGCCTCGCGGCCGCCGTGATCGAAGAATTGCTCCACGGCGTAGCCCAGCGGACTCGGCTGCCAAAGGCCGCCGAACAATTGCTGAAATTCTGTGAAGCTTTTGATGAGCAGCGGCCGATCGACCGGACCGCGCAGCGTGCGGCCGACGAACGCGGCACGCGAGGTGCCGAGGCGCGTGATGGCGTGATCAGGGCCGTCTTCCTCTTCGACCTGGGCCCTTGAGTTGCTCGGCGTCACGGTGCGTGACTTTATCACAAGGCTCTATTGCGGCGCAGGTGCTTCGCGCCGCCGGAGCAGGAACGCGAGCAGCATGCCCGTCAGAAATCCACCGATGTGCGCGCGGAATGCGATGCCCGCGCCGCCGGGTACGGCGAGGTCGCTCACCAACTGCACGGCGAACCACAACAGCAGCAGCAGCCTCGCGGGCAGCTCCAAAGTCGTGGCGTAGAACGGCAGCAGCACCAGGGTGAGCACGCGGACTTTGGGATAGAGCAGCAGGTAGGCGCCCAGCACCCCGGAGATGGCGCCGCTCGCACCGATGATGGGATACGGTGAAGCGGGATCGGACAGGGCCTGCGCGAACAGGGCGGCGATGCCGCAGACGAGGTAGAAGCCCAGGTAGCGCCAGTGCCCCAGGGCGTCTTCGACGTTGTCCCCGTAGATCCACAGGAACAGCATGTTGCCGAGCAAGTGCATCCAGCCGCCGTGCAGGAACATGGCTGTGAGCGGCGATGCGAAGCGGGGCAGCCACTGCAGATCCGACGGCAATCGCGCATCGGTCAGCAGCACCGCCGGTATCGCCCCCAATGCCGCCACCGCCCGGCGGCTCGATGCCGCGTCCAGCGAGCGCTGCCACAGGAATACGCCGGCGCAGGCCGCGATCAGGGATACGGTGACGACGGGTCTGCGCGCGGACGGCAGGTCGACTTTGAGAGGAATCATTCCTGCGTGCGGGTCGCCGCCGCGGCTGCCTTCTCGTCGCTGCGGCGTTGCGCTTCGGCGCGAATCTGCTCCGCCTCCGCCTTTTTGCGCGCGATTTCCTCGAGCATCACCCTCATCCACTCGCTCATCGCAGCGGCGCTCATCGCAGCGGCGTATCCGCCGCATTCGCGGCATCCGGATCGACCATGGGGTCGAGAACGGCCACCGTGTCCGGGTGGTAGCCGGGACGCGCCTTGGTGTACACGCGTTTCGCAAACGCCGTGCCTGACGGCGTCTTCATGAGCTCGGCATACAGGGGCACGATCAATTTGCGGCGGCCGATGCTCGTCAGGTATTCCTCGAGGCGCGGGTAGCTCGGTTGATAATTGTTGCGAATCACGATTTGCAGCCAGCTATGTTCGATTTCGGCGTTTTGACTTTTGGTCAGGCCGCGGGCCTCGTCGAGCTCCGCGAGTTGCTTGGGCCCAAGCGCCGCGGGCAGGTTGTTCAGAAAGTACAGCCACTGCTGCGTGACCCAGTCGGGCCCGAGCTTCTTCGCGGCCAGCGTTCCGGCAAGCCATGCCGCGCGCGCCTGATCGACGGGCTCAAAGGCGCTCGATGTGGGCAGCACGGCATCCGCCGGAATGCCCGGAGCATGTTCCCAGTTGAGCACTTGATCGCGCGTCACAATGCCCGGAAAGCGGTCGAGCAGGTTCGCCTGCAGGTACTCGTTGAATTGCTCGGTGTCGATGCTCTTGAAGGCGAAGTGATCGAAGTAGGCGTGCAGGAAGGCATCGAAGTGCTCGCGGCCGAAACGCGCCTCGAGGAAGCTCAGGAACAGCCGCCCCTTCTGGTAGGGAACGTCGCTGAACGCCAAATCCGGATCCCGATCGCGCAGGTCGATGGCCAGCACCTGATCCTTGGGATCGAGCGTGGCGAGGTTTTCGCGCAGGGACTGAAGGCCGAGCACGGCCTCCATCGCCTCGCGCTGCTCGCCGTAGACCGCGGCCGTGATGCGGCTCTCCAGAAAGACGGTGAACCCTTCGTTCAGCCACACATCGCGCCAGGTCGCGTTGGTGACGAGGTTTCCCGACCAGGAATGCGCCAATTCGTGCGCGATCACCGACACCAGGCTCTTGTCGCCGGCGATCACGGTGGGCGTGATGAATGTGAGGCGCGGGTTCTCCATGCCGCCGATCGGAAAGCTCGGCGGCAGGACCAGAATGTCGTAGCGGCTCCAACGGTAAGGTCCGAACAACTTCTCGCCGGTCGCGACCATGGACTCGGTATCGGCAAATTCCTTGGCCGCCGCGCTCACCATGGATTTCTCGGCATACACCCCGGTGCGCGGTCCCGTCTCCTTGAAGGCGATATCGCCGACGGCCAGGGCGATCAGGTAGGACGGAATTGCCTGCGGCATGACGAAGGAATATTTGCCGTTGGCCTTGTGCTTGGGGTCGTTCTCGGCGCTCATGACCGCCCGCATGCCCGGGTCGGTGCGGATTGTCGCCGAATAGGTGGCCCGCACCTCGGGCGTGTCCTGCAAGGGGATCCAGCTGCGGGCGCCGATCGGCTCCGACTGGGTGTACAGGAATGCCTTGTGCCGGCCGGCGGTTTGTTTCGGCTTGAGCCACTGCAACGCCGCGGCGCCGGGCACGGTCAGGTATTCGATCTTGATGGACTCGACGGCGCTGCGCGACGGCGGCAGGTCGATGACCAGTGCGCTGCCCAGGATGTGATCCGGCTTCTCCAGGTGAAACGGCCGGCTGACCCAGACGGTCTCGCCCTTGGACGTGGCGCCCACCACGTCCGTGGCCTTCTGGCTCACGTCATTGATCGTCAAGCCCTTGGTATCGAGCACCAGCTGGGTGGCGCGCGGGTCCAGCCGGTGGAACTGGAGGGCGACGATGCCGTCGATCACCTGGTTGTCCAGATCCACCTGCAGATCCATGTCGATGTGCGTCACGCGGAACTGATCGACGTTCGCGAAGGAGTGATAGTCGAAGCCCGGTTCGATGGCGTTGTCCGAAGCGCGCGACGTCACGCAGGCGAGCGCGAGGGCCGCAATCCGCAATCCTGTCCGGGAGCGCGGCATCAGTGAACGGAGGCTTGGGTCTGCGATGCCGGAGGAGCCTCGGCGCGGCCGCCGACCAGTTCCTTGAACGTCTTCTCATCCACCAGCAATCCCGTCTTGCCGTCCCAATTGGAGCCCGTCGGCAAGGTGTTGTCGACCAGCAGCGACGCGGAAATCACCTCGTCGACTCCGCCCTGGCCGCCTGTGATGGGGACGGGGATGGCGCGCGGCGAATGTGCCAGGTCGCCCACCCGCTGCCAATCAATGTCCTTGTCATGCACGGCGATTTTTTTCTGGAGTTTGGGACTGAGCAGCTTGGCGAGCAGGGCCTTGCGATTCTTGCTCCAGTCGCGCGAATCGTCCTCCATCACGCTGTAAGCCTGCAGGTACAGCGTGCCGTCGCGCCATCCGAAGACGTAGGGCTGATTGACCACGGTCACCTTGGTGCCGATGGGGATCATGTCGTAGAAGACCGCAATGTCCTCGGGGTAGAGCCGGATGCAGCCATGGCTCGAGCGCATGCCCACTCCGTAGGGTTTGTTGGTGCCGTGGATCAGGTAGCTTGGCCAGTCCAGGCGGAATTCATACGCGCCGAGAGGATTGTCGGGACCCGCGGGCACCTGCGCCGGCAGTATGTCGCCATCCTTGGCGTGTTCCTCGCGAATCGACTTGGGCACCACCCATACCGGATCCTTGACGCGGCCCACGATCTTCGCCGTGCCTTCGGGAGTCTTCCACCCCACCGTGCCGATGCCGATGGGATGCGTGAACACCACCTGCGGCTCGCCCTTCTTGTGCGGCGGATAGTAGAAGATGCGCATCGCGGCCAGGTTGACCACCACCCCTTCATGCGGGGCGACCGGCAGTATGAACTGCGTGGGCACCACCACCTCTTTCCCAACGCCCGGCAGCCAGGGGTCGACTCCGGGGTTCGCGCTCACCATCTCCTCGTACCCCACGTCGAAGCGGCGGGCGATGTCGGGCAGAGTGTCCTCCTTGCCGACGATGGTCTTTTGTACCTGGCCAACGATGTCGCTGCCGGCTTCGACCTCGGCACGGTGCATGGCATTGGGCTGAGGTAAGACTGGGGCCGGCGGCGGCGGCGCCTGCACGACCGGGGGAGGCGCCACGGGTGTGGGTCTGAACAGCGAACAGCCGCCCAACCCCAGCCCGCCGACGCAAAGGGCGATTTTCACGAATTTCATGAGCCCTATCTACAGCAAAGTCGGCCGGTCAGGCAATTGATTGCGCGAGGGGGCGGTCCGGCCCGCGGTTTGCGGAAAATGACGCGCGAGTACGGTTCCGATGGCGTCCACTCCGGCGATCGAGCCCGCCTCGAAGCGTCCGGCACGGAAATGTTCCTCCATGAGGCGGCACACCGCTGCCCATTCGGCGGGGCTGACCCGGCCGTCGAAGCCCCGGTCGGCGACGATCTCGACGCTGCGGTCCGCCAGCTGCACCAAAACCAGGACGCCGTTGTTCTGCTCGGTGTCCCAGACTCTCAAGGAAGCGAACACATCGTGCGCGCGGGCGCGCGGCGTCACCCCCTTCAGAATGTGCAGGGGCGCCAACTCCGATTCAATGACGAAGCGGATTTCCCCCGCATGCGTGAGTTCGGCGCGGGCGACGGCCTGCTCGATGGCATCCAGGGTCTTGCTGGGAAAGAGCAGCCGCGCGCGCCAGCGCGGCACCGCCATATGCCGGATGAGCCGTCCGATCTGCATCACCAGCTCCCCGAGGCGCCGCCGCCTCCGCCGCCGCCCCCGCCCCCGCTGAAGCCGCCTCCGCCCCCAAATCCGCCGCCGCCGAAACCTCCGCCCAGGCCGCCGCCGAAGCCGCCGCCCCAGCCCCTGCCCGCCGACCAGGTACGCGAGCTCGACCCGGCCAGCATGGCGATGAGGAAGGCGAATACTCCGGCGCCCAGTCCGAGGGGGATCAGGTGACTGAAGATCCACGCCAGCCCGCCGGCAATGCCGCCCGTGGCAATGGACCCGAACAGTCTTCCGAACACGGCACGCAGCACGCCGCCGGCAATAACGACCACCCCCAGCAGCAGCGGCAGCATATTTCCCAGGTTGCCGTGGTGCTCCCATTTCTTGTCCGGCTCGGGGAGGGGCTCGCCGTTGATCACCGCAATCATCTTGTCGACGCCCGCTTCGACGCCGCCGTCGAAATCGCCCTGCTTGAAGTGCGGCGCGATGATCTCATCGACGATGCGGTTCGAGACTGCATCGGACAATGCGCCCTCCAGGCCATATCCCACCTCGATGCGCACGTGCCGATCGTTCTTGGCCACGATCAGGTAGGCACCGTCATCCACGCCCTTGCGCCCCAGCTTCCACGCATCCTCGACGCGGATGCCGTATTGCTCGATCTCCTCGGGCTGGGTGGTGGGCACGATGAGCACCGCGATCTGGCTGCCCTTCTGGGCCTCGAAATTCGCGAGCTTGGATTCGATGCGTGCCACCGCGGCGCCGGACAGGGTGCCGGTGAGGTCGGTGACCCGCGCGGTGAGCGGCGGCACGGCCACGAGCGCTGCGGCCGGCACTGCCGCCAGCAGCAACGCCAAACCCGCGGCGGCGCGACCGATCAACTACTGCGCCGGTGCGGGTTTCGGGGCCGGTGCCGAGAAGTCGACGCTCGGCGGTTTGGAAATTGCAGCCTCGTTCTCGACGGTGAAGCTCGGCTTCGGCTTGTAGCCGAACATCATGGCGGTCAGGTTTCCGGGAAATTGCTTCACCGTCACGTTGTAATCCTGCACCGCCTGGATGTAGCGGTTGCGCGCCACCGTGATGCGATTCTCCGTGCCTTCGAGCTGCGCCTGAAGGTCGCGGAAGTTCTGATCGGATTTCAATTGCGGGTAATTTTCGGTGACCACGAGGAGGCGCGACAGGGCGCTGGTCAGTTGCCCCTGGGCCGCTTGGAACTTGGCGAAGGCCGCCGGATCGTTGACGAGTTCAGGCGTCGCCTGGATGGAGCCGACTTTGGCCCGCGCCTCCGTCACCCCGAGGAGCACCGAGCTTTCCTGGGCGGCATAGCCCTTGACCGTACTGACCAGGTTCGGGATGAGATCGGACCGGCGTTGATATTGATTCAGGACTTCCGCCCAAGCGGCCTTGATCTGCTCGTCCTGCAATTGCATCTTGTTGTAACCGCATCCCGACAAAGCCAGGCCGGCGAGCGCCGCCACTCCTAAAGCCAATATGCGCATGTTCCCCTCCCGCCCGCAGTTTTTGGGCCCGGAGGAGTTTAACACCCTGGAAAAAAAAGCCCCGAGTGTTGAGCTCAGGGCTGAGAGGCGGACTTCATTGAAGGGAAGTAAAGCCCGCTAGGGGATCGATGTGCTGGGACCTAGTGCAAATGGTCCCACTGCAAAACTTGAATGTCGGTTTCCTCGAGATCGAAGCTGCGTGCCAGCATGCGCGCGATGGCGCGATCACCCTCGACTTTGCTCGATCGATCGAGGAGTTCCACGACGCCTCGGTATTCGTTGTATTCGACGGCTCCTTCCGACTGCGCGATAAAGTGGGTGTAGTATTTAACGCTCATGGGGTAGAGCTTAAGATTCGCGCCTCCGGCAATCTGTGAACGGCCGCTCAATCGATCGCTACGCTTCCGTACTGAGTTCACGTCCTAACGTCTTGCTACTTTGATGCACCGTGTCAAGATATCGCCCGCCCACTCTGCCCGGCTCGAAATACATCACTCCTGAAGGCGCCAAGCGCCTCCGGGACGAGCTCGATCGGCTGTGGCACGACGAGCGCCCGCGAGTCACCCTGGCGGTATCGGAAGCCGCCGCGCAGGGCGATCGCTCGGAGAATGCCGAATACACCTACGGTAAGAAGCGCCTCCACGAGATCGACAGACGCGTGCGATTTCTACGCAAGCGGCTCGAGGGCATGACCATCGTCGACCATTTGGGCCAGGGCGAACGGCGCGATCCCAACCGCGTGTACTTCGGCGCCTGGGTGCAGGTCGAAAGCGATCAGGGCGGGCGGCGCGCCGTGCACTGGTATCGGCTGGTCGGGCCCGACGAGTTCGACATGGAGGGGGACTACGTCAGCATGGATTCGCCGCTCGGACGAAGCCTGCTGGGCAAACGCCTCGACGATGAAATCAGCGTGGATCTGCCGGCGGGAACCACGCTGTTCACCGTGCTCGCCATCCGCTACGGGCCCCGGCCGGAACCGCCCTAGACCACCCGAACGTTCTTGAACTGCCAGGGATCGGAGACGTCGATGTCCTCGGCGAACAGTTCCCCGCGCTGATACAGCGGCGTCCAGTCCGTGTAGCTGCCGACCACCTCGCCCAAGTACGGCCTGCAGATCTCGAGGGTGCGCCGATGGTCCATTTCGTCGGGCTCGACGATGCCGCGGTCCGGATTCTCCATGGCCCAGATCATGCCGGACAGCGCGGCCGAGGTGACTTGCAGACTGGTGGCGCTGTTGTACGGCGCCAATTTGCGCGCCTCCTCGATGGACAGCTGTGAGCCGAACCAGTAGGCGTTCTTCTTGTGCCCGGCGAGCAGCACGCCGAGCTCGTCGATGCCGGCCGTGATCTCGCCCAGCATGATGCGTTTGCGGTCCTGCAGGCGCCAATTGTTGCCCGCGAATTCGTGCACCGACAGCACCGCGTTGTCGCTGGGATGGTAGGCATAGTGGCTGGTCGGGCGGTAAACCACCCGCGGGCCGTCCATGACCGTGTAGTAATCGGCCAGCGAAATCGCCTCGGAATGCGTGATCAGGAATCCGTGGAAATGCCCCGCCTTGGGCGTCCAGGTGCGCACGCAGGTGCTCGCGCCGGGCCGATTCAGATAGATGGCGCAGCCCGAACCGTGGGTGTGGCGTCCCCCGTCCGGTGGAAAATGCCGCTCATGCGTGCCCCATCCGAGTTCGGCCGGCTGCGCTCCTTCGCTGACGAAGCCGTCGACCGACCAGGTATTGACGAACTCGTTCGCCTGCTTCGGCACGTTGGTCACCTGGGTGTCGCGTTCGGCGATGTGCATGACCTTGATGCCGAGAGTTTGGCTAAGCCGGGCCCAGGACTCGCGGCTGTTCGGCGTTCCGGCATCGACACCCGTGTCCGCGGCGATGTTGAGCAGGGCCTGCTTGACCAGGTGGGAGACCAAGCCCGGATTGGCGCCGTGCGTGAGCACGGCCGTGGGCGTCTTGCCCGCGTCCCGGCGCAGGCTCAGGGCCTCCAGGCGCATGGTGTAGTTGCTGCGCGTATCCACCGTCGCGTTGGGGTCGGTATAGCCCCCCGCCCACGGCTCGATGCAGGTGTCGAGATACAGGGCGCCGCGCTCGCGCGCCAATTGAATGAGCGCGACGCTCGACACATCGACGGACAGATTCAGCAGGAAATCGCCCGCATCGAGCAGCGGAGCGAGAACCTGCCGGTAGTTGTCCCGCGTGAGCGCCGTCTTGATGAATTTCACCCCGGCCTCGACTGCCTGGGCGCGGCCGGCGTCTTCGGCGGTGACGATGGTGATGCGGCCGGGCGAGGTGCCGATGTGGCGCAAGATCAAAGGCAAGACACCCTGTCCGATGCTGCCGAAACCCACGAAAACGATCTTGCCCGCAAATTTCACATGCACCATTTCATTTGCTTCCCTTGTTTGTCTTTGTCGCCCGTTTGGGGCGGACTGCCAGCCTACCTGGCGGTGAGCGAAATTTCAGCTTTCACGCCAATGAGGCGGGTAGGTCCGCTCGTAGCCGGGAAGCGCTTCGATGCGATGAATCCAGCGTGCGAGCGCGGGATAGTTGCGTTCCATGGGCAGAAAGCGCGCGCCCAATTCGGCGGCCGAGCTTCGGTTCAGCGCGCGGCGCAGCACCTGTATCCAGGGGAAAATCACCATGTCCGTGGCCGAATAGTTCGCGCCCACGATCCACTGCTCCTTGCTCAAGCGGCCCTCGATGGTGCGCGCCTCGCGCGCCACGACGTGCATGGCGTCGGTCAGTTCGTCGATGTTCTCGCTGACCGAATCGCCGAAGATCGCCCCGGTGATTTTTAGCAGCGACGGCTCGGCATAGGCCATGAATTCGCAAATGACGCGCATGATGACGCCGGCTTCCTCCGGGTTCGCGCCGAATATGGGTGCCTGCGGATACTTGACGTCCAGGTAGTACAGCACCGCCACCGATTCGAAGCACACGTAGTCGCCATCCTTGAGCACGGGCACACGGCCGCGGGGATTGAGCTTCAGCATCTGCGGCGACTGCTGTTCCTGCTTGTCGAAGTGCAGCAGCTGCGACACGTAGGGTAATTGCTTGTGTTCGAGCGCCAGCAGCACCCGCCACGAGAACGGACTGCCGCTGCCCCAGTACAGAGTGAGTGCCATGGGGTCGATTGTAGCGGTAAGCTCCGACTCATGGTGTTCAAGACCCTGATCGACGTGGAGTCGCTGCAGGCACTGCTGGGTGGGTGTCCACAGCTTTGCATCGTCGACTGCCGATTCGATCTCATGCATCCGGAGTCGGGAAGGCAGGCATACCTCGAAGCGCACATTCCCGGAGCGCGCTATGCCGACCTCAACCGGGACCTGTCGGCGCCCGCGGCACAGGGCACCGGCCGCCATCCCCTACCGCAAGCGGAGGTGTTCGCCGCGCGCGTGCGGGAGCTCGGAATCGGCAACCACACTCAAGTCGTCGCCTACGACGACGCCAACTCGTCGTTCGCGGCGCGGCTTTGGTGGATGCTGCGCTGGCTGGGACACGACGCGGTCGCCGTCCTCGACGGCGGATTCAAGGCCTGGACCGCTGCCGGCGGTGCGCGGGAGTCGGGAGAGGCGGCGGTCGCCGCGGCGGTGACGGCGGAACACTTCACGCCGCGAGTCCGCGCCGAATCCGTGGTGAGCACGGCGGAGGTCGAGCGCGCATTGCGCGACGGCACCGCGCTCTTGGTGGATGCGCGCGCGGCGGAACGCTTCGCCGGCACGGTGGAACCCATCGATCCCGTGGCCGGTCACGTGCCCGGCGCCGTGAGTCATCCGTTTTCCGTGAATCTCGCCGCCGACGGCCGCTTTTTGCCGCAGGCTTTGCTCGAGCGGCGCTGGCGGGAGCGTCTCGCGGGCGCTCCGCCCGACACATTGATCGCCATGTGCGGCTCGGGCGTCACCGCCTGCCACCACCTGTTGAGCCTCGAGGCGGCCGGTTTGCCCGGCGGCCGGCTCTACGCCGGATCCTGGAGCGAGTGGATTTCCGATCCGCGGCGCCCCGTCGCCCGGGGGTAGCGCCGACGGCAGTCATTTACATGCAGCACCAATTTGTTATCGTGCGCGCGACATGAACACACCCGCGAAATTACTGCCCGCAAACGCTTGGAAGATCGAAGAGTCGCTGGACCTGTACCAGGTGGAAGCCTGGGGCAAGGGCTACTTCTCGATCAACGAAGCCGGTCATGTGGTGATCAGGCCGAGCATGGACGCCGCGCGCGAAATCGATCTCTACGAGGTGGTGCAGGGCTTGAAGGCGCGCGATCTGCATACGCCGGTGGTCATCCGCTTCTCCGACATTCTCGCCCACCGCCTGCGCCACCTGGCCGAGGCCTTCGGCACGGCCATCGCCGAGAACGACTACAAGAACCGCTACGCGGCGGTGTTTCCGATCAAGGTCAACCAACAGCGCCTGGTGGTCGAAGAGGTTTACCGCTACGGCAAGGAATTCGGCTTCGGTCTCGAGGTCGGCTCCAAGCCCGAGCTGCTCGCGGTGATGTCCATCACCGAGGATGCGCCGGACCGCATCGTGGTCTGCAACGGCTTCAAGGACGATTCCTACATCGAGGCGGTCATTCTGGCCACCAAGCTCGGGCGCACCATCATTCCGGTGGTGGAGAACTACGAGGAGATTCACCTGATTCTGAAGCACGCCGAGCGCTACGGCGTGCGGCCGAAGATCGGCGTGCGGGTCAAGCTCGCGAGCGAGGGTGCCGGTCGATGGCGCGAATCCGCGGGCGAGAAATCCAAGTTCGGCTTGTTTATAAGCGAGATCCTGGACCTTTACGCGCTGCTGAAGGAGCGCAACATGCTGGACTGCCTGCAGCTCGTGCACTGCCATCCGGGCAGCCAGCTCCAGGACATCCGCCGCGTCAAGGACGCCATCAACGAATTGGCCCATGTCTACGCGGAACTGAAGATCATGGGCGCCGGCCTGCAATACATCGACATCGGCGGCGGCCTCGGGGTCGACTACGACGGCAGCGGGACCAACTTCGAATCGTCGATGAACTACACCCTGAACGAATACGCGAGCGACGTCGTGTATCGCATCAAGAGCGTGTGCGATGCGCGCGACGTGCCGCATCCCATGATCGTGAGCGAGTCCGGGCGGGCGATCGCCGCCCACCACAGCCTGCTGGTCTTCGACATCCTGGGCTCCTCCACCCTCGATCAATTCAAGGTCACCGGCCGCCTCGATGAGGACTATCACGGCCGGGAGGAAGTGCCGCAGCCGGTGCGCGACTTGTTCGACAGCTACCGCTCGGTCAACGAACGCCGCCTGGTCGAGTGCTACCACGACGGGCTGCAGGCGCGCGAACAGGCGCTGCAGATGTTCAACCTGGGGTACCTGAGCCTCGAATTCCGCGCTCTGGCGGAGAAGCTCTACTGGGCGACCTGCACCAAGATCCGCGACTACTGCCGCAAGCTCGACCGGGTGCCGGAAGAGCTGGAAGACCTCGAGGACATGCTGAGCGACATCTATTTCTGCAATTTCTCGGTGTTTCAATCTCTGCCCGACAGCTGGGCCATCGGCCAGCTATTCCCCATCATGCCCATCCAACGCCTGGGGGAGCGGCCCTCGCGCAGCGCCGTTCTAGCCGACATCACCTGCGATTCCGACGGCAAGATCGATCGCTTCGTGCATCCCCGGTCGACCAAGCGCACTCTTGAGGTGCATCAATTGGCTCCCGGCGAGCCCTACTACCTGGCCGCCTTTCTGGTCGGCGCCTATCAGGAGACCCTGGGCGATCTGCACAATCTGTTCGGGGACACCCATGTGGTGCACATCCGCCTGCAGGACGGCGGGGGCTGGTGGATCGAGGAGATAGTCAAGGGCGACACGGCCAACAAAGTGCTCGAGTACATGGAGTATGACACCGACGAGTTGTATCCCCGCATCGCCCGCGACTGCGAACGGGCGGTCCAGGAAGGCCGGATGAGCTTGAGCGAAGCGCAGGCCGTGAAGCGCTTCTACGAGCAGGAACTCAATGGCTACGCATATCTCGAGGTGGAGTAATGTTTCAAACCCCCGGGTTTGCCAACAATATTGCCCTGGCGTAGCATCTTCCGAGGGTGCAGGCTTCCGGCGCAATGAAGCGCGCTGCGGCGCCTGAGTGTCGAAACACTGTTAGTGAGATTAGTTGAATGACGACGATCTACGTTGGCAACCTGCCATTTACCGCGACGGAAGACGAAGTTCGTGCGCTGTTCGAACGCCACGGCAAAGTCGAGTCGGTCAAGCTCATCAACGATCGCGAAACCGGACGGCCGCGCGGATTTGCGTTCGTGGACATGGCTGCCGGCGACGCGCAAAACGCGATACAACAAACGAACGGCTTCCAGATGGGTGGACGCCCGCTGCGCGTCAACGAGGCTCAGGAACGGGCGCCTCGATCCAAACCCGCGAGCGGAGGCGGTGGCGGCGGCGGCGGCGGCGGTCCTCGCCGCTGGTAGCCGAGCCGGTGACGCCTGCGGTCACCACATTTCTTTGAGTTGCGCGACGACGTCCACCGTTGCCGCCTCGCCCTCGCGCAAATTCTCGACGCCCCGCGTATTGCGCAGTGAGATCTTCTCGCAGGTGTCGAGCACCTTGTCGGACATGAAGCGGCTCTTGGCGCCATATACATGCTTGTCGCCGTCCTTGGGCTGCTGCGTGACCTGATACTTGAGCGGCGCGCACAGATGCAGTTCGTTCCTCGCCCGCGTCATCGCCACGTATAGCAGGCGCCGCTCCTCCTCGATCAGCTCCGGCTTGCCGGTGGAGAATTCCGACGGAAAATTGCCGTCGGAGACGTTCAGCACATAGACGATGTCCCACTCCTGGCCCTTGGCCGAGTGAATCGTGGACAAAATGACATAATCCTCGTCCTTCGAGGAACCGCCCGATTTATCGCCGGTCACCGACGGCGGGTCCAGGGTCAGTTCGGTGAGGAACCGCTCCCGGCTCGTGTGCTGGATCGACAGCTGCTCCAGCTGATCCAGATCGCCTATGCGGGTGAAGGCCGCATCGTAGATGCGCTCGAGCTGCGGCTTGTACCACTCGCGCGCCAGTCCCACCTGGCCCGGCCACGGTGTCGAGGGATCGGCGAGCTTCTCGAACAGCACGCAGAATCGCTTCCAATCCATTTTCACCGGCTGCGGCGCATCGAAGCCGGCCAGACTCTTCACGCTGTAATTCTGCGCCTCGAAATAATCCAGAGCCTGTTTGGCGTTCGCCGGACCGATGCCGGGCAGCAGCTTCAGCACTCGAAAGCCCGCCACGGAATTGCGCGGGTTGTCCGCCCAGCGCAGCACCGACATCAAGTCCTTGACGTGCGCCGCCTCCAGGAATTTGAGGCCGCCGTATTTCACATACGGAATATTGCGCTTGGTCAATTCCACTTCGAGCACGTCGCTGTGATGCGAGCTGCGAAACAGGATGGCATGGCGTTTGAGCGAACCGCCGATTTCACGCGTCTGCAGGATTTTCCCCGCGATGTATTCGGCCTGCGCCTGCGCATCGTCCATGGAAACGTAGTAGGGCTTCTGCGTCGATTGGCGCATTCCCAGCAGGGTCTTGCGATGCTGGCGCGCGCCATCGGCCATGAGCGCATTGGCCGAATCCAGTATGGGCTGCGTGGAACGGTAGTTCTGCGACAACACCACCATGTCGGCCTTGGGCTTGTAGCGATCGGCAAATCCCAGGATGTTCTCCACCGCCGCGGCGCGGAAGGAGTAGATGGCCTGCGCGTCGTCGCCGACCACCGTCACCCCCTTGCCGTCGGGTTTGAGCGCATGCACCACCTCGCCCTGCAAGGTGCTGGTGTCCTGGTACTCGTCGACCAGCACATGGTCGAAATTCTTGGCCAGGCTTTGCGCGAGCGCCGGATTTTGCATCATCACATGCCAGTAGAGCAGCAGATCGTCGAAATCCAGCACGCGGTTCTTTTGCTTGCGGCCGACGTATTCGCGATACAGGCGCGTGAGATCCGCCTCCCACTCGCGCACCCAGGGAAATTGCTCCTCGAGAGTTTGCTTGAGCGAAAGGCGGGTATTGATCCGGTAGGAATAAATTGCGAGACAGACATCCTTGCGGGGAAAGCGCTTCTCCTTGGCGGAGAAACCCAGTTCATGGCGCACCACGTCCATCAAGTCGGCCGCATCGGCGCGGTCCAGCACCGTGAAGTTGGGATCCAGCCCCAGGTGCTTGGCATACAGGCGCAATATCCGGTTGCCCACCGAATGAAAGGTCCCCGACCACAGCAAGCGGGTGATCACGCTGCGATCGCCGGCACGGCCGCGGTCCGTCAGCACTTCCGCGACGATGGTCTGAGTGCGCCGAATCATTTCCTGGGCGGCGCGGCGCGTGAAGGTCAGCATGAGAATGCGCGCCGGATCCACGCCATTCAGCACCAGATGGGCCGCGCGGTGCGCCAGGGCGTTGGTCTTGCCCGTGCCCGCGCCCGCCAAGATGAGCAGCGGTCCCGCGTCCACACCCTTGTCCTGGACGACCGTGCCGAACGTGGCCGCCCGCCGCTGCGAAGGGTTCAGCGAATCGAATGCGCTTGCTTTGGCTTTCATCATAAGGGCGATGCCGTACTGTACGTATATCCAGATCGCGATGCAATGTGCTGTAAATACGCCGGAGGATCGCGCACTTGTACGCGGCGCGCGCGGAGACAGATCACAGGCGCTCGCTTTAGACTGGCTCCATGCTCAAGAAACCAGCCTCGATTGCCAGTCATCACATTTTTAGCGGCCGCATCATCGACGTTTCCACCGAGCGCCTTCGGTACGCGAACGGCCGGGAATACGACCTGGACTACGTGCGCCATCCGGGCGCGGCGGCGGTGGTCGCCGTGGACGATTCGCAGCGCGTCTGCCTGGTGCGACAGTATCGGCACGGCATCATGGATTTCCTCTGGGAGATCCCGGCGGGCAAGCTCGATGCCGGCGAGCCGCCGCAGGCCTGCGCGGTGCGGGAGTTGGCCGAGGAAACCGGGGTATCCGCGCGGCGCTGGACGTCCTTGGGGACTTTTTTGCCGGCTCCGGGCATCTTCACCGAGGTGATTCACCTCTACCTTGCGCAGGAGCTCACGGTCGGTCGGCCCGCGCCGGATGCGGATGAGGAATTGGAGCTGCAATGGCTGCCGCTGAACGAGGCCGTCGAGCACGTGTTGCACTGCGATTGGAACGACGGCAAAACGGCGCTCGCCCTGTGGCGGGCTCAAATTCGGCTGAAATAAGCCGATAACTATTGTGACGGCTCGCTGAAAATCGAAGCGACCGGGTTGACTTAAGTTTGGCGAAGGCTAAAAAGGTATCGTGAGCAAAGAGAACTCAAAGCCCTCTTCCGCCCCGGATTCCGCGGGGAAACCCGGCGCGCCCGACTCCAAGGCCGACGCCAAGGGGACCGGCCGCGTGAAATTCGACGACCGCGGCAACGCCGTCTGGGAATGGTCGGTCGCCACGGGCGCATTCGGCCGCGAGGTGTCGACCGATCGAATGCGGAGGCTCGAGCACCCCGCCCTGTCGCTGGCGGACGATGCCCCCACGCCGCAGGAAACCGTACGCGCGAACCCTCTCGGCACCAAGAAGGGCTACGACCCCTACGACAGCGGCAAGCTGGGCAAGGCGTCCGGGCCGCCGAAGAAGACGGATTTGCGCAAACTCAGCGAAGTTATAAAGCTGAAAAAGCAGGCGGCCAACAACAAGGACGACGAGTAGCGGGCGATGCCGCCGGCGCGGGTGCGCGGCTCACGCCGGTGCGCGGCTCACGCCGGCACGCGGGTCACGCCAGTGCGTGACGCAATTTCGCCGTGCTTCCCAGACGATAGAATCTGCGCAGCTCGCGCACCAGCGCCTCGATTCTGGCCTGGCCCCTGCTCACGAATCGATGCTCCAATCTGCGGCAGTAGTGCGCGGCGCAGCGGTGCGCCGTTCGATAGCGGTGGAACTGATCAGGCGCAAGCCGCGCATCGAAGCGCACGCGGTCGAACAGCCGCGGATGAACCTGCGCCGGATAGCCGCCTCCCAGCTGGCGCGCCAGCAAGAACACGGTCACGGCGTACTTGTCCACCTCCGCCTGAGTCTCGAGTTCCAGCAGCGACACCGGCAGATCGCGGTCCAGCCGCCAGGTCGAGTAGACGAAGTGGCTCACACCCTCGAGCGCCGTGCAGTAGTCGGCGAGATTGTCTTCGGTCAGGGCGCCGACGGGATCCGCGCCCTCGAGCCGCCGCAGCAAACCCGGGTCCAGGTACAGCGAGACCGCCGCGCCGTCCGGCGTTTCCGCCAGCAGCAGCTCTTCTTCCGTTGCGCGCGCGAGCAGGCCGGGAACCAGGCCCTTGAGGGCGCGGCGATCCGTGACCAGGAAATCGTACACGTCGTAATTCCGATCGACGTCGTAGAGACGTTCCAGCAGCGATTGCAGACCGTGCAGAACCATGGCGGCGCGCGAGCCTAGTGCTCGAGGCGCGCTCCGCCCGCAACGACCGGCTGCACGCCGAGCTGCTTGAGCAGCCCGTGCGCGCGCGCGCTGCCCGTCTTCATCCATATCTCGTACAGGCGCAGGATGTCCGCATCGCTATGCCGGTAGGAGGTCTCGCTGATCTCGTTCAGCGCGTCGACCAGTCTCTGAAACTTCTGTGCGAGCTGCGCGTAGATCGCGGCGACACAGCGGCCGGACGCGGAGCGCTGCATGGTATCCGCCAGAGAGCCGTATGCGTTGCCGCCCATGGCGATGTGGTAGTCGATGTCGATCAATTTGCGCGCAAAGCTGCGGGCAAAGAATCCCGCGACGAACAGCGAGACATCGCCCAGGCGCTGCAGGCCGCGCTGCCGCGCCGCGGCGCTGGGGGCCTCGAGGGCATCGGAGAGCATGTGCGCCAGCGGCCGGATGCGCAGGCCCTCCGGCGTGCGCTCGTACAGCGCCTCCGCGCGCGAGAACATGGTGAGCAGGTTGACCACGTACTGCTCGGCCTGCTCGTCGATGTCCAAATGTTGGTGCACGCTCGCGGTGTGAAACGCGTCGCGAAAGAATTCGCGTAAGGAACTTACAGCTACAAGAGACCCCGCAGTGACTGCTTGCATGCTCGGCATCCTTTTTCGGCTGATACCATCCTATCGACAACGCTACGCGCAAGTGAAGGATAAAAGCGCGAACTGGTGCCGGAAAATGCCTATATTTGCAGGGTTTTCGTATCAGCAATCGACACCTTAGGCTGCTAAGTGTGCCGCGCATCTCATTGGTGCTAAACGATCTGCGCGAGACTCGTTATGGTGCGTAACGGCGGCGGCAAATGCGCCGGCCATTCGCGCGCATCTCGGTTGAGCCACACCGCCTGCATGCCCGCCTGCCGCGCGCCGACCACATCCGCCTGCGGGTCATCGCCGATATGCAGCACCTGCGCGGCCTCGACGCCGGCTGTGTGTGCGAGCCGCGCGAAAATGCGCGCATCCGGCTTGGCGAAACCCGCGGCTCTCGCGGTGACGTGGCCGGCGAACAAATCCGCGATTCCGCAGCGGCCGAGATCGGCGTTGCCGTTGCTGAGAGCGTAGAGATGGTAGCGCGAGCGCAGGCGAATCAGCGCCGGCCGCACATCGTCGTACAATTCGACGCGGTTGCGCGCGGTCAGGAACACCTCGAGCGCCTCGTCCGCGAGCGACTCGGCGTGACCCGCCGCGGCGAACAGGTCCTTGAGCGCGCGGTGGCGCAGAAAGGTGAGATCGTGGCCGTGTTCCGGGAAGCGCTCGCTGACGGACGCGCGCAGCGCCTGCATGGATTCGACGCTGTGGCCGCTGACCGCCCGCGGATAGCGCGCGCGCAGCCAGGCGTAGAGATCGGCCTCGGCGGCGGCGATGACGGGGCCCACCGGCCACAGTGTGTCGTCCAAATCGAAACTCAACACGAGCGGTGCGATCATCCCGGTATTCTGGCGCAACGCGGCCCGCGATTTCGCGCAATCCTTCCCTCGGGCTACAATTCGCCCACGCACCTTCCAACGAGAACATCCCAATGGTTGCCGATCGCTTTATTGCCTTCCTCGCCTTAGTTGGCTTAAGCGGCGCGTCGGCCGTCTCGGCCGCGGCCGCGGCCGCGGACCCCCCGCAGGCTTTCAGCGTTCAGGACCTGGTGCGGCTCGAGCGCGTTTCGGAAATCGCCTCATCCCCCGACGGCAAGCGCGTGGCCTATACCCTGCGAACCACCGACATGGAAGAGAACAAGGGGCGCACCGGCGTCTGGGTGGCGGACACCGGCAAGCGTTCCGGCCTGCCTCTGCGGCTCACCGATCTCGCCGCCAACTCGAGCTCCGCCCAGTGGAGCGCGGACGGACGCTTCGTCTACTTTCTGTCGAACCGCAGCGGATCCATGCAGGTGTGGCGGGTTTCCTCCGCCGGCGGTGTGCCCGGAGCCGACGCGCTGCAGGTCACCAGTCTGCCGCTCGATGTCGGCACCTTTCGGGTCTCTCCCAAAGGCGACCGCATCGTGGTGAGCGTCGAGGTGTATTTGGATTGCGCGGATTTGGCGTGTACCAAGCAGCGGCTGGACGCGGCCGCGCATTCCAAGGCGAGCGGCGTTCTGTACCAACAGCTGTTCGTGAGGCATTGGGACACTTGGAGCGACGGCCGGCGGTCGCAGCTCTTTTCGATGACGCTCGACGATGTGGCGCGCGGCACGCCTGTGAACCTCAGCGGCGGCATCGGCGACGTGCCGAGCAAGCCCTTCGGCGGACGCGAGGACTACGCATTCAGCCCGGACGGCTCGCAGCTGGCGTTTTCCGTGCGCGCCGCGGCCGGCGAGGCGTGGTCGACGAACTTCGACATCTACGAGGTCGCCGCCGGGGGCGGCACCCCGCGCAATCTGACTGCGGACAATCCCGCCTGGGATGGCCAGCCCGCCTTTTCGCCCGACGGCACGCGTCTGGCCTACGTGGCGATGGACCGGCCGGGCTTCGAGGCGGATCGCTTCCACCTGGTGTTGCTCGACTTGAAGTCGGGGGTGAAGCGGCCGCTCACCCAGAACTGGGATCGATCGATCGTGAGTTTCGCCTGGGGGAGAGACGGCAAGAGCCTGTATGCCACCACCGACCACTTGGGCCAGCGGCCGCTGTGGGCCATCGACGCAAATACCGGCCGCGCCTCCGCAATCACCGGCACCGGTGAAGTCGAGGACTTCACCGTGGGTCCCCGCCGGGTGTTGTATCTCTACAGCAATCTGGGGAAGCCGGCCGATATCTACGCGGTGGGATTCGGCGGCGGCGCGCCCGCGCAGCTCACCCACCTGAACGAGGCGCTGCTCGCGCAGCGCAAATTCGGCGAGTACCAGCAATTCAGCTTCGCCGGCTGGAACGGCGAGAACGTCTTCGGCTATGTCGTCAAGCCGCCGGATTTCAAGCGCGACCAGAAATATCCGGTGGCATTCGTGGTTCACGGCGGCCCGCAGGGCAGCTTCGCGAACTCCTGGAATTGGCGCTGGAACGCGCAGACTTTCGCGGCCGCCGGCTACGGCGTCGTCATGATCGATTTCCACGGGTCCACCGGCTACGGTCAGGCCTTCACGGATTCCATCAGCGGCGACTGGGGCGGCAAACCGTTCGAGGATCTGAAGCTGGGTCTGGCCGCGGCGCTCCAGCAGTTTCCCTGGCTGGACGGCGATCGCGCCTGCGCGCTCGGCGCTTCCTTCGGCGGCTACATGATGAACTGGATTGCCGGCCAGTGGCCGGATCGATTCAAGTGCATCGTGAGCCACGACGGCATCTTCGACAACCGCAGCATGTACTACTCAACCGAGGAGCTATGGTTTCCTGAGTGGGAGAACGGCGGACCGGAATACCGCAACCCATCCGCCTATGCCAAGCACAACCCCGTCGACTTCGTGACCCAGTGGAAGACGCCGACCCTGGTCATTCACGGACAGCTCGACTATCGGGTGCCCGAGGCCCAGGGCATATCGGTGTTCACGGCGCTGCAGCGCCAGGGGATCCCCAGCGAATTTCTGTTCTTCCCGAAGGAAAATCATTGGGTGCTGAAACCCGCCGACAGCATCCAATGGTACGACACCGTGCTCGAGTGGATGAATCGCTGGATTCACCCCTAGCGGCGCGGCGCGAAGCTCAAGGTTCGACCGCGCGCCATGCCGCGGGGTAGTTCTTGCCGAGCTGCATGATCCGCTGCAGCAGGTGGTCGTAGTTCATGCCGGCGGTGAGCGCCGACTGAGCGAAGTCCTCGGCCGCCGAGATATTCGGATTGGCGTTCGCCTCCAGCACGAACAGTTCGCCGTCGGGGCGCAGCCGAAAATCCATGCGCGCGTAGCCCGTCAGGTGCAGTGCCCGGAAAATGCGCTTCGACAGCTGTTCCAGGCGTGCCACGGTGCCCTCCGGCAGCGCCTCGGCCGCGGCTGTGGTGATCCCATAGCGCTTCTGGTAGGCCCGGTCCCATTTGACCTTGCGGGTGGCGATCGCGGGCAGGCTCTCCGGCAATGACCCGAAGGTCATCTCCCAGACGGGCAACACACGCAGCCGGTCATTGCCGAGCACGCCCACGTACAGCTCACGGCCCTCGATGTACTCCTCGACCAGGGCGTCCGAATGGGTCTGTTCGTGGATGAAGGCGATGCGCTCCGCCAGTTGCTTCGCGTCGGCGACCACGGACGCATGCGCGATGCCGAGCGATGCGTCCTCGGTCGATGACTTCACGAACAGAGGAAAGCGCAGTTTCTTCGGAACGCGGGGCTTTTTGCCGCGCGGAAACACCATGAATTGCGGGGTGGGCACGCGGTGGTAGGACAGAAGCTGCTTCGACAGCACCTTGTCGCGCGACAGCAGCATGCCGCGCGGGTTGCAGCCGGTGTACGGCTGATGCATCAGCTCCAGAAACGCGACGACGTGTTGATCGTAGGTGACGATGCCGTCGAATTCCTCCAGCAGATTGAACACGATGTCGGGCTTCCAGTCGATGATGGCGCCGCGCAGTTCGGACAGGCTGTCGCTGATCCCCAAGGGCCGGACCTCGTGACCCTCCGACTTCAGGTGCGAAATGACGTCGTACTCCGTGCGCCACTCGTCGATCTCCTTCTCGGTGGAGCCCTTCAGCGAGTCGGGCGGCACCAGCGTCGCGTGCACCAGGACCAGGGCGCGCATCTTCCTCACGGCGACACCGGGTTCACAACGAGACCCTGGGCAATTGGCGCTCCTCGTAGGATTCGGCGAGCCGCGCGATCACCCATACCAGGTGCGCCCTGAGCTCGCGCCGCGGACCGCGCACGTACAGGTTCAGTGAATCGCAGCGCTCTATCATCAGCCGCAGCACCTGATGCACCAGATATTCGCTGAAGGCGCCGGTGCGCAGAATCTGCTGGCGCAGGGGATTGCGCAATTCGCGCAGCAGCGTTGCCGCCTTGACGTGCGAACGGGTGCGCGGCGCCGCGGTGAACACCTTGAGCAGCAATTCGTCGGCGCCGGAGCGGCGCGCGGGCAGCGCGCGCGCGAGCTTGCTCTCGTAGTGCTCGCGCAAAGTGCCCCGCTCCTCCGTGACGTCCTCGATGGTGCTGCGGTCCGACACCAAGGGCTTGGCTCGGCCGATGTCCTGCGCCAGCGAGTCGATGTATTCGAGCTTGGCGTACGCCGGCCACCCCGAATACTCGCGCCGCCAGGCCGAGTGCGGCTTGAGCCACACGGCGAAGGTCTCGGCGAAATCCTCGGTGGGATGCGCCTGCGCATACCAGGCGCCCAGGTGCTGCACGAAACGGCGGCTCCCCGGGCGCGGCCGATAGGTATCGGGGTACGGCAACGAGGCCGGTCCGAACACGGCGCGCCATTGGCCGCGGCGCCGCAAGCGATAGGCCGAATCGATGGCGTGGCCGGCTTCGTGGCGCAGGATCCGCATCAGCCAGTTGCGGTTGCCGCCTTCCGCTTCACGCATGAAGCGCCGCTCGATGCTCATCAGCCGCCGGTGTGCGAGATAGAAGGGAATGGCGATGCCGGGAATCCCGTCGGGCGAGAACCACTCCTGCGCCAGCCAGTAGTGCGGCCGAAAGCGGATTCCCCGCATCTCGAGCTCGCGGTACAGGCGCCGGATGGCATCTTCCAATTCGGTGCCCTGCACCTTGAGCTTCAGATCGCAGAAACGCAGGCTGAGTAATTGATCGTCGGAGAGAGTCTCCCAGGCATATTGGGGCCTGCGCTGACGGCGCGAGCCGGCCGATTTGCTACGGGATTGCAACATCGCGTGGCTCGAGCTCGCCAGCAAGCTCATCTTCATCCGCTTCCGTCATGGGCAATATGGCGCGCCGGCCGTCGAGGCCTGCGAAGTCGAACAGCGCCGGGTCCGCGAGCTGGGAACCGGCGACATTGCAGATGCTGGAGAAGATCGACTCGATGCGCCCGGGATGCTTCGCCGCCCATTCGCGCAGCATGTTCTTCACCACCAGGCGCTGCATGTTGGTCTGCGAACCGCACAGGGTGCAGGGAATGATCGGAAACTCCCTGGCGGCGGCATACCGGGTTATGGACGCCTCGGTCACATAAGCCAAGGGCCGGATCACGATATGGCGGCGATTCTCACTCAGCAGTTTGGGCGGCATGGCCTTGAGGCGCCCGCCGAAGAACATGTTGAGGAACAGGGTCTCGATGATGTCGTCCCGATGATGGCCGAGCGCGATCTTGGTGATGCCGTTCTCGGCCGCAAAACGATACAGCGCGCCGCGGCGCAGGCGCGAGCACAGCCCGCACATGGTCTTGCCGTCGGGGATGACGCGCTTGACCACCGCATAGGTATTCTGCTCGATGATGCGGTACCTGACCCCCAGATCCTCGAGGTATCGAGGCAGCACCTCGGCAGGAAAACCCGGCTGCTTTTGATCGAGGTTGACCGCCGTGATTTCGAAGCTCACGGGTGCGCTGCGCTGCAGGCTCAAGAGAATGTCGAGCAGGGTATACGAGTCCTTGCCGCCGGACAGGCACACCATGACGTGATCGCCGTCGGCGATCATCGAGAAATCGGCGATGGCCTTGCCCACGGAACCGCGCAGCGCCGCCTGCAGCTTCTTGAAATTATTGGACGGGTGATTCACGGCACTTCGAGGTATTTCGCTTCCAAGTACCGCAGATACGCCGCGGCGGTCAGCGGCTTGCCCGTGGCCTGCTTGATGAGATCCTGGACGGGCAGCCGCGCGCCGACGCCGTGCACATTGTCGCGCAGCCAGTCCATCACTCCCGCGAATTGACCCGCGGCGATTTCCTCGTCGAGCGACGGACGCGCGGCGCGCATGGCTTCGTAGAGCTGGCCGGCGATGACGGCGCCGAGAACATAGGAGGGGAAGTATCCGAAATGGCCCACGGCCCAATGGATGTCCTGCAAACATCCCTCGACGTCGTTCGCCGGGCGGATATTCAGGCGCTGCTCCAGATTCGCGTTCCAGGCTTCCGGCAGATCCGCCACCGGCAGCGAGCCCTCCAAGATTTTCTTTTCGAGTTCGTAGCGCAGCATGATGTGCACGGGATACGTCAGTTCATCGGCGTCCATGCGAATCGTGCTGCGCCGCACGCGGGTCAGGTGACGGTACAGATTGGCGTCCTCCCACTCCGGACCGCTCACCTGCAGGTACTTCTCCATCAGCGGCCGCACATATTTCACGAAGGGACGGCTGCGGCAAAGGTTCATTTCGAACAGCAGGGACTGGCTTTCTTCCAGCGCCAGGCCGCGATCGCGGCCGACCGGCTGATCGCGCCACTCGAGCGGCAGCCCGAGGTCGTACATGGCGTGGCCGGTTTCATGCACGGCCCCCAGGAGTCCAGAAAACGGATCGCTCGAGTCGAACCGCGTGGTAACCCGAATGTCGCCCGGCACGCCCTCGGTGAAGGGATGCTCGCTCTCGTCGAGCCGGCCGCGATCGAAGGGGAACCCCAGAGCCTTGAGCACATCCATGGACAGCGAGCGCTGACGCGCCACGGTGAATTTGCCGGTGAGCGGCGCGGGCGCGTGCGCCGCCTGCACTTCGATGGCTTGATTGATGAGACCGGGGAGCTTGCGCGACAGCGCCTTGAATATGGTGTCGATGTCCGCGGTCGAGATGCCGGGGGTAAATCCGTCCACCAGGGCATCGTAGGGTGCGAGCCCCCGCGCCTGTCCGAGCAGCGCCGCCTTGTCGCGCACCAGATGCACCACCTCTTCCAGGTGGGGCGCCAGCAATTTGAAGTCATTGGCCTTCTTGGCCTCGACCCAGAACACTTCCGCCCGTGCGGTGGCCTTGGCCAGCCGCGCGATCAGCGACGGCGGCGTCGCGATCGCGTGATCGCGCTGGCGGCGCATCTCGTGCAAATTGGCCAGCGGCCAATCCTCCAGCTGCGAGGCACCTGCCTCGGCGCGCTCCAGCAGGCGCGCCACCTTCGGCGTGGTGAGCAAGGCGTGATGCTCGGTCTCGAGCGCCGCCAGCTGCTCGCCGCGCACATCGGCGCTGCCCCGCGGCATCATCACGGCGGCATCCCAGCGGAGCAGCGACAGTGCGCCCCGGAAGGCATGTAGGCGGCGAAACTCCTGTTCCAATTGTTCGTAGGGCGAGGCGGGCATGATTAAGCTTACCAGACGGCGGCCCGGAATCGGGCGCCCGGATTAAAAAACTCCAATTTTTTCAAGTAGTTATTGTGCGCCCTTGATTGAAAAGGACCCCGTTTGATGAAACGGCAGGTCATGCATGAATGGCAAATCGAGGCTGGCCGAGCCGCTGATGTCGTAGTCGATGGAATCGGCGTGTTGATCCATCTTTCCGGCGAGCTTGAGCAAGGCGAGCGCCATGTTGGCTTTGATGTTCATGTCGAACTCCGAATCGCCGAACGCCGGAACCACGAATGCGTGGTCGTTCACGCCGCTGGCGATTTCCTCACCCTCGGTACTGAGCGTCAAGTGCAGCCCGCTCACGGGCAGCGCCCGGTCATTCGGGTTTCGTATGCTGAGCTTGACCGCGAAATTCTGTTGCAGCAAGTTGCCGCCGCGCATTTCGACGGACACCACGGACACGGTGGGCCGATTGAATTTGGGCGCCATGGCCGAACAGGCTCCTAAGGACAGCGACAGCAGAATCGGCAACCAGCGTTTCAGCATCAGCATTCACTCGAGCTCCATGGCAACATGCGGGAAATGATACCGTTTATCCGGCCTCTGATGATCGTGGCGATTCCGGTCACCGCCCTTGCCTTAGGGTTGGACGACACCGCGCCCCTGGTGCTCCCGGCGGGACCGGCGGCCTGCCTTGCCTCGGGTGACGGGTACCTACATGCGCATCTGGCGGGGGCCATCGAGGCAAACATCGATTGGCCGAACAGCGGCACCCACTGCGAAGGCGGGTCGCGGGACAAGCCTCCCGGCATTCGCCTGAGCTTCAAGCGGGTCCCCGGCGCTGCGCCGGATCTCTTGTTCCTATTCGGCATCAACGGCATCCATCCAGGCAAGCCGGCGCGCGCGGTGGGTGCGAACCTCACCGTGATCGTGCAAGGCGCGGACCGAATCTTCGGCACCCTCGGCGACTCGCGCTGCACGGTAGACACGCTCAAGCAGCGGCCGCTGGCGGTCAAGGGGTGGTACCGGATCGAGGCCCGCGGCTTCTGCACGCAGCCGGCCCACGCGGTTCACGGCGAGGGCGACCTGCTGGTGAGCACTTTTGAGTTCGCCGGTCCCGTGGACTATGAAGCGGACAAGAACTGACACGCTCCCAATGCGGCTGCTGACACTCTGCTTTGTCTTTTGGGCGCTCGAGGGCGCGTTGGCCTCCCCGGCGGCGGCGGCCGTACCGATCTATGACGTCGACATCGTTCACACCTATCCCCACGACGTCTCGGCCTTCACCGAGGGGCTGTTCTATTTGAACGGCGTTTTATACGAAAGCACCGGCCTCGAAGGGCGTTCATCCATCCGCAAGGTGCAGCTGGAAACGGGGGAAGTGCTGCAGAAGCTCGACATTCCCGCGCAATATTTCGGGGAAGGGATCGTGAATTGGCGCGGACACCTCGTCAGCCTCACCTGGAAGTCGCAGGTCGGGTTCGTCTTCGACCTCGCCACCTTCAAGCAGCAACGGCTGTTCCACTACGACGGCGAGGGATGGGCGCTGACGCGCAATGCCACGGAGCTCATCATGAGCGACGGCACCCCGGAGCTGCGGTTCTTGAACCCCGACACGCTCAAGGAAACGCACCGCATTCAAGTCGCCCTCGAGGGCAGACCGGTCCCCAATGTGAACGAGTTGGAATGGGTCAAGGGCGAAATCTTCGCCAATGTGTGGCAGACCAACTGGATCCTGCGCATCGATCCCCGCGACGGCCATGTGGCCGGCCTGATCGACCTCACAGGGCTCTTGAAGCCGTCCGACATCGTCCTGGGACAGACGGATGTGCTGAACGGCATCGCCTACGACGCCAAGGGCGACCGCCTGTTCGTGACCGGAAAGAATTGGCCCAAGCTATTTGAAATCAGCTTGCACCGGGCGAGCGCAGTGGAGCGCAAGACGTTTCCATAGAAACGGATCGACCCCTCGCCATTCGGCGAGGGGTCGATCTAGATCTCATATCAGAACTTGTAGGTTATGCGGCCGTAGAAGGTCCGGCCGAGCGCGCTCGAAAAGATCGGGTTGTAGCCGGCCTGCCAATTCTGCTCTTGGTTGGAAAAGGGCGGATTGGTATCGGCAAGATTGTTGATTCCCGCCAACAATTTCAGCGCCGGAATGGGGGTGAAGGACACGTAGCCATTCCAGATCGAGTAATTGCCGACCGTGATGATGTTACCCGCAGCGTCCGGCAGATAATCGTGATAGTGCTCGGTGAAGTGGTTGTTGATGCCAGCGCCCCAGATCCCATAGGTCCAATCGAAGTTCAGCTGGTGCGAATAACGAATGACCGGCTGATTGCCCTGATTGAATTGCCCCGCCAGGCTGAGCGCCGGGCCGCCCGGATACTCCGTCAATCGGTAGCCCGTCACAAAGGTGCTTTCCAGGCCAACGCGGAATTTGCCGACATCCGTATCCAGCTGATAGCTGCCGCTCAGATCAAATCCGTCGGTGACAATGCTGCCGGTGTTCTGGAATGTCGTGATGATGTATCCGCAGGTGGGCGCCGTGTAATGCGGACATTGGATGTTGGCCAACGACGCCGGACTGAGCGTCCCGGCATTGTTCAACACATACAAGTCCGCAAACGTCGTCGGGTTTCCGTAGATCGTCGCACCGGGAAGCGTTTGAATCTCGTTCCTGAGGTTGATCCGGTAATAGTCAAGCGTGAAGTCCAGGTTGTGGATCGGTTCAACGACAAATCCGAGATCAAAATTTTGCGAAGTCTCCGGCTTCAAGTTGGTGTTTCCACCGTTCAAAGACAAGCCCTGCGAGATGCAATTCAATTGCGAAAATACCGTGGTGTAATTCCCCGATGCGCAACCCGGGCCGACCATGTTGCCGAAGAGCGCGCCAAAGGTATTGGGTGAATACTCCTCGACCAGCGTCGGTGCCCTGAAACCCGTGGAGGCAGCCCCTCTGAATTTCAGGATGCTGAACGGCTGATAGGCAAACGAGATCTTCGCGTTATTGGTCGTACCGAAATCGCTATACCGGTCCTGACGATCCGATACCGTGAATTCAGTTTGCGGGCTCACGGGAACATTGAGTTCCACATAGGCCGCCTCCGACACTCGACTTCCCTGAACGTCGATGGGCGGGAAATAAGTTGCCGTGTACAGCGTCGTTGCCAACGGTGTTGGTTGGTTGTTGATTTCCTCGTCACGGTAATCGAAGCCGACGGCAAACTGTGCCGGATGACCCGCGTTGAAGAGGTCGCCCAGTGCATGACTGGCGTGACCGTTGAAGTCATACAGGGTCAGTGTCCCCACTTCGAGATTACCGTTCGTATAGGCGCCATTGATCAGAGATTGTCCGGCCGCCGATTGCGGACCGAATGGGTTGATGAGATTGCTCAAGATGCCGCCGGGCGCAATGGTCGCGTAATTGGCCTCGCCTCCCCTGACCTGCTGCACCCCTTTGTTCTGGCTCCAGTCCAAAGCCAACGAGTAGTCCCAACCCCCGTTCTCGCCCGTAAACGTCATGAGAGCCCGCTGCTCCGTGTTGATGTTCCCGAAGTAGCGATTGTTGTTCGGGTCAGTCCAACCAGCCGTGATTTGGCTGCCCAATACGGGCGAGGCGGTGCTGCAGGTCCCGACACAGGTCGAGTTGGCTGCCGTCGGGTAATAGGGGGATGAAGGCAACATCCCGAATGAATACTCCTGAGGACCACTCCAGGTTTGCAAGTTAAAGCGGGCATAGAAATATTGGATACTCAGGGTGTTATTGCCCGGCAGTGTCTTGGTAAAGTTGATCAATCCAGACTCGGAGCTATCCTGCGGAATCAAGTCCACTGCTGCGGAGTACAGGTATTGGCAACTGCCGCCAGTCGCAACCAAGTGCGGATTGCCGGCGCATTGCGGATAGCCGACCTGCCAGAGGCTGCCGTTGGGGTCCGTATAACTCCCCGGCCAGGGTCCGTAGGGTCCGTTAAAGTTCTCGAGTCCCAGCTGGGGATTGTATCCCGTCGAGGCAAATGGCCTTTGTCCGGGGGTCAGTTCCTTCTGCTGCGTGAAATTTCCCGTGAACATCAGGTTATAGCCGTCAGTCGCTAGATTCCCGATTCCATAGGTGAGATCGACGTCGTCCGAAGATCCGCCGGGATGCTCCGGGTGCGAATAGTTGAGGTTCACTTCGCCGCCGTTGTAATCCTTCTTGGTGATGAAGTTGATGACACCCGCGATGGCGTCTGATCCGTACAGTGACGAGGCGCCTTCCCGGAGTACCTCGATGTGGTCAATGGCCGCGAATGGGATCGTATTCAGATCGACGCCGCTTCCAAGGGTCACGTTGTTCGCAAGCCGCTGGCCATCCAACAGCACCAAGGTCTTGGTCGAACCCATGCCGCGCAGGCTCGCCACTGAGGCGCCGCCGTTGAAGGTCGCGACGTTGGACCCGGTAGTGACCGTGGCATTATTCGAGGTAAGTAGGTTGAGCGCCTGCTCTACCGTCGTAATGCCCATGTCTTTGATGGTATCCATCTTGACGATGGTGACCGCTTCCGCGGTTTCGGCATTGACCCTCTTGATCATGGAGCCGGTGACGACGATTTCCTGTAATTCGACCTGCTCGGTCGCTACTTGCGGCGCGGTTTGCGCCGATGCTGTACCCGCGAGCACGGCAAGAGCCGCAACGGGAAACGCCTTGTTAGCGTACTTGTTAGTCATGCGTGAAAACCCCTAAATTTTATTCAAACATGTAAGTGCCAGTGGTGGTGCTCGTACCCAAGCTCTTCCGCATATTCCTGCGGAAAAAATGATTGCTGCGACGCGGCGGCCTTTCGGCTAGCCGCTCCGCCAAACTCACGCACTTGAATCCGGTAACACCTGGACGTTGTGGTATTGCCACATGTCCACTTAGTGGGCGCAACATATCAAACAAATTCGCGGAATGTCAGCCCCCTCGAAGAGAAAATGCGTTGTTTTTGCGTCACAGTAGGCTTGGGCCGAGGCGCGTCCTGCCGGGCACACAAAAAAAAGCCCCGCCGGAGGCGGGGCTTCGAATCAACTCAATCCTGCAGAAATTTAGAAGGTGTATTTCAGATTGATATAGAAGTTCCGCAACAATGGGTCCGCAATGAGCGCGTTGTAGCCCGACGCAAAGTTGTTTTGCGATGCATTGCTGAACGGCGGACTCGTGTTGAGGATGTTTTTGATTCCAAACAACACGGTCAGTTGTTGCATCGGATGGACGCTCACGTAACCATCAACGAGCGAATAACTGCCCACTTTCGGCACAGGGCCGCTGTTGGTTGGGCCACTGCCGAATTCATCGTAATACCCCGAGTAGAAGCGGTCGCTCAGTCCGCCGCCCCACATCTTGTCCGGGCTCGTCCAGTCGACCCTCACGTTATGCTGCCACCTGAACGCCGGGTTGAGTGTTTGGATTTGTAGATTGCCCACAAGGTTGAGGGTCGGACCGCCGTTGTATTGCTGCTGTAGAAACTGCGTGACCGCGGTCCCTTCCAGATCCTCGTGGAACGTCCCGATCGGGGTGTGCTGCGAGTACTGGATGCTCAAGTCGATGCCGTCGGTCGTGATCCTGCCGGTATTCGAATCTTGCAGATTGATGTATCCACAGCTCGGTAGCGTGTAGGGAATGCAAGTCGAGGCCTCCGCGATCGTGGGCGGGAGTGACCCAGCGTAAGGACCACTCGTAGCCGGTACGATATAGCTCGCGAAGTTGGTGGGATTACCGTAAATGGCGTTGGCCGGAACCTGTCCAATGGCGTTCTTGAGCAGGATTCTGTAATAGTCGACGGTAATGCCCAAGTCGTGAATCGGCTCGATGATGACACCGAAATCGAAGTTTTGCGATGTTTCGGGCGTCAGGTTTTTATTGCCGCCGTACAGCCCAATTCCCTGCGCCAGGCAGGTAGCTTGAGTCCACTCCGCGTTGTAGCTGCCCGGCTGGCAGAACGGGTTCCCTGCTCCCATGGTGCCGCTGCTCGACGCTGCCAAGGAAGGCGGTGCGTACAAGTTGTAGAGCGTAGGCGCCCGGAAGCCGGTGGAGGCGGTTCCCCTCAAGGTCAGGATATCGAGCGGCTGATAGCGCACCGACAGCTTTGCGTTGTTGGTCGTGCCGAAATCGCTGTATCGGTCCTGACGATCCGATATATCAAGATCGAGCTGCTTGGACATCGGCACGTCCAACTCCATGAAAGCCGCCTGCACTTTTCGACTCCCTTCGACTGAACTGTCCGTCAGTCCGGTTGCGGCCTGGACGAGGGTGTTATAGGGCGTGGTCGCGGCGTCGTAGTGTTCGCCGCTCACAGTGGCGCCGATCGCAAAGGTCGCCGGAGTGCCCGAATTGAAAAGATCGCCCAGCGGGTGGCTGGCGTGACCGTCGACGCTCCACCGTGTGTACTCGCCGACCTGGTATACGCCGTTGATATACGACGAGTTGATCAAAGCCTGTCCCGCCGCGCTCTGGGGACCGAAGGGATTGATCAGATCGCTGAGGACGCCACCGGGTGCAAGCACGGCTTCATTGGGATAGCCCCCGGTATTGCGATTGTCATTGGTGTTCTTGCTGTAATTGAAGTCCGTAGAGTAGTCCCAACCACCGTTGCTGCCGGAGAAGGTCAACAGCACCCTCTGCTCGACATTGAGGTTGCCGCTGTAGCGGTTGTTGTTGGGGTCGGTCCAGACCGCACTGACCGGGGACGCTGTGCCATAACCCGGGCTGCCGACCAAATTGTTTATGCCGGTCAGATTCGGAGTCGTGGTGCTGCAGTTCGCTGCGCCCCGGTTGCATACCAGCTGCGACGCCGTCGGGAAGTAGGGGCTCGCCGGGTCCAACTGGAAGTCATAGAACATGGGGCCGGAGTAAGCGTTCAATTGAGATTGGGTCCAGAAGTACTGGATCTGAATCTGGTTGTTGGCCGGCAGCGCCTTGGTGAATTCGGCCATCCCGGAAATCTCATGGGACTCCGGCAGCAGATCCGTCGCGGCGGAATACCGGTATGAGCAGTCGCCGAAGTACTCGGTCAGTTGCGGATTGCCCGTACAGGCCGGATAGCCCGACTGCCAAAGGTTACCGTTGGAATCCACTACGTTCGCGGGCCACGATCCCGGATAGTTCGTAGCGGTGACGCCTCCGGCAGGATTAAACCCGTAGGCAGAAAACGCCCGCTGCGTCGCCTGGAGTTCCTGTTGCTTGCTGTAACTTGCCGTAACCAGCAAGTTATAGCCGTCGCTCGTCAGATCCCCGTGTCCGAAGGTGACATCCGCCACGCCCGAGCCGCCGCCGGCTTCCTGCGGGTGGTCGAAATTGGCCTGGACTTCGAGCCCCTGGTAATTCTTCTTGGTTTTGAAGTTGATCACACCCGCGATTGCGTCAGAACCGTACAACGCCGAGGCGCCTTCCCGAAGCACTTCGACCGAGTCGATGGCCGAGAACGGAACACCACTCAAGTCGACCCCAAGGCCGTTGAAGGCATTATTGGCCAGCCGTTCGCCATCGAGCAGCACCAGGGTGCGGCCATTGCCCAGGCCGCGCAGGTTGGCGTAAGTACCGCCTCCTGAAAACGTACCTACGGCAGAGGCGATATTGATCGACGGGTTGGCGGAGGTCAGCGTGCTCAACGCCTGCTCGACATTCTCGATGCCCTGATCCTTGAGTGCGTCCGCCTTGAGGATGGTGATGGCTTCCGCGGTTTCCGCATTGACCCGCTTGATCATGGAGCCGGTGACGACGATTTCCTGCAATTCGACCTGATCGGTCGCTACCTGCGGCGCGGTTTGCGCCGATGCCGCACCCGCAAGCGCGGCAAAGACCGCGGCGGAAAGCGCTCTATTGGCGTAGTTGATAGTCATTCGTGAAAACCCCTAAATTTTGTTCGAACGTGTTAATGCCAGTGATGGTGCTCGTTGCTGAAGCGCTTCCACATATGCCCGCGCAAAGGCAATCATTGCCGCGATGCCGCCCAATCGGCTACGCCGCTCGGCCAATCACACAGACTTGAATCCTTCAACGGCCGAACGTTGTGGTATTGCAACAAGCCCCTTTAGTGGGCGCAACATACCACAGTATTCCCAAGGAGAAAATGCGTTGTTTTTGCGTCACAGCGAGCTTGGGCCCACGCGCACCCCGCGGGACGGCCCTGCACGATGCTGCAAGACCGCCAGGCGGTGCCGACGCGCTCGTCCCATATTCGGCATGAGCTTAGACAATTGAGTAATAATCTCGGCGTTGGCCGGGTCTTTGTGGGGGAGCAGCAATATCGCTGCGTTTGATAACAACTGAGGGCTCAAATCATGCAGATCACTAAACTGTCGAGCACGGCAATGGCTGCTGCGGCCGCGATGCTGTTCACTTCCGGGATCGCGACTGTGTCGGTGGCAGCGGATGCCGCGAAAGTTCAATGTACGGGCGTGAATTCCTGCAAGGGAACGTCCGAGTGCAAATCAGCCAAGAACAGCTGCAAGGGCATGAACAGCTGCAAGGGCACGGGTTGGATGTCGATGTCCAAGGCCGATTGCGATGCCGCCAAAGCAAAGGCCGCTGCGAAGTAAGCCGCGACTCGAGGCTTTCATCATGAGGCCGGGCGTTGTTTGGCGCCCGGCCTCGACTTGAGCCTCCGGCGGGCGCGTCTCGTCACCCATGAAACTATCCGGCTTCGGCTTGGGCCTCCGCACTCCGCACTATGAGGCCATGCTCAACGAGTCTCACGACGTCGACTGGCTCGAGGTCATCACCGAGAACTATCTGGTCCCCGGCGGCAAGCCGCTGTACTACTTGGAGCGCGTGCGCGAGCGCTTCCCGCTGGTCATGCACGGTGTGTCGCTGTCGATCGGCAGCACCGATCCCCTCGACTTCAAGTACCTCGCTGAAGTTCGCGCGCTGGCGGCGCGCATCGAGCCGCATTGGATTTCCGATCATCTGTGCTGGACCGGAATCGAGGGGCGCAACCTGCACGATCTTCTGCCCCTGCCCTACACCGAGGAGGCGCTGGACTCGGTCGTTGCGCGAGTGGGTTGTGTGCAGGAGGCACTCGGAAGGCAGATCCTGCTGGAAAACGTCTCCAGCTACCTCTCCTTTCAGGCCTCCGAGATGAGCGAATGGGAATTCCTCAGCGAAGTCGCGCAGCGCGCCGACTGCGCCATCCTGCTCGACATCAACAACATCTATGTCAGCAGCGTCAATCACGGCTTCGACCCGCTGACCTACTTGAGGGCCATCCCGAAACACAGGGTGCGCCAGTTTCACCTGGCCGGCCACAGCGATATGGGCGGGCATCTCATCGACACCCACGATCATCCCATCGTCCCGCCGGTCTGGGATCTGTACGGTGCGGCCGTCGCGCACTTCGGCGCGGTACCGACCATGATCGAGCGCGATGACAACATTCCCGCCTTGAGCGAGCTGGTGGCGGAGCTCGACATCGCCCGCGAACTTTCCCGCACGCACACTCTCGAGGCCGCGTGATGCCATTCTTGCGCGAATTGCAGCGGGACCTGCAGAGTCACTTGCTGGGTGCGGACGACGCCATCGTCAAGGCCATCGTCGACGCACCGCCGCTGCCCACCCTCGAGCGGCTGGGGATCTACCGCAATGCCTATCGCGTGCGGCTGATCGAGGCACTCGATGACACCTACCCGGTACTGCACGCCGTGCTCGGCGATGAGGACTTCGCGGCTCTCGGCGAGGAATTCGTGGCCGCCCATCCGTCCGCGCACCGCTCGATTCGCTGGTACGGAGGCGAACTCGCGGAGTTCCTGCGGCGGCAGGCGCCCTATGCCGGGCAACCGATTTTCGCCGAGCTCGCGCTGCTCGAATGGACGCTGGCGGAGGTTTTCGACGCGGCGGATGCCAACCCCAAGCCGCGCGCGGCACTCTCCGCCATCGACCCATCCGCGTGGAGTGAGCTGCATTTGGAATTCCACCCCTCGCTGCGGCGCCTCGACCTCAAGTGGAACACCACGGCCGTTTGGCAGGCGATGAGCCGCGAGGAGCCGCCCCCGGACCCTGAGTGCGCCGAGTACCCGGTGCCGTGGCTGCTATGGCGGCAAGATCTGCAGAATTATTTTCGGTCCATGCCGGGCGACGAGGCGGCGGCGCTGGAGTCCGCGCTGCGCGGCGAGAATTTCGGTGAGATCTGCGCGGCACTCGCCGAGTGGCTGCCCGAGGAGGAGATCCCGCTGCGCGCCGCCGGCCTGTTGGGGCTCTGGGCGGACAGCGGGATCATCGTCGCCATCGACTGAAGAGGCACTTAGAGCAGGCTGCCCTCTTCGCCCATCATTTCCTTGCGCAGCAGGGGAATCGGCGGACCTCCATAGGACAGGAACTGGTCGTGGAAGTCATGCCAGCCCGCCTGCTCGTCGCCGGGCGCACCGCCCGCCACGGCATGCTTGGCGATCCAGTCGGTGCGCAGCTTCCTGATCATGAGTTTGCCCAGGGTGTAGTTGAGGTACGCCGGATCGTAGGTACCCCGCGCCGCCTGCTGGCGTGCGTTGCCCGGATCCTGGAATGCCTGTTCTCTGAACATTTTCTCGGATTGAGCCACCGTCATGCCGTGCGTGTGCAGTCCGATGGAGGAAAGCAGGCGCACGTCCCGCAACAAGGCATCGGTGATCTGCCCGATGTGCTTCTCCGGATCGCCCTTCCCCAAACCCTTCTCATACATCATTTCCTCGCAGTAATGCGCCCAGCCTTCGGCGAAGGCATAACCCACCCACAAGGCTTCGAGCTTCGAGGGGTTGGCATTGGCGTGCAGGAATTGCAGAAAGTGTCCCGGCCACACCTCGTGTACAGAGGTGAACAACAGCGTTGCCTCGCTCGGAATGTAGGCCGCCTGTTCGGCCTTGGACCACTTGGGGTCCGGCGGCGCGATGTTGTAAACCGAGGCTACTCCGTGATCGTAAGGTCCCGGCACCTGAATGAAGGCGGCGTTGGCGCGATTGTAGGGCGGCGCCTCGGCCACCAACGCTTCCTCATTGCTCGGTACGGAGACCACATTGTTCTTGACGACGAAGTCCTTGAGCATCACCAGTTGTGCGCGTGCGCCTTCGACCGCACCCCCCTTGGGCTTGTTGGCCATCACCTTGGCGATGCATTGCTGCAGGCTTGCCTTCGCCGCGTAGACGGCGCACTCGGCCTTGAGGGCTGCCGTGTTGCGCTCGAGGTCGGCGCGGCCCGCCGCTTCGATCTGATCCACCGGTAGATTCACGCGCTCGGTCTGCGCCACCATTTGCGCATACAGGTCGGGGCCCAGCGCGAATTTGTCGTTCGCCTTCTTGAGCTCCTCCACCAAGGTCAGCTTGAGCGCATCCATGGCCTGCGCGGCCGCCGCATCGGCGTCGGTCAGCTGCTTCTGTAGATCGGGGTCGCTCACCGAGGCGAACGTGGCCGCGACGTTCTTTTTGTAGAAGTCCGCGTATCCGCCGAACTCGGCAATGCCCAACTCAACGTAGGTCTTGGGCAGCGGCGACTGCAGGTTCGCCTTGATGTCGTTGACCATCTTTGGAATGCCGCGGGCGTACTTGATGTAGGCCTTCATGCGCACATCCAGCGGCGCATAATTGCGGTTCAGGTACATGTCCGGATCGAGCTTGTCCATGTACCAAGATGGATTGCTGAACGGGAACTTCGCCTTCTCGAGCCAGAATAAATCCTTGTCGACGACGGCGAGCAGGTACTCGCGGTCGAAGCGTTCACGCGGCTCCAACGTGGCCGGATCGACCGCGGCCAGCTGGTTGCGCGCATCGTGCAGGCGGGCGATTTCGCGCCGGATTCCATGATTACTGATATCCGGCAACTGCCCGTCAAAATCGTGGCGGCCGGATTGCGCAGCGAAGAAGGGCTGGGCCCGAAAATACTCTTCTATGAAGCCCGCGGTGAGCTTGTTCCAGGCCTGACTGGCCGGAGAGATGGCCTTGGTCGCCGTCTTCGGCGGCGGTGATTGACCGCACCCTGCAATTCCGAGAAACAATAGTCCGGACAATGCCGCCCCAGCCTTCAGCGACTTCCACATGGCCACTCCCCTTCTAGTTATTTAGATCGATACTTGTTAGTAGTTAATAGTCGATATACCAGCCTTCAGCTCAATACGAATAAGGTCCGCCGCGCGCGAGCGCACGCTTGTAGGCGTCGCGCGCGTGAATGCGTTCCAGAAAGCCGAATAGATGGGGCCGGCCGGCATTCAAGCCGGCGCGCGATGCCGCCGCCTCCAAGGGGAAGCTCATTTGAATGTCCGCTGCCGTGAACTCTTCGCCGGCGAACCAGGGGTGGGCGGTGAGCTCCGCCTCCATGTAATCCAAGTGCCGCTTCAGCTGCGGGGCGATGAAGGCATTCTGCACCGTGCCCGCGATGCGCCGCGCAATGGCGCTGATGGGCCAGGGCGCGGGGGCGTTGGCCACCCGATCGAACACCAGCTTGAGCAAGAGCGGCGGCATGGCCGATCCTTCGGCGTAGTGCAGCCAATAGGTGTAGCGCAACCGCTCCGGCGTGCCCGCCGGGGGTATCAGGCGGCCGCCGCCATAGCGATCGATGAGGTACTCGACGATGGCGCCCGATTCGGCCACGGTGACCCCGTTGTCGACGACGACCGGGGATTTTCCGAGCGGGTGGATGGCCAAGAGCGAGGGCGGCGCCAGCATCGTCTTTGCGTCCCGCTCATAGCGGGTGACTTCATAGGGGACGCCCAACTCCTCGAGCAACCACAGCACCCGCTGCGACCGCGAGTTGTTGAGGTGGTGCACGACGATCATGGCGTATTGTAGGACATTCCGCGGTCCCCAAACACCGCGCCGCTACCCCTCGCCGGGCGGAAAGAATTTGGCCTTGACGGAGCTAAACTCCGGCAGCGCTTCGCAACGCGCCGCGATGGCGGCGAGCCCGGGATAGCGGGATGCGGCGCAATCCGCGGCCGGCGTCTCGACCAGGAAGGTGTACGCACAGGTTGCCGTGATGTCCGCCTGAGACATGCGATCGCCGACGAGCCATGAACCCGCGCGGACCATGGCCGCGCGGTCGAGCTCCGCGAGGCCCGCGTGCATTTGAGTGTTGCAGCGATCCGTCCACGGCCGGTGGTGCTTCTCCGGGGGCCGAAACACCGTTTCATACACCTGCGCCACGCCCTTCTCGGCCGCCCCCGTGGCAATCGCCATCATGCGCAGCGTCTCGCGGCGCTCCTTGCCCGTACGCGGAGTGAGCGCGCGCTCGGGACCCGCGCACTCGTCCAGATAGTCGAGAATGGCGCTGGATTCCATCAGGGCTTCACCGTTCTCCGGCACCAGGGTCGGCACGCGCCCCAGCGGGTTGAATTGCTGAATCTGCTTGAAGTCCTTGCCCACCGACCAGTTGCGGTGCTCGAAGGGCATCTTGAGCACATTCATGCTCACCGCGACCCGGCGCACGAAAGGCGAATCGAACATGCCGATGAGAATCATCAATGTCCCCCCTTGACCAACAGGCCCGCCGAGGCGAGGGCCAGCGCCAGCTCCTCCTCGATTCGAGCGGCCTCCGAACGTTTGATGTACTGCAGGTGCAGGGTGGGTCCGGTCAGCACTTCGATGCCCCGCTTCAGCACGCTGCCCGCCGCGCGGATGCCCGCCTTGTGCTGATCGAAGCGCTGCGCCGGGCTGTACTTGCTCATTCCCACATAGACTCCATACGCGCCATCGCGGTCCTGATAGTCGAGGAGCACGACGTAAATGTTCGACCGCCCCTTGGCCGAGGCCCGAAATCCGAGGGCGACCTCGTACAAGGTCGGCAGCCACTCGATGTACCGCATGGGCAACCAGTCCGGGACCGACGGCGCCGCCTTCGCCCACAGTCTCTCGAGCGCCCGCTCGATGTTAAGGGACATCTCGCCGCGCATCCACAGCTCGTGAATGCAATGCGCGCCCGTAACCCCGTCCGCCGACGCCAACGCCTGCACCAGGCGATTCGTGACGTCGCCCTGGGTCAGGTTGAGGAGAGGCCGACTAGCCGGCGAAGTTTTGGCGTCGACGGCTTCGGTCAGCTGGCGGCCTCCTTAAATGCACGCAGCACGGCGTTCATCCGGGTCTGGTAGCCGACCCCGCCCCGCTTGAACCAGTCCAGGACATCCGCGTCAATTCGCAGCGAAACTGAGGCCTTACGTGGGACGACCTTTAGGCCGCGGCGAACGATTCCGCGCGCGACGTGCTGTAGATCGATCTCGGGATGCTCGGCGGACAGCCGAATGTCGCCTTCCTTCATCGTTCGCAGGCGGCGGAAGTTCGTCTTTGATCTGTGAGAAGAAGATTTCTGCTTCATGGTTCGTGGCCCGCCGGAACGTCACACCTTCGAATACCCGCGCTGCGTCCGTGAAATCGATGCCGTGGTCCAACAGATTGGAACGACGCTTGGCTTCGTCCCATGTAAACTGTATATGCATATTGTATCTACACCCATATGCGGCGGTCAATCATTCCCTTCGTGCTGTGCCGTGCGTCGCCGGCCTCCGAATGAATCTGTTCAGATCCCGTGGTCATCATCGAGTGCCTTGTTGGCCGTGAGGGCCGACGTGGATTCGGCTTGACCCTGCGCGCGGCTCCGGCTCCGTTCCTGCCGCATGCGCAACCAGTTGTCGCGGGCTTCGCGCCGAATCTCCTCGAGACTTTGAGGCTTGGTGGCAGGCCCGGACATTGCCGACTCAGCAACTTTGTCGAGACGGGCCTGCACTCGAGCTTGATAGTCCGCGCGCATCCGGTCAGCCACCACGCTTCGATATCCATGCCTTTCCATCTCGAACGCCGCACGCGGAATCTGAGGCCGCGGCTCTCGATCGATCCCCTGGGCCTCGAGGCTACGATGGTCGACGCGGGCGGCGATGCGTGCCTGTTGCAGGGCTTCGTTGGTGGCAGCAGCCCATCGCGCCCGCACGTGCAGCAATTCATTGATAGCCGGCCCCAACCCCAACTTGCGGCGATTGCCGTCATTCATGTCGAGGGTCGTCTTCGCGCCCAGCCCCCCAATGGCCACCTCGCGGGTAGTCGTCAGTAGGTGCGCATGAAAATTGCGCGGATCGCTTCCCGGAAAATCCCGCGGCGCATGAATTGCGAGGTCAACTGCGAAGCCGTAGCGGTCTGACAATTCCTGCGAAAAACCCCTCACCAACGCGGCACGCCCTTGGGGTGAAAGCTCGACCGGCAGCGCCACGAGGTACTCGCGGGCGATGCGCGCATTGCTGCGCGTTTCGACGGCTTCGGCTGAATTCCACAAGCTGCTTCGATCCCGCGCCCAGGCGATGTCGTCGCCCGCAAATTTGGAGGGCAACACAATCTCCTTGTGCATTACGTCCTGTCGCTCGGAATGATCGTATGTTCTCCCCGTGCGCTCATCGCGAATGCGTTCGCCGGCTCGGTAGGCAGCGGCACTTGCGGCGCTGCTGCCGCCGGCGCGCCCGAATGTCTTCATATTGAGGAAATAGATAGCCATCCCGGTCAATTCCGGGACATGAATCGAAAAAACTCCGGCTCTATTGCATAGCCGGCCGCCGATGCTTCGAGCGGCTCTCGTACGTGCAGCAACTCGATATTTGCCGCGCTGGACTCGCTCGACGGCATGAAAGCGCAATCGAACTCGCAGTGCAGTTCGTGATCGCCCAGCAGAATGCCGCAATGTTCGCAGTGATTCGCCCAATAGGAATTCAATGTCGCCGCGCAGCGGGCCAGGCGGAAAGACTGGGATATCCGGCTTAATCGGCTCTGAACTTCGTCGGACAGGTGTTCCACAAAGAAGAGAAATGCGTTGAAGCCGGCGCGATGCCACGAATCCGGCGCCGAGTGTTGTCCGCCTTCGACGGCCACATCCGTATCGAGAGTTTCGTGTCCGTGCGGCATCGCCAGAGCCAGCAGGTGGGTCGGCAAACCGCAGTGCCAACACTTGGCCTCGGTGCGCGCCACGTAGTAGGACTTCGAGCGGACATTGGCGTCGGGAAGAGATCGGAATTCCTGCATGTTCACTCCTATGAGGTTCGGCGAGTAAAGTCGACCTTCAGCCATCGGGGGGATGAGGCGGTCTTCAAATAGCCGCAGAGGTCCGGTAGTTTCTCGAGTTCCGACGGCATCACGGCTGGTTCCGTCGCGTGCTGTTCGGTGATGCTGCGCGAGCGGCGGGCGCCGCGACTCGATAGTGCGGCCTCGCGGTCGCTCCCACGGGATACCTGACGCCTTAGAATCTCCCGGTCGCCGATGAGGCGGGACGCGAATTGCGACGTGCCGCCGTTTTCGCTCGCGGAACAGCGCAAAATAAGTGTATTCCCGCAATTTTCGACGATAGTTTGCGCTGCGCTCTGCCCATAGGTACATGACACCTGGGCGATGGACTGAAATCCCAGCACACAACGGCATCCAAATTTTCTCAAGCGAGCGAGCGCGTCCTTGAGGCCGTCGATGGCGCCCAACGCATCTAGCTCGTCGACCACGAACCAAAGACGCTGGTCGCGGCCCTCCGGCTGACTCATGGCCTCGAATATCGCGAGCCGCATCCAGGTCGCGATGATCGAGCGCAGCGCTGCTATCTGTCCGGCTTTGTACGGAATGAATAACGCACCCGGAGCCGCACGGGCACTTACCCACTCGCGAACCGAGAACGGCGCGGCCCGCTGGGCTTGAATGTACTCGAGCGCCGCAATTGCAGATCCCGTCACCGATCGGATCGAACCGAACATGCGGGCGTTGTCGGGGTCGAGAAAGGGCTGCGCCGGCGTCCCATCGACGAATGGCCGCAGCTCCTCCATGGATGCCATAGTCAGCAATCGCCACAGTTCGGCTACGTTCCGCAGCCCACTGCCAACGCAGCGCCGCATTACGGCACATAAAAACGTGCGGGCGTAGCCACGCCATTCGCCGGCCGACGGATCCTCGGTTGCAGGAATCAATCCGGCGGCCAGCTGTTCCACGTCATAGCTGTTTCGGAGCTCTGCAAACACATCCCACTTCACGGAATTCGGCTCGAACGGGTTGAGTACGACATCCCCTCGGTAACGGTTGTAGAAGCGCCCGAGATAGCCGCCGTCCGGATCGGCGAATACCGCACGGTCGCCGCGCCCCATCGCCGCGCTGAGAAGCTCTCGGATGGCGGTCGACTTACCGGTACCCGTCGTGCCGATGAGCTTGAAATGCTTGGTCTCGTCCGCCTCGGAGATCGCAGTTCCTGCCAAAGTCAGCAACGTGGGATTCGATCGCTTCATGCGGCCAGCTCTGCGCTGCAGTGCCCGTCCGTCGACCAGCACTACGCCGCGCTTGTACGTATCCTGCGGTTTTCGGCGCACCAGCCTCGAGAAGCCGCCGAGACTGAGCGCCACCGCTGCCGCAACGAGAACCGCACGAACCGAATCGTCCATGATTTCAATAGCCCTTCACGATGTAGAAATCCGCTTTCTCGCCATAGGTGGGCGCGCTGCGGTCCACTCGCACGCAGAGCCGCTCGGTCTCGCCACAGCGCCGCAATTCGATGCGTCCCCCTCGTCGTTCCAGGGCGGCCATGCTTGCCGTCAGCTCGTCGCGTCGCGCCCGCAGCCCGACGATTTCGGACTCCGAAGGCAGAAACCAACGCGCGATCGCAACCGGAATTCCCGTGCAGAGGACCGCGACAGCGATGCTGTAAACCGCGACACGCAGACCGATGCTGCGTCGGATTCTCCGCAAGACGTCGGCCGCGCGCCTGCTCTCTGCGGTCAACAGCTGAAGTTCCTCGATCAGCGTTCGTCGTATTTCGTCGCGCACAACTCCGTCCAGGTCCTCGGTGTGCGCGCGCAGCTTGTCGAGGTGCGTTTCTGCGAGCTTTTGATGAGCTTGCGCACTCTCCATGAGAAGACCGAACTTCACGGTTGCCTCGTCCATGGCGCCGTCATTCATGGTCTCTACCTTGAATCGCTCGAACCGCATCCGCGCTCGGCTGAGATTGTGCGCGATACTCGTTCCAGGCCTGGCGGGCATCCAGGCGGACCTTTTGCCACACCGGGTCCGATGCGTATTTCAAATATCCTGCGAGGTCAGGTAGCTGCTCGACTTGCGATGGCAGTACCGCCGCTTCCAGGCTCAGGTGCTGGCTGTGGGTCACTGATCCCCAGAGCTCTGTGCGCCGGCGGCTCTTGGACATCGTGGTATGAATCACCTCCCGCTCGCCGATCAATTGAGAGGCAAACCGGGCCGTCCCTCCACCCTCGCTGGCCGAGCAGCGCAAAATCAGGGTGTTGCCGCAATTCTCCACGATGGTGTGTGCGCTACCATGACCGTAGGTGCTCGAAACCTGGGCGATCGATTGAAAGCCAAGCACGCACCGGCCGCCGAATTTTCTCAATCGAGCCAGCGCATCTTTCAACCCGTCTATTTGGCCCAACGCGTCCAATTCGTCGACGACGAACCATAGTCGGCCATTCCCGCCGCGCGGACCCTCCTCACTCTGCTCCTCCTGATCCATGGCTTCGAAAATCGCCAATCTCATCCACGCCGATATGGTCGAGTGCAGGGCTGCTATTTGCCCGGCTTTGTACGGTATGAAGAGGACGCCGGGAGCCTTCTTCTTGACCCACTCTCGAATCGAAAAGCCTTGTCCTTCCTGCCGCCCGATGTATTCCAACGCGCCGACCGCCGAGCTGGTCACCGAACGGATCGAGTCGAACATGCGGCTGTTGTGTTCATCCAGGAACGGCTGCGCGGCGGTGCCGCGTACGAGTTCCCGAAGTTCGCCGACGTCGCCGGCCACCAACAGCCGATACAGTTCGCCCACGTCCTTGATGCCCGCGTCGCGCGCCTGTCGAGTCACTGCCGTAAAGAACGTTCGTGCGTAGTCCCGCCAACTGCGATCCTGGTCGCCGTGATCGGGTATCAGAGATCTGGAAAGCTGCTCAACGTCGTATGCGCTCTTGATCTCCGAGAACAAATCCCACTTCACGGAGCGCTCATCGAAGGGATTGAGCAGCACATCGCCGCGGTCCGGGCGGTAAAATCGCCGAAGATACCCGGCGTCAGGATCGGCGATCACAGCACGGTCACCTCGCGCCAAGGCTCCGGCCAGCATTTCACGGATTGCCGTGCTCTTGCCCGTGCCTGTGGTACCGATCACTTTGAAATGCTTGGTTTCGTCCTGTGCGGGCACTGCTATTCCGGCCAATGTGAGCCGCGCATCGCGGGCGTTTTGGCGGGACTTTGCGCCGACGGACGACGGACGCTCCGCGACGAGGGTGCCCCGCTTATGCGATTTGTCCGCAGCGGCGCCTTGCGTGGCGCTCTTGCCGCCGGCGTAACCGAGCGCCGCGCCCAAGCCGGTGCCGATGGTGAGTTGCACCCAGCTGTGATAACCCAATCCCAAATGCGCAAGCAGGGAGTTCGACGCTGCAACACCGAGCGCGGCAATTCCGGTCAATGGCGTCGCGACGAGGGGGGATAGCACGAAATGATGCAATTGGGCCCGCGCGCGCGCCAGCCCCACAATCATCGGCGCCTGCACGGCCGCATACGCCGTTGCGACTCCGGCCCACCCTTGAGTCAGCGTGTCGATCATCGGTGCTTGCGCTCCGGATCGAACCAGATTTCCTTGATGAAGCGCTCGTGCCGCTCGACCCCGAATTGGATCACTATGTCGATGAGCAGGTACAAGAGGCTTTTGATGTCTCCGCGCGCCAATTCTCGGCCGCCCGGATTCTGCTTCACCAGCAGAACCAGCTGCTCGAAGGCGAGTTCGGCGCTGGTAGCGTGAACGCTGGTGATGGAGCCGGGGTGACCGGAATTGACGTTGCGCAGATAGTCGAACGCTTCTTCGGCGCGCAGCTCCGCGAGCAGGATTCGGTCAGGTTTCATTCTCAGGCAGCACTCCAGGAGCTGCTTCGGCGTGACTCGCGCGACTCCCTGATCGTCCTTGGAGTAGTACAGGCGCACATGGTTGGGATGCCGGTCGAGCACCAACTCCTTTGCATCTTCGATGGTAACCAGGCGCTCGTCGCAGGGAATTTCACGAATCAACGCCTTGGTCCACGTTGTCTTTCCCGACCCCGTCGGTCCGGACACCAGAATGTTCTTGCGGCAGCGCACGGCGAGACGCATGAATTCCTCGAAGTGGGACGCCGACAGCAAACGCAGCAACTCCTCTTCGGTATCGTCGAGTCTCTGACCGGCCTGCCTGGTCGCACGAAAAATCCCGCGGCGCCCCAGGTCTTCGATGCTCCACACCTGATCCGCCGGCCGGCGAATCGTAATGGCCACACAGCCTGCCGTGGTCGCCGGCGGCATGACGATCTGTACGCGCTCGCCCGACGGCAGGGATGCGGACAGCAGCGGGGCGGTGGCATCGATCCTCTGTTGGCTGGAATTCGCGATCAATTTGGCCAATCGACTGCACCATTCGAAATCCGCAAACGGCAACGGCTCACGCCGCCAGCCGTCGTGAGTTTCCAGAAATGCTTCCGTCGGCCGGTTGATGCAAAGCTCCATCACGTCGGAGTTCGCGAGCAGCGGCCGCAGCGCGCGCAGCGTAAGGTCGAGCGCCGACAGCTCATCGCCGCGGCTAACGCCCGGTAGCGACGGATCGAAGTTCATAAACAGACCTAAAGTCCAAGTCCCGCGCCACCAATACCTGGATGCGGTCCCCCTGCTGTTTCGTGACCGTGGGTGGGATGTTGATCGTGCCCTTGAGCACCTCGGTCAACACGCCTTGCGTGGCCGATGGATTGACGATGACCGTGCCGTTGCCGCCGCGGCTCGACTGCACCGCGCCCTCGACACCCCCGTCGATGATGGAGACCAGCATCGCCGCGCCGAAGCGTTGCCAGAAATGATTGTCGACGGCGCCCGGAAGGCCGGAGCGGCCCAGTTCGTCCGCACCCGGTGAGGCCAACGGCACGATGACGCCGGCGGGCGTTCGCGCCTCATCCCATAGAACGAATACTCTCGCCGACCCCTGCTGGACCTGACCGCGGGTCTCCCCGATCAATTTCGTGCCGCGCTCCATGAGCACCACGCGGCCGTCGACGCCGAATGCGTCGGTCGCCATGATGCATGTGGTCATGCCCGGCAGCGTCGAATCGATCGCCGTTTCCAACGTGCAATCGATGAATGCCCCTTTGGGCAGAAGCAAGCGTTGGGTCGGCAGCAATTTGGCGCGCACCGCGGCGCTCGAGGCAGGACGCAGCAATGCGGCCAAGTCACCCGGCTCTTGGGGGCCGGGCGCAGACGTCGCGGGCGCGACCGCTCCAACCGCCGCGTTCGGAATCAAACTTTGCGTCGAATACACCGCCCCCGACAATTGACGCTCCAGCGCCAGCTGCTCGGCGGTCTTGGGCTGAGGCGCCCCAGACACGCCGGCGGCGCCGGTAGCGGGACTCAAGTCCAGCGGGATCTCTTGCAAGGTCGTGGGGTTCGGGGGAATCACTGAAGAGGGCAGATCCGCAGGCGGCGGATCGATCCGTCCCAGGCTGGGCAATGCCATCTCACCCTGTACGCGATTCGTCGCCAGTGTCTGCGCGGATTGCCTTGCTCGGCTCTGACGGGTCATCGCATGGGCGTAATACCATGTGAGCATTCCCAATCCGAGTATGCTCATGAGCCCAATCGCCAATAAGTTGCTGATGCGAGATTGCATCGATGACCTGCGATTGACGGAAGTTGCATCGCGCTCGCCGCGCACCTCGTTCTGATCCCGGTCCGCGTCGCTCATGGGGCACCTGTTTGCATCCGGCGTTCGACGCCGGGCGCCACGGTGCCGGAATCCAAGCGCACGCCGCCGCCGATGAATCCCTGGTTCACGATGCATCCCGTGAGCTTGCCGCGCCGCAGAACGAACTGCTTCGCGACGCGATGCACGATGACATCGCCCTCATCCATGCTGAAGTTCAGCAGCGACTCGCTGCCGTCCTCATTGCGAACGAAAATCGCGGGGAAGTCAGAATTTGCCGCGAACCTGAGCCGCGTGTGCACCCCGTCGTCCGAGGCGGCAATCGGCTTCAAGGTCGGACTGCCGCAATACCAGTAGTCGATGTTCCTCGCCCGCGTGGCCGAAGCGCCTGCCAATTGCGAATCCAGCCGTTTTGCCGCGACATCCGCCGTGGTTTGCGAGGCCGGGGGCGGATAGGTGAACCGCAACGCGTAGATGACGGCCGGGTCGTCCGCCGCCGGATGTTGTGACGTCGCCGTGTAGTCGAATTGATAGTGTCGCCGGCTGGTGAGCACGGTCAGATTCGTCGCCACTCGCGCGGCCTTCGGCTTCAGAAATAGGTGATTGTCTTGGCCGACGAAGGACAACCCCTCGATATCCCCCGCGCCGAGGCCCGCGAAGACCTCGCCGGGCTCGAACTCGATATCGATCTGGTACCCCACGAAGCCGCGCAGTTTGTAGACCTCCTCGCCGTTGTAGGCCGAAACCCGGATGCGGCTGTCGACCACGCCCTTCGGGGGCACCGTTTCCGCCGCCACGCAGAGGCAAAACAAGATGCCGTACAGGGCAAATGCCGCGGCCCGGAATCTATTGCTCATGGTGCGTCTCCTTCGCGGCAGACTGGTCGACAAGAACCTCGGGCTCGGAGCGAAAATCCACGATCTTGAATCCCAGCGGATTCCAGCGGCGCGTCTTCGGGTCCTTTGCGGGCTCGGTGTAGGCGTATTGAATAGTTGCGATCCAGTGGGTAAACGACTCCTCGGCTCCGGGGCCTTGGCGCGCGGCCTTTAGGTAGCGTACCTGGGCAAGATCGGACAGCCCGCTCGAGCGAGTGAAGAAGCTCACCGAATTGACCTGCACGCGCACCGTGCTGCCATCCTTGTGCACGTTGAGGGGAGACGCGGGATTCGTGGCTGTCCACAGCGCGTACCAAGCCTGATTGCGCTGCGCCGAGTGAAAGGCGCCGCATTCCTCATAGTCGCTCTCCGCCGTCGCGAAATTGAAGCGCTCACATACGGTCAAATAGTGGGTGAGGAAATACCGGGTCACGGCCTCCTCGGGCGTCGCACGGCCGGCGTACACAGGCACCACGTCGACGATGCCCGTACTGTTGTCGACCCGCACTACGAAGGGATCGACCCGCTTCAACGGCATGAGCAGACAGAGCGCGCTGGCACTCGTTACGGCGCAAACCCAACCGGCTCCGGCCACCCACCATGCGGTGCGAGCGCTGCGGCGAAACTGCATGGCCCGATCCGCGTCCCATGACTGGGCCTCGCGAAAATACTCTTCGATGGTGGGTGCCGTGATCAAGGCGCTCTCCGCGCGGGAGCCGCCTGCGCCGCGGCGGCCGGAATTGCGCGGGCAGCCGGCGGATTGATCGGCTGCAAGTGCGCATCGCAGCGCAAGGCAGGTGCGGAGCACCCGCACAACAGCGGTATCAAACAAACGATCAGACGCATGATTCAACCCTCCCTGGTATGGCGGTCAGCGGCGCAAGTTGCGCGAATCTCGGCCGAGCGCTTCGGTGCCGGCGCCGGCCGACCGATCGACGTACTGGCTCGATTGAACGACCTCACAGCGCACCGGCTGAATGAAGGGGCGCACCATGCCGCCCAGGCGGCGCGTCGCATACAGTGCGGCGAGGCCCAGCGCCGGGGCCGAGGCCCGGCCGGCGCGCAAGCCGAAGCCAGGGGTGCGGCTCAAGCTGCGGCTCAAGATGCCGAAGGAACTCAAGGAGACCCCGCCGGCGAGGCCGCCGGCAATCGGCATGACCTGGCGCAGCACCAAGAACACCAGCGCGGCAACCAACAGCATGTGCAGGATGTCGACCGTGTGGATCGAAGTTCCGAGCGCCGCAGTTTGCGTGGTGTACGACTGCACGATTTGCAGCAGGAGAGCCGCCACCATCACGGTCAGCACGGTGATCAAGGCGTAGTTGGCGAGTTGCGCCATCCATGCCGCGAAAAATCGCTTGGTGGCATCAAAGAACAGTAGGGCAATGAACAGTGGGCCAACGGCCAACAGAACCGACAAGGCGATACTCGAGAGGGTGAGTAGGAACATCGCGTACACGCATAAGAGACCTATCAGGCACCACACCAAGGTACTGGCGATGAAGAAACCGGGACTCCCCCAACTCAATGAACTCGAACCCTTGGTCCAGAGAATGCCGGCAACGGCACCGCCTCGATCCCAGATGGCGTCAATCGTCGCGACGGGGTCGGCGCCTCCTACCATCGCAGCCGCAAGCTGAGTTGGCGCGATGTAAAAAGTATCGACGATCAAGGTGTTGTAGAGCCAGAGGCGCAATCCCATCCCTAGGATCAGAGCCAGCACGAGGATGCGCTTCAACCCCGCGATGACGGGTTCGTCGATCTTGCCGGTGAGGTGCAAATAACCCCACGCCATCACGTAAATCGTGGCCAGCGTAACAACGGCGGGCTCGAGGACCGACGCCAGGCGCGCGGTGTTGTCGCCAATGTACGTGGCCAGCTGCGCGTTGAGCCACGTCGAAAATGTCGCAAAAAAGCCCATGACTACGCCTCGGAGGAAAATGGGCTTGTCAGGGAACCGGCTGGAAGCGAGTGTCAAAGGATCCCTGTCCTTCTATGACGCGCTCCAGGGCCTGTTGCCGAATAGCAGATTCCTGCGCCTGGGTCGCCTGGTAGAGGACCTGATTCTTGGTCTGCTCGTTTTGCAACATACCGAGCTCGGCACTGATCCGCGCCTGCAAATCGAGAATCGCTTTTTGATCTGCGGCGGTCGAAATGGCGGCGATCAAGCTTTGAATCGCGGCAAATCGACTGCTCGAGTTCGCGAGCGCCTCGTGCGCCAACGCCTGCTGCACGGCGCTCCATTGACGCGATGCCTGAATGAACTGCTGATCAGCCGGCGACAGCGTGGATAAGCGCTGAGGCGACAGGACTGCATTGGCGGTGATCGCACTTTGCACGTCCGTGGACAGGGAGGTGTATCCGCCCGTCCCGCTCCCCTGTGAGGCGCTGACGACTTGCGCCCAGTTGGTGGGCAAATAATTGCGGTTGGTGCCGCCGAGCAATCCTGCCATGCCCCGACTGCCCGTCATGGCCTGCAGCGCCTGCTGCGCCGATTGCAGCTGATTGGCGGCGATCGCCAATTGCTGTTGCATGCTTTTCACTTGCTGAATCAGTTGCACGAGAGCAGGCGCATCGACGACTGCCCATTGCGCCCGCGCGGCCGGGGCAATTGCGATCGAAGCCGCCAGGCAAATTGCCGCTAAAAGAATTTTGCGAGCAAGCATGAGCATCTCCTTACGAGTGAGTGGGATTGGCAGCGCCGGCTAATGGCCGCTCTCGGCCATGAATCGTGGTAGCCAGGCGGCCGGATCAGGCCCGGTCGCGGCCATGATCTGGTGCATTCGCTTGACCTCGCCGGCTCGGCCCGAGATCACGGCGAGTTCTGCGTCGTAGCCTTTGAGATCTAACTGACAGACCACACTGTGGTGCGATTGCTTCACCAAGAACATTCGTGAACCCGCTTCCAGCTGATCCTTGATGAGCTTGAATTCTCTTTCGGTCAGCCCCAATCCCTGCGTGTATTCCCGATAGTCGGCGTCGGCGCTCGGAAAGAACACCTTCGTGGGCGTCTGTTCGACCAGCGTTCGGCTGATAGGGCTGTCGAGCACGTCACTCGGACTCTGCGTCGCGAGGCACATGACGCCGTTGAGCTTGCGCCATGTCTTGGGCCCGTCCTTTGCGAAATTCTCGAACGCCGAATCGGCCAATAGCCGCCAGAATTCATCCATCCAACACACCAGCCGGCGGCCATCGAGCAACTGGCGCACCAGGTGAAACAAATACAGGGTGATCGGCGATCGCGTGAGCGAATGATCGAGGAATTCGGTAACGTCGAACCCAATGACGGAGTGGCCCGCCAATCGCGATACCACGGTGTCACGGGCGTTGTCGAACACCCAGGCGTACTCTCCGCGACATCCTTCGCACCAGCGAGCAAGGCGCGCGTGCAGTCCCTCCGGATCCGTCGGGTCCAAAAATTCCACCAGCCGGGACAGTCGCCGGGCCTCGGGCTCGAGCGCGAGAGTGCCGCGCAGCGCCTGATCCAGGTCGGCGCCCTCGCGAACGGCACCGGCTTGCCGTGACTGCGTTGGCCCGGTGCTCAAGTTCAGCAGCCAAGACTTGAGAAATTCGACGTTCGACGGCGTGATAGGCAGTTGTAGGGGATTGAATCCCGTGGGGACACCGTTCCTCAATGGAAGATATTCGCCGCCCAGGGCCCGCACCAGAATCTCGAGCCCACGATCCTTGTCGAAGACGACTTGAGTCGCACCTTGACGGTCGAGCATGGCGATCAGGAAACCGATGAATACCGTCTTGCCGGAACCCGTGGGGCCACAAATGAGGGTATGACCGGTATCCTTGCGGCTTCCGCCGTCGGGGTCCTTGGGGTCACTGGCGTGCAGCGAGAAATGGTAGGGCGAGCGTGCGCTGGTTACGAACAGGCTCAGCGCCTCGCCCCAATGGTTCCCGGTCGCCCGGCCGGTCGGGTAGTTGTGAAACGGCGCCATGGCGGCAAAATTTCTGGATGTGATCGGCGCCTTGCGCGGTCGTACGGGAAAGTTTCCCGGCAGTTGCGCCCAAAAGGCGGCTTCGAGCGCCAGGTCTTCCCGAGCGACCAACATTCCGGTGTCGGCGAGAACACTGCGAGCGGAAGCAATGTCATCATTGAGCGGCTTGAGACGACCGGCTTCCGAGGCGGCGTCACCGGGCTGCTCGACGTCGGCCAATACCTGAAGAGAGAAGTGATGATCGCCCATGACGAACTCATTGCTCGTCAGCGCGTCCAGAGCATCCTTGAGTTCGGCTGCCTGCGAAACGGCGAAATCGCCGGCATTCGCCATTCGATTATATTGGCGTTGCAGCAATGCCTGGCCCGTCGCCTTGCTCAGAAAAGTGAAGGACTGCGTCAGGACGAAGGTGAACGGCGCCGACAGGAGGCGGTTGAGCATGCCCACCACGCTAGGAGTCGGATACTCCTTGACGCCGAGAATCGCACCTACACGTGACGCGGTAGGCAAACGGTATTCAATGGCTTCCGTGCCGAACAGCAGACGCGTGGTCGCGAGCGACTGATTGATCGGCCCGTTCGGCAACGGCGAGCGCTGCCATTCGCCGTTGATCAGCATGCCGAGATACTCGAGCAGCGACGAGCACCAGACGCTTCCGGATCGGTAGGTACCCAAGAGTTCGGGCTCATACCGCGCCAGGGAGGCCGCGAGCGTCAGCGCCAGCTTCTCACAGGCATCCACCGCATCGTCAAACACCTGCCGCGGTCCATCGCGCTGCGTGCGAGTCAGTATCTTCGACGCCAATCCGCTTGCCGCTCCCGAGGTCGGCCTGTACACAACGGCCAGATAGACCTCATTGATCATCAAAGTCTCGCTCGCGAGACGGTCCCGATATTTCGCATGAAGGGCGCATGAGAATGAAAGGCCTGAGCGCCCGTGAGCGCCTGCTTTTGCGGCGGGCGAAAGTATTCCGGCGCGGCGACGAATCACCTGGGTCCACAGCGCCACGCAAGGACTCGCCACATTTCGCCACAGCACATTGAGCCGCTCGTGCCAATTGTTGAGTTCCTCGTCATCGCTGGTTTCGAAGCTCGCACCTCCGAGCCTGAATACCTGCAGGTAGTCGCCGAACGCCGTCTTGACCACTGTCGGCGCCACGTGCGCGGTATAGGGGATGCGGTCGGAGGTCGAGAACTCGCGGTGTATGGCCGCTGCGCGCGTCAGCGTCCGCATGCTCCGGCCTCCTTGTTCGCAGCCAAGCTGTCCATAACTACTCCTTGATTGCCGTGCCGCGCAGCGTGAGAAAATCTCGTCCGTCGCGTGGCAGGCAGTCTGGGAGAAGCTCCGCAGAAGTTGAATCCAATTAACTATCGAGTTCGCGCAAAAAAGAAATCGGCTCCCGGTCAGGCAATCAGTAGTTCAGACAATATCCAGGTTCAGGTGGCACGGGCAGATCAGACCTAACCGCCACCATATTGACTAACCTAAGCGGATAGGTTAATATATCTCGTGAGTCGCGTATTTATCTCAGAAGGGACAGGAGCTGGGATCTACGTTTTCTCGGACGACCACTGCCCGGCGCACGTCCACGCTCGCCACCGCGGCGAAGGCTGGATTGCGCGCGTGAGATTCTCCTATCTCGGCACTACGGTGGAGCTCATCAGCATCGTCCCGGTCAAGAACGTTCCTCTTCAACGCGTGGTGAACCGCCTCTTGAGCGATGTTCAGGTACGACTCCCGGATTGTCGGCGCAGCTGGTGGTTGACGCGAAGAACGACTTGTTTGGTGAACCAGTGGGCCGTTGCGCGCGGACCGGGAAGAATCGACCTTATCTCGAAACCCGCTCCGAGTGCGAAGCAGATCGCCGAGGCCGAGTACGATCCAGCGAGCGAGCGGGTTCACTTGATCTTTCAGGACGGCACAACAGAGCAGGTGAAATCGTGAAGACGAACATACAACGAATTAGTGATGCCGAGTACGCCGCGGCACTTGCCGCCGGCCGAATCGAGGCAGAGATCGAAATTCGGGCACAGGCTGTTCGCTACGTCCCCGAGCGGGATGCCATCGAGATCGTCACGAACCACAATGCTGGCTTCTTGATTCCACGACAGTGGATCGGTGCACTGCAGGACGTGCCTACCGAAGAGTTGGGCAAGCTCGAAGTGTGGCCGGATGGATCGGCGATTGAACTCGAAGATCGAGACGTTCAGATCAGTGTGCATGGGCTCCTGACAGCAATCTTGCCCGCGATGCTTCCCTCGCGATCCCTTGCAGTGATCTTTGCTAGTCGCGGCGGCCAGGTTACATCTCGCGCGAAGCGCAAAAGCTCGCGAGCTAACGGCCGTAAGGGTGGTCGGCCCCGAAAGCGCTCATCGACTGAAGTGGTCTGATTTTAATGCGGGCTTGAAGATCGTTTGACTTGCCGGCGTTTGCTTCCTTCGTCGACTAGGCGCCCGTTCGAGGAACCCGTGCATGAAACTCGCAAACATCGAATCGGCGGCGGCCGCGCCGACTTGGCAGATCTAGGACCAGCGGGCAGTAGCTGCTCGCCTTCCAAACGCGCAGATTGGCGAACAGCGCCGGCAACCGCGTTCTCGCCCACAGCAACACGAGATCGAAGAAACGCGCATCGCGCGCACAGAGCAGCATGCACACACCGTGAATCGGCGCGCACAGCGGCAAGGTCAACAGGTTCTTGGTGAGGAGAAAGGCCTCCATGGTAAAGACCATGTTGAACAGGAGCGCCGAGTACGTCACACCCCAGCGCATCGGCGGCCGTGTCGCGCCGACGAACAAGGGGTCGGCGATCAGCCCTGGATTGAGTTCGCTCATCGAACCCTTCCTAGACGCCGAACATGCCGCGAACCCACGTCACGATTTGCGGCGCTCCGAAGCCGATCGCTATCCCCAAAATCGCGCCGATACACCACCCCCAGGACATTCGATTCGCCATCGCCATTCCCCCGAGCACCATCACGAGAATGATGGCGACCGGCGTCAGCCATGCGAGAAGGTTGGTTTGCAACGAGGTCGCGCCCGTCATGAATGGCGAGGCCTGGGCCATCGCCAGATCCGGGCTGGCTGTCAGCATGATGGTCAGCAACAGCGGCAGCACGAGCTGCTGCACGGCAAAGCGGCTCAAACGGGGGTGATGCACGGCGGAATTCCTTTTCCTAGGCTGTGCGCGCGGCCCGAGGGCGCCGCGCGAGTCCAGTTCCCTTAGATTTCGGTTTCCAGCGCTCCTTCTCGCTCGTCGCGCCGCGTTGCCAATTCCTCGCGCTTGATCCTGCCCGGCGCGCCGAAGCGAAAGGTCTGGACGACAAATGAATGGTCGTACTGCTTCTCGCCCTCCTTGTCCGTCCAGTTGTTGGATCGGACCTGCGCCTGAAGAATGAGTTGATCGCCCTTGCGCACGTTCTTGGCGATCGTCTCTCCAAGACCCTCGAAAGCCACGAACCAAAGGGTGGTTACCGCCTCGCGGGCATTGCCGTGCTCATCCTTACCCGCGTAGTCGTTCCCGACTAGACAAAACTTTGTATACGAGGTGTCGCCTTTGACGGCGGCCTCGGGGTCTTTGGCGAGATTTCCGACGGCGGTAACGGTGAAGCTATTCATGACTACTCCTTGTCTGATGTGGTGGGCGACTCGAGATATCCCTTCGTCGCATGGCAGGCATTCTGAGAGGATCGGTCGAGGATCTACACCCAATTAAATGCCCGGTTCGCGGAGAAAAGAATTTCGCGCCACGGTGACGGACTGCATAATGCCCAACATGCCGATGCCCGCTTCACAAACCCAAACCGAGCGCCCCGCGCTTCTGGCCACTCACCTGCGCAAGGTGTACGGCAGCCTCACTGCCGTCGATGACGTGTCATTCACCGTGAACCGCGGGGAAATCGTCGGCCTGCTGGGCCCGAACGGCGCGGGCAAGACCACCACGATCAACATGGTGCTGGGCGTGCTCGCGACAACGGGCGGGAGTGTCGAGATCGACGGCATCGATATCTCCAAGCGTCGCGCACGCGCTCTGGCGCGCACTAATTTTGCGGCCGTGTACGCGGCATTGCCCGGCAACTTGACCGTGGTCGAGAATTTGCGATTCTTCGGGCTCTTGTACGGCATTCCATCGCTGCGCGTCCGCGTCGAGGAACTGCTGCAGGAATTCGACCTGGTGCATCTGCGCCATACCAAGTGCGGACTGCTCTCTTCCGGCGAGCAGACGCGCGCGGCCCTCGCCAAGGCGTTGCTCAACAAACCGCAGCTGCTGCTGCTCGATGAACCGACGGCATCGCTCGATCCGTCGGCGGCGCAGATCATTCGCGCGAAGATAAAAACCCTGGCCACCGACCAGGGCTGCGGCATTCTGTGGACCTCGCACAATATGTACGAAGTGGAAGAAGTCTGCGATCGGGTGCTGTTTCTGTCGCGCGGCAAAGTGCTGCTTCAGGGGAATCCGCGCACGCTGCCGCATGAACATGGTTCCGCCACGCTCGAGGATCTCTTCATTCGCGTCGCACGCGAGCCGCTGTCGGCGGTGGCGGAGGCGGCGCCGTGAGACTGCGCCCCATCGCCGGCATCGTCTTGCGCCAGGTCTATCTTTTGCGCGGCAGCCCGGTGCGCGTGGTTCCCATGGTCACCTGGGTGGCCATCGACATTGTGCTGTGGGGATTCATCACGCGATACCTAAATACCGTGAGCGGCGGCGGCGTGGATTTCGTGCCCACGCTCCTGGGCGGCGTGCTGTTGTGGGATTTCTGCACGCGCATCATGCAAGGAGTCACGACCGCGTTTCTCGAAGATGTTTGGTCGCGAAATTTCTTGAATCTGTTCGCCTCGCCGCTGTCGATTTCCGAATACATTGCCGGGCTGGTTATCACCAGCGTTCTCACCAGCATCATCGGGGTGATCGTAATGGTGCTCCTCGCCACCACCGTGTTTCATCTGCAGTTCTTTACCATGGGCCTGCCCTTGGTCGCCTTCCTCATGGTGCTGTTCGTGTTCGGTATTTCCTTAGGCATATTTGCGAGCGCCATCGTGCTGCGCCTCGGCCCCGCCTCCGAATGGCTGCTGTGGCCGCTGCCGGCGCTGGTGTCGCCCTTCGCGGCCGTGTTCTATCCGCTCGCGGTGCTGCCGCACTGGATGCAGGCGGTGGCGCACCTACTGCCGCCCTCCTATGTATTCGAAGGCATGCGGGCATTGCTGGCCGGTCGGCCGTTTCCCGGCACCATGCTGCTGCAGGGGTCATCGGTCGCCGTGCTCGAGTTGCTGCTGGCGGCGTATTTCTATGGGCGGGTGTACCGCCATGCGGTGCGCACGGGGCTGCTGGCGCGCTACAGCGCGGAAAGCGTGGCCTAGCGTGGACGCTGCGGCACTCGACAACCCGATGTGGTCGGCGCTCGACGGGCCCCATCGGGAGTTCGCGCTGCGGTTCGGCGAGCTGCGCTGGTATCCGCCGTCGATCGCGCCTTTCGTGGCGATGGCATCTGCGGACATCGTGCCGGATCTAGAATCAGCCCACCGCCAGGGCCTAGGTGACCAGGCCTACTTCGTGGGCGTCTGCCCGAGCTCCCTGGCCGGGGGCTGGCGGATCGTGTCGCGCTCCCAGATTTTGCAGCTCTTCCCCGGCGCCGACGAGCCCCGGATCGACGAGGACGCGGGCACGGTTTTGGGGCCCGCCGATCGGGTCGCCATGCGGGAGCTGACCCAAGTCGCCTTTCCCGATTTCTTCCGCGAGCGCACTCCCGAGCTCGGCCTCTACCTAGGTATATACGAGGGGGAAAGGCTGATCGCCATGGCCGGCGAGCGGCTGGCGCTGCCCGGCCTGCAAGAGATCAGCGGCGTGTGCACGCACCCGGACTTCGGCGGGAGGGGCCATGCGCGGCGGCTGACCCGGGCGCTGATGACCAGGCACCGGCGCCGCGGTGTCGGGTCCTTTTTGCACGTGAGCGAGGGCAACTCGGTGGCCCGCCGCCTGTACGAGTCCATGGGCTTCGTGGTCCGCGCCAGCTTGGGGATGTGCAAGGTCGAACGAACCGCCTCACCCGCTGTCTAGAGACAGTTGGGACGCTAGCCTCTGCAAAGGATCTTGCATTCTGTTAGGTTGCTGGATTACCCCGTCGTTGGACTTCATGAGAAACCCTTACAAAGCACTGGGTCTTTTGCTGCTGCTGCTGACGGCACAGCAGGGTGCTATTGATCACGAACTGGGTCATTTCTCCAATTCCGGTTCAACGGAGATGCGGGTCGATGCCGGCGGCGTGGTGGACGCCACCTGCGCGCTGTGCCCCGCGTTCGGACAGGTCGTCACCCCGGCCTTCAGTCATTCCTTCCACATCCCCCTGCTGGTTCGGACCTCGGCGGAGCGCATCCCCGAGCGCCGCTGCGCAGCCGCAGATTCCGCCGCGCCCCGGCCGCGCAGCCGCGGTCCTCCCTCCCTCAGCTGAAAATCAGGTCTTGGCGTTGTCGCCCGAGCAATCGGTTGCGGCCGCGCTCTTTCAGCCATTGCGGAGTTTGTTTTGATGTCTAGATTTCCATTCCTGTCGGCGGCCTTGGGCGTCGTCACTGCCGTTTCCTTCATTCATTCATCGGCCACATTCGCCGCGGCCGCGGATACAGCACCAGCCGCGGATACCGCGCCAGCCTCGGATACCGCACCGGCCGCGGATGCCGCACCGGCGGCGGATGCCGGATCAGCTGGATCGGCCGGATCGAGTGCCGACACGTTGACTTTGCCCGCCATCGTCGTGACCGCCCAGCACCTGGACGAGGGCCGCTCGCGCATCCAGACCCAGACCGGCGCGTCCACCTATACCATCGATGCCGCGGCTGTGGCGGCGACCCCGGGTGGGGACAACACCTTGCTCAATCAGGTGATAATGCAGGCGCCCGACGTCGCACAGGACTCGTTCGGCCAATTCCACGTTCGCGGCGAGCACAACGGGCTGCAATATCGAATCAACGGCATCATCCTGCCGGAGGGCATCAGTGTGTTCGGGCAATCCCTGGATCCGCGGTTGATCTCATCCATGAGCCTGATCACCGGGGCGCTGCCCGCCGAATACGGCCTGCGCACCGCGGGCATCATCGACATCACCACGAAGAGCGGCATCCAGATACCGGGCGGCGCGATCTCGATCTACGGCGGCAGCCATGATCAGATCCAGCCCAGCTTCAACTATGGCGGCGGCTCCGGCCAGTACAGCTACTTCATCTCGGGCGATTTCCTGCGCAACGATCTCGGCATCGAGTCCCCCGACGGCAGCTCCAATCCGATCCACGACCACACGACGCAATATCACGGCTTCGGCTATTTCGAAGACATCCTGAATGACGAGAACCGGGTGTCCCTGATACTCGGCAGCTCCGTCGGCAAGTTCCAGATTCCGAACCAGAACGGTCTCGAGCCTTCGCTCGGGCTCACCGTCGATGGACAGACGACGTATCCCAGCCAGGACCTCGACGAAAACCAGCGCGAAATCACCCAGTTCGGGGCCTTGAGCTGGCAGCATTCGGCCGGTGCACTCGACGTTCAGACTTCGTTCATCGCCCGCTATTCGAGCCTGACTTTCACCCCGGATCCTCTGGGCGATCTCTTGTTCACGGGGATAGCCCAGGACGCCTTCAAGCAGAATGTCGCTTATGCCCTGCAAAGCGACGGCGCCTACCAGCTCAACGACAGCCATACGCTGCGGAGCGGGCTGTACCTGCAGACCGATCATTCCATCAGCCAGACGAGCTCGGACGTACTGCTGACGGACAACGCGGGCATTCCCTTGAGCGACATACCGACGACGCTCATCGACAACGGCTCCAAGACCGAATGGCTCGAGAGCGCCTATCTGCAGGATGAGTGGAAAATAATACCGACCTTCACCCTGAACTACGGCTTGCGGTTCGATCGGTTCACCGCCTATACCAGCGCGAGCCAGGCGAGCCCGCGGCTCAACATGGTGTGGCAGGCGCTCCCGGATACGACTGTGCATGCGGGGTATGCGCGATACATCTCGCCCCCGCCCTTCGAGTTGGTCGGCGGCAAGGATATCGCCTTGTTTCAGAACACGACTTCTCCGCCGCTCACCCCTGAAGCCACCGCGCCGTTGCCTGAGCGCGCGAATTACTACGACTTAGGAGTGCAGCAGAAGATCACCCGCCAATTGACGCTGGGAGTCGATACCTATTACAAGCAATCGACCAACCTGATCGACGAGGGTCAATTCGGCGCCCCCATCATTCTCACTCCATTCAACTACCGCTACGGCAAGCAATACGGCGCGGAATTCACGGCGAACTACACCACGCGCGAGTTGACGGCGTATCTGAACCTCTCGGTGCAGAGCGCCAAGGGCAAGGACATCGATTCGGCGCAATTCAATTTCTCGCCCGATGATCTGGCCTACATCGCCAACAACTACATTCATCTGGATCACGAGCAGCAGCAGACGGCGTCGGGCGGGGCTTCGTACCTTTGGCATGGCACCCGCTTCAGCGCCGACTTTCTATTCGGATCCGGCCTGCGCGCCGATTTGCCGCTGCCGCCCGGAGAGACCACGCCCTATGGGGGCACTGGCATACCCAACGGCGAACATCTACCCTACTACACCCAGTTCAACACGGGGCTCACCCACATCTTTGACATCCCGGGATCGGGTACTCTCACTGCGCGCTTCGACGTGATCAATATCTTCGACAAGGTCTACGAGATACGTAACGGCACGGGCGTCGGGGTCGGCGCACCCCAGTACGGACCGCGGCGCGGCCTGTTCTTCGGTCTCTCCAAATCGCTGGGATCGTCCACGTAGCGGGGCGCTCGTGAATACATCGAAACACAGCGTGAATGTTGCGGTACTCGACGATTATCAGGGTGTCGCACTGACCCTCGCCGATTGGTCGAAAGTCACGGCGCGGGCTCGCGTGACGGTGTTCAACGACCATCTCGACGATCCCGAAGCGCTCATCGAGCGCCTGGCTCCCTTCGATGTGGTGTGCGTCATGCGGGAACGCACACCCTTACGCCGCGATATCATCGAGCGCCTGCCCAAGCTCAAGCTGATCGCCTCCACTGCAATCCGCAACGCCTCGATCGACGCCGATGCGGCGGCCGAGCGCGGCATCACCATCGTTCACACCTCGTACATGTCCTCGCCGACCGTCGAGCTCACCTGGGCGCTGATTCTCGCCGGCGCCCGGCACATCGTTTCTGAGAACGCCGCGCTTCGCGCCGGCGGCTGGCAGAGATCCGTCGGCGAGGACTTGGCGGGCAAGACTCTCGGCATCGTCGGACTGGGCAACATCGGGTCCCAGGTGGCCAAGGTGGGGCTGGCCTTCGGCATGCGGGTGGTCGCCTGGAGTCAGAACCTGACCCGGGAGGCCGCGGCAGCCGCGGGTGCTCGACTGGTGCCCAAGGAGGAGTTGCTGCGCGAGGCCGATGTGGTTTCGATTCACCTGGTGCTGAGCGGCCGCACCCGGGGGCTCATCGGAGCCGCCGAGCTTCAATTGATGAAGCCCACCGCCCGCCTGGTCAACACCTCGCGGGGACCCATCATCGTCGAAAGCGCTTTGATCGAAGCGCTGGCGAACGGCCGGATTGCCGGCGCCGCCATCGATGTGTTCGACGTCGAGCCCCTGCCGCCTGAGCACCCTTTCCGCCGCATGGATCGGGTGCTCGCGACGCCGCACATTGGGTACGTGTCTCGGGGTTTATATGAGCGGTTCTATCGAGACACCGTCGCCAACATCGTGGCGTGGTTGGATGCGACCGAGGTCAAGCGCTAGCCGATCAAGCGCTAGCCGATCGCGGGCGGGCTATTCCAGACAGACGACGAGCAGACAGACGACGAGCTTGGCGGAGTGAGTGCGCCAGTTGATGGGAATCACGTAGGAGCGCTCATGCGGTGCCGTCACCTTGTCCGTTTCATGCGCGATGATCACGGGCACCGATATGACGAAATTCTTGCCGAAATCGCGGCGCGCATTGCCGGAGATGGTGTTCGCCACCTCGCCGACCAGATCCTTGATGTTTTCATCGCTGGTGTCGGTTTCCTGCATGCGCATCAAAAGTACGGTGAGCATGCCGCGCGGCGCGGTGAAGTAGACCACGCCCTTGCGGCTGCCGGAAATGCCGATGATGCCCGTATATTCGTAGGCCCCCGGGTTGCCGTCGGTCACGAGGTAGGGTGATCCGACCGTCGCCGACTGCTGCGCCGAGGTCTCGAAATAGTTCGTCGCTCCCTCGATGAATGTGCGGATTTCGGCTTCTTTGAGCATCAAGACTCCGACAACAGCTCTTCCAATGCGTCATTGAGCTGACGATCGGTGAAGGGTTTGCACAAAAAGCCGTTCGCACCTTTTTCGATGGCGTCCACCGCCGTCGCCTTGTCCGCCAGCGCCGAAACCACCAGGATCAACACATTGGAATTGATGGCCACCAGTTGCTGCACGCACTCCACACCGTCCATCTCCGGCATGGTCAGATCCATGGTCACGACGTCGGGCTGCGTGCGGCGAAACAGTTCCACGGCCTCGCGGCCGTTGCTCGCGGCACCGACCACCTCCAGGCGGGCGATCTGCTGCGAGCGCTCGATTCGGCGTCGAATGATGTTCGAGTCATCGACGATCATGAGCTTCAGAGTGGGTTTGGCTCCGTCATCCATGACCCTTACGCGGCCTCCGTGTCGTCGGCGCGCTTCACGGCGCGCGGCAGGGTCATCGTCAACCGCGTAAATTTCCCGGCGCTGGTCGCGACGGAAACCTTTCCGCCCATCTGGTTGGTCAGATCGGCGATCAAATTCATGCCGACCCCCCGTCCCGCATCCTTGGTCGCGGTCTCCAGGGTGGAAAATCCCGCATGGAACAGCAGCGAGAAGACCTGCTTCGTATCCAGAGTCTGGGCCCGTTCCGGCGTGATGAATCCCTTCTTGACTGCGGCTTCCTTGATGCGCTCGGTGGAGAGGCCTTGACCGTCGTCCTCGACGATGAGCTTGTAGCCTCCGTCCGCCAGGTCTTGGAACGTCAGGCGCACCACGCCCTGCAGCGACTTGCCCGCGGCCAGGCGCGCGGCGGGCGGCTCGATGCCGTGGACGATGGCATTGCGCACCGCCTGAACTCCGATGTCTTTGACCGCGCGCCGGAAGTCCTCGGGTATCGCCTCGAAGCCGACGCATTGCAGCACCGCTTCCTTGTTGTTTTCACGGGCCACGCGCGCGAGCAGTTGCTGCAGCGTGGTTGCAAGCCCGGCGTCGGCAATGCTGGTCGTCTGCCCCGGCTTCTGCTTGTCCTTGCCCGCGTCGATCACGGCGGTAACGGTGTGGGCCACATCGTGCTGTGGGTTCTGCAGGCGCGACAGGCGCGCGACCAGGTCGCTGATGGACTGCAGATGCGTGAGCAAGTCGTCGAGCTTGATGACCAGCGGCAGGAAATCGTTCCCCGACAGGCTCGGCTTGTCCTTGAGCGCCTTCAAATCCCCCTCGAAGGCGTGCGCACGGCTTTCGATCGAGGACATACCGAGGGCCGCCGCCTCGCCCTTGACCGAGTGCACTTGCCGGAACAGGGTGTCGAGCTTCTTGCGGAACACACCCTCCTCGCGGGTCGGCTCGCGCAGCACCGCGTTGATCATCTTCATCGCGGCATTCGAGTCGTTCAAGAACGACGTCAGTTGCGCGGGATCGATGTGCAGAATGCCCAGCAAGGTATCGACCTGGCCCTGCGCCTGGTTCTGCGAGGCCTGCAGCTCTCGCGCCAATTCCACCCGGGCGCTCACGTCGGACACCGACACCAGCACGTGGGTCATCTCGCCGTCGACCCGCACGCGGTGGAATTCGAATTGCAGATAGCGAGTGTCGAATTTGCCGCTGCCGCCGTCGAGGTGAACTTCCACCTCGCCCAGGGGATTGATGGTCTTGACCAGCTTCTCGTTGGTGCGTTCCGCCCAGAGAATCTTGACGAATTTGAGGGCCGTCGCCAGCGTCTTCTCCGAAACGATGTTCTTCAGCAGGCTCTCGAACGGTACGCCCGCGAAGTCCTTGCGCTGGAAAAGGGTTTCCATGGCGCCGGAATAGGCCGAACCGATGACGAGGTTCTGATCGAGCAGGAACAGCCCGTCCTTGACGGTGCGCAGAATGTCGATGGTTTGCTGGCGCGCCTGGCGCAGGCTGCTTTCCTGCCGTTGCCGCGCGCTGAGCATGACGGTTACGAGCACCACCAGCGCGAGGGCGATGACCAGGCCCGACAGCATCACCAGCCGCAGCTCGGTCGCCGAGCGTAAGTTGGTCGCCTGCAGCTCGGCCGCGATGGTCGTGAATTCGCTGTCGAGCAGCGGCAGCGTGTGATGGCTGGTGCGCAGCGCGGCGCTGACGTCGCGTTCCAGCTGGCGGCCACCCTCGTTGAAGTTGGTTCCCGTGGACTCGTTGTCCTGATACGGCACGCCGCGGAATTCCAGCAGCGGATTCAAAACCACCTGCTCCCGCGCCCATGTGTCGAGCAGCATCGCCGAGTGCTTGCCGGCAATCGGCGCGCCGACCGCGCCCGTGTCGGCCGTGAGCGCGAACCAGCTCACCGGCCGCGGCTTGGTCATCTCACGCAATGCCGTATCGAGCTGGCTGCTGGAGGCGCGCAACTCGTCCAGAGATTCCTGAACGTAGCCCCGGCTGCTCAAGCGGTCATGCGCGGCCTCGAGAGCCGCGCGGATGATGGTGGGCTGGCGCTGCTGCTCACCCAGCAGTTTGAGCGCCGTCGAGCTCTCCGCCACTTCGCTTGCGAGTTCGAGTCCGGGCACGAGCACCACGGCGACGAAGCTCATCCCTAGAATGACGACGAGTATGAGCAGGCCGGCCGGGGTCCCGAGTTGGCTCAGGACCTTCATTACACGAGAAATCATGTATTACTCTCTCCCATGGGGCGGCTTCCGTCGACGGACGTTCGAATAGGGGCGCTGACCGCGCTCAAGTCTTCCAGAAACAGGGTGGCCGACGCGTACCGGTCGTCGGGCGACTTGGCCATCAGTCGATCGATGATCGGTTGATACCGCAGCACGTGCCGCGGCAGGCGCGGCACGGGCGACGAACGGTGGCCCGCGAATATCTCACCCAGATTCTCGCCCTGATAGGGCAGCGAGCCGGTCAGCATCTCGTAGAGCACGATCCCGAGACTGTACAGATCGCCCCGCCCGTCCGGATCGCGGTTGGCGATCTGTTCGGGACACACATAGTAAGGCGTACCCGTGCACAGGTCCGACCTCGACAGGTCGCTCGCCTCCCTTTGCACGGTTGCCGAGCCGAAATCGATCAAGACAATGCGATTGTCGTCCGTCAGCATCAAATTCGACGGCTTGAGGTCGCGATGCACGACATGCGCCGCATGCAGCACCTGCAGCGCCTCGCCGATCTGCCGAGCGTAATTGATGGCGTCGGCCTCGCTCACCGGATTCTTCAGCCGGTCGCGCAGGCTGCCGCAGGGGAAGTATTCCAGCGCGAGATACGAGTACTCGTCGGTGATGCCGTAATCCAGCACATCGGCGATCGAGCGGTGATTCAGCGACGACAGAATCTTGCACTCGCGGACGAATCGCTGCCGGTCGGCGTCGGTGACGACATGCCCCCGGAGCGTCTGAACCTTGAGCGCGACCGGCTGCGACAACTCGTCGTTGCGCGCGAGATACACCGCCGCCGTGGTCGATTGCGCAATGGTCTTCAGCACGCGGTAACGGCCGATCTGCGGTTGGCGCCACGGATCCATCGTGGTGGTGGTCGAGCCCGACGTGGCCGCAGCCGCGCCGCTGTCGCGCGAAGGTTCTGCGAGCGGCCGCAACACCTCGGTCAACTCGCCGATTTTTACGGCGTGGATGGGCCAGTAGTCGTTGGCCCCCAGCTTGATGGTGCGCGCGGCATTGCGCTCGTCGCCGCCGCGCGCGAAAACGAATATGGGAATCTGCGGTGCCTGGCTGCGGGCGCGCACCAACCGTACCAGCGGATCCGTCGCGTCGTCGCGCAGGCTGAACTCGACGATCAACAGCAGCGCGAGGTAGCCCGCAACGCGGTCGGGAGCGAGGGCGTCGAAGCTCGCGGTGCTGAGGCAATCGGCGTCCATTTTCGGGATCGCCCGCCGGACCAGCGCCGCGAGCCGCAGGCGCAGCTCGAGGTCGTCATGCACGACCAGGCATCGGCCGGATGCGCGCTTGAGAATGGGCAACGAGAGAGTCGGCTCGCGTCGTTCGGTGATTGTGGAAGGGTTGTTCATCGGGCGAGGGCTACTTGTTCAAGCGAAACGCGATTCGCATCTTCGTGGTGACCGCCATGGGCTTTCCGGCCTGCGTCGCCGGCTTGTAACGTACGTGCGATAGCGCCTTCGAGGCGGCAGCGTCGAACACCCCCGGAGGATTTGAATCCGTCACTTTGACGTCGGTGACCTTGCCGTCCGTCGTGACCACAAAGGAAAGCTCGACCCAACCCTCGATACCCCTTCGCAGGGCGCTGTCGGGGTAGTCGAGTTCGAGCTGCTTGGTGCGGGTCAGGGAGGCTTCCGGCACCAGGGGCGGCCCGGCGTTGGCCAGCTTCATCTTCGCCAGCCGGTCGCTCAATGCGCTCAAGTCCGGGGAGGCGCCCAAAGTCCCGGCTGCCTGCA
>Ga0209274_10000088_pt1 | contig 83967 bp, 58 predicted proteins | sample HubBroMetageREF1_FD_188343 | JGI IMG/M metagenome (GOLD analysis project Ga0209274, IMG submission 188343) | Reference soil microbial communities from the Hubbard Brook experimental Forest, New Hampshire, USA - Hubbard Brook CCASE Soil... | ecosystem: Environmental > Terrestrial > Soil >...
GCGTCGGGCGCTGCAGATGAGGCCCGACCTCGCAGAAGTCTGGAACAACCTGGCAAATGCCGAGAGGGATCTCGGACACTTCGATGCTGCGGTCGCGGCACTGAGTGAGGCGCTTCGATTGAAGCCCGGATTCGCCAAGGCGCACAATAATCTGGGCAATGTCCTGCGGGACCTTGGCAGGCTCGACGAGGCGGCCACCAGCTATCGGCAGGCACTGGAGTTCGATGCCAACTACGCCGAGGCGCACAGCAACTTCGGCTCCCTGCTGCGCCTGCAGGGCCGGTCGGAAGAAGCGCAATCCCATTGCGAACTCGCGCTCGCGATAGACCCGAATTACCCGGCGGCACTTACGCTTCTCGCGCACTTGCGATCGGACCGAGGCCGGTTTGCGGAGGCGAGGACGCTCCTCGAGCGTGCCATCGCCATCGAGCCGAATTTCGCGGCGGCCCGGTCCGGCCTGGCGGAGCTGTGCCGAATGTCGCGCGAGGACGCGAACTGGCTTGCAGGCGCGATGCGTACCGCCGAGCGGGCTCTTCCTCGAGACGAGATTCCCCTTCGTTTTGCGATCGGAAAATACCTTGACGATGTGGGGGAGTACGACGATGCGTTCATCAGCTACCGGCGCGCGAACGACTTGGCAATGCTGTACCGTCCTCGGCACGACCGGCACCTGCTGACGGCGGGAGTCGATCGCTTGGTGCAATCGCAGACGGCCGAATGGCTCCGCGGCGCAGGATCATCCTCGATCCGTTCGGAGCGGCCGGTGCTGGTCGTGGGAATGCCCCGATCCGGGACGACGCTGGCGGAGCAAATACTCGCCGCCCACCCGCAGGTGCACGGAGCGGGGGAATTGCCTTACTGGAATGGCGTAGCCGGCCGGTACGCTGCGGCCGGCGCCGATGCAGCGGATGGTGCGAGCTTGCGGCAGCTGGCCGACGATTACTTGGCGTTGCTCGGCGAGGTGTCGCGCGACGCCTCGCGGGTGGTCGATAAGATGCCGGCCAACTTTATGTTTTTGGGATTGATTCACGCGGCACTGCCGCTGGCCCGGATCATCCATCTTGAGCGCAATCCCGTCGACACCTGCCTTTCCATCTACTTCCAGAATTTCGGGCCGGTTCACTCCTACGCAAACGACCTGGGCGATCTCGCGCATTATTACAGTGAGTATCGGCGCATCATGGAGCACTGGCGGCGCAACCTGCCGGCAGGGGCGATTTTGAATGTTCCTTACGAGGGACTCGTCGAGAATCCGGAACACTGGAGCCGCACCATGGTCGAGTTCATCGGCCTGCCGTGGGATGCGCGCTGCCGTGATTTCCACCGCATCGAGCGGATCGTCAGCACATTCAGCAGGTGGCAGGCCCGGCAGCCTATCAATACGGCGTCCGTCGAGCGCTGGCGTCATTACGAGAAATTCGTGGAGCCCCTGCGCCCGCTGCTATGCCGGTAGAGCGCCGTGATTCATCAGGTTCGCGCGGCCTTGCGCGCCATGATGTTGACGCTGATCGGTTTGCCGCGCATCTCTAGTTTGCTCGCGTCGTCGAATAGATTGAAAGCTGCCACCCTTCTCGCGTCGATGAATCCAGCCGCCTGCAGAAACCCCCTGACGAACTCCTCGTTCAACCCGACGAGATGGTAATCGAAACGGTCGACATGACCACCGAACATCACCCGCATCACGGTGAATCGTTCGTGCAGCGACAACGATGGATCGAGGAACAGGCGTGACAGTACGTCGAGATCCGGGACGCTCACAGACAGTATGCCGCCCGGCGCCAGGACACGCCGCCACCCGGAAAGCGTTGTCACGAGCTCGTCCTTGTAGTCCAGGTGCTCCACCACGTGCGAGGCATAGATTTCCTCGAAGGTGTCATCGTCGAAGCGCCGCAGGTCCCGGGCGTCGGCGACATGATCGACGTGCGGACCGGGGTTGGCATCGAGCACCTCCCAGCCGTCCACCCTGACGTGTCCACCGACGTGCAGTTTGCGGCCCATGACTAATCCTAGCGCATTGCTCGGTATCCGATATGAAGCCCGCGAGCGGTACTGCGCGCCGACGATGTGTCAAGACATGCGTTCAGGACCGCCATTTCGACAGATAACGCGAGTATCCGTCTCGCCAGGCGGGTGTTCCGAACGAGCCGTCGCTCTCGTGCATAACGCTGATGCCCCAGGTGCCCATGCGCAGGCCTCGCAGTTCCGCGGCCCGGCAGAAATCCAGATCGTAAAAATGAAAGTCGAAGCTTTCATCGAAGAACAGATTCTTCGATATCAGCGTCTCGCTTCGCGCCGCCAGCATCACGCCGTCCAGGAGCTTGACCTCGTGTCCGGGCGCGCCATACGCGCTGATGTAATCCGCGGGCCAGCTCTTGCCGTGCGCAACTACGCCGCTCAGGTTCTCCCGGTCGTCGCGCGCGAAGGTATCGTCCAGGAATCTCCAGGCCGGCTGATGGTCCGCCCGGCGCCGGTTGCCGGCGAGTCCGATGATGTCGAATTTGTCCAGCCCATTGAAGATCCGAGTGGGCCAGTAGAAATCGAGAAGATGCACGTCGTCGTGAATGAACACGAGGATGGCGGGGTCGGCGGCCGACTCCCGGATGGCGGCATTGTAGACGAGCGGCAGTCCCTTCGAGTTGCGGGGAAACAGCCGCAATTCACATAGCGGCGAGTACAGCCTGAGCGAGCGGCCGAGGGCGCTGCGGGCGGCGAAATCATCCTGCGTCTCCCGGGTTGCACACACCAACCTGACCTTGAAGGTCATGAATTCTCCCTGGATTCGAGCAGTAGGCGCGCGAGTGCGTCCACGGCGCCCAAGTCCGCGAACGCCGCCCCGGCATTGCGCCTCATCGTTTCGCGAATCCTCGCGCGATGCGCGGGTTCCTCTGCCAGCCCGACGGCGAGGTCGATGTATCGTTGGCAATCTGCCGCCACCAGTTCCGAAAGCCCCACGCGCGACAGAATGCCGCTTCCCAGACGGCCCCGCATGAACCGACCTTCATAGGTGACGCAGGGGAGCCGGCATTCGACGGCTTGCAGCATGGTGTTGAATCCCGAGAATCCGATGGTGTCGAGATACACGTCCGCCTGGCGCAGCAGTCCAAAAAAGGCGGCCCGCGGCTGCCACGGAATCGTCAGCAGGTGGCGAGCGGGGTCGACTCCGGCGCCGCGAAATGCGGCGGCGATCCGCTCTTGCAGCTTGCGGCTGAGCTCCGCGGCCTCGTGCCGGAAGAATACGAACGTGCCGCGCCCGAGACGCCGCGCGATCTCCACCAAGACCCAGTCATGCTGCGGCCGATACTTGAACGGCACGCCGGGACAGATGAACACCGGGCCGTCCGGTGGAATCCCGAGAGTGCGCAGGTCGATGTCCATCGGCGCGACAGCATGGGGTTCGCAGTGCACCCCGAGTTGCGGCAAACGGATGAGGGGTTCCGAGTAGTGATCCTGCGCCTGCGGCGATTCGAACAGATCGGCCGACAGGTAGCCATCGATGGTGGGTAGTCCGCTGGTCTCCGGATGGCCCCAGGCGACGAACTGGCGCTGCGCCAGTCTCGTGGCCGCCAGCGCCAAGGTGGTTTCGTTCATGCCAAGTTCGGGGTAAATCACCGCATCCAGGTCGAAATTGCGGATGGCCCGCATCCATTCGACGGTCGGCCTGGCCTCGCCCTCAAAATAATCCACCGACGCGCGTGCCTCTCGTGTCGCCGCGTCGTGCTTGGAGCCCACGCCGAACACATGGAGCTCGAATCGCTGCCGGTCCAGGTGCTTCAGCCACCCGCGCAACATCGCGTGGTACACCGAATGATCGTGTACGTGGGCCGACACAAACCCCAGCTTGAAGCGCCGTGAGGCCTGCACGCCATGGGTGCGCGCGAACGGGGCGCGCGGCGGCGCACAGCCGGCGACCCCAAGGGCCGCGAGCCGTGCCGCGCAGGCACCGCGGTAGCGTTCGAGCAGCGGCCGATTCGATTCCTCGTCGTAGGAGAGGTAGAAAAATTGTTGCTGGGCCACGGTGAGTGCATCCTGCGCGTCGAGCTCCGTCGAGCCGAGCCAGGACTCGAATTCCAGAAGTTCGGCATCAAAGGTACGCCTCGCCTCGCGGGCCTGCACTTCGGACACCGGCACCGAGGGGATCCGGCGCGCGAGCAATCGCGTCCGCGCTTGAATGTCATCCGGATCGAGATCCACGGCCCGTCGATAGGACTGCACGGCACCGTCATGATCCCCCATCTCGTGCAGGATCATGCCGTGATTGCACCACGCCTCGACGTATTTCGGATCCAGCTCCAGCGCCCGCTCCAAGGATTCAAGCGCCGCGGCGCATCGGCCGAGCCGCCGCAGCGCGCCCGCTCTGATGTTGTGGGCCCGAATGCAATTGTTGTCCGCTTGCAAGGCCAGGTCCGCGCAGTTCAGCGCGTCGGCGGGACGTTCCAGTGACAGGAGCATGAAGGCTTTCTGAGCCAGCATCGCGGCGTCGTCCGGCCGCAGCCGCAGGGCCGTTTCGAAGCACTCGAGCGCCTCGGCGAATCGCTGCTGCCGCGCGAGCACCGCGCCACGGCCCACCCACGCCTCCGGCATTTGGGGCGTCGCGGCGAGCGCGCGTTCGAAGGAGTGCGCGGCCTGGTCGAGCTCGCCGCTCTGGCTCAACGCGAGGCCGAGATTAGCGTGCGCGATGGCGTAATCAGGATTGATGCGCAGCGCCTCGCGGTAGCTCGCGATGGCCTCCGGCAACCGGCTGAGCTGCATCAGTGCCTGGCCGAGATTGTTGTGGGCCCTCGCGCTGCCGGGCTCGATCCTGATGGCGGTGCGCAGTGCATCCGCTGCGGCGGCCGGCCGGCCGGCCGCGAGCAACGCCACCGCCAGCCGCCGCTGCGCGACGGCATCCTCCGGACGCAGGAGCGTGAGTTGCCGCAGTAAATCCGCCGCGCCGGCGGCGCGTCCGGCGGCCTCATGAATCTCGGCGAGCAGCGCCAAGGCCTCCACATCGTCATGAGCGGCGGCGAGTCTGGCCTCGCAGGCGATTTGCGCCTCATGCGCCTTGCCGAGTCTAAATAGATCGAGCGCCGCCATCGTACTCATCCATCTACTTTAACCCGGCTTCCCGGAATCTTGCGTGCAACGATCAATTGCCGATGAGCTGCACGACGATTGTATGGCGATTGTATTGCATTCATGCAAACGTCAGCGTTCACGTCAATCCATAACCGCCGAGAATGAGGAGATTCAACAGCGATCTTTTTATGTTTTCGCCGCATGCCCTATTAATAGCCCGCAGTTTTTGAACGTCATCACAGTCAAGAATTCGGGAGATTCCAATGAGCAAGCTAATTTCAGTCAGCGCCGCCGTTGCGTCGGTGCTGGCTTCGGTCGCAGCATCGGCCACGCAGCCCACGCCCGCGCAAGCCGCGAATCCGGCCGTCGGTCTGTATGTCGCCGGTGCGTCGGCGCCGAGGCCCGCCATTTTGAACGCTCTGGAAAACAGCGCGAGCTTCTGCGGCGGTTCATATTCCCTGTTCAGCAGCACGGGCGACACCAACTTCTACGCCGTATCCTGCACCCCGGCGGCCTCGACGGGTCTACCGAGCGCCAACGGCAGCAATGTCTTCACCATCTGGTATCGCGACGAGGGCGGCTCGGTGGTAGGTGCTCTGCCGCTGGTGTCCGGCTCGCAGGTCAATCAGCTCTCCCTTTCCGGTGCAACCGGTTCGGCCGGCAGCTACACCGTTGCAGTCGGCGGGGCCAGTGCCACCAACGGCATCGACGATTCCTTCACCGGCGGAGTGTTCAAGGCACCCGTGCAGATGGGAGTGGTGGACCAGGAACCGGCCGTGTATACGGGCAACAATTATCCGTCGGCCTACAAGACCTCGGTGTATGGCAAGGCAACGGCAGCGCAACTCGCGAGTCTTACGCAGACACCGACCTTCGATCTCGTGTACGGCGTGCTGGTGAACACCAACAGCAGCGCCTTCAGTGCGGCTGAGAAGGCCGGCCAGGGTACGACCGCGGCGTCGCTGAGCTTGGGTCGGCAGACGATTGGGGCGATCCTGCAGGGCAATCAGACCAACTGGAATGACGTACCCGATTCCAGCGGCAATGCCGTGACGTCGGCCAGCCTGCCCATCACCATCTTGAACCGCGAGCAGGGTGCGGGTGTCCGCGTGGCTTCAGATATCTACTTCACGGGCGATCATTGCGTCAGCCCGCTACAGACCCCGATTCAAGAATCCACGGGCGGCACGGCCGATTACTTCTCCATGAGCAATGTACTCGCGGCGGCCAACACCATTCCGGGTGCGATCACCTACGCCACGATCGATTACGCGGGCAGCAGCAGCTACCCCAACCTCACGCTGGTGGCGGTGGATAATGTGCAGCCGTCCAACCTGAATGCGGCGGCGGGCATCTATGGCGACTGGTTCGAATCGCAGGTGACCACGGGTGCGAACTACAGCTCCCTGAGTGCGGCTCAACAGGGACTGATCCAGAATCTGATCTCGGCTTTCCAGACCGAGTCGACGGCCCCGGGTTCCACCGCCATTCTGGCCAATCCCAATTACAACACGCCCAGTTATCCGGTCTCCGGTACTGCAGTAACCGTTTCAGGTGCCACGATCTACATCAACCCATACTCGCGCCTCGGCAATAGCTGCAACGATCCTGTTCCTTTCCTCTAGTGGCACGCGATCACGACAGGCGATTCTCTTAAAAAAAAGTAACGCCGTGCGAACGCTCAAAAGTAACGCCGTGCGAACGCTCAAGCGACGGATCGGTGTCTGACATTCGTCATCGATCTGTACGCCGAACAGTTCCTCACTGTGCCCTGTCTCCCGGAGTTGCGGTACGAATGTGTGAAAACCTTCACATTTCTATAACGTGATTGCGACATCCCTGAGTGATCCTAATCGCAGTTGATCTTTGGTCAGGTTGCACCCGGCTCCAACGCCCGCCGTCGGGGCGAGGCCGGAGGCCGGCTGGTCCGCGATTAAGTCATCGTCATCACTGTCAAGAAATCGGGAGATTTATTCAATGAACAAGCTAATGTCAGTCAGCGCTGCCGGAGCGCTCACGCTCGGTGCGGTTGCGGCACACGCCTCCATCGCGCTGCCGAACACCGGTAGCTCCGATGCCATCCTGTTCGCCGAGGTTGTGAACGCGGCAGGCACCGCGGCCGTGGCATCCTATGCCGGCGATACGGGCATCAGCATCAACTCGATCATTGCGGGGCTGTCCGGCAGCACCACGGTCCTCGGGTCCGATGCGAATCTCGCCAAACTGTTCGCGGCCGATGCCGCGGGTGACACTCTTGAATTCGCGGTTCTCGGTGGCCAGTACACCGGATCGCCAAGCACCACGAACTTGAAGACCGCGGGCGTCGCGCAGTTTCTCACCACGGTTGCCAACAACAGCACCACCGCGCTGTCCGGGGCCACCACCGCCAGCCTGACCAAGATGGCCGGCCTGAACACCGATATCGGCACGATCAACGGCAACAGCGGCGGCGCTGCCTCCGTCGAAGGTACGAACCCCGCCACTTCGGGCGTCTGGGATATCACGAATACCAATGGCACCGCCTACTGGGATGGCGCCTCCATTTCGAACGGCAACGTGCTGGGCACCACGGCGAATCTGTACTACGTGACCGGCGGCGGTGCCATCGCGTCGAAAACGACCAATGTTCTGGAACTGACTGCCTCATTGAGCGCCAGCGGCCTGACACTGACAGGCAGCAGTGCACCGCCGCCGGTTCCGCTCCCGCCCGCCGTGTGGCTGCTTGGCAGCGGTCTTCTGGGTCTGGCGGGCGTCGCGCGCCGCAAGGCCAAGGCCTGAACGTAGTTCCAATTCCGAACGCACATAGATTTAAAATTTAGGAGTTTCCAAACATGGTTCGTAACATGACAGTGGCCGCCGCGGTTGCCTCGGTGCTGGCCTCGGGCGCCGCAATGGCCCAGCTTCAGCCCACGCCGGCCCAAGCCGCTAACCCGACCGTCGGTCTGTACATATCCGGTTCGTCGGCCGCCAAGAACGCGGTTCTGGGCGCTCTGGAAACGGGCGCGAGTTTCTGCGGCGGTACCTTCTCGCTGTTCAGCAGCACCGGTGACACCAACTTCTTCGCGGTTTCCTGCGCCCCGCTGGCCTCCTCGGGCCTGCCCAGCGCCAACGGCACCAATGTGTTCACTATCTGGTATCGCGATGAGGGCGGTTCGGTCACGGGCGCTCTGCCGCTGGTGTCCGGCTCGCAAATCAATCAGCTCGCCCTCGCCGGCGCAACCGGTTCGGCCGGGAGCTACAGCGTTGCCGTGGGCGGCGCCAGCGGCACCAATGGCATCGACGACTCCTTCACGGGCGGCGTGCAGAAGGAACCGGTGCAGATGGGTATCACCGACGTCGAGCCGGCCGCGCTCGTCGGCAACAACTATCCGTCGGCCTACAAATCATCGGTGTATGGCAAGGCGACGCCGGCACAGCTCGCCGGTCTTACCCAGGCCACGATTTTCGATCAGGTGTTCGGCGTGTTCGTGAACACCAACAGCAGCGCCTTCAGCACGGCTGAGAAGGCCGGGCAGGGCACGGCCACCGCGTCCCTCGATTTGTCGCAACAGACGATTGCAGCGATCCTGCAGGGCAACCAGACCAATTGGAACGATGTGCCTGATACCAGCGGCAATGCCGTTGCGTCGAGCAGCCTGCCGATCACCATCGTGAATCGCGAGCAGGGTTCGGGCAGCCGTACGGCGACGGACCTCTTCTTCACAGGCGATCATTGCAGCAGCGTGGCGCAGACCGCGATTCAAGAATCCACGGGCGGCACGGCCGATTACTTCTCCACGGGCAATGTCCTGGCGGCGGCCAACACCATTCCGGGTGCGATCACCTATGCGTCGATCGACAATGCGGGCAGCAGCACCTACCCGAACTTGACGCTGGTGGCGGTGAACAACGTACAGCCGTCGAATCTGAATGCCGCGGCGGGCACCTACGGCGCATGGTACGAGGCGACGGTGACCACGGGTGCGAACTTCAGCTCTCTGAGCGCGGACCAGAAGGGGCTCATCAGCAACCTGATCTCGGCTTTCCAGACGGAAGCGACGCTCCCGGGTGCCGCGGACATTCTGGCGAACCCCAACTACAACACGCCGAGCTATCCGATCTCGGGTACGGGAGTGACCATCTCCGGCCATACGGTGTACATCAACCCGTTCTCCCGTCTCGGCAACAGCTGCAACGATCCGCTTCCTTTCCTCTAGTAGGGCGCGGAACCCAAAAGACATTCGCAAACGGTGTTTGCGCTTCGCACTGGCCTCCCCTTGAGGGAGGCCAGTTTTTTGCGCTGAATAAAAACCGACACATTGCCGCGATAAGATGGCCGGATGCGCATTGGATTCGTATTTGCCGGACGCGCCGCCGCAGCGCTCGTCATGATTCTGCTGGCCCAGCTGCCGGTCACCTCTGCCGACGCCGAGGCGGACCAGTCGAAGGCCGAAGAGCATTTCGACGTGATGGAATACCGGGTGATCGGCAACACGGTGCTGACCAACCGGGATATAGAGAGAGTGCTGTATCCTCTGTTGGGTCCGAACAAGACGCTTCCCGACGTCGAGGCGGCACGGACCGCCCTGGAAACCTACTATCACGATCACGGCTACGGCACCGTCTTCGTCGACATTCCGCCGCAGAAGGTGGAGGGCGGCATCGTGCGCCTGCGGGTGACGGAAGGGCGGGTCGAGAAGGAACAAATCAGCGGGGCACATTATTTTCCCGAGCGCGACGTGATCGCGGCGTTGCCGGCCGGAACCCCGGGTCAGGTGTTGCAGCTCTCGAAGCTCCAAGATGAGCTGCAGGCCGTGAATGCCGCGACCGCGGACCGCTCGGTGGTGCCCGTGCTCAAGGCGGGCTCCGCACCGGGAACCGTGGATCTCTCGCTCCAGGTCCACGATACGCTGCCGCTGCACGGTAGCTTGGAGGTCAACAACCAGGCCTCGCTCGATACGCGCTCGCTGCGCTCAATCGCGAGCGTGAGCTACGGCGACATGTTCGGCCGCCTCGATAGCCTGTCGCTGCAGTACCAGACAACTCCCCAACAGCTCGACCAAGTGCGCGTTTTCGCCGCGAACTACGTCTTCCATCCGCTGGACTCAGGCCTGCAGCCGTCGTTTGAATACATCAATTCGAACAGCAACGTGGCCGCGATAGGGACGTTGGGCGTGCTGGGCATCGGTGAGATCACCGGGTTGCGGCTTGCCTATCCCTTCGTGACGGACGCGACGTCGAATCAGTCGGTGACGTTCGGCGCGGACTACAAACACTTTCGCAACACCATCAACCAGAGTGCGACCACGAGCGAAGACACGCCGATCACCTACTTGAATCTGTCCTTTGCCTATGCCGGCCTGTGGCGCTCCGATTGGCGTACGACCACCTTCAGTCTCACCGCGAATGCCGGTCCGCGCCATCTGGTGAACAACGACGCCTCCTTCGCGAACGACCGGGCAGAAGGACGGGCCAACTACTTCTACCTGCGCGGCGATGTCGATTTCGAATTCAAGCTGCCCGGCGATTTTCGCCTGAAGCTCCGCGCGGCGGGGCAGGCCGCGGCCGAAGCGCTCATCACCAACGAAGACTTCTCCGTTGCCGGCATCGACGGCGTGCGCGGTTACCTGGAATCCGAGGTGCTCGGTGACCGGGGCATCAAGGAAACCTTTCAAGTGACCTCCCCAGGCTGGCGTGCGTACGAGCGCGTGATCGGCGACGTCTACGTGTTCGCTGATGCGGGGCGCACCTGGAACCTCGCTGTTCTCGGATGCCAGCCCACCGGCACCGGCCTCAACCTGCATAGTTACGGAGGCGGAATCGACATATTGCCGGGACAGAAGCTTACGGGCGCACTGACGTGGGCCAAGGCACTCGATTCGGCGACCGACTTGGGGCCCGTTGCCGCTTCCGGATGTCCGGCTTCCGGCCCAGCCACTCTCGCGGGGCAATCGCGCGTCCTGTTTTTCGTTCGCGGAACTTTCTGACCCAGCTACTCAGAACTTTCCTGCCCGACATGAGCGTGGTGTTTGCCACGGCCTTGTAACGAACCCTCAGTAGAGTCGGCCGATGCATAGTCGACACGCACGATCCGTCGCGGGCGGATTACTGGTGGGTCTCATGGCTTCTTCGGCCATCCCATGGAGCGGTCGTTCTTGGGCCGGCACTCAGTTGCCCGTACCATGCCTTGCAGGCACCTGTGGGACGAATGCCTCAGGCTTCGTCACTACCGGCACCGCGACAGCGGTTCAATCGGGAAAGACGCTGTCGGTCAATCAGACCAGCAACACCGCGACTCTGAACTGGTCCTCGTTCGACATCAGCGCCGACGGCAAAGTGGTGTTCAGGCAACCTTCGGCTACGTCAATCGCGCTCAATAGAATCTTCGATGCGAGCCCCAGCAGCATTTTTGGCACGCTCACGTCCAACGGTCAGATCTATCTCATCAATGCCAATGGTTTCCTGTTCGGTCCCGGCGCCACCGTCAACGTCGGGGGTCTTCTCGCCTCCTCCCTCAATCTCACGGACGCGAATTTCGCGGCCGGCATTCTCGCACCCGGAATCAAGGGCCAGTCGGTACTGCAGCCGTTCGTGGATTCGGCCGGGAACGTGATTTCGCAGTCGATCACGGTCGATGCCGGTGCAACGCTTACAGCCGCCGATCAAGGCCGCCTGTTGCTGGCGGCGCCGAACGTCTCGAATGCAGGCAGCCTGAATGCACCCGATGGGCAGGTCATCCTGGCGGCGGGTCAAAGCCTGTACTTGCAGGCCAGCACCGACTCGAATTTGCGCGGATTGATCGTCGAAGTCGATGGGGGCGGCACTGCGGCGAACCAGCTCACCGGTGCCATCTCGGCGCCACGCGGCAACGTCACGCTCACCGGGCTCATGGTCAACCAGGACGGGCGCGTGTCCGCAACGACCAGCGTCGCGGCCAACGGGTCGGTGATCCTGCAGGCAGCCGACACCTTTCCCGCCGATTATTCACTGGGCTCGGCTTTCTCGGCGACCCGGGGCGGGACGGTCGAACTCGGACCCGGTAGCGTCACGGAGGTGCTGCCGGAATTGACCGACACCACGACGGCGGTCGCGGCCCAGACCCAGCTGAAGTCGTCGATCACGATCACCGGCCAGCAAGTGTTCATGAATGATGCCGTGATCGATGAGCCCAGCGGGCTGCTCAATGTCACGGCCGAAGCCAATCCCTCGCAGGGCGTGCAATCCACGGGCAATCCCAATGCGCAAATCCGGATCGATTCGGGCACGAGCATCGATCTCTCCGGGAGTCAGGCGCAATTACCCATGGATGCCAATCTGCTGACCGTCCAGCTCAGATCCAATGAATTGGCGGACGACCCGACGCAGCGCGGTGGTGCTTTGCAATCGACCCCGACGAACACCGTGACGGTTACAGTGGACATGCGTGCCGACAATGGCGCCGGTTCTCCGATCGCCGATCTGCAGTCCGCCATCGCTGCCGTGGGACAGAACATCGCCCAGCGCACCGAGACCGGCGGAACCGCGACGTTCGAATCCGAGGGCGATGTGCTCCTGAACCCGGGCGCCAGTATCAATGTGTCGGGCGGCGCCACCACCTACCAAGGCGGCACCATCCAGACCAGTTATTTGGTCGGCGCCAATGGACAGCTCTACAACATCGGCACCGCCAATCCCTTGCTGACCTACAAGGGTGTCGTCAATCCCACATTTACCCAGTCGAACGACAAGTGGGGAATCCAAGAAGTCATCCCTACGCCCGGCCTCAGTCAGTACGAATCCACCTATGTGCAAGGGGCGGCGGCTGGCAGCGTTCAATTTGCCGCGCCCAGTCTGTTGCTCGCCGGCAGTCTTCAAGGGACGGCCGTCAGCGGTCCCTATCAGCGCAGTGCACCGCCCCAGGGCGGCACGCTCATCATCGGAGCGCCGACACTGGGTCTCGTTTCAGCCAACAACCAGCAAATCGACTATCTGGCGCCGAGCGTGGTGTTCGCGAACTCGCTGACGCCAATCGTCGTCGCGGACGGCGCGCCCTTGCCGGTGCAGACATTGCAGCTGCCCATCTCGTACCTCACCTCCGACGGCTTCACGAACACGCAGATCTTCAGCAACACCAGCATCGCACTGCCCGCGGGCCTGCCGCTTCAGCTCACACCCGGCGCGTCGCTCTCGCTGGTGGCGCCGCGCATCGACGTGGACTCCAGTATCGCAAGCCTCGACGGGACCCTTTTGTTCGAGAATGTGCTCAGCTCAGCGAGCCCAGCGTCCTCTTATACGCCGGGCCCCGGCCTCACTCGTCCCGGGGTCGGGATAGGAGAAGGCGTCACACTGAATGTCAGCGGCCAATGGACCAACGATGCCGGTTGGGCGAGCGGGGTCGGCACGGCGCCCACGTACATGAATGGCGGCAAAATCGGACTGCAGCTCACGACGCCGGGCAGTGAACTGGTGCTCGGAGACAATGTTTCACTGATCGCCAATGGCGGTGCTTGGCTGCAATCCGGGGGAACGGTTTCCTACGGCGCAGGTGGGGCCATCACGCTGGATGCAAGTCCCTCAACCGCGGCCATTCAATTCGGCCAGGACACGCTGGTGCAGGGCTTCGGGGCCGGCACCGCCAAGGGTGGAACCTTCACCCTGTATGCGACTCGGATCGATGTGTCGCAGGGCAGCGGCGCCTCCTGGACCCAAGCGCAGACGGTCGATGACCTCAACAACACCACGGGTCCGGTCCTCGATCTGTTCGCGCCGCTGTTCACGCACTATGGCTTCTCCTCCGTCAATCTGACCGCCACCGGGGCGGCGGCGGGCACGGTGGCGAGCGACGTGCTGACCGTGGCATCGGGCACATTGATCAACGCCGAAACAAGCACGTTGCAGCTCGATTCCAACTACACGAGCATCCCGACGGGCGGGACCGTGTCCGCGTTTGCCACACCGACGCTATTGCCGCTCTACGAGCGGCCCGCCGCCGGCGTTTCGCTCAACGTCATCCGCGAGACCGATGATGCCACGGCTCTGGGCAACGCCAACTACGGCCTGCTCGACGTGCAGGCCGGGTCCTCCATTCTCACCGATCCGGGCGGAACCATTGCTCTCACCGGCGAAGGTGGCGTGAACATCGGCGGGACCCTGCGATCTCCCGGCGGAGCGATTTCGGTCTTCATTCCCTCGCCCGGCGACGTCAACTCGGGCACCGCAGCCGTCACCGATCCCGGCTACGTGTCCACACTGGGCATCGACGTTGCATCCACGGCCGTGCTGGACGTCGGCGGCACCACGGTCATGCAGCCGAACTCTCAAGGCCTGCTCACGGGAACCATGCTGCCGGGCGGTTCGGTAAATTTGATCGCCGATCGGGGCACGATCACCACCGCACCGGGGTCGACCATCGACTTTTACGGAACCAGCGCCCTGCTCAATGTGGCAAACGGGGCGAGCGTGGGTGCCTCGTCGCGCGAGGTACTCGCGAGCGCGGGCGGATCGTTGACGGTGAGTGCCGGCGAATCGATCTCCTTACTCGGCAACTTCAATGGTGCAGCCGGCGTGGGCAACAGCGGAACCGCGGCCTCCGGTTCGCTGACCATCGACATGACCCGCACCCTCAACAGCGCTGTTCAGGGCCCGGGCCAGCCCTTACCCACCACAACGCTCGAGATCGAGCTGCTGGGGAGTACTGCGGGTGCGTCGCCGAGTCCGGCGTATGCGGATCTGGCCGCGCTCGGCGCTCGGCAGATCGGCGATTCCGGAATCGATGCGCTGTCCCTGCAGGCCGACGGCAACGTCTTGATCGACGCGAGTCTGTCGCTCGCCCGTCAATTGAGCATCAATTCACCGAGCATCAGCGCGCCGACGACCGCCATGCTCTCGGCTCCCTTCGTCGAGCTCGGTAACTCGGCCACGAGCGGTGCCCCTGCCGTGGTTCCGACGCCCTACGGCGGCAACGGGAACTTGACCGTGTCCGCGCAGCAAATGGTCCTGCAAGGCAATTTCGCGCTGCAAGGCACTTCCCAGGTCACGTTGTCGAGCACGGGCGACGTGCAGCTTCAAGGCACATCGGCCAACGGCGCGACGGGACCCACCACCGGCTCATTGACTACCAACGGGAGCCTCGCCATCGACGCGACGCGGGTGTACCCGGACACCTACACTGCCTTCGCCATCACGTCCTTGCCCGGCAACGGCGCCACCGTATCGATCGGCGGCACCGGACCATCACCGGGTTCACCGCTTTCCGCCGACGGAGCGGTTGCGGTCAGCGCCGACAATATCTCGGTGTCAGGGACGCTGCTCGCGCCCTTCGGCAGCGTCAATCTCACCGCCAACGATTCCCTCACGCTGGGCAAGGGAAGCCTCATTTCGGTGAGCGGAGCGGGTCTTACGGTGCCGTTCGGTCAGACCCAGTTGAACCAGGGCGAGTGGATTTACGATACGCCCAATGGCACGCTCAACCCGATCACCGGCGTGCCGACCAAGCAGATTTCTCTGTCCGCGCCCAATGTCGTGGTGCGATCGGGAGCGACGGCCAATATCGAGGGTGGCGGCGAACTCTACGCCTACGAATGGGTGCCGGGCACCGGGGGCAGCTACGACAATCTTGGCGCCGTGTGCTGCGCGTCGGCGGGCAACGTGGCACTCTCCAGCTACCCGAATCTGTACGCCATCCTGCCCACCGCGCGAGACCAAGCAGGCCCGTACGATCCCCAGGAATCCGCGAGTGCGGTCCCCGGACAGACCATCTACCTGAGCGGCGGTGCGGGCATTGCCGCGGGTTACTACGCGCTCCTGCCGCCGCGATACGCGCTCGAGCCGGGCGCTGTGTTGATTCAGCTCGAACCCGGATTCACGAGCGCTACCGGCGGGCAAGTCGGTACTCTCGCCAGCGGCACGCCGGTGATTGGCGGGTTCCTGTCGATCGGTACCACGGGCCTAAATACCGGGGGACTGACCCGATACGAGGGCGTGGCCGTGTATCCATCCGGGTATGCCCAGGAACTGGCGAACTACACGATCAGCGATGCTTCGTCGTACTTTGCCGCGCAGGCCGCCGCAGCCGGCACGGGTCGCGTCGCCGAGCCGGCCGATGCCGGGACATTCACGCTTTCAATCACGCCGTCGACGATCAACTCTCTATCTCTCGAGGGCAGCGTGCTCACGGCGGCGGCCACCGGTGGCCGCGGCGCTCAAATCAACCTGAGTGCACCTGATCTCGAGATCACGGGTCCTGACGGCTCGAGCACGCCTGCGGCCATCAGTGTGTCCGGCAGTGTGCTGCAGAGCTGGAATGCGAGCTCCCTCACCCTGGGCGGCGTGTCGACGACCTTGCCCGCGAGTACGACCGCGAGTTCGACGCCTGCCGGCGCCACGGCCGCTTCGACCGTGCCGGCGGTGGACATCGCGGTGGCGGCCAACAATGTGACGGTGGACGCGGGTGTAGCGCTGGTTGCCGATCAGATCGAGCTCGTGGCCCTGCAATCGATCGACGTTCAGGCCGGCGCGTCGTTGATGTCGACCTCGGGCAAGAGCGGCACGGCGCTCAAGACCTTGCCGGCGCAGCAGTCGGTGTACCTGACCAGCGATCCCTATTCCACGGTCGCGGATGCCGCTGCCAATGCGCTGGCGCCGCCCGCGCTGCTTTCGGTTTCCGATCTTGCTTTGCTCGTGGCGAGCCGCTCGGCATTGAATGGCTCCGCGGGCGCCACCATCGATGTCGCCCAGGGCGCAACCCTGGCCTCGGGAGGCGCGCTCTCCATCGATGCACCCGGTGACGTCACGTTGGCCGGGACGCTGAGAGGGCAGGGTGCCAGCTGGTCGCTGAGTTCGAGCAGCGTGGCCTTCGTGGGGTCGGCCTCATCGACCGATAGCTTGAACATCAATGGCGCTCTCCTCGCCTCGTTGCAACAGGCTGCCGCGCTTCGAATCTCGAGTCAGGGCAACATCGACATCGACACCCCGGTATCGCTCGGCGTCGGCGCCGCAGGGTCCGCTCCTACTTTGAGTTCGCTCAGCCTCATCGGCAATGCGCTCAATAACAACGCCATGGGCAGCTCGGAATTCGGCGCGGCGAGCCTCACGCTCGGCGGCAATATTGCGCCGACGAGCGCATCGCCTGCCCCCGCCGCGGCAACGACCGGTGGCGGCAATCTTCTGTTCGATGCCAACACCATGGTGGTGGGACCCGGAGTGCTGTCCGTCAACGGGTTTGCGCAGACCACCGCGCAGGTGGCGGGTGCCTTCGAAGGTACGGGCGCGAGCTACCTGAACGTCGGCGGCAACCTGGCGATCAATGCGGTCGAGCTCACGGCAGCGCCGGTTGCGACGGATTTGACGAGCGTGCCGGGGGTCACCAATGCGCCCGGCACGACCATCGCGACAACAGGCACTCTCGCCATCGGCGCGCCCACTTCGGTTCGTGCCGGAACCACCCTGCCGACGCTGGTGGGAGGGAGCCTCACTCTCAACGCCGGCGACATCGAGGACGACGGAGCCATCGTGGCTCCCTCGGGTGTCGTCGAGCTGTACTCATCGGGAAATCTGCACCTGGCCTCAACCGCGTCCATCAGCGCCGCGGGCACGGCGATTCAGGCCGTCAATCAGACGGCTTACTCGCCAGGCGGCCTGGTACAGCTCACCGCAGCCGGCAACATGAGCCTGGATGCAGGCTCCTCGATCAGCGTCGCGGGCAGCGCCAAGGCACCCGCGGGAACGCTGAACCTCAACGATCAGGGCGGCATTCTCGCGCTTTCCGGCACCATCGACGGCGCAGCCCCCGCGGGTAACACGGGCGGGAGTCTCCTCGTCGATGCGGGTACTCTCTCGGGCGGTCTCATGAGCCTGGTGACAAACCCAGGCTTGCCCGGATTCGCTCAGGCGGTGAATGTCCGGGTACAGAATGGCGATCTCGATCTCGCGTCCGGGGATACGATCACAGCCAACAGCATCACGTTCACGACTGATTCGGGCACCGTCGACATCGCGGGGGTGCTGAGCGCCCCATCGGCGGCACAACGCGGCCTCATCGATCTGTCGGGCGGGACCGGTGTCACGCTGGCTTCGACGGGGCAATTGCATGCCGATGGCAGCGGCAGCGCCGGCCGCGGCGGCGAAATCGATCTGAATTCGGTGACCTCCGCCTGCACAGCCACCACCTGCACCAGCTCGGGGTCGATCACCCTGATGGGCGGCAGCGTGGTGAGCGCCGATGGCGCTGCGCAGATGGGTGAACTCGTGCTGCGCGCCCCCGCCTTAACCGCGACCAACGATGTGGCCATCAACGCAGGCCAATCCGGAATCGGCGCCGATGTAAGCGAGGCTGGTCAGGTGATCATCGAGCCCGTGATGGTGACTCCGACGTCGTCGGCCACCATCGGCTCCGATCTTGGAAACGCCGCCAGTGCGGCCGCGGGATTCTTGACCACGGCGATGCCCACGATTGCCGCGCGATTGACCGGCTCCAGCGCCGCGCCGATCGCGGTTCAGGCGGGCATCGAACTGCAGGACGCCAACGCCGGCGATGCGCTCACCTTACCCTCGCTCGACTTGAGCCAGTACAGCACCCAGGGTCAGGTCATCAATGTCGCGGTGCGGGCGGCCGGGTCCATCACCCTGGACGGTACCATCTCGGATGGCTTCACGGCCGAATCCGCGGGCCACGGCGGCACTGCGACTGTGCTTACCAACCTACCATCGGGCTCCTTGACATTCGTTGCCGGTGCCGACCTGTCGAGCGCCAATCCCGTTTCCGTGCTCGCCAACTCAGCGGCCGCGCTCACCTTGGGAACCGCGGCCATCGTGCGCACGGGAACCGGCGATATCGACCTCGCCGCCGCCGGCGATGTGGTGTTCCAGAGCGGATTGGCCGGAGGCGCCACCGTGTACACGGCCGGCCTCGCCGGCGCTCCTGCGGTGACCATGGGCGGCGGCAAGCGGCTCGGAAATTTCGCCGCCGACGGCGGCGACGTGATCGTCACGGCGGGCGGCGCGGTCATTGGCGCGCCCTTTGTGGACCCCGCTCTGGATGGCGGCGACTTCAGCGTGACGGGCTGGCAACCGCGCGGTCTCGTGACCCCTGCCGCCGGCGGGCAGGCACCGGGGCCTGCGCAATACGCAGTCAATTTCGACGAGTTCGATTGGAACGTGGGCGCGCTCGGCGGCGGCGACGTGACGGTGCAGGCGGGCGGCACGGTGAGCTATCTGTCGGCCGCCGTGGCGGATAGCAGCCCCGATGGTGATGCAACCATCTTCGGTGCGGGCGGTGGCTTGCGCGTCACCGCGGTGGGCGACATCGGCACCTCGCAGTTCTACGTGGCCGACGGCACGGGAACCCTCACCACCAATGCCGGAATGCCGGCCATCGTTCCGGGTTCGGCGCCGGGCAGCTATCTGGGCTCGACCTTCGCGCTCGGCAATTCGACCATCTCGGTCTGGGCCCGTCAGTCTGTGCAGGTCGATGGGCTGTACGATCCGACGTACATTCCGGCGGCTGCGCAGAGTACCGGAACACCGGTGAACTTTTTCACCTACGGCAGCAATTCGGGCTTGAGCCTCTCGAGTACCAACGGTAGCGCGACGTTGGAAATCATTGCTGATCGATTTGATTTGGGCGTGCTGCTGGGGCCGCCCTTGGTCAACAGTGCGATTGGCTTCGATGTTCTACCCGCAAATCTGTCGATTCAGGCCTTGCAGCAGGACGTCGATGTGAATCCCGGCGAGGCCGCGATTTTATTCCCCTCGAGCACGGGAGAACTCTCTTTGTTTGCCGGTCGTGACATCAATGCGGCGACCGACTCCATCCTCGCGATGGCTGACAGCTTTCCCTCGACGGTGTGGACGGCGGCATCGCCGCAGACGCAGGTCCCAGCGTCCGCGCTCAATTCGGTGGGGGGGCTGGCCGAGTTCCAGGGCGCCATTCACACGGGGGATCCCAATCCGGTGCTGATCACGGCGGGGCGGGACATCAATGATCTCGGGCTCGCCCTTCCCAAAGCTGCCGACATCGTGGCGGGCCGCGATATCGTAAACCTGACCTTCAAAGGCCAGAACGTGTCGTCCACGGATACCAGCCTCGTCTCGGCGGGGCGCGACATTTCCGATAACAACACAAGCGCTGAAATCGCAGTGGGAGGCGAGGGAAGTCTTGATGTGCTCGCGGGCCGGAATCTCAATCTCGGCGTGGGCGGGGGTATCACGACCGTGGGCGACCTCGTCAATGCGAATCTGTCGAGCTCACAGGGCGCGGACATTACTCTGGCCGTGGGCTACGCCGGCCAAGGGGCCGATTACTCCTCTTTCCTCAAGGACATCATTGCGCCGTCGACAACCTATCAGGGGCAGCTGATCGACTATGTGGAAACACAATCGGGGCAGAGCCGACTGACATTCGCGCAGGCCCAAACCGCATTCGAGGGCTTGAGCGAAAGCCAGCAGGCGGCGCTCATCGACAATGTGTTCTTCAATGAACTGCTGCTCTCCGGCCGTGCGGCCAACTCGGGCACCGGTGTCGGGTTCACGGAAGGATATGCCGCCATCGATGCGCTGTATCCGGGCAGCCGCAGTGCGATCTCCGCCGCCGCCAACCCGTACGCCGGCAGCCTCGATCTCATCACCAGCCAGATCTACACCCTGAGCGGCGGGAACATCTCAATTCTGGTGCCCGGCGGCGGCATCGACGTCGGCCTCGCGTACACGCCCGCCGGGCTGATTCAAAAGCCCGCATCCAATCTCGGTATCGTGGCCGAGGGTGCGGGCAACGTTGACATCTATGCGTTGAATGATGTCAACGTCAATGCTTCGCGCATCTTTACCCTGGGCGGCGGCAACATTCTCATCTGGTCGGACGAGGGCAGCATCGATGCCGGCAACGGCTCCAAGTCCTCGTTGTCGGTGCCTCCGCCGGTTATTCTCATCAACTCCAGTGGGAATATTTCGCTCGATTACGGGGCCTCGCTTGCCGCGGGCAGCGGCATCCGCACCATTCAGACCAGTCCCAGCGTGCCGCCGGGCAACGTCGATCTGGACGCACCCGTGGGCACGGTCAATGCGGGTGACGCCGGTATCGGCGCCTCGGGCAACATCAATATCGCGGCGGCCCATGTCATCGGCGCCTTGAACATCAATTTCGGCGGCACCGCCAGCGGGGTGCCTTCCGACCTGAGCGGGCTGGCGGCCAGTCTGTCCGGCGTGTCTTCGGTGGCCAGCAGCGCCACCACCAGCGGCGCCGCATCCGCGGAGTCCGCTGCCGCGGCGGGCAAGGAAGCGACACCCCTGGCGCAAACGGCCCTGAGCTGGCTGGAGGTGTTCGTCACGGGGCTGGGGGAGGAAAATTGCAAGCAGGACGACGTCGAATGCTTGAAGCGGCAGAAGTCGGCGGCGCCCTGACACAAGGAGAAATCGTCCCGCTGTAACAAAACCATCACGGGGTTTATCGACAATGAGCTGCTTTAGAGCCCCATGCCGAGGAATCCTGGCCCATGAAGGGTGTCGCCAAATTAGCCGTGATCATTGCGGCGCTGATCCCCATGGCGGCCCTTGCCGCGTCGTGGTGGAACAGCGATTGGAAGTACCGCAAGGAGATCGGATTCGATTTGTCTCCGACCGGCGCGGACATCGCCGCCACTCCTCAGGACGTTCCGGTATTGGTACGCCTGTCGCTCGCGAACTTCAGCTATTTCAACGATACCAAGCCGGACGGCTCGGATTTTCGCGTGGTCGCGGACGACGACAAGACGCCGCTCAAATCCCACTTCGAGAAGTACGACCCGCAAAACCAGATGGCTCTTCTCTGGGTGCGCGTGCCGCAAATCACCGGCGGTTCGAAGAGCGACAAGATCTACGCCTATTACGGCAATCCCGATGCGCCCGGCACTGCCGACGTTGCCGAAACCTATGATGCGCAACAGGTGTTGGTGCTGTCCTTCTCCGAGCCCGGCGGACTTCCGCTCGACTCGACCGCCTACAAGAACAATCCCTCGGCGTCCACCGCGATTTTGACGCCGGCCTCGCTGATCGCCGGCGGCGCAAAATTCTCGGGCAAGGAAAGCATCACGGTTCCGGCCACTGCGTCGCTGCGCCTGTTACCGGCCCAAGGATTTACTGCTTCGACGTGGCTGCGGATCGAACAACCGCAACAAGCGGCCGTGCTTGCGCTCACTGACGGACCCAGGTCCCTCGAACTCGATGTCGAGGGTTCCAAACTGGCGGCGCACGCGACTTTCGGCGGATCGCCCGTGACGGTCGCCGGCAGTGCTGATCTCTCGATGAATCAGTGGCACCACGTGGCGATCACGGCGGCGAGCGGGAAGCTCACCTTGTACATCGACGGGTTGCCGGCCGGCAGTGCGCCGGTGACGCTGGAAGAGATCGCCGGTGTCTTCACCATCGGCGCAGCCGGCGGAGCGAAGTTCCTGTCCGGCGACATCGACGAGGTGGAAGTCTCGAAGGTGGCCCGTCCCGCCGAATGGATCAAGGCCTCGGCCACGGGCCAGGGCATGGAGGCCAATCTGGTCCTGTACGGCGCCGATGGGCAGCGCGAGAGCAGCGGCCAAACCACCTACTTCGTCACGATTGCAAAGAACCTCACCCTCGACGGCTGGGTGGTGATCGGCATTTGCATGGCCATGCTGGTCGTTGCGCTGATGATCATGGTCGTCAAAGCGGTCTCGCTGACGCGTGTCGAGCGGGCCAACGCCAAATTCCTGAAGGAATTCCGCCGCCTCAGCGCCAAGGATGCGACAGCCCTCGACGAACCGTCCTCGGCGGCTGACGACGACCTGGATGACGCTCCGTCCATGGCGTCGTTGGCAAACGACCACAATAGATTCGGTGCCTCGACACTGTATCGCCTCTATCATCATGGCGTACGCGAGGTGAACAAGCGCGTCGCGGCGCAATCGGTGAGCGCGGCGCGCGCGAACATCCTCTCGCCCCAATCCATCGACGCCATCCGCGCGGCCATGGACGGCACCATGACGCGACTGCAGCAGACCCTCTCCAGCCAAATGGTGTTGCTGACCATCGCCATTTCCGGCGGACCCTTCCTGGGGCTGCTGGGCACGGTGATCGGCGTCATGATCACGTTTGCCGCGATCGCGCTCTCGGGCGATGTCAACGTCAATGCCATTGCCCCGGGTGTCGCAGCCGCCCTGGCGGCCACGGTTGCGGGCCTGGCGGTCGCCATCCCGGCCCTATTCGGCTACAACTGGCTGAATACGCGCATCAAGTCGATCAGCGCCGACAATCGCGTGTTCGTGGACGAGTTCGTCACGCTGCTCGCCGAACAATATAGCTGAGGGGCCCGGCATGTCTGGCTCCATCGACAGCGGCGATAAGGATGTGTACGACGACATCAACATCACACCCATGCTCGATCTCGCGTATGTGTTGATGGTGATCTTCATCATCATGACGACCGCATCCGTTCAAGGTCTCAAGGTCAATTTACCCAAGGCGAGCGACACGCCCTCATTGGCGAAGCCGCAGACCAAGGCGATCACGATCACCGCCGATGGGACGATGTATCTCGATACCTACCCTGTCAGCCTGCCCGAGCTCGAAACCCTGCTGCGCCAATTCAAAGCCGCCAATCCCAACCTGCCGGTGGTGGTCAAGGCGGATTCGACGATTCCGTACCAAAAGGTGGTCGACGTGCTCGATGTCGTTGGACGGCTCGAGATCACCCAACTTGGGTTAGTGACCCAACGCATCGTCAAGTAGTGCTCGACCGTGGCGGACCAGCGCACCGTGCGTCGCAATGTTTCACGGCTCCTGGGGGTTCTCGCCGCAATCTTGCTGCTTTTGGGGTTCGTCCAGTTCGTGCACGTGATGATGGGCGCCAAGACGGGCAAGACCACGCGGCAGGTGCAGATCGTGCAGATCATACGGCCGCCGCCTCCGCCGCCGGATCAGCCGCCGCCTCCGCCGCCCGAGAAGTCGCCGGAGCCCTTGCCGAAAGACGTGCCCGAACCGACGCCGGATCAGCAGCCGGATCAGGCGCCCGACCAGCCGCTGGGTGTGGACGCGGATGGCTCCGCGGGCGGGGACGCATTTGGGTTGGCTGCGCGCCGGGGCGGCAGCGATCTGATAGGGGGAACCGGCACGGCGCCGTTTGCCTGGTACACGAACCGCATGCGGGATGCGATCAAGGATCGCTTGTCGGCTGCTCCGTGCACTAGATCGGCCAAGGGATCGCTGTCGACGCGGGTGGTGCTGGCGGCGGACGGACACGTCAAACAGATCAAATTGATTACCGGCACCGGTAATGCGCTGGTCGACGAATGCGTCGACAAGGTTTTGGCATCGATTACAAACTTGGGCGACGCACCGCCGCCCAGCATGCCGGAACAAGTGAGTTTGCGGATCGTATTTTGAGTTTGCCTCAAATGAAAACCGAAGGGAGATCGATGGACATGTTTAACCGGACAGCATTGCGGGCCCTGTGGGTGTGCTTGACGCTCACGCTCGCGCCCGCCATGGCGTGCCGTGCCGATGACGAGCGTCAATCGCTCGAGGAACTGCGAAACACGGTTGTTAATCTGCTGCAGGCTCTCGTCGACCAGGGGGTCATCAGCCGCGAAAAGGCCCAGCAGATGGTCAAGGCCGCCCAGGACAAGGCTGCCAAGGAGATCGCGGCGCAGACCGGCGCAACCGCGAAGGAAGAGCAGGGTGCGGTGCGCGTCCCGTACGTGCCGCAGATCGTCAAGGACGAGATCGCGAAGCAGGTCGCCGAAGAGGTCAAGCCCGGTGTGGTGGCCGACGTGGTCAAGGAAGCCCAGACCGAGAAATGGGGCGTGCCCGGCGCACTCCCCGATTGGCTCACCCGCATCCGGGTATCGGGCGACGTGCTGCTGCGCGAGGAGGGCATCTTCTACGCCGGGGAGAATGCACCCGAATACAACTACTTCGCGATCAACCAGGCAGGCGGCATCGCGCAGGCGGGAGAGAACGCATTCCTCGACACCACTGAGAACCGCATTCGATTCCGCGGGCGCGCCCGGCTCGCCGTGGATTCGGATTTGACCGACTCGATCACCACCGGCATGCGCGTGGTGACCGGTAACACGTCGGATCTCGTATCCGAAACGCAAACCTTGGACGGCACCGCGCCTTACACCTTCGGTCTCGACGAGCTGTACATTCGCCTGGATGAACGCAACTCGCAACGCTTCCCCTGGCTGTCGGTGGTCGGGGGCCGGTTCCTGAATCCGTATCAGACGCCCACCGATCTGATATTTCATAGGGATTTGACGTTCACAGGTCTTGCGGCGACCGGGCGATTCGGTTTCGGTGACGGCAGCGCCGAGCAATCGCATCTCTTTTTCACGGTCGGCGGCAATCAGCTGCAGGAGATCGAGTTTTCTCCCCAGGACAAATGGCTGGTGGCGGGACAGCTTGGCGCCGAAATTCGTTTCGACGACAGCCAGAGACTGCGCCTAGCCGGCGGGTTCTATGATTTCTTCAACGTGACCGGGCGATTGAATCCCGCGGAAGAGCCGGGGCTGTACAACTACACCGCACCCACCTTCCTGCGCTGGGGCAACACGCTGTTCAATATCGCGAATAACCCGAGCAACACGACGCAGCTGTACGCCCTCGCTTCCAAATACCGGCTCGTCGACCTCAACGCCACCTATACCTATGCCGTCGGCAGATACACCGCGATGGTGACCGCGGACGCGGTGCGCAACTTCGGCTTCGATGCGACGGCGGTCGAAGAGAATACGGGCTACTACGTCGCACCCCGAACCAAGGGTTATCAGGCGGAATTGAGTTTCGGGTACCCCACGGTGCTGTCCGCCGGAGACTGGCGCGGGCGCGTCGGCTATCGGTATCTGCAGCGAGATGCCGTGATCGACGGCTACACGGACTCCGATTTTCACTTCGGCGGCACGAATGCCCGTGGGTATTATCTGACCGCGGACTATGGGCTGGCGCACAACCTGTGGATGCGCCTCAAATACCTGAGCTCGAACGAAATCGATGGGCCGATCTACAGCGTCGACACCCTGCAGATCGACATGAACACCCGGTTCTAGGAGCGCGACATGAGCCGTCCTTTTTTCATTGCGGTGTTGCTTTTGAGCCTGCTTGCCGGAGCAACGCCGGCCGGTGCGCAAACCCAGCGCAGCGCAGGCGGCGAATCGCAGCGAATCATGCAGCAGTATCAACAGGTGTCGGCGGAAAAAACCGCGCTGCAGGCGCAGATCGCGCAGATGAAGAAAGACCTGGACGGCGCGAAAACGGAGCTTGCCGAAGCGAAAAAGGAGCGTGATGCCTTGAAGGCGCGGGCGGCCGGCTCCTCGGCCGTGGCCGCGCAGCAAGTCGCCCAGGCGAATGCCTCGAAGGAAGCGGTGGAGAAGAGTCTGGAACTGAACAAGCAGCGCACGGCCGAGCTCGTGGATCGGTTCAAGGAGACCATCGGCGCGCTCAAGGGCGTCGAGTCCGACCGTGATCAGCTGCGCAGAAACTTCGACGAGCTCAACGTCAAGTATGACAAGTGCGCGCAAAACAATGAGCAGCTCTACCAGATCGGCAGCACGGTTCTGGATCGCTACGATCACGTGGGATTCTTCACCAAGGTTGCGGCGGCCGAGCCGTTCACGCGGATCACGCGCACGCGAATGGACAACCTCGTCGTCGAGACGCACGCGCACGCCGAGGAATTGCGGCTGAAAAAGGCCGCTCCGCCGGCGCCCACGCAGCCATCGCCACCCGCGCCCGCGGAGCCGTCAACCCGCCTGCAGCCGTCTCCGCCGTCCACATCGTCGGTAGTAGCCACGCCCCCGGCGCGGCCCGGGCTCTGAGTCCGCGGCGACAGCCGTCGGGGGTGCCGCTACGCTCGCTGTGAACACCGTGGAAAGCAAACTCGCTGCACAGCGTGCGGCGCTTGTGACAGAACTGTTTACTCGCAGCCTAGATCTGTACCGGCAGGGCGCGTTCGCCGAATCAGAGCGTGGTCTCGGTAAGTTGCTGGAGCTCGATCCCGGGCATTTCGATGCCCTGCATCTGTGCGGAGTGCTTGCCGCGCAATCCGGACGGCCGGAGCGTGCCGTCGAACTGATTCAAACAGCCATCCGGACCAATGCCAACGTGGCTGCCGCGCATCGGCATTTGGGGAATTCCCTGTGCGAACTTGGCCGCTTCGAAGAGTCCCTGGCGAGCTATGGCCGTGCCATCGCGCTGCGAGCGGACTTCAAAGAGGCGCACGTCAACCGCGCCATGCTCCAGCTGACTCTGTGCAACTCGGCCGCCGCGCTCGCGGACTTCGACCGCGCGCTTAACCTCGGCGCCAATGATGCGCAGGTTCATACTATGCGTGCCTCGGCCCTGTTAAATCTCGCGCGGCCGGCCGAGGCGATCGCGAGCTGCGACTTGGCGCTCGCCTGCGACCCGCATTTCGCGTTCGCATACATCAATCGCGCGGCGGCCTGTTACGTGCTCGGATACCATCGGCAGGCTCTGGAAAGCGCTGACAAGGCTGTTGAGCTGCGGCCTGACGATAGCGACGCTCATGGGCATCGGGGCGCCGCGCTGTATGCGCTGCATCGGCTCGATGAAGCCCTTGACAGTCTCGATCGCGCCATCCTACTTAGGCCCGACAGCGCCTCTGCGCATAATTTGCGCGCGTTGTGCCTCTTGGATCAGCAGCGCCCGAGGATCGCCCTGGAAAGCGCCGAGCGTGCGAGCGCGCTGCGTCCGGAGTCCGCCGATGCCCACAACACGCGGGGCCTCGCCCTCTCCGAGCTTGGGCAATTCGATGCCGCCATGGCGAGCTTCGACCGGGCGATCGCGTTACAGCCGCGATTGTCCGAACCTCAGTTCAACAAGGGTCTCAGGTATCTGCAGTCCGGGGACTTCGAGCGCGGCTTCGAACTTTACGAGCGGCGGCCGCCGGCAGACCGGGGAGCAGCCGAGGGCTGCGATGCGTCTCAATGGGACGGGATTGGCGAGATTGCGGGCAAGCGATTTCTCACCTATGCGGAACAGGGCCTCGGCGACACCATCCAATTCAGCCGCTACGCGCTGCTGCTCGCGGCGCGTGGCGCGCGCGTCGTCCTGTCGGTCCAAGAGGGACTTTGCGCCTTATTGAGAAGTCTAGGCTCCAATATCGAGGTGATCGGTGCGGCTGAGCGGCCCACGGACATCGAGCTTCAGTGTCCCCTGCTCAGCCTGCCGCATCTCTTTGGCACGCGCATCGAGACGATACCCGCACCCTGTCCTTATTTGCAGCCGCAACCCGAGCGCGTGGCGAGGTGGCGGGAGAGACTTGGGTCCGGCGGCCGCCTGATCGGCATTCACTGGCAGGGAGGCACGGGACGAGCCGATGCCGGCCGCTCCTTCCCGCTACGGTATTTCGCTTTCATCGCCGGGATTCCGGGAGTTCGGTTGATCAGCCTGCAGAAGGGCCCGGGTACTGAGCAACTGCGAGGTTTGCAGGGTGATTGGCGCGCGGAGGATCTGGGTCCGCAGTTCGATCCCGTGGGAGCGGAGGCGTTTCTCGATGCCGCGGCCGTCATGGCTGCGCTCGACCTCGTGATCACGTCCGACACCTCCATCGCCCATCTCGCCGGCGCACTGGGCCGCCCGACCTGGGTGGCGCTCAAGCAAAGGCCCGATTGGCGCTGGATGCTGGAGCGCGAGGACAATCCCTGGTACCCCACCATGAGGCTGTTTCGCCAGCCTGAGCCGGGAGCCTGGGCCCCCGTGTTTGACGGCATGCGCCGCGAACTCGAGGGTTGGTGAGTGACCCAGCCGTCGCAAGGCCCGAGCGCGTCCCCGCCACTGCCTCCGTGGTTGCGGGCGCGGCTGGTGCAGGTATTGGGCAGGCACCAGCGGGGCGATCTCGCCACGGCGGAACGCGGATATCGCGAGATCCTGGGACAGGCTCCCGGCTGCTTCGATGCGGTGCATCTTCTGGGCGCCGTGTTGATCCAGCGTGGCGCCTTTGCGGAGGGCATCGCGAGACTAAGGGAAGCCATCGCGATCGACGGTTCGCAGTGGAACGTGCGCGTGAGTCTGGCACGCGCGCTGCTGGATACACATGAATCGCGCGCCGCGCTCGATTGCTGCGACGTGCTCGTCGGCATGCAGCCCGATAGCGCCGAATCCTGGTTCCTTCGCGGCAATGCGCTGCAGCAGCTTGGCGCGCATATCGAGGCCGTCGAGGATTATGGCCGGGCGCTCAAGTTGCGGCCGAATTTCCCAGCGGCACTCAACAACCAGGGGCACTCGCTGCGCAGTCTCAAGGCTACCGCTCGCTCGCTCGAGGCGTTCGAGCAGTCGCTCGCCTTGCAACCCTCGTATCCGCTCGCCCTCAATAACCGCGGCCTCGCGTTGCTCGACCTGAAGCGCATGCCGGAGGCATTGCGCAGTTTCGACGACGCGCTGGCACTCCATCCGAGGTTTCCCGAAGCGCTCGCCAATCGGGGGGTTGCGCTCCTCGCGATGAAGCGCTTCGCCGAAGCAGCCGGGACCTTCGAGCGCCTCATGCAGCTGGCACCCAATTTTGTCGGCGTGGCGGGGAATCTTCTGTATGCCCGACGCAATTGCTGCGACTGGGAGGAGTACGAAGGGCTCGGGTGCCGAGTCGTCGCCGGTGTGGAGCGCGGCGAGCCGGCAGACCTGCCGTTGGCCTTTCTGTGCGTGACGGATTCGCCACACGCGCAGCTCGCGTGTGCGACAACCTTTGCCGCACTCAATTTTCCGGCCCGGCCGGCCGCCGCGGTCGCGCGCCCACGCCGCCGGCACGATCGCATTCGCATCGCCTATTTATCGGGAGACTTCGGCGATCACGCCGTTTCCTATGCCCTGGCCGGCGTGATCGAGCGCCACGATGTCCACCGCTTCGAGATCATCGGTGTGGGCTGGGGCCGGAAGAATGAGGGGCCGAGTCGAGCGCGCCTCGAGGCGGCGTTCGGCCACTTCATCGATGCGACCGAGTTGTCCGATTCCGAGACGGTGAGCCGATTGCGCGAGCTCGAGGTCGATATCGCCATCGACCTGATGGGCCACACCAGCGGTCAGCGGACGGGTATCTTCGCCGAGCGCCCCGCCGCGGTGCAGGTCAATTTCCTGGGTTATCCCGGAACCAGCGGGGCCCAATACATGGATTACATCATTGCCGATCGCTGCGTCATCCCGGAGGGTGAGGAGGCCGCGTACAGCGAATGTGTGGTGCGCCTGCCATGCTGCTATTTGCCGAACGATGATCGGCGCGGCGTCGCATCTCACCCGTTGACGCGCGCGGCGGCGGGTCTACCGGATACGGGATTCGTATTTTGCGCATTCAACAACCTGCTCAAGATCACTCCTGCGATCTTCGATGTCTGGATGCGATTGCTGCATGAGGTGAGCGGCGCCGTTTTGTGGCTGCGTGCGGGTGCGCCCGAGGCGCGGCAGAATCTAGAAGAGGCCGCGCGCCGGCGCGCCGTTGACCCATCGAGGCTCGTGTTCGCAGGTCCTGTCGAGTCCATGGAGGTTCATCTGGCTCGTCACCGGTTGGCGGATCTGTTTCTCGATACGGTTCCGTACAACGGGCATTCGACGGCCTGCGATGCGCTTTGGGCGGGGCTCCCGGTGCTCACTTGCCGGGGCCGAAGCTTTGCCGGCCGCGTTGGCGCGAGCCTGCTTCAAGCCGCGGATCTTCCGGAATTGATCACCGACACTCTCGATGGGTATGCACGGCTGGCACTGGCGCTGGCCCAAGACCCGACGCGGCTCGACCGCATGCGGGAGAAGCTGATGGGGCAGCGAAGTGCCGGTACGCTGTTCAACACCGCGGATTTTTGCCGTCATTTAGAGGCCGCATTGGCGGCGATGGCGGACCGCCACCAACGCGCCCTGCCGCCCGCGCCGTTCTAGGGCTGCGTGACCTCGAGTATGCGCAGGTTTCCCGCCTGATCCACCAGGACCGGCCGGCGTATCAGATTTCCCGCCACGGCAATCGGCCTGCCGTGCGGACCGCAGGCAAACGTGAATACCCGGGAGGCGGCCGCCGAGCCCGCATTGCCGGACTTCGACAGCACAACCGTCGGCGCCGGACGGCCGTCGATGCCGGTTGCAATCGAGTACTCGGCGACGTGCAGCAGTCGCGGGCTCGATCCTATATGCAGCATCGCGTTCGCTTGCCTGGGTAGGACGCAGTAGGCGGTTTCGCGCTCGCTCGTCAGCAACTGATCCGACTGCAATTGCGAGGAAGCCGGCCGCGCCAGATAACGCAGTTCGATGCGTTGATTCGCCGAAGGTTTGAGCGGAATGCGCAACACGCGCCGCGCAGTCCATCTCGCGAGATACTCTTCTCCGGAGCGCTGCACGGCGCGCATTTTTTCCAGCGCCTTGAGCGCGCGGGAGTCGGGGCGTACCGGGGTGACCGGAGGATTATGCGCTATGGACCATGGGTCCATCCCGGCGTCGCGGATGGCGGCGGAGATGTCGGATTTTCCCATGAATGCCTCGAATCGATCCTCGGGCGTCACCGATGCACCGTCGATGAGGATTTCCAGCTCTGGAAAATGCCGGTCCGGGTATGCTTCGGATTCGCTTCGCCGGCCGAACAGCGGGCCCTCGATGAGAAGCGCCGCCTGGGTGGAGTCGGCATGAATCGACAGTTCCACGTTGACGTTCTCTTTCGACAATGTCACCCAGCAAGATTCCGCAGCCACGTTGCTGCCCTCATCCGACTGGAGACCGGGCAACGGTGCACCGGTGCTCGACTCCGTGGCGTGGCCGGTGCCTGCACCGGCCGCGAGGAGCGCCCATGCCGCAGACACAGACATCCCATGGAGGGTGCGCATCCTCATGAAAGAATCGTCAGGCGGATCGCGCCATGGGAGGAACGCGGAAAGTCGCGGGCGGGCGGCCGTCTCGTTGGCGCTCCACCATGGCGATGAAGGCAGCCTCGAGATGGCGGCGGAACCGATCGGTATCGAATAACGGGCTCACGATCTTCTGCCGCGCCAGCGCCGTGCGGATGCCCTCGAGTCGGCCGGGGTCCTGCGCCAGGCACAACGCCAGCCGTTCGTATTCCTCGAGTGAAGATGTCGCCAGGCTCGATGACCCGAGTGCAGCAAGCAGGCTTCCCGACATTCGGGCGGCATAGCTCGCGCCCGAACAGGTCACGACCGGCACCCCGGCCCACAGGGCGTCGCTGGTGGTGGCTCCGCCGTTGAACGGATAGGTATCCAGACACAGATTCGCCAGAGGCAGCCGCGCCAGATGGCGGGGATAGGGCTCGGGCTGCGCAAATACCAGGCGCTGCGGTTCGACACCGCGATGCCGTGCTTCACGCCGCAGATTGTCCTCGATTGCCGGTTGGCCCCCGAGCAGCCAGAGGACGCTGCCGGGAACGGCCAGCAGCAGCCGCGTCCATATGTCGAACAAGGGTGGATTGAGCTTGTAGGTGCTGTGGAAGGAACACCAGATGAAACCCGCGGCCGGCAGACGGGCTTGCTCGCGTGTCGGCGCGTCGGGGACGGCAATTCTGTGATCGTCATTCGCCTGAAAGCACTCCGGCAAGTAGGCGATGCATTCACTGTAGTCGCGCCGCCGTTGCTCGGGGATGAGGAACTCATCGGCGATGAGGTAGTCGATGTGCGCAGATCCCGTCGTGGCCGGAAACCCCAAGTAGTTCACCTGTAGAGGCGCGGGCCGATGCGCAAATACGCCGGCCCGATGCTCTCCCGTGTATCCCATGAGGTCCACCGCGATGTCCACCTGCAGATCGGCGATTAGCCGCGCGAGTTTCTCCACCGATAGAGAACTCGCCGGAATCCAGTGTTCGAATGCGGCGCGGACGCGCCGGGCGGTCGGTGATTGCTCGTCCTCGCGCAGCGCGATGCCGACGGTTTCGAAGCGACGGAGATCGTGCCGTTCGAACACGCCCGCTATGAGGTAGGACGTTGGATGCTCGAGGAAGTCCGCCGAGATGTAAGCGATGCGGATGCGTTCATGGCGGGTACCGCCGACGGTAAACAAGGGCGTGGCGGCCGGCTGTAGTGCGGCGAGCTGCCGGGCGCACTCGAGCTGCAAAGACGGGGAATCGCGTACCGCCAGAAACGAGAAAGGGAAATCCGCCCGATCGTTCTGCCCGATGCGCTCCGAAATGGTGTGCGAACTCGCGGCATGGTCGCTCCAGTCGGCTACTTGCAGCTGAGCATGCAGCCGGGCCCCCAGGGCATAGGGGTGCGCCGGATCGATTTGCAGTACTCTGCGCAGCGATTCGGCCGCCTCCATGTGCCGCGCCCGCATGGACAAGGCCAGACCGCGGCCGAACCAGGCGACTGCAAGAGCGGTATTGCAATCGATCGCCCGGTCGTAGGCGTCGATGGCAGCCGCAGTGTCGCCCAGCTCCGAGAGTACATGTCCCCGCTCCACGAACGCTTCGGCATAGTCGGGCTTGCATTCCAGCGCTCGATCTATGCTGAGCAAGGCTTGCGCGTGCTCCTCACATCCGAGCAACGCACCGGCTCGACCCAAGTGCGCTTGGGCGAGGGTTGGCGACAGCTCCAGAGCGCGGTCGTAGGTCTCGAGGGCCTCCGCGTAGCGCTTGAATTTGACCAGCACCCCGCCGCGGGCATTCAGCGCCGCCGCGAACCTTGGCACGAGGTGAAGAGCCCGATCGAAGTTCGACAGGGCCTCCTCCGGCCGGCCGAGCGCGGCCAGTGCATTGCCGCGCCCGTAGACCGCGAGCGGATAATCCGGCGCCAGATTCAATGCCCGATCGTAGCTCGCCAAGGCCTCAGCCGGTCTGTTGAGCGCAAGATACGCGTTTCCTTGATTGGAGATCGCGACCGGCTGGTGCGGATTCACGGTCAGGGACTTCGCAATCAAAGCGAGCCCGGATTCTGCCCGGCCTGCTTGAGTCTCGGTCACACCCATGAGGTGCAGGGCGTCCGGGTGGCCCGGCTCGGTCTGCAGAATCTCAGCGTACAGCGCCGCCGCTTGTTGGGGATCGCCCCGGCTGTGCAGCTCGACTGCACGCTTCAACTTCATCTCCATCCCACAGTCCCGATACTCCCAAGCGTCGTGAGGACCCGATACCCTAGTCACGCCGAATGACGGCATGATGACTGTTGCCGGTGGGCCGCTCCCCGTTGCGGGCGGGTCGCGGAGGGCTGCATGATGGTCTTGATGCTGCCGCCACCCCATCCCTCGCCCGCCGCGATCGCCGCCAAATTGCAAGAAGCGGTGACCTTGCACAACCAGGGCCGGCTGCAGCGCGCGCAGCGCATCTATGAGGAGATACTGACGGTCGAACCCCGTCACTTCGATGCGCTTCATTTGTTGGGGGTGGTCGCGGCCGCCTCCGCGGATCCGTCGAGAGCGGTGGACCTGATCGGGAGGGCAATCCAGCTCAATCCCGGCAGCGCCATGGCGCACAACAACCGGGGCGCAGCGCTGCTGGACTTGGGGCTGTGGGAGGCGGCGCTGGTCGGCTTCGACCGCGCCATCGCGCTCAAGGGAGATTACCCGGAAGCACATTACAACCGCGGCAACGCCCTGAAGGAGCTCAAGCGCTGGGAGGAGGCGCTGGCCAGCTTCGATACCGCGATCGGCCTCAGGCTCAATGACGCGAAGGCTCACTACAATCGCGCCAACGTGCTCTGTGCGCAGAGGCAATGGGAGGCGGCGCTGTCGGGCTTCGACCGGGCCATCGCGCTCGAGCCGGATTTCGCCGAAGCCCACTCGAACCGCGGCTTTGTGCTGCATGAACTGCGGCGCCTCGACGAATCGCTGGCGAGCTGCAATCGTGCCATCGCACTCGAGCCCGATTATGTCGAAGGCCACTGCAATCGGGGCGGCGTGCTTCTCGCCCAGAGGCGGGTGGCAGAGGCGCTGTCGAGCTACGATCGAGCGCTCGGCATCGATCCCGGCCACGCTCCGGGACGTGTGAACCGGGCGCTTGCCTTGTTGCTGGCTGGAGATTACGAGACAGGTTGGGCGGAAAACGAGTGGCGCTGGAAGGACCGAAGCGGCTGGGTGATTCGCGAGAAGAGAAACTTCCACCAACCGCAATGGCTGGGAAGAACCTCGCCCGCGGGCAAGACGATTCTTCTGCAGAGTGAGCAGGGTTACGGCGATACGATTCAATTTTGCCGCTATGCCGCGCTCGTGGCGGACTTGGGCGCGCGGGTCATTCTCGAAGTTCCCCGCGCGCTCGCGCCGCTGCTCGAGAGTTTGAACGGGGTGGCCCAGATGGTGGTCCAGGGCGATCCGCTCCCGTACTTCGACATGTTCTGTCCGCTGCTCAGCCTACCGCTCGCCTTGAGAACCACCCTGTCCAGCATTCCGGCCCAGGTTCCGTACCTGGCGGTGGGAGAGGATCGACGGCGCGTCTGGCAGGACAAACTGGGAGAGCGTCAACGGCCCCGCATCGGACTGGCGTGGTCCGGCGGCTTCCGGCCCGCCCGCCCGGAATTATGGTCGGTGAACGAACGGCGCAACATTCCGCTCGCCAAGTTCGCGGCGCTCAAGAGTCTCGATGCCGATTTCTACAGTGTGCAAAAGGGAGAACCGGCGGAGTCGGAACTCGCGGAGCTCGAAGCGAGCGGCTGGGATGGACCGAATATCGTGAACTTCGCCGGCGAGGTGGGCGATTTTGCGGACTCGGCCGCGCTCATCGAGCAACTGGACCTATTAATCTCAGTCGACACCGCGGCGGCTCACCTGGCGGGCGCGCTGGCCAAGCCCGTATGGATCCTGAACCGTTTCGATGCCTGCTGGCGCTGGCTGCTGAATCGCGATGACAGTCCCTGGTATCCGACGGCCCGGTTGTACCGCCAAAACGAGCCGGGTGATTGGGACGGCGTCATCCGCACGCTCGGGTCCGACCTCGCCACGTGGCTGGTGCGGGGATCGCCGCGCTGATTCAGGTTCAGTCAAATTGTCACGCACGCCTGTTACCGTTCGATGTCGCGCGGATGATGTCGGGCCGTATGGCCGTTGTTCGAAAGGGATCGCTTGGCTGTATGTCAATGCTGCAGATCGAGCAAGCACTCTCAATGATTCACGGTGGGCGGGCGGCGCAGGCGTCCGCGCTTCTCAAAGGGGTATTGCAGCGCGAGCCGCTCAATTTCAATGCGCTGCAGCTGCTCGGCCACATTGCATTGCAAACCGCCGACTACTCCGCCGCGGAGCGATGGCTCTCTGCCGCGCGAATGGTGAATGCGGCCAGCGCGCCGGTGTACTCGAATCTCAGCGTTGCGCTGCTCGCGCTGCACCGCCCGCGCGAAGCGCTGGAGTGCTGCGACCGGGCGCTTGCCTTGAAAGCCTCGTATCCAGAGGCGCTCTGCAACAGGGGACATGCCTGCTGCGCCTTGGATCGGCCGGCCGAGGGGCTGGACGATTACGATCGGGCGATCTCGTTGGCACCCGGGCTCTTCGATGCGCATGCCGGGCGCGCCAAGGCGCTGTCGAGTCTGAGGCGGCACCGAGAGGCGCTCGCGAGCTGCGAGCGGGCACTCGAAATCGATGGGCGCAACGTCGATTCTTGGTGCCTGCGAGGCAGCATTCTGTTGCGGCTGAAACTCCCGGAGGAGGCGCTTGCCTCGTTTGATCGCGCGCTATCCATGTCGCCCGAATCGCCGGAGGCGCTCAACAATCGAGGGACGGCGCTCAGAGTCCTCAAGCGCCCCCGGGAGGCGCTGGTGGCGTATGAGCAGGCGCTGCGCCTGCGGCCACAGTTCGCAGAGGCTTACTGCAACGTTGCGAACATCGGGCTGGACGCGGGGAGATATCAGGAGGCCCTCGTCCACTGCGAGCACGCGCTGACCATCCGGCCGGATTTTCTGGATGCACGCAATATTCAAGGCACCACGTTGCGCGGGTTGAGGCGCTACGAAGATGCCGCAACGGTCTACGAAACGATACTGGCGGCGGATCCTCGGTTTGGCCAGGCATTGAGCCACCTTTTGATATCGCGAGCCCACGTCTGCAACTGGTCGGATCGAGAGGCGCAGGCCTCGCGCGTCGTCGAACTCGTCGCAGCCGGCGAGAGCGCCAGCGCGCCTCATCCCTTTCTCTGGATCTGCGATTCGGCGGCGTTGCAATTGCAATGCGCCCGCCTTTACTCGCAGGAGGAGTTTCCCGCGACGGCGCCCCTGTGGCAGGGTGAGCGCTACCGGCATGAGCGTCTGCGCATCGCCTACTTGTCCGCGGACTTCACCGATCATCCGGTGGCGCACTTGATGGCGGGCGTGCTGGAGAGGCATGACCGGCGCCGCATAGAGACCTTCGGCATCTCACTGTACGAGGAGCCATCGCCCGGCCCCATGCAGAAACGCATGAGGCAGGCCTTCGAGCATTTCTACGACGCGAGTGGAGAGGTCGATTCGAATGTCGCATCGCGGCTGCGGGAGGCGCAGATCGATATCGCGGTGGATCTGACGGCACACACGCGCGGCGGCCGGCTCGGTATTCTCGCCCACCGGCCGGCGCCGATCCAGATCAACTTTCTTGGCTTCACCGGAACCTCGGGAGCCTCCTGCATCGATTACTTGATCGGCGATACGGTTGCAATCCCCGATGGGGAGGATGGGCATTTCAGCGAGCACATCATCCGCATGCCGCATGCCTTTCTGCCCAATGACGATCGACAGCCCATCGCGACTGAAACGCCGCGACGCAGTGATCTTGCCCTTCCACGTGACGGCATCGTGTTCTGCGCATTCAACAACACTTACAAGATCAATCCGCGCATGTTCGACATCTGGATGCGGCTGCTGCGGGAAACGCCGGGAAGCGCGTTGTGGCTGCGCGCGGGAGAGGGCGTTGCGCGCGCCAATCTGGCGCGCGAGGCGCAGCGGCGAGCAGTAGACCCGGAAAGGCTGGTGTTTGCATCGAGGGTAGCGTCGATGGACGCGCATCTGGCGCGCTACCGTCAAGCCGATCTGTTCCTGGACACATTGCCGTACGGTGCCCATGCCACGGCTCGCGATGCGCTATGGGCGGGTCTCCCCGTACTGACGTGCACCGGCAGCGCCTTTGCCGCACGCGTTGCCGCGAGCCTTCTCGGCAACTTGTCGCTGCCGGAACTCGTGACGCGGAATCTCGATGAGTATGCCGAGCGGGCGCTCGAGCTCGCGCACTCCCCGGCCCGGCTCGCCGAACTGCGCGCCAAATTGGCGCATGAGCGGTCGACGCGCCGTGTCTTCGACACGGATCTGTATCGGCAGCATCTGGAATCCGTCTATGTGTCCGTATGCGAACGCCAGCGGCAAGGGCAAGCGCCGACAGCCTTCGGCGTCCCAAGCATCAGCTGACATACGCAGAGCGAGCGGTCACCTTGCGAGGGCGGTGAAAGGCCCCGGCCGACGCATTAGTCGTCCGGCGGCGGCGCGGTGACTGTCACGTCTTGCCGGTGACCGTTGCGATCGATCGTGACCGTCGCCTGGCTCGATGAGTTCATCGTTCTCAGAATGTCCCCGGCCGCTTGTCGATCTTGATCCTGCAGCGACGTGCCATTGACCGCAACCACCAAGTCGCCTGTCCGAAGGCCGGATTTGTCGAATGCCGTGCGATCCCCACTGGGAAAGACCCGAAAGCCGCGTAATTTTCCGTCCGCACCTGTGAAGAGACCGGCGCGCAAAACGTCGGAGGTGGTCGGTGACTTCGCCGCCGCCGGACTCTCCGATTCGCTCGATTCGACGGTGCTCGACGGCGGGACCCGTCGATCAACGGATCTTCCTGTGGGCAAGAGCAGCAACCGCGGCAGAACCAGCGATTCCAATCTGCCGCTTCGGTTCAAAATGACGCGGTCGAGATACACCGAGTGCAGAGAGGCGCCGTCCACACTGTCCCCCACCTTGTAGACCCTCTCCGGGCCGGCGCCGCCGATGATGGCGAGTCCATCCTTTGGATCATCCGTGGCAACCGTGCCGGCCAGTAACAATGGCGCGGTGCTGGGAACCGGATCCTGCGCGTCCAGCCCTCGCAGGTCGGCCGCCGCCACGCCGAACAGATGTGCAGCCGCAATTTCGCCGACGTCGAGGCGCTCCCTCCCCGGTGGCGGTGGAGCAGCCCGCGGCGGGCCGCTTGGCGGGGACGAGGATGCATGGGCGAGCGACATAATGTCATGCACCAATTCCGCGGCGATGAGCGCGATCAATACCATCGACACCACCCCCGCAGCGTTGTGGGGAAGCTTGTCTGACAGTTTGCTCAGGGCCGAATCGAACATGGGACGGACGCTCCTCACCGGCGCCGAGTCTATGCGCGGCGTTTGACGAATGTTTTACACTCTCCCGCGTCTCGAAAAACGTCACGGCCTGCGCATGACAAATGCCGGTCGTATCGCAGGCGAGTGGGCTACAATGTGCAGCAGGAAATCGACCAATGTATGTCGTAACAGGCGGCGCGGATTGGTGTAGCGCATGCATTACCAGTCGTTGATCGGACTTTTGGATGGTTTCCACGCCGCCAGGGTGCTGGTGCTCGGCGACGTTATGCTGGATCGCTTCGTGTACGGTTCGGTCGAGCGGATTTCTCCGGAAGCGCCGATCCCGGTGGTCAACGTCGACCGGTTCTCCGATATGCCGGGCGGCGCCGCCAATGTCGCGCGCAATATCGCAGACTTGGGATCGAAGGTGATACTCCTCGGTGTCGTCGGGGCGGACACCCCGGGGGAGGATCTGCGCGCACTGCTCGCGGCGTCCCCGACCATCAGCGCGCGCCTGACCACCGATGCCTCGCGGCCCACCACGGTCAAGACCCGCTATGTCGCGAACGGACAGCAGGTCATGCGCGCCGACCGGGAATGCCGCGATCCCCTGTCCGCGGAGGTCGCGCAGCGCCTGCTCGATGCACTGGCCGGCGCCCTCGGTGAGGCGGATCTCCTCGTGCTCTCGGACTATGCAAAGGGCGTATTGTCCGATGCGGTGACCCGCGCGGCGATCGGGGCCGCTCGCGGGCGCGGCAAGCGGATCATCGTCGATCCCAAATCCAAGGATTTCACCAAATACCGCGGCGCGAGCCTGATCACGCCCAACCGGCTCGAACTGCAGCAGGCCTGCGGCGAGGCTTGCGAGTCACACGAACAGGTCACCGCCGGCGCGCGCGGCATTCTCGAACGAGGGATTTGCGAGGCGCTGGTGGTGACGCGGGGCAAGGAAGGAATCTCGGTGGTCGGCGCGGACGGGACCGACGCGTATCTGCCCGCCGCCGCGCGCCAAATATTCGACGTCTCGGGGGCCGGCGACACCGTGGTTGCGACGCTCGCGCTCGGACTCATCGCCGGCGGCAACCTGATCGATGCGGCGGCCTTGGCGAATGTGGCCGCGGGCATTGCGGTGGGCAAGCGCGGGACCGCCACCGTCACCACGGGAGAAATCATCGGCATGCTGACCCCCACCGACGGCCGCGGCGACCTGTCGAAGATTTTCTCGCTCGACAGCGTGCAACGCCTGGTGCGCGGCTGGCGCGAACAGGGGCTGAAGATCGCCTTCACCAACGGCTGCTTCGATTTGCTGCATCCGGGGCATATTTCGCTCCTGGATCAGGCGCGGGGCACGGCCGATCGGTTGGTCGTAGGGTTGAACTCGGATTTCTCCATCTCCCGACTCAAGGGTCCCGGCCGGCCCGTGCAAGGCGAAGTCGCCCGCGCCATCGTGCTGGCGGCGGTCAAGTCGGTGGATGCAGTGGTCATTTTCGGGGAAGACACGCCCCTGCAGCTCATCGATGTGTTGGAGCCCGATGTGCTGGTGAAGGGCGCGGACTACACCCTGGACACCGTCGTCGGCGCCGACCTGGTTGTGAAGAGAGGCGGCAAAGTCGTGCTGGCCGAGCTCCTGCCCGGCCACAGCACCAGCGATACCTTGAAGCGCGCGGCCACCCCGTAGCGCGCGACCGCCTCTCTCGCGTCGGACATTCGTCGTCATGGATCGCGGCCGACCACCCCTTCATCCTCACGGGCGTTACAACACACCGCGTCGGGCGAACTCCGCAATCCCCTGTCGATTTAGCGACAGATAAATCGCTCAAGCAGCTGATTTTCCGAATCAGATTGCATCACCATCGGCGCGCATTATGTCAACGAGAAAGCGCCATAAAGTGTGAGATTCGTCACAAAACTGCCATTCCTACGTTACACCTTTAGCCTACGCTTCAACGCGTTCCAGTCTGACGTCTGACTTAAACGGAGAGGCGAAGTGGTAGACCAACGAAAACAAGCGGTGTCGATACGATTGGGAGAGAGCGACATTCGAAACATCAAGCGGATCGCCAAGCGACTCGGCGTTCGCGATTCCGACATCATCCGCTTTGCCATCAAATCGACGTTGAACCGCGTTGCCCCTCTGTGCGATCAGGCGATCAAAGGGCGAAATCTCGTGCCGGTGCTCGTCGAATCCGGCGACGAGCTGATTCGCTACTTCGAACTCGATTCGTTTCGGCTCGAAAGCATCATCAACGAGCACGTGGAGGAGGGCCGGCAGGTCGACCGCGACGACATTGCGCTGCTCGCGATGAGTGGTCTGCGTGACGAATATCTGGTGATGCGCCTGAAGGACGGCGACTCCTCCGCAGGCGATGCCACTTTGCCGGCCCGCTCCCTGCGCGGCTATTTGTACGACAAGTACGTCTATCGCAGCTTGGAACACCGGTCCGACGGCCATGGCTTCGGCCGAAACGGCAGCGACGATGAGGCGCCGCAGGAAGCGGGCATTCGCGTGCAACAACGTCCCCAACCGGTGGCCTAGAGATTCCGAATCAACTCGCTTTCAGATGAGGGTATTACCGTGCGACTGAGAAACTTATTTGCGGCGATGATGGTGTTCGGGATGTGGGCGATGTCTCCGGGCACGGCCCGCGCCGACTCAGTGCTGTACGACAGCGTCGGCTTCATTCAGGGGAAACAATCCTTCACCGACTCCTTCGATATAACAACTCCCGGAACGCTCACCATCACCCTATCGAACTTTGCGTGGCTGGATGCGATTGCCGATCTCAATTGCTTCGTCACCACGTCGGGCGGGATGATCGGCGAGACCATGGGAGCGGGTACCGAGTCGTTCAACGTGGGGCCGGGGATGATCTATGCGCATTGGTTTGGCGATGCAAACGGACCCTATGGGATCGGCGTGTTTGGCGTGAAAATTATGTTTCAGCCGGGCACTCCCGTGGCCCTGCCCAGGTCCCTCATCCTCATGCTGTCGGGCCTGGGTGTATTGCTGGGCTGGCAGCGGCGCGGGGCGGTGGCGCCGGAACCCTCCGCTGCGCACGAACCACTTACAGTTTGATGACAAAAAACATCGAAAAGTAATCCATTGCAATGAAACTCTCACATGCGGCCCCTAAACTGCGCGCTCCTTGAAGGATGGGTTGAACGCGTGAAGAGGGGTGGTAGCGGCGATGAGGCTGACGAAAGCGCTGGTGATGGGTCTGCTGATTTGCCGCGGTGCCGTTTTTGCCGCCGATCAGCCGATTCCCGCCCCGTCGGTCGGCTACAAGCTGCGACCCGGCGACATATTGCAGGTTTCGGTGTGGAAGGAAACGGATCTCCAGGGCGAAGTTTTAATCCGGCCTGACGGCGGCATGTCATTTGCGCTGGCGGGGGAGCTGCAAGCGGCGGGCCACACGGTGGCTGAGCTGACCTCGATGCTCGAGACCCGGATCCATAAGTTCATACCGGACGCGGTGGTGACAGTGGCCGTCAAGACGGCCGGCGGAAACCGTGTGTACGTCATCGGCAAGGTGAATCGCCCGGGAGACTTTCCTTTGACCGGGCCGATCGACGTCATGCAAGCATTGAGCCTTGCCGGCGGCGCCACGCCGTTTGCCGATACCAATGATATCCGCATCCTGCGGCGCGACGGCGACCATGAAAGCTCGATCCACTTCCGTTACAACGACATCGCGCGCGGCCGCAGACTCGATCAAAACATTCTCTTGCAAAACGGTGATACGGTTGTCGTGCCATGAATCCGCGCTGGTTGGCGCCCCTCTGCTTTTCGGCAGCGGCCATGTGCATTGCTAGCCCCGGCCGGGCGGGGGTGTGGGGCGCGCAACCGGTGCTCGGTGTTTCGGCCGATTACTCGTCGAATCCGGCGCTGCTCGACCTGCCGAACACCGCCGAGACGCATGCCGCACTGCTTCTGGATGCGCCGACCACGTACGTCGGCGATGCTTTCAAGCTGTCGATCCTGCCGAGCTTTCGTCTGAGCGACAGCCAAGGATATTCGTCGCTGGACTCGGACTACGAGCATCTGAATGTCAGGGGCGAATTTGACGCCGATCTCGATATTTTCACAGCTACTGCGGGAGTGGCGCGCGACTCGAGCCTGTATCACGATTATTTATTGAACGGTTCGACCGGGGTACGGCGCGACACGGCCACCGCGGACCTGAACTGGGACCGGCAGCTGTCGGAGCGGCTCGACTTCAATACGGACTTGAATTCAATTCGAGTGCGCTACGCAGAAGCGCCCGGCACTGCGACGCTCATCGATTACAAGTACACGAGCCTCACTCCGACCTTGACTTGGTCGCAATCCGAACGCGCCAAAATCAGCGTGAGCGCCAATGCGGGCCGCTACGATTCTCTGGACGGTCAAACCGAAAGCACCAGCGCCACTCTGCAGCTTGGATACGTCAAACAACTCACCGAAATCTGGGCCTTGTCCGCGAGCGCCGGGTACTCCCGCGCCGACAACGAGTTGCACACCGAAGAACTATCCCTGGTGGATACGCCCGGCGGACCGGCCATCGTCCTCGTTCCGGCGACCGTCAAATCCACTCAAAACGGCAGCGTTTATCTGGTCAATCTGAGCCGCCAGACGCAATTATTGCTGCTCTCGGCGGTTGCCTCGCGGCAGCTGATGCCGACGGGTTTCGCCTTCCTATCACGCCAGGACAACTACGAACTGAAGGCCGGCTACAACGCATCCGAACGCTGGACCTTCAGCGGCGACGTGCACCGAGTCAACTACCAGCAACCCGAGAGTACGGGTGCGTTCGTCGACCTCAACATCACCTACTTTCAACTGTCCGCGGCGTGGCAATGGACCGAGCATTGGACGGTCACCATGAACGCCACGCGGGTCATGGAGCGCTATGGGGCCCCAAGCATCGACGTTGCCTCGAGCGGAGTCAGTCTGGCCTTTTCCCGGCAATTCAACTGGAAACAAATCCAATAAGCCGCCATGAACCAGCCATTCGACAAGTCCTCGGTCGACACCCGCGAGAAACTGCAGTCCTACTGGCGGCGGCGCAGCACCTTTTATACCGTGGCGGGCGCCGCGATTCTGCTGACCGTGCTGCTCGCGCTGCTGCTCCCGCCGACCTATCGAGCCACAGGCACCATCCTCATCGAGCAGCAGGAAATTCCCCAGGAACTGGTGCGGTCGGTGATCACTTCGTTCGCCGACCAACGCGTGCAAGTAATCAGTCAGCGAGTCATGACCTCGCAAAACCTCCTGTCGCTGATCGATCGCTACAACCTCTACCCTAAGATCCGACAAAAGGAGCCCCGCGAAGTCCTGCTGCAGCGATTCAAGGACGACATCGGCATGCATATGATCAGCGCGGACGTCATCGATCCGCGCAGCGGCCGTCCGACGCAGGCGACCATCGCATTTTCGGTGTCCTACCAAAACCGCTCGCCCGATCTCGCGTTGAAGGTGGCCAACGAGCTCACCACGCTGTATCTCAATGAGAACCTGACGTCCAGGACGCAACTTGCGCAGCAAACCTCGGCATTCTTCAGCGAGGAATCGGCGCGCGAGGCGGCGCGCATCGCGGAACTCGATAAGAACCTGGCGCAATTCAAAGAGAAGCACCACGATGATTTGCCGGAACTCGCGCAGCTGAATGTCCAGGAAATGGATCGCACGGAGCTGGAATTGCACGACGCAGAGAATCGGGTGAATGCCCTCGATTCGCAGCGCGTGCTTCTCGAAGCCCAGCTCGCACAGATCAGCCCCAACACCCAGGTCTACACGGATTCCGGACAGCGGGTGTTCGGGCCCGAGGATCGTCTCAAGGCGCTGAAATCCCAGTTGGCCAGCTACAAGGCCCGATATGCGCCGGATCACCCGGACATCATCAGTACCCAGCGTGAGGTGGACGGCCTGGAGAAATTGGTTCAAGCGCAGGATCAAACGGGTGAGAGGCTGCGGCAACTGTCGGAGGCCAAGGCGCAGCTGGCGGCGGCAATGCAGAAGTACTCCGCCGATCATCCCGATGTGGTGCGACTGCAGCGTACGGTGAACAGCCTGGAAAAATCCGTTGCCGAGGAAGCCAGCGTCGGCACCAAACGAATCGAAACCAATCACGCCGACAATCCGGTCTACATCCAAGTCAAAGGACAGCTTGATGCGGTCGCCGTGGATCGAGCCAGCGCCGTGGCGAAGCGCGACGAGTTGCAGGCGAAGTTTCAGCGGTATGAGAAATTCCGGGCTGAATTGCCCGAGGTCGAGCGCCAATACCACACCATGGCGCGGGACCTGGAAAGCGCGCAATTCAAGTACCAGGAGATTCTCTCCAAACAGACCGAGGCGCAGGTGTCGCAGAATCTCGAGACCGAGCGCAAAGGGGAGCGGTTTACCTTGATCGAGCCGCCCCAGCCCCCCGAGAAGCCGATCAGTCCCAATCGGAAACTCATCCTGATCGCGGGCCTGTTCTTGTCCCTCGGTTTGGGTGCCGGCGTGGTCGCCGCGCGGGATTCAATGGATGCGACGGTGCGCGGGCCGGGCGACGTACGCTCGATGCTTCAGGTGCCGGTGCTGGCCTCGATCCCGATTATCGTCACAGCGGCGGAGCGCGCACGGCGCAAGAGATTGACCCTGTACTCGTGGAGCGGCAGTCTTGCCGCGATCCTACTCGCCATGGTCAGCGTGCATCTGTTCGTGAAGCCCCTCGATGTGGTGTGGCTCAGCCTGGTGCGGCGGTTCGGAGCGTAATCCATGGACCGAATTCGCAGAGCCTTGGATTTGGCGCGCCTGGAGCGTGAGCGAACCTCCGATCCCCGATCATTCGAAGCCCCCCCTGCGCCGGCCGCCAATCCGGCCCCGGCGGTCGATTTCAGCGCGTCGCCCGCGGCAAATGGACCACCGGCGAGAATCTCATACACCTGCACCCGGGTGTTCGAGCCGACACCCGGCGATTTGGAGCGCAGTCGAATCTTTCCTCCGGGCTCGGTGGAGCCGGCGGCCGTCGCGTTTCGCATGTTGCGAACACAGGTACTGCAGCGCATGGACGCCAACGGTTGGCGCACGCTCGCAATCTTCAGCCCGGGCGCTGACGACGGCAAGACGACGACCGCCGTCAATCTCGCCATTACATTGGCCAGCGATCATCTGCATACGGTGCTGCTGGTGGAATTCGATTTCAAACGGCCGACGCTCGCCGGCCGGTTCGGCCTGGCACCGGGATTCGGTTCCGACGACGCATTGACAGGCAAGGCAGGAGTTCAGGACTCCCTATATCATGCGGCCGGCTTCGAGCGGCTCGTGATAATGCCGGCGCGCAGGACGATCGATCACTCGGCGGAAATGCTTGCCGGGCCGCGCGGCCGTGAGGTCGTCGCCGAACTGCGCGCCAGGTACCCGGAGCGCATCGTGGTGTTCGATCTACCGCCGGTGCTGGAGGCCGACGACGCCCTGTCGTTTGCGCCCTTGGTCGAATGCGGACTGGTGGTCGCGGCGGAAGGCCGCACGCGCCGCAATGACCTGGTGCGCACCATCGAACTCTTGCACAAGACGCCGCTCGTCGGCACGGTTCTCAACCGTGCCGCCGAAGCGCCCACCGGCCGTTGAGGCGCTCACGATGTATGAGCGACACTTCGGTCTGAAAGCCAAGCCGTTCTCGCTGACGCCGGATCCCACGTTCATGTACCCGTCCCGGCAGCACGCAATGGCAATGACCATGCTCGAGTATGGGTTGGAATCGCAAGCCGCGTTTTCGCTTTTGACGGGGGAAATCGGCTCCGGGAAGACCACGCTGATCAGGGGCCTGCTACGGCAACTGGGCGATCAAGTGGTCGTCGGCCTCATCAGCAACACGCACGCCCGATTCAAGTCCATCCACACGTGGGCGCTCTCGGCCCTCAGCATCGTTCCGGCGGATGACTCCGAGATAGCGCAATACGAGGCATTGGTCGATGCGTTCGTACGGACCTATGCCAAAGGACGCCGCACTCTGCTCATCATCGACGAAGCGCAAAACTTGTCGCTCGAAGTGTTGGAGGAGCTGCGGCTGCTGTCGAACGTCAATTCCGAGCGGGACCTGGTCCTGCAGATTTTATTGGTGGGTCAGCCGGAGCTTCGCCACAAGCTGTCGCGCCCGGAACTGCAGCAATTCGCGCAACGTGTGTCCGTGGATTTTCACCTGCGGCCGCTCGATCGCAATGAAACTCACGATTACGTGCGCCATAGACTGGAAGTCGCCGGCCGGGACACGCCGCTGTTTTTGCCGGATGCCATCGAACTAGTCCACGCGCGAACGAACGGCGTGCCGCGCCTGATGAACCAGCTGTGCGATTTCGCGTTGCTGTACGCCTTCGCCGACGGTCGGGCGACCATCGACGCCGATCTGATTGCCCAGGTGGTGCGCGATCGCAGCCCCGGCGTCGCGCTGCCGGCCGCGGGCATCTCTGAATCGGACGCACCCGTAGCTCTGCCGCACAGCGGCGCGGCCTAAGCCCCCGCGAATGTGGCGCCGTCTCCTGCTGCTGGGGCTGGCATTGGTTGCCTTTGGAGAAACGGGAGCGGAGGGTTTGAATGCCGAGCGCCTAGGCGTGATATTCAACAGCAACGACAAATCCAGTATCCGCATCGCGCGGTACTACACGATGCATCGTCATATTCCGTCGGCCAATGTCATCGAGCTTCCGGTTCCCGATCGCGCCGTGATCAGTCGCGACGAGCTCAAACAAGTGCGGCTTCTGCTGCAGGCCCAGTTGCCGTCGAGCGTTCAATCGCTTCTTCTCGTCTGGTCCAGGCCCTACGCGGTCGAATGCATGTCCATCACCACGGCGGTCGCGGCGGGGTATCAACCGGCCTTTTGCGAACCGGGTTGCGGAATCACCGCCCGCAATCCCCTATTCGACACCCCAGGTTGGCTGCCCGCCGACACGACGGGCTGGCTGCCCGCCATGCTGCTGCCGAGCCAGGACGAGGATCTTGCCAGGGCGGTGATAGACCGCGGCATTCAATCCGACGGATCGCGGCCTCCGGGCACCCTTTATCTCGTCCGGACGCAGGATGCTGCCCGCAATGCCAGGGCCGCAGGTTATTCCGACGTCGAGGCTCTGGTATCGCGTCGCACGCAGGTACGCGAGCTCGCGACGCCGATTGGCCGGCCGCCGACGGACATCATCGGGTATTTCACCGGTACGGTGAGAGCGGAGGAGTTGCCGAAATTGAACTTCCGGCCCGGCGCGCCCGCCGATCATTTGACATCAACCGGCGGGGTCCTCGATGGCTCACGCCAAATGTCCGCGCTGGAGTGGCTGAAACAAGGCGCGACCGCCTCCTACGGCACCGTATCGGAACCATGCAGTCACATCGGAAAATTTCCAAGCCCCGGAGTTCTGTTCAATCACTACTTGCGGGGCGAGACGCTGCTCGAGGCGTATTGGAAAAGCGTTGAGATGCCCGGTCAGGGGTTGTTCATCGGCGAACCGTTGGCGCGGCCCTATGGGCCCTCCCGCTAGGCTCATCATGTCGCGGATAGTCTTCGTCAATCGCTACTTCCATCCGGATGAATCCGCGACCGCACAGTTCCTGGCAGACCTGGCATTCGGTCTCGCGGCGCGCGAATTCGACGTGCATGTCGTCTGTTCACGTCAACTCTACGGCGACCCCGAGGCGCGACTCGCCGCTCTCCAAACCGTCCGCGGCGTCGTCGTCCACCGCGTTTGGACCACGCGATTCGGCCGCCGGCGCCTGCTCGGCCGGGCGATCGACTATGCGTCCTTCTACATAACTTGTGCCGTCGTGCTCCTCGGGCTGCTCAAGCCAAGGGACATTGTCGTGGCGAAAACCGACCCACCGCTCATATCCATGCTCGCCGCGCCGGCCGCACGCCTCAAAGGCGCGCTGTTGATCAATTGGCTGCAGGACATTTTCCCCGAGGTGGCATCGCAACTCGGCGCCAATCCGCTGCCGGCCGCATTGGATCGGGCGCTGCGCTCGCTACGCGACGCGTCTTTGCGGCGCGCGGCAGTAAACGTGGTCTTGGGCAGCCGAATGCTCGAATACCTCGGCGCCCGTGGAGTGCCCGCCTCGAAATGCCGCGTAATCGAGAATTGGGCGGACGCCGAGACGGTACACCCGAAGGAGAGCGGCGCCAGCGAGCTGCGGAATCGCCTGGGGCTTGCGGATAAATTCGTCGTCGGCTATTCGGGGAATTTGGGCCGCGCGCACGAGTTCGAAACGGTAATCGGGGCCGCGGAGCGCCTCCGTGCCGATCAGCGAATCGCGTTCCTCTTCATCGGCGGCGGCGCCAGAATGGACGAGTTGAAGGCGTCGGCCGAACAGCGTGGATTGTCCAGCTTTCATTTTCTGCCGTATCGGCCGCGGGAGGAGCTCGAAGACAGTCTGGCGGCGGCGGATGTGCATCTCGTCAGCCTGGTACCCTCGCTCGAGGGCCTCATCGTACCCAGCAAGTTTTACGGCATATTGGCCGCCGGCCGCCCAACCCTGTTCGTGGGCGATCGCGATGGTGAACTGTCGCGCGTCATCGCGAAGTATCAGTGTGGGCTGGTCGTGGCAGTCGGCCGATCGGACGAGCTCGCGGCCGCAATCGACGGGCTGCAAAGGGATCCGAACCTTCGGCGGGCGATGGGTTCGGCAGCCCGAGAATTGCTGTGTTCGAACTTCTCCGCGCAGCGCGCGATCGGCTGCTGGATTTCTTTACTAGATGAGGTAGGCGCGGCTTGACGGCAGTCGCGGTGGCGCGGCTCACGCCGGCGAGGTCTCGCCCATGCCGAACACCTCCGCGCACCGCCGCGCGAAGCACGTAAATGTAAATGGCCCGCCATCGGTCACGAGTGCGCGGCCGTTGGAACGTAAGCGCTGACGCAGCTCCCCGTCCCGCACGAGCTTCTCGATGGCGCGTTTGACGGCGATCACGTCCCCGAAGTCGACCGTAACTCCGGTTTCACCATCCCTCACGACGTCCATTGCACCTTTTTCGCGTGCCGCAACGACCGGTGCCCCAAAGAACATCGCTTCCAAAAACACGATGCCGAATCCCTCTTTGCCGCTCGGCAGCACAAAGGCGTCGCATTTCTGGTAAAGGGCGATCAACTCCGAATCGCTTACACCGCGCACGAAATGCACGCGGTCCTTGACGCAACAGCGCTCGGCGACCAATTGCAGAAACGGCAGGTCGTTTCCATGGCCAACGACGTAGTAATGCATCGACTCGTCGGCAAGCATACTGAATGCCTCAATGACCGTCGCGATGCCCTTGTACCGATCGCCGGGTTCCAGGCGCGTTACCGATAGAATGAATCGCGACGGCAAAGGCCGGCTGAAGGGCACCGGCGGCACACGAGCCCAGGTATCGGCCAGTGCATTCGGAAAAATAACCAAACGATCGGCAATCAGCGCCGGCGCCTGCTCCAGGATTCGGCGGCGCGTATAGTGACTTACGCACAGAATACGCTCGAGCCGCCCCATCGCGTAGCGGCGTACTCCGCCGATCCCGCTCCACACCTCGATGCCGTGGGCAATGAGCATGGTTCTTGGCGCATGCCATCGGCGTAGCGCCAGTATCATCGTGGACAAGACCAGGAAGTTGACATGACCGATCAATACGCAATCGTAGCGATCACGCATGACCTCGCGGAGCACGGCCAGCACGAAGCGGCCGCGGTTGCTGCTGAAGCCCGTGACGGAGTGGCTGCCCTGCGGGCGCTTCGCGGTCGAATCCGCGGAATCGTTCAAAGACAACACCCGGCATCGAATTCCCAGCCGATCGCAGGCATCAAGGATGGTTTGGTTGAACCGTTGGATGCCGCCGTTGGCGTAGACTTCGGTGAACAGGAACAAAACCCGTGGTGCCGCGTCCCGGGATGCCATCACGCCACTTCGCGATAGGCGATGACCGGTAGTGCGCGCGCCGCGTCGTGGCTTTGCACGAAGCAGAGCAGCATTAGGACGCTCCACAGCAGCGGATGCGATTCGCGCTCGCCCGCCAGCTGCTGCTGACGCAATTGCCGCACGCGCGCCTTATCCAAGGGCACGCGCGACATCAGTGTGTCGTCGTGGATGAGTTCGTCCGCCCACGTGCGAAGCGGACCGCGCAGCCATTGTGCGAGCGGGACTCCGAAACCCATTTTCGGCCGGTACACATGACTCGCCGGCAGGTACTTGTTCAGCACTTTCTTCAGCAAATACTTGGTTTCGCCATTGCGCAGCTTGTAGTGCATGGGCAGGCGCATGGCCCACTCGGCGAGGCGATAGTCGGTCATGGGACAGCGCGCCTCGAGGGAGAATGCCATGGTGGCGACGTCGACTTTCTGAAGAAACAAATCCGGCAAGGTCACGCCCGCATCGAGGCGCATAGCGGTTTCAGCCGCCGACAGGTCCATCGCGAACGAGGCCGCGTATTGCGCGAACCAGGTCTCGGAGTTGGCGGTCGAATGCAGCAGATCGCCGCTGAGCAGCGTTGGGTAATCCTTGCCTACACTGCGCAGATAGTGAAACAGGGCCACAGTATTCTGAGATTGAAGCGCGCCGGCCAACAGCTTGGTGCGGTGCCAAGGAAGGCGCTTGAGAAACTGCTGAGCGGCGCGCTTCGATGCCGTGCGCCATCCGAGCATCGGCGCAAGCCGATCGATCAATGGATAGTAGTGATATCCGCCGAATAATTCGTCGGCTCCATCCCCGCTGAGGGCAACCTTCACATGGCGCCGGGCCAGCCGCGCCACGGCCATTGTCGGGAAAGCGGAACTGTCGGCGAACGGCTCGTCGTATTCCTGAATGTAGGCGGGCAAAAGATCGAGCAGACTGTTGACGTCCAATGTCTCGTGCACGTGATCCACACCCAAGTGCTCCGCGGCACTCGCGGCCGCCGGACCCTCGTTAAAGGCCTTTTCCTTGAAGGCGATGGTGAAAGTCTTCGGATGTCCGACGCCGGCACTTTTCATGGCGGCGACCACGAGCGCGCTGTCGACCCCGCCCGACAAGAAGGCGCCGAGCGGCACGTCCGACATCAACCGTAGCTTGACGGCGCTATGAATGAGGGCGTCGAGTTCCTCGATGAGCTCACCCTCGGGGCGGGAGTTCATCGATGGGTCGGGCTTGATCGAGCGGAAATCCCAATAGCGAACCCGACGGACCCCCCGGACATTGACGAGGAGGTAATGACCGGCCGGCAGTTTGCGCATGTCCCGGTGGAACGACAGCGGAGCCGGGACGTAGCCGATTTCCAGATAAACGCGCAGGGCTTCCGGATCGATCACCAATGCACCATCGGCGAGCAACATGTTCAGTGCGCCGGGCCGCGAGGCGAACCCGAATTGGCCGCTACGATGCGAATAATAGAGGGGCTTCACGCCCATGCGGTCGCGTGCGACGAACAGAGTCTGTTCCGTGCGATCCCAAATCGCGAACGCGAACATTCCGTTGATCCGGTCGAGGCACCGGACGCCCCAAGCGCGGTAGGCTTCGATCAGGGTCTCCGTGTCCGAGGTGCTGCGCCAGCCGTTTTGAGGGGTCAGGCCGGGCCGAAGTTCGGCATGGTTGTAGATTTCGCCGTTGAACACAATGACAAAACGGCGGTCCGAGGACTCCATCGGCTGATGGCCCGCCTGCGACAGGTCGACGATGGTCAAGCGGCGATGCCCCAATAGCAGCCCATCTTCCCGCCAGGTTCCGGCATCGTCCGGACCCCTTAATTTCAGGCGGTCCAAGGCGGCTACGAAGGTTTCGAAGGGTGGCTGAATCCCCGTCGTGGTTAGAAGTCCGAGAATTCCACACATGGTCGGCGATTATGGCAATCGTGTGTGACGGCTGTGTGATCGAACGGCCGGAGCGGCGGCGAGTTCTACGCCGATGCCCGGCTGTCATGCAATCCCCATACAAAGGTGCTGAAATGCGCCGCATGGGGCTAGCTGCATTCAATCCGAAGGCCGGCGTCGGCGAACCAACCGCCAGACTGCGGCTGCTGCAAGTCATCCCGTCGTATTATCCGGCGGTGCGTTATGGAGGCCCGATTCGCTCGGTGCATGCCCTTTGCGCCGCGCTCGTGCGGCGCGGCCATCAGGTCAGCGTCTACACGACCAATATCGACGGCGAGGGGAACTCGGACGTTCCGCTGGCGACACCGGTGGATATGGACGGCGTTTTGGTGCATTACTTTCCGATCGGCGCAATTAGGCGCCTGTGTCGATCCCCGTCGCTCGGCCGGCAGCTGCGGAGCACCGTGGGAAACTACGACTTGGTGCATTTACATTCTGTCTTCCTCTGGCCGACATACAGTGCGGCGCGTGCAGCCTACCGCGCGCGGGTACCCTACATCGTGTCGCCGCGGGGAATGCTGGTGCGGGACGTGATTCGCGCCAAGAGCCGCTTTGCCAAATCCGCATGGATAGAACTCGTCGAGCGGCGATCCCTGTCACAGGCCGCAAGAGTCCATGTTACCGCCGAGATCGAGGAGGTCGAGGCACGGGCACTCGGTCTCAGTCTGCCCGAAACCTTCTGCGTTCCCAACGGAGTAAGCTGGCCGGGCCGCCATTCCGCGCTCGTTTCCGGCCCCTATGCAGATATCCCGCGGCCCTATGCCCTGTTTTTGAGTCGCGTCAACAGAAAGAAGGGGCTGGATCGGCTGATAAGCGCCTGGAAGTGGGTGCCGCAACTTGCACTGATCGTCGCCGGCAACGACGACGAGGGGATTCTGCCGGAACTCAAGGCGCTGGCGCATAGTGAAGGCGTCGCCGACCGTCTGACGTTCCTCGGAGCGGTGAGCGATGAACACAAATGGGCGTTGTACGAAAACGCGGAGATGTTCATTTTGCCGTCTCATTCGGAGAATTTCGGCAACGTGGTGGCCGAAGCCATGGCCATGGCCTGTCCCGTCGTCACCACGCCGGACGTGGGGCTCGCGAAGCTGGTCCGCGAAGTCGGCTGCGGCATCATCACCGCGGGAGAGCCGCGAATTCTTGCCCGGGCCATTACTGAGCTGCAAAAAAACGAGCTGCAACGCAAGAGAATGGGCGCGCTGGGCCGCCAAGCCGCCATCGAGCGATTGTCATGGGCGGGAGTCGCAGCGCAAATGGAAGCGGAGTATCACCGAATACTGGCACGCCGATAGGCGACGTTCGTCCGCGCCTGTCATGGCGTTGCAACGTCCGCTTGCTCCACTGGGACGATCATGAGTGGATCGCTTCAATGAAGTTCTCGATTTTGAGTCATGCCGGATTGGCCGTCGAGCACCGGGGCGTGCGGGTGGTGTGCGATCCGTGGTTGATCGGATCATGCTATTGGCGAAGCTGGTGGAATTTCCCGGAGCCTGCCCCCGCTCTCGTCCAAAATCTCTCGCCGCAGTTCATTTATTTGACGCACCTGCACTGGGACCACTTTCACGGACCGTCTCTCAAGAAACTGTTCGACCCAAAAACGACCGTGATCGTCCCCAGAGTACCGACGCGGCGGATGATCGATGACTTGCGCTGGCTGGGATTCCATAACATCGTCGAAATTTCTCACGGCAGGCGGTTTCAATTGGGTGAGGATTTCGAGCTGCGCTCCTATCAGTTCGGCCTCGGGGTCGACAGTTCACCGGTTTTTTCCGGCGGCGGATACACGCTGTTCAACTGCAACGACTGCAAGCTCTTCGGTCTGCCGCTGAAGCAAATATTGCTGACTTATCCGAAGATAGATTTCATCTTCCGCAGCCATTCCAGCGCATCTCCGGTGCCGTTGTGCGTCGAGAATTACGAGAGACTCTTGCCTCAGAATGACGGAAGCTACGATTCGGCGGATCAATTCGCCCGCTGCGCGATTCACACCGGTGCGCGCTATGCGATTCCCTTCGCGAGCAATCACTGCTTTTTGCACCCGGAAACCCGGCATTTCAATTCGACGGCAACCACACCGGATCTCGCGAAACGGCGCTATGCCGCGATCGCCGCCGAGGCGGGTGTCGCCACCGAATGCATGGTCATGCCGCCCGGAAGTTCATGGAGCGACACGGACGGATTTGTGACGGCGCCGTTCGATTTCTCGCAACGCGAGGCGTATGTCGAGAATATGCGGCAGCGGAACGCGGAAAAACTGAACGCGCAACTTGATCTGGAAGCGCGCACGGCCGGCGACTTCGCGGCATTCGCGGGATACTTCAAGCTATTCTTCGGCTCGATCCCCTGGATCATCAGGCGTTTCAAGCTGTCCTCGGTGGTTTTTCGAGTGATCGATTCCGGAGGCGTGCAGCATTGGCTGGCGGACCCGCGCCGGGCGGCCGTGTCGGTCGTGCAATCAGTCCCACCCGACGCCGTCGTCTTCGAAGTGCATGCGAACGTGCTGAATGATTGCGCGAAACTAAAGATGTTCTCGGTATGGACCGCATCGAAACGAGTCAAGATCCGCCTGCCGTCGGCAGAAGCGCTTGCGGGCACGAACCTGTGGTTCACGCTTTTCGACATGTACGAGACGGACCTGTTGCCGATCCGGAAAAACCTCACCTTGAGGGCGCTGGGCGTGCGCGTGCGGCGCTGGCGGGAGCCGGTTGAGGTCGCGAACATTGTTTTTCGGCGCCTATTCCTGCGTCAGCGGTTTTCGGTGAGCCGGATCTACCCGGTGGGCTCGAATAAATTGCCGGCCTAAACCGGCAAATTGCGCTGCCGACGCCGGGCTTCGATCACCTTCAAGTCGATCATCATCTCGTAGCCCGCCCGCATTCGGCTGAAATAAAATCCCGCCCGCCCATCGAGAAATCCCAGCCTCACGACATATAGATAGAAGAACACGATCAGCGGCCGAAACGGCAGGCGGTAGAGGAATTGCTTCAACATGCGCCGCCGGTCAATCGGATCCGCGGCGAACAACTGTCGCATCACGATGGGATCGTTGCGTGCGCCCATCTTCGCGATGGCTTCCATGCTCGAGTACCGATTGTGGCGCTCGAACCAATAGGCGATTCCCTTGTTGAGGGGGTAATGGTGCAAGTGCGCTTCGAGGTGCTTGACGTGGCCGTCCGCGATGTACTCTTCGTTGACTGCGCGCTCGACGCGAACTCTTCCGAGCCGTACCAGGCGGCCGAACCAGGTCGGATAGCCGCTGCTGCGTCGAAGCCATTGACCCAGGAAGAAATCCTTGCGGCGCATGCGGAACAGAGCGACGCCCGCATCTGCTCCCGCCACGGCCGCTGCAATTTCGGCCGCGAGCTCGGATGGAACCCGTTCGTCCGCATCCACCATGAGAACCCAGGGATTTCTGTATGGCACGGTCGTGAGCGCCGCATTTCTCTGCGAGGCATAGTTGTCGAATGGCCGTTGGAACACCCGAACGCCCCTTGCAGTCGCGATCTCAAGCGTGCGGTCCCCGCTCATGGAATCGAAGACCACGATGTCGTCCGACCAGCCGCAGGAATCGATGCACTCGGCGAGATTCGATTCCTCATTCAACGTCAGTATCAGGATGGACACACCGCTCATGCGGTTTCCAAGGAGACCGGGCCTGCGAATTCCAATATTCCATGCATAGCCGATTACTATGTCAACAAGGTATGACGAGTATGTGATTATTCGGCAAGAACCGGCTCTTTTGGGGCCGATTTAATCACCCCGTAACATAGGTTTCGCACCCTGTCGCGGGATGTCGCTCAACTTGTCCGCGCTGGTTCGCCTGTTGCGCCCAAAGCAATGGGTGAAGAATGCTTTTGTCTTCGCGGGCGTGCTTTTCGGCGCCCAACTGCACAACGCGCAGGTCATGGCCGCCGCGGCGCTGACGTTTGTCGCCTTCAGCCTGATGGGATCGAGTGTCTACGTCTTGAACGACTATCTCGACCGGGAATCGGACAGGCAGCACCCCACCAAGCGCCATCGCCCCTTGGCCAGCGGTGCAGTGAACCCCCTGCAAGGGTTCTCTGCGGCGGCGGTTTGCATGAGCGTCTCCGTGGCTGCAGCCTGGTTCGCCGACGTCCGGGTGCTTGGGATCGTGCTCATCTACCTGGCGATCAATTGCGCCTATTCCCTTGGCCTCAAACATCAAGCCGTCATCGATGTGTTCTGCATCGCTACAGGCTTCATGCTGCGGATCCTGGCCGGCACCTGGGGTATCAGGATTCCGCCATCCGGCTGGCTCCTGTTGACCGGCATGTTCATCACCTTATTCCTGGGATTCGCCAAACGCCGCGCGGAATTTGCCGACGGGTCGGGAGGACAGGCGCGTCGACCCGTCCTGGGGCTTTACAGGCGCGAGTTGCTGGATGCCTTTTTATCTATCACCGCCACCGGCACGGTCTTGAGCTATGGGCTGTATACCCTCGATCCTGCAACCATCGCGCTGCATCACACTGACAAGCTGATCTATACCTTGCCGTTCGTTCTCTTCGGTCTGTTTCGCTATCTGTTTCTCCTGCACAACGGCGCCAAGGGAGAGAATCCCAGCGTCGACGTGTTTACCGACTACCAGCTCATCCTATGCGGATTCGCATTTGTGGGAAGTGCCCTGTGGCTCCTGCATCGATAGCAACCAAGTGTTCAACACCAGACGTGGTTCTTGGTTCGCGCCCTGCGACAAATGTCTATGCGCGGATCAGCACTGCGGTGAAGTTCTCATCAAAGGGGATGCGTCTGCCGCTATAGAGCGCCCCAATAAACGATTCCAACGCGAAGCGAACTACCAACACGAGTCGCCGCTTTAGGCCACGGCCCAGTCCAACGCCGGAGGTCGGCAGCGCAGGGTTTCTTATGGCATCGACCCTAAAGCCGGCATGTTGCGCGAAGTACGCCAACTTGCCGCTTCCAATCGTCGTCACATGAGTTGGATCTGCGTGCTGTATTCTGCGACCAAAGGGGCTATCGCCATTTGGAAACCGCAGAATACATTTGCCTCCTGAAGCAAGTAATTCCGCGAGGCGGTTGAAAAATGCAGGGTAGCCGCCTTGTTCGATGTGTTCGAGCACGTCAAAGGCGACTACATGGCTGAATGTGCCGCGTAGGCACTCCAGTTTCGGCGTGCTAATTTCGCTGAAGGCGTGGCCATCTCCGAGCAATTGGCATGCGCGGCTTACCAGCAAGGGGTTCAACTCGACGCCATAGATGTCCGCGCCAACGTCGCGTGCCCACGCAAGGAATGAACCGTTGCCAAATCCGATTTCGAGGACACGCGCCCGCGCCGCGTGGCCAATGCCCACTTCTGCCGCAAAGTAGGCCGCATCGAGCCTTGAGTACCTGCCAAAATTCTCCGGTGACCATTCCTTCCAAGCGATGTAATTCGGTGCGTCCAGATCACCAACCGCGGCGAGTCTGGTTTGAGATTTGTCCGACAGCGAAGAGGGGGATGGCGCGGTCATGATAGTTTGCCGGCTCTGTGGCACTTGCTGATCATACGTGGTTCGGTGAGTGTGACGGCAGTATGCTTCATTGAGATGACCGAACCGCAGATGAGGAGTGGATCGCGTGCAGCCAGAAATAGTAAGCAATGACTTGGCGGATGGTCTCAATCGGCTGAGGTCGCGTCGGCGTGCGCTCACCGCCTTGTTCGCCGCGGGTACCGCCGCGATTCCGGCTCACGCCGAAGGCATCGAGCGACCGATGCGCGGGCTTGTCAACGCGTCGGACTTTGGCGTCGCCGCAGACGGCATTACTGACGACGCACCGGCGCTGAGCAGGGCGGTCGCCGCAATCAAGGATGGCTGCGCCTTGATATTGCCCCCGGGCACGATTGCGCTGGGCTCTCCGGGCTGGACCGGCTTATCGATCGAGAGGCGGAAGAACTTTTGTGTCCAGGGCAATGCCACTACCCTCAAATGGCTGTCCCAGCCTTCCCAGGCGACCGGGCCTTTCGGTCCGACCGGCCTGCGCCTTCTCAGTTGCAGGAACGCAGTTGTCAGCGACGTCCAAATCGACGGCAACGGTATCGACTGCATCGGATTAGGGCTCGATAGCTGCGAACGTTGTGTCGTGAGGGAAGTTGAGGCCTTTGCCCACGGCGCTGCGAACGGCAGGGGATTGGGTCAGCTTGTCTCGTGCCGCGGTCGAGACAACACGTGGCTCGACAGTTGTTCCCGCAACTCGACGCGCGGATCCCAGTTTCGCGGGTTTTACCTGGGCAACGGCAACAGCGGTTGGGGAGAAACGGATCTTAGAATTCAGGGTTGCTCTGCCCGAGACAACGATGCCACCGGATTTGCGATCGGTGCGGCGGGACTCATATGCGCCGGTTCCATGGCCGCCAACAACGCCGGAGCCGGATTTATCTCAGGAACGGCTCAGGGAAGCGGATCGACCGACCATCTCTTTGTCGGGAATATCTCGCGGGGGAATGGCTTTCATGGTTGGCAGACGGACGTCTACGGTCCGAATGCGGAGCGAGTGGTGCTTTCTGGAAACAATTTCTCCAATAACGCACATTGCGGCACGCTCTGCCACAAGGGTACAGACATCGCCATTTGCGGTAACGTTTTTATCAATAACGGTGAGTCGACACGGGCCGGCGCCATCGAGATAAGTTCGTCGAACAGGGTGACCATCACGGATAACCTCATTAGGGGGGATGCCGCCCATGGGGTATGCATAAGTACTGCGGTGAACACCAACCGAGTGAACGACCTCATCATCGCCAACAACCAATGCGTCGGGTCAGCCGCGAGGACCGTTTGGCTCGAGGCACTGGATTCCGGCTGCTCACTTACTCAAATATGCTGCAACGCCAACACCGTCACGGGCGGTACCCACGGTCTTTACCTGGGCACATCGGCGGCTGGAGCAATCATCGATAACGTGAGTGTCTCGAACAATATCGTAAGCGGTACTTCCGTCGCCGGCTTCTCCCTGATGGACCACGCCCCCGGACAATCCACCAACGTACGATTTATCGGAAACTCCGGCTCGCAACCTCTGGCCAACTCGAATGGCGTGCCGGCGGCGAACGCGAACAACTCCTGGAACCCGCTCGTTAGTTATGCCAAAACCTTCCCTACGACGGGAAACTGGCTGCAAGGAACGGTCGTTTACAACACAGAGCCCTCCCCAGGGTCGCCCATAGGGTGGGTTTGCACAGCCGGCGGTGCGCCGGGAACCTGGCGGCGGTTCGGCTTAATCGGCTTGGAGAATTGAGGTGAAAGTCGCCCGAGGAGTCGAATCGCGCTAGGTCGGCGAGCGACAAACATACACCATCCAACCGCTGTTGCTGTTGAACAAAGTTCGGTCTCCTATCGTCAAGGAGACTCGCTGTCCTGGTTGACTCGTCGCGCAAGGAGAAACAGGGCGCCCGTTCACGGCGTATAGATCGATTGATCCCCTACCCATCGGTGCATGCTTTGCAGCATTGGGATCGGTAATGTGCAGCTCTGGATTCGTGAGCGACAGGAACGCCGGCGCGATATCGATGTTCGCCCCGTGGGCCTGCCACTGCCTAACCTCCGATCTCGTGGATTCGAACGTGTCCCCGTAACGGGCAATAGTCAGCGCATCTCGTGTGCTCATGAATGTAAGACCGATGCCCCCGACGATGAGACACGCCGCTGCCAGTGCATTGGCGATGAATTCCGATGCCAAGCCACAGGCGATGAGGAGCAGCAAAACGCAACCCGGGATCAAATTGTAGAAAGTGGGCGGTACGCGCGGCCCGAAAAACCAAAATACCGGCAGCGTCAGCAGAAGCAGCGGCGCTCGCCGGGCAACGACAACGACCGCCGCAATCAACAGAAGGCTCCACCCAGGCAACTGAGGGGACAGGAGATAGTACGAAACAACGCCCCCATCGCTGCGGCTTACCAGATGCCTGGCCTGAAGCAAAATCCCCTCGATGAGATCGCGGAGGGGAAATGGATATATCGCAAGCAGCGCGGCTACGGCAGCAACATAGCCGACCCCGATCTGCATCCAATTCCTAAGCAACGCCGGTCGAGCGGCGAGCAACACGAGACCATGCAAACCCGCGACTGTCGGCTGGGTACAAAGCAACGAACCCATGATTGCACCAAGCAGGACCGGTTGCCTGGCTTCGAACGCGAGTTCAGCGAGCACGATCAACAAAATCGCGAGGCACTCGGGCCTGAAGGCGATGAAGGATTGAGCCGCAAGAGTGAAGGTGGCCAGGCCGGCTATGGTCAAGAGCGAATAGTTTCGCCTGCGCGATAGCAAGAAAATCGCGCCGGCTGTCGAGGCCTTGACGATCCAAAGTATCAAGTAGTAAACGGCCGGTCGGCAGCCTGGATTCAGAACGCCGGAGAGCATCGGCGACACGAAACCGTGCCACACCATTCTCGAATGCCCCGTTGGATCAATTGGGTAGGCAGTCGTACCCAGGAAGCCGGACCGGCAGTAGTTCACGGAGGCTGTCAGGAAAAACGTCGAATCCGCAACCGGCGAGGGCAGCAGCCAGACCGCCTCGATGACGAGCCTCAGAATCAACACGGCAATCAAGAGTCCGAATACGACGCGCCCAGCTTGGTAATTGATTGGTGACATCGATGAGGGCGGCGCGGCAAGCAGTGCTTGGATGATGTTCGGTCGCGTGGGCGGCGCGGAGAATATGGCTTATCGGGGCGCTAGCGCATCAAATTCGGGAAGCGCACGAGACTGGGTACCGGAGACGTTACGTCCAACCTTTGCGACGACGCGGTCAATTTGACCGAGCGCACTCCTGACGGCCGCGATAGGAGCATATGCAGAATCCCAATGAGCACGAGCGTACGTACCCAAACAACGTACTCCATCTCAATTTGGCCCCCTCCACGCACGACGATCTCATAGAGCGTCACCATAATGACCAGCACTCGCGTGAGAGATGTTGCCTCGGAGGAATTGAACCGGCTTGTGACGTAGCCAAGTAATGCTCCCAGCAACGCCATGCCTAGAACTACGCCCGGAATCCCGAAGTTCCAATAGAGTTCCCCGATGTGAGTCGGCGAAATATGGGTATCCGGATCTTCAGACAGATGGAAGTCTCGATTGAATGTTTGCGCAGAGTTGCCGCCGGGTTTTTCCGACCAAAACACCCTCGGCGCGAAAATATATAGCGCCTGCTCGAGAGTCGAGCCCATCTTGTATGGCTGATCGACGCCGACATGGGCCGCAAACAGCTCAACCGCGCCCTTGTCGTTGAAGCGCTCGAGAAATGTCTGCGACGACTGCTCGTACTTCCTTCCCTCCCGCGCGACATTGCGTTCCACAATGGCACGCTGCAGAATTTCGAACGTGTGGGAGATCGCCTGCGCACGCGTCAAATGAAGGCCTTCGGTCATGACGAGCCGCTTGGCCGTGAGTACGGGGAAGACCAATGTAATTCCGATGACTGAGCATGCCAGCCATCGAATGGGTACCTTCCCCCGGATGACAAATCGAGTCAGCAGCATCACTACCACCGCATTCAGCGCCGTTTCCTTTTGGTCCACCAAGAATCCGACGACGAATTGCGAAAAGATGACGAACAGTACCAGCGCGGTCCCGCCGCGCCGCGACCAGACGGTCCACCAGTAGGCCAAGATGATGATACCCAGGGGTCCGGCGTAGTTTCCGATCAGCACCAGTCCCGACGTCCCCCAGACTCCGAGCTTCGCGAATCCTGCCGTGGTGGCGGCATCGGTGTTGTCGACCACCAGTACCAAGGACTGATACATAGTCGCCGCGCACCCCGCCGTCCAAAGAAGCAGGCCGGCTGGAACGAGCAACTGGCGGGGCCAATCCTTGGAGAGGCGAGCACGATCTCGTCCATTCCAGAAAGTTACGGCCGCGTGAAAGCCAAGAATCTTTACGAAGGCGCCGACGATCAATAGCCGCTCACCCGGCGTCAGCCCGGCAACTTCATCCACGGCCGACTTCGGCGGCGAGAGCATGTGCATGGCGTTCAGAAGCGCGAATTCGGCGAAGTAGATCATCATCGCCAATGCCAGTATGGCGTAAGCCCCGTTCAGACGTTCGATGAACGGAATCGGGCTCGAACAAATGGCGAACAAGAGTACGACGTAGGGGAGCCTCGCCATGTTGCCGCCGCCGGCAGCGGCGCCAAGGATGAGGACCACACAAAACACTACGTTGAGTGCGACGTAAGCAAACCACTTGGTTTCTCTGGAGAGTGACTGCACGATCAGATCGGTCCGACCGGCCGCTCAAGCCGCCAAGTTGCCAGAATGATTTCGCCCAAGACGAGCATTTATTATGTTACACCCCAAGCCTGGCACCGCGGGTGCAGCGCCACGGGTGTTCGGCGCCCAAAATAGCAGCGTCGTTGCACCGATAAGCTCCGCATCGGACTCGATAGTTGAACAAGCCAACGTTACACGGACGTGACGCTTCGGCGGTTAAGCAAATCGGCATGCCGAAATGACGGCTGGGAACGGCAATCTGCGTCTAGAATTGCCGCTCCCCAAGCCGGGCAAGAAAAATGCCATTAAGGGCGCATGATCTTTAACGACCTAGATTCCTCCAATCCGCAACCACCCGGTACCTATGACGGTGTTCGAGTACTGGTCATCGGTTCATACGCTTATCCTGACTCGTTCGAATGGCATCTAATTGACTCATTGCAGCATCTCGGCTGTGAAGCAAGACTGTTTCACAATCGCCAAAACGTCGCAGGTGCCTTCGCGCTTGCAAAAAGGGCGCATCTTAAGGCGAGCGAGTTATTGCTTCGCGAGCCCGAACGAAGGATCGAAAAACGTCTCTTTCGAGTAATCGCCGAATTTGGCCCAACGGTAATCCTCGTCGTCCTGGGAAATCAGTTATCTCCAAAAACCATGACGGCAATACGTAAGCTCACCAATGCGCGTGTCGTCTGCTGGTGTCAAGATCAGATGACGACCCTGGGCAGACAGTTTCTGGTGGCGAGCGAATACGACGCGGTGTTCGTCAAAGACCGCTACATGCACGATTTGTTCTCCAGGATGATTCGATCGAGGCAGTTCTATTACTTGCCGGAAGCCTGCAATCCTCGGATGCACCGACCGCTCGAGATTACGGTGAAAGATCGCGAGATCTATTCCTGTGACGTGACGATCGCAGGCACTTTGTACTACTACCGACAGGAGATACTGCGCCAATTGGCCGAAGAGATGGACGGAATCCATATAAAAATCTGGGGAACCAAGCCGGAGTGGCTGCAGGATCGGCTTCCCGGTCGTTACATGGGCCGCTACGTGCACGGTGACGACAAAGTACGGGCCGCCCTATGCGCCAAAATCTGTCTGAATACGCTGCACTATGGCGAGGTGAACGGCTTGAATTGCCGCGCGTTCGAGCTGGCAGGTTGCGGAGGTTTTCAAATGGTAACGCGCGTGCCGGTCCTGGCAGAACATTTTGTGCCCGAGGTCGAAGTCGTTACCTTCGGCGATGTCGATGAATTGGTCGAGAAGACTGCTTACTATCTGCGAAATCCCGCTGAAGCGCTGCAGATCGCCGAACGAGGAAGGTTGCGCGCGCACCGCGACCATACCTATGAACATCGCCTTAGAGACATTTTGCGCATTGCGGTGCGATAAATGAACCGGGTAACACAATTGTAATCGCGAGAAAATAGCCTCCCTGGTTTGTTCCGGCGACCGCACCATATGAAACCTTCCGATTCGATCGGCACTCAGTCACCCGATGCTGCGCTTCATCAGGTAAAGAGCAGCTGGTCGCCGTACTCAAGGGCATCCGAAACGACGCGTGCCCGCCTCCGGAGCCTTTGGGCGAAGCTGGGCTTCAATCACGACGTCGCATCCAAGATTCGGTATGAATTGGACATGGTATTGCTTCGAACGCGTTGCGGGCTCAGTCCGGCATATAACGCCAAAGTACGCGACATGGCGGCGCGGCGGCATTTGCTCGTCCACCTCGGATGCGGCAACGCGTTGCTACAGGGCTGGATTAACTTGGACTGCTATCCCCCACCGCCATCCGGCAATGCCGAAATTCTAACGCTCGATTTAAGGCGAGGGCTGCCGTTTTCGACCGCATCGGTATCGGCGCTGTTTTCGGAGCATTTCCTGGAGCATCTGCCGTTCGAAACCGTGCGCTCGGTCATCCTGCCCGAAATCCTGCGTGTTCTGGAACCCGGCGGCAAAATACGTATCGGTGTGCCGAACGGCGAATTCTTCGTGGACCAATATGTCGCATATCGCGCCGGCAGCCGTGACCAGCTATTTGAAAGGGAACGTCGCGGCAAGACGCCGATGACGATGCTAAACGAGATTGCGCACGGATTTGGGCACTACTTCGCCTATGATTTTGAAACCTTCTCGGGATTGCTGAATTCTGCGGGCTTTATCAATGTGCGTCGCTGTGCGCCGTTTGATACCCGGAACGATCACTTCAAGGGCAAAGACCGGGTAGACGAATGGCGGAATGCGATGACCTTATACATCGAGGCCGAGACCGGACCGAGTGAAATTTGAAGGCCCCATTTCCGGGCGACGTAGAAACGCGATCTTTGGAATCGTGTTCGGATACGCAAGCCTTCTCATGTCCTTGGCGCGAAACATATTCTTCGTCCCGCTCTATCTGCATAGTATCCCGTTGGCCGAATACGGCGCCTGGCTCGCCACGGGCGGTGCGCTCGCCCTAATGCTCATCAATGACTTTGGCCTGTCCGGCGTCGTGACTCAAAAGATCTCGGCATGCTTCGGAGCGGGGGATTTCGGGAAACTTGGGTCTCTGGCCGGCTCTGCGTACGTGATTGGCGCATTGATGGCGCTCTGTCTCTCCATCATCAGCGTGGCTTTGGTGCCGATCCTGCCGGGCCTCGATACATTGAGCGGGCCGCAACGACACACCGTCGTGCAGTGCTTTTGCTTCGCGATCGCCGCGAATGCGCTGGGAGTCATCGGGGCGACCGCCGTCAGCGTCATTCGAAGCTTGCAAAGGGCGGCGTGGGCGGGTGCCATTTTTCTGATAAGCGACCTGGTCAACATCGCCGTGCTGTTGGTTTTCCTGTTCGGTGGGAAAGGCCTGTATTCAATTGCCGCCGGTGTGCTATCGCGTTCGGCAGTGGTTGCGGTGGCCGGGTCCTTCGGGTTGGGCGTCGTGTTCTTTCGCTCGCTCAATGTGAAGCTCGTCGTCGATTGGGGCTCCGTGCGGGAACTGGTGGGCAGTTCCAGTCAGTTCTTCCTGTCCTCAATTGCAATGAAAGTGCAAGCTCAGGCCAACGTGTTTTTCGTCAACTCGTTTCTGGGGCCGACCAACGCAGCCATCTACAGCCTCACCGTGCGGGCTCACGAAACCGTGCTCATGCTGCTCGGTCAAATCAACACCGCCTTGGTTCCCTCGGTCACCCACTTGTTCGGCTCCGGGAACCTTGCGCGCTTTCGGGCGGTCCTCCTGCGCCTGCTGCTGACCCTGGGAGGCATTACGGCATTCGCCATGTCTTTGACGATGATTCTGAATGCAGGCTTCCTGAGACTATGGGTGGGGCAGTTCGCATTCGCAGGTCAGAGCGTATCCGTCATGATGGGAATTGCCCTCTTCGTATCTTCAGTGGGGTACGTCGGCTACGACGCGCTGATCGCGCAAGGGAAGTTCCAGTGGGTATCGAGGGCATTCATGTGGACGAGCGCGCTGAACATTTTATTGCTGCTATTGCTCGTCAAGGGCGGCCTTTGGCTCGCACCTACGGCCACCCTGATTACGGCCGCCGTTTGGGGTGCATATTTCTGGAAGAAAGTAAGCGCGGGCATCGGCGTGACGACAATTGAGGCGCGTGGCTTGGTCTCCGAATTGTCGCGCATCGTTGGATTCAGCGCCGTGGTTATCGCCGGCTTTCTGTTTCTCTATCCGTCGCCGACCTCGTGGCCGGCCCTGGTGGTCGAGGGTCTCCTTGGAGCGGTGGTATTGGCAATCGGATACCTGTCGATGAGCACCCAGGTTCGGCAAATAATGCGCGAGGAGATCGGAATTACGGTTCGTGCAATGCGGCCGACTTGATCACCGCCTCTGCACTCAATTGCTTATTGCCCGCATCGGCCAAATCCGCGGGCCAGGAAACAACCAGGCGATTCGTAAGGGTTTGCGTCGAAGTCGACTGCAGTAGTTCGGCCGTGGGAGATTGGGCAGGGAAGAAATTGACACCGTTGGTTACCCAGGAGAGATGTTCGGCCGGCTTTCCAGCCGCGCGGAGCGATGCTATTTCCGCCTGTGCGCGCTTCGCGTACCACCATGCCATCGCGCGGGCGTTCATGCCGTCGGGCACATAGGCGAACAGTTTGGCGAAGGAATCGCGAACCGGCTGAACCCCGGCCAACACGGCGGCAAAGCGCGCGGCGGGTCGACTGAGCGCGGATTTCAACGACACCGGTCGAGATCGGCCGATCCGAGGGGAGAACGGCAATTCCGAGTTCCTTGCCTCATATTCGTAGACTTCCCGCCAGGTCCACCTCGGAGTGTTCATCAAATCATAGGTTCCGGGCCGTGCGGCATGCCGCACGATTTGCTCAATGGCCCCGATGATCGCGGCGGTGTAAACGGTATTGGAAGAACAATCCTCGGCCGGCAAGACCACCGTGTTTGCGCGGATGCTCTCTCGAATGCCATGCGAGATTTCCTGCAGAGCGCCGCACACATGCCCTAGACGCAGTACATAGGCCGGCCTTTTCGTCTTTCGCGATTCGGCGCGCACATGGCGTTCCGTCGCGAGTTTGGCGCGGCCGTAGGGATTTCGCCATCGAATCCAACGTCCGGGGCGCGGATCGCCATACACGGATTGCGTGCTGAAATGAATGATCGTTGCCGAGTCCTTCGAGCAACCGAATATATTTCGAATGATGTGCGCTTCGGCGCGCCGAATTTGGGCAGGATTGCCGGCGGCAAGCGAACTATTCACGACCACATCGCAGTCCCCGAGCAGGCGGGCTGCCTCCGCCGGATCCGCAACCCTTCCATGACGGCACGCAATGCCTTGCCAGCGCAGGAAAGCCGAGCCGCTGCGATTTCTGCATATTGCGACCAGCTCAATGTCCTTGCGCGCGGCAAGCAGCAGGCACAGTTCCGCGCCCACCTGGCCGTTCGCGCCCACCATGGCCAGCTTAACCATGTGTCACATCGCCCGCCGCAAGAAGCGCTTCGACGAGGGACGTCGTCAACAGAGCCGCCCGCGCCGAAACGATGGGCTCGCGCTTGGCGCGGAAGCCGTCGAGGAAATCCTTCCACTGCAAAAAGAACGCCTGGTTGTACGTGGTCGCTCCGGGCATTTGCGAAGCAAGGCGAATCGCTTTCTGAGGAGTTGCGGGATCGCCGGCAAAGACCTCGGACATCGGAGCGAGGGCGCTCCAGACCTTGGTGTGTTCAAAGGTCAATTCAATGCGATTGTCCTGGCGATCGAGCCAGCTGACGGCGTAATTCAGCTCCACCGGCGCCGATCCGCTGGTGGCGCACTGCAGGTGCACGGTTGCGGTCACTTTGCGGTCGACGGTGCCATCCAGCACCTTGGCGCATGACCGCACTTCGAAGCCGGAGGCGGCAGAAACATACAGGGCAAGGTCGATGCTGTGCGAACCCAGATCGGTCAACACGCCGCGCGAGGCACCGAGGCGCGGATCATCCAGAAACGATGAATCGACTCCGCTGCCTTTGGAGCGGTTGCCCTCGCTGAGGCGGATTTTGCGCAGAGGGCCAAAGGTTCCCTCCGCGACAATTTGCCGCAGCAGCATCGTGGACCCGAAGAATCGGCGCATGAAGCCCGCCCCCAAGGCGTGAGGCGCAAAATCGTCCACGTACCGCCGGTGCTCGGCAGCGCTTGCCGCGAAGGGTTTCTCGCAGAGCGCGGCGCCGCCGATGGTGGACAGGTGCTCCAGGTATTCGCCGCGGGCATTTACCGGAATTGCCAGCAGGACCACATCGCACGCGGGCAATTCCTTGAGAGACTGCGGGTGCAGGGCTCTGAGGCCGTAGGCGCCGGCCAGCGCTTGCGCCGATTCGGGGTTGCGGTCATAAATCCAAGCAATGTCTATGTCCGGAATGTTGACCAACACCGGCAAGTGCGCCTTGCGTGAAATCTCGCCCGCACCCACCACGCCGATGGAGAGGCTCGATGTGGATCTGCTCATGAGGGAGATAGGCGTTGTGTCATTTGCAACATTGATCGACTAGTGTGGTAGATATGCATGACAAATATCTTACCTAAGCAGCGAACACCCAACTTTGGCGCGGTCTTTCCCGTTTAGTGCGGCCCGTATAACGCTGGGCAATCGGTTGGCGCGATTGCTGTGGGGCATTATGGGCAATACGTTGTACCGATTGAGCCCAACGGTCCTGCACGGTTGGCGCCGCATGCTGCTGCGATGCTTTGGGGGGCGCATCGGTGCCGGTGCCCACCCGTATCCCAGGGCAAAGATTTGGGCTCCCTGGAATCTGACCATGGAGACGGGGAGCTGTCTGGCCAACGACGTGGATTGCTACTGCGTTGCGCCAATTAGAGTCGGTGCCCATGCGACTGTGAGCCAGTATTCCTACTTGTGCTCGGCGAGCCACGACCCCCGGGACCCGGCGATGCCCTTGATCATCGCGCCCATTGTCATCGAATCCTACGCATGGGTTGCGGCCGACGTATTCGTCGGCCCGGGCGTGACGGTCGGAGAGGGCGCGGTCGTGGGCGCGCGCTCCACGGTGATCCAGGATGTCGCACCGTGGACCGTGGTCGCCGGCGCCCCAGCCATCCTCCGCGGCGTCCGGCCAAGATTCTCACGTCCCTGACCGCTGCGATGTCACCTCGTTGAAACACATTGCCGGTATCTAAGTGGCTCGCGCCCGCTGCATCCGCGAGAGGCACCCGACTGCAACCGCGGCCGGCAACAATCAGGAAAACGTTCAATGGCCGTGCAGTCGATCGACCCCAAAGCAACAGCGGCCCCGGTGTGGCGACTGCCTTGGGGCCTGATCCTCGTCGCCTCGGGCGTAGGCTTGCTCAGTCTCTGGCCTTTCTGGGACGGGTTGGTACGCATGTGGGGCTGGTGGTTCGAGGCGCCGGAATATAGCCACGGCCTGCTGATACCGCCCATTGCCGCATTCCTGCTGTGGCAGCAGAAAGACCGCTTGGAGCGCATACCTTTCGCGGGAAGTTGGGCGGGAGTCCTGCTCGTCCTGCTGGGTGGCGCGCTCCTGGTGCTGGGACAGCTCGGAACCGTTTACACGATCGTTCAGTATGCATATGTCATCACGCTCTACGGCTTGATTCTGTCGTTCCTCGGCTGGACCGCGTTTCGCGTGATCGCGATTCCCATGCTGATCTTGCTTTTCATGATCCCGCTGCCGCAGTTCGTACTCGCCAATCTATCGACCAAGCTGCAGCTGCTGTCCTCTCAGATCGGCGTGTCCGTCATGCGGCTGTTCGACATCAGCGTATTCCTGGAAGGCAACGTCATCGACCTCGGCGGCTATAAATTGCAAGTAGCGGAAGCCTGCAGCGGACTTCGCTATTTGTTCCCGTTGATGACCCTGGGATTCTTGATGGCCTACTTCTACAAGGGTGCGCTGTGGAAGAGGGTCGTGCTGTTTCTGTCGAGCATTCCGATCACGGTGCTGATGAACAGCCTCAGAGTCGGCACCATCGGACTCATGGTGGAGCATTGGGGCATTGGCATGGCCGAGGGCTTCCTGCACGAATTCCAAGGCTGGATGGTCTTCATGGTGAGCCTCGCGCTCATGCTGGGAGAAATTGCCGCGTTGAATCTGATCGGCAGGGAATCCGGTTCCTGGCGGCAACTCTTTGGGGTCGAGTTCCCCGCGGCGACCCCAAAGGGAGCCGTGATTCAGTCGCGAAGAGTGCCGCCGAGCTTCATCGCGGCGGGCGCATTGCTCGTCGGATTCATCGTCACGATGACCGTTTTGCCGCGGCCCGTCGAAGTGGTGCCGAGGCGAACCGCCTTTTCGGAATTTCCGATGCAGCTCGGCGAGTGGCATGGCCGCCGGCAGTCGATGGAAGCGGTCTTCTCCGACACATTGCAATTGGACGATTACCTGCTCGCGGATTATGCCGATGATTCCGGCAGGGATATCAATCTCTACGTGTCGTACTACGACTCCCAGCGCAAAGGTGAGGCGGTCCATTCGCCGCGTGCCTGCCTGCCGGGCGGCGGCTGGCAGGTGCGCGAATTCGGCCAACGCGACATCGGCGGTGCATCGATCAATGGGCAACCCCTGCGCGTCAATCGTTCGGTGGTCGAATTGGGAGATCAGCGCGAGCTCGTGTACTACTGGTTTCAGCAGCGCGGCCGCGTCATCACCAACGAGTTCGCGGTGAAGTGGTACCTGTTCTGGGACGCCTTGACGGAACACCGCACCGACGGCGCCATGATCAGGATCATTACGCCGGTTCCCTCGTCGAGCTCCGAGGCCGACCGTCGCCTCACCGAGTTCGCAGCAAGAATGGCTCCCGACATCACGCGATATGTTCCGAACTGATCATGCAGTACGTGATGCCCTTCATCGTCGGGATGGTCGTCACCATGGCGTGTCTCCCGATGCTCGTGCGGCTCGCGAACCGGTGGCTCATGGTCGATCATCCCGGAGGGCGAAAAGTGCACTCCGCGCCGGTCCCACGAGTGGGCGGCATCGCCATGGCGCTGGGCGTCCTCGTGGCCGCGCTCGTGACCATGCACCTGCGGCCCATGGACCTCTGGTTTTTCGCCGCGTCCGGCATATTGATCGCGTTCGGCGCGGTGGATGATCGATTCGATCTCGACTACCGCGTCAAACTGATCGGCCAGCTGCTGGCGGTCGGCATCGTCGTGCTGGCGGGGGATGTGCGCATTCAATCGATAGCCTTGGACGATCGGCTATGGCTGCCGCAATGGATATCCCTGCCGCTCACCGTGCTGTTTCTGGTGGGAGTCACCAATGCGGTGAATCTGGCGGACGGCCTCGACGGCCTGGCGGGCGGTACGACCTTTCTTTGTCTGTGCGCGGTCGCGCTGCTCTCGAGCATCGGAGGCCCGGGGACCTCTACCGCGCTGGCGCTCGCCTTCGCCGGCGCCGTGTTGGGATTTCTGCGCTTCAATACCTATCCGGCCAGTGTGTTCATGGGCGACGCCGGCAGTCAGTTGCTGGGCTTCGGCATCGGTGTATTGAGCATCCGCGCCACCCAAAGCGCCTCGAGCGAAATCAGCGCGGCGATCCCCATCCTGCTCTTGGCGCTGCCGATTCTCGATACGCTGAGCGTCATGGTGCAGCGCGTAGGCGAAGGCCGCTCCCCGTTCAGTCCGGACAAGAATCACATTCATCACAAACTGCTCGCCTTGGGCTTCGACCATCACGAGGCGGTGATGGTGATCTATGTCGCGCAGGGCGCCCTATTCGTGAGCGCTTACGTATTGCGCTACGAGTCCGATGTCGTGATATTGGCGTTCGTCGCGGCTTTCTTTGCCGCGGCCATCGCCGCCCTGCAGATCGCCGCACGCGCCGGTTGGCGATTGAGAGAGGCCGGCAAGAACCCGAACGAATCGCCGTTGCCGCGGTTCATCGGCGTCATGCAACATCCCGAAGCGATTCCGCGCGTGTCTTACGTGGCGCTCATCGCGGGGATGGGGACCTACGCGACTCTGATCGTGATCGACACAGTCACGCTGAGCAGCGACTTCAGAATCCTCGTCGTCGCCCTGCTGGCCGTCATAGTGGGATTTTCGGCGGTGTTGCGCAGTTCCCCGCTGAACGTCGTGGAGAAGGCCGCGCTTTATGTTACGGCGACCCTGCTCGTATATCTCGATGCGGCGCTGCTTCCGGAGAACCGTATCCTATCGGTTCTCGGCTGGATGGCCGTCACGGTCGCCGCGGTGGCAACCGCGGTACGGCTGCGGCTGCTCAACGATCGCCGTTTTCAATTGACACCGCTCGATCTGATCGTGCTGTTCATGGCCCTCGTCGTGCCCAGTCTCCCCGGAACGCTGCACCTGCCGCACGGCGGCGCGTTGGCGATTGCGAAGCTCGTGATTTTGTTCTACGCACTGGAGATGCTGGTCAGCCGATCAGAGCAAAAAGCGGGATGGGTGCGGGTAGCCGCGGCCTCCGTATTGGCCGGGCTGATTTTGCGGTCCGTGGTGTTCGTCTAGCTGTCACGCGACCGTCACTTGCCCTGATTACACTTTTGCCCCCCTATCCTACTGTGATGACGGAACCTATATATGCTGCGGTTTGCTTTGAAACATATAGGTTTCTCGTGCACGCTCCTGGCCATGACGCTTCTCGTCGCCGGCTGCGGCGGCGCCGAATCGCGCAAGGCGAAGCATCTGGAAAAAGGTCAGGCGTTCCTGGCGGCGGCCAACTTCGAAAAGGCCCGCGTCGAATTCCGCAACGCGCTGCAGATCACGCCGACCGACAGCGAGGCCCGCTATGAGAACGGCATCGTCGACGAGAAGCTCGGCAACATCCGCGAGGCGGCGCAATTCTACCAAGGCGCCCTGGATGCCAACGCGGACAACGTAAAAGCGCGATCCCGCCTGGGAAGGCTTTACCTGTTATCCGGCGCCCCGGAGCAGGCCCTGGACACCGTGAAGCCGGGGTTCGACAAGCATCCGGACGATGTAGGTCTCTTGACCGTGCGCGCCGCCGGCCGGATCCAGATCAAAGATGTGAGCGGTGCATTGGCAGATGCCGAGCGCGCGGTTCAGCTCGCGCCGACGAATGAAGATGCGGTCGCCGTACTTGCGGGCATTTACAAATCCCAAAATCAAACGGGCAAAGCGCGGGAGCTGCTGGAGGGCGCGATCAGGCGCACCCCAGCGACGGTCGACCTGCGCCTTGCGCTGGCGCAGCTGTATGCGGGCAGCGGCCAGCAGGCACAGGTCGAGGCCCTGTTGCTCGATCTCGTGCGGCTGCAGCCGAAGGAGAAGGCACACCTGCTGCGCCTGGCGCAGTACTACGCGCAATTGAATCATCCGGATGAGGCGGAGCGCACCTTGCGGCAGGGCGTCAAAGACTTGCCGGTCGAACGCGATATCAAGATAGGCCTGGTGCAATTCCTCGAGGCCCGGCGCAGTCGTGAGGCCGCGGAGAAGGAGCTCACCGCCTTGATTGCGTCGGACCCGGCCGACTACGAATTGAAATTCGCCCTCGGCCAGTTCTACGAGCAGGGCAAGGAAGTCCAGAAAGCGAAGGATGTGTACAACGGGGTCATCAAGGACGCGGGTACCGATGGCCCGGGTCTCGTTGCCCGCAATCGCCTGGCGGCCTTGCTGGTCCAGCAGAACGACATCGCAGGGGCCGAAAATCTGATTGCGCAGGTGCTGGACAAAGCGCCTCGCGACGACGATGCCCTCATCATGCGGGGAAATCTGGCGCTCGCGCAGAAGGATCCGAAATCGGCCATCGTGGATTTGCGCTCGGTCCTGCGGGATCAGCCGAATGCGGTCGGGGTGATGCGTGCCCTGGCGCGCGCCCATCTTGCCAACGGCGAGCCCGCACTGGCCGAAGAGACCATGCGGCGCGCACTTGAGGCGAACCCCAGAGACCCGAATGTCCGGGTGGATCTCGCCGAGTTGTTGGCCAAGCTCGGCAAGCCCGAGCAGGCCAAACCCATCATCGAAGAGTTGATCAAGCAGCAGCCGAACAACTATGCGGCGCTCGACATACAATTCAAGGTCGACCTGGCAAACAAGGATATTGCCGCGGCCAAGACGACAGCCGACCAAATGGTTTCGCTGCAGCCTAAACAGTCATTGGGCTATTTCTATCAGGCGTCGATCGCCGCGAACGAGAAACGGCCGGACGATGCCGTTTCGCTCTACTCGAAGGCGCTCGAACTCGCGCCTGAGGCGCAAGAGCCGCTGCAGGGGCTCACGCGCACCTTGGCCGGGGCGAACCGTGCGCCGGAAGCGCTGAAGCGCTTGGACGGTGTCATTGCCGCGTATCCTGCGAACCCGTTTGCCGCAAATCTCAAGGGTGAGCTGCTGCTGGAAATGCAGCGGCCCGCGGATGCCCAGGCCGCCTTCAAGACCGCCATCGATCGCAATCCGAAGCTGTCGGTGACTTACCGAAATCTCGCCGTGGCCGAATACATCTCAAAGGATGCCAACGCCGCGGTTGCGACGCTGCAGACGGGAATCGGCAAAGTCGATGCTCCGGAAGTGCTCGAAGCGGAGCTCGCCAGTCTGTATGAGCGCCTGGCGAAGTATGACGATGCCATTCAAGTCTATGAGACGGCCTTGCATCGGGATCCCAAGTCGGAGGTGGCCGCGAATAATCTGGCGATGCTGCTCGTCACTTACAAGAAGGACCCTGCCAGTCTCGATCGCGCGAAGGTGTTGGCCGCACGCTTCGCGGACTCGACGAATTCCGCGTTTCTCGACACGTATGGATGGGTTCTCTACAAGCGAGGCGAGGGTGCGGCGGCGGTGGTCGCCCTGCAAAATTCGGCGGCAAAGGCTCCGGATTCGCCGGTACTGCTGTACCACCTCGGCATGGCCCAGGCCATGGCGGGACAGGCCGCCGCGGCGCGCGACAACCTGACGCGCTCTCTCCAATCCGGCAAGCAATTTTCGGGAATGGATGAAGCGAAGGCGGAGCTGGACAAGCTTGCCAAACTGGCGTCGAACGCGGCGCCGCTGCCTAAATCATAGTGTCGAGAGGGCGGCGCCGACGCCGCCCTCTCGACGATCTCGATTAACTTGAACAGGTAGAAGGGACTCCTATGCGCCGACTTTCAGCCAGGCTGCTCGCGGCCGTTGGCCTTTGCGCTTCCATGTGCGGACTCGCGCGCGCCGATGTGCTGTTGAATCAGACGAACATAGTCGGCCTGCCCACCGTCGCCGCACCCTCTCAGCATGCCTTCACGGTCGCCACGGCTGCGGCGCTTACGGTGACGCTCACCGATTTTCAACAGCCCGCCGCGTTCAGTGCGCTGCAGGTCGCGGTCACGCTGGACGATACACTCGTGGGGGCGGCAAGCATCGACGCTTCCGGCACTGCGTCGGTGGCGGTGCCGGCGGCGGCCGGGAACTACACGCTGTACGTGGTCGGCACGCCGGACAGCACCCAGGGGTTCGGCAGTTTCGGTGTGTGCGTGTCCCTGGCCTCGGATGCGACGCACGCATGCATCGCCAATTATTCGTACTCCGATACGCTCACGGTGCCGAACCCGCCGTCCTCGACCGGTACGCTCAATACGCTGTTTACGTCGACCACCGCCGGCACTTACACGATCACGGTGACGGACGACGCGTTTCCGTTGGCGTTCAATTCGCTGTCGGCCGGCATCTTTCAGGGTACCAATCCGATCGCCGTCAATATTCAACCCGGAATCCCCACCCAGGTAACCTTGGCCGCCGGCACGTCCTACCAGCTGCTCGCCGCGGCCATTCCGAACACGGCGACTCCCTCAGGGCTCTACGGAATCCGGATCACCGATCCTTCAGGCGCCGCGATATTCGACTATACCCTGGCGGTCGGCAGCGTGACCTCGACGGACGTGGACAATCCCACTGCGGGCGCGTTGTCGCTGACGTTGACCGATTTCGGTTACCCCGCCCCCCTTGCCGGCGTGGGAGCCGCTGTAACCTCCGGCGGCGGCCCGACGCTCGGGACTCTGACAGCAGCCGGCACCGCAGCCAATATCATGGCCCCAGCCGGCAGCATCGATGTATGGACTTATGCCGCCGCGGGCACCCAACCGGGCTCCTATGAGTTGACCTTGACGAGCGCCACCTCGACCTTGCTGTCGACGACCCAGGTCGTCAATCCCAGCAATGCATCGTCCGCCGGCACTTACGCATTCGCGGTCAATCTTCCGGCGGCCGGCACGTATCAACTGGCGGTCACAGATTTTCAATTCCCGGGAGGCCTGACGTCGTTGAGCGCCACGATTGCACAGAATGGCGCCGTGCTGACGCAGACCGGAGAGAATTTCACCGCGGCCGCCGGTGCCGCCATCGTGGTGGTCAATGCCCAGCCGCCGCAATCCGGCAGCGGCATCTTCGACGTGAACGTCCAAACGACCGGCGCGTCGCCGCAAGTCCTGCTGGATCAAACACAGGCGGTGGCCGGAGTATTCAATACGCAAACGATCAACCTGGGCACGACCGGCGGCTACAACGTCACATTGGCGGATCTTGCGTTTCCGCAGAAGTTCCAAGATTTGGCCATCGTCGTATCGCAAGGCGGCCAGGTGCTCGGCAAGATCTATGGCGGCGGAACATTCGGTTTTACCGGCACGCCCGGTGCGAAATACGTGGTCACTTTTGTTGCGACACCCAATTCGCAGAGCACGCCGGCGTCGATCGTCCCCGGATACGGTTTGTACTCTCTGAATGTGGCCTCAACGCCTCCGACGGTTACATTCACTTCGAGCGCCTCATCGGTGGCCGCGGGCGGCACAGTCACCCTGACATGGAGCAGTCAAAACGCGGTCTCCTGCACGGCCAGCGGCGGTACCGGGTGGTCTGGGAGTCAGATGACCAGCGGCACCTTGGCCGTGGTCGTCAGCGCCGCGGAAACCCTGAGCTTGTCTTGCACCGGCCCGGGCGGCACGATTGCCCAATCGGTCAGTTTGACGGTCACGGCTCCGTCCGGAGCAGGATCCCACGGGGGCGGAGCGATTGACCTCACCAGCATTCTCGGCTTGCTCACCTTGTGGGTTGCCTCATGTCGACGCAGCGCGTGGGGGCGCCGTTAGGCGGCGTTGCCGCGCTCAGCCGATCAACGCGCGCTGGATGATGGTGAGAATTCCCCCGGCGGGATGCCGTGGCAAAACGCGGCGCCGCAACGCGTGATCCGCAATCCCCATGACAATCATGAGGCCAAAAACGCCGAAATTCACGAAAAGCGACCAGACTCGCAGCGATGTGGCGAAAAATAAAACAAGGATCGTCACAGTTGTGAGGACATAAAACACCACCCACGCTACCGTCGCTTGACGTGTGTAGGCGATCTCAGCCGGAGTCAGCGTGCCGTGCATGGTGCTCGCCAATTGCGTACAGATGGGAATGCGGCCTGCGAACAAGGATCGCGCGAAGCTCGCGGCGATCAGGCCGTACACGGCGCATTGCTGTACCAGGTCCCCCCATTCGAAATTTCTCTCCACGGCCGGCCAGTAACGATAGAGAAGCGTGCCGGCGACTGCCCCGATGAGCAGTGCCGTGAGAGGCCGAGTCCAGCGCCACGCGAGTATCAGGCCGATCAACAATACCGGCGCAACCGATAGGGCGGCGCCCAAGCCCTTGGCATCGGGCGAGGAGGCACTGTAGTGTGACAGCGCGGCATAACCGACGACCAGCACAGCGAGCGCCAACATGAGAAATCGGCGCGGTCGAGTTCGGACCGTCGGATCCATTGCGGCATCCGGGTGCGCGTCACCGGTCGGCGCCGCCAAGGCCTGCGCGGACGGCGTCTTATTCGATGCCAGCGACAAGTTGCTAGGCAGTAGGGAGCGAACCGCTCATTGGGCCGTTGCGGCGACTCACAGCGTTGGCCATGCCAAGCAACCCGAGACCGGATAGCAGCATGATCAGCGCACTCGGTAGCGGAACTGCCGTGAACGCGATCGAACCGGTGTAGGAAGAGCCCGCCTGCGCTTCACCGCGTACCTGCAGGATGTAGTCTCCGGCAGGAATCGCGTTGAGCATGGTCGCCGTATAATCAGTGGGCCCGGCGATAAAATTCGTCCATCCGTTCTCGACGGTCACTACGCCGCTGCCGCCGAGCAGCGTGCTCGCATTCGCGGCTGACGTGATATTAAACGGGTTGCCGGTCGCCGGATTGTTGAGCGATATGATACGAATCTGCAGGTCCGTCACGTTTGTCAATAAAGCAGACGCCTCTGCCTGAACGGACGCGCCGGTCGTATCGAATAGGATATTGTCCTGAAAATTCCAGGGTGCTCCGCTGCCGGTTGCCGAATTACCCAAATTCGACCCAGTCGACAGGTTCGAGCCTTGGTTGAAAGAGTCGGTAAATCCGAAGCTCGCGTTGGGCGGCACACTGACCACCTGCGTCGTGCTGCCTGCGTAATTGTAGACGGAGTAGTTCTCCGGGCAGCCGGTGACGGACGTGCAATTCCCGGAATTGGTGATCGTCGTATTGATGTTCGTGACTGTGGCGCCTAGCGCCGGTGCGATGGCTCCCATGGCAAGCGCAGAACCCAGGGAAAGCCTGATCAACTGTCCAATCCGCATGGAACAACTCCCTCATCTACCGACCGCCGTCATGGCCCCCGGTCACATCCCCCGGGGGCTCTCTAGATTCCTGCCGAAACTACGCCGGCCATGTATCACCGGCATGACCGTCCGGTTACCATTGCGGCCCGCTGTTCACACCGTGGAACCGGTCGACATCCGGCTGTAACGAGTCGCTGATAGGGTGCGGGTCCCTCGGACTTCACTGCCCACCGGCGTTTTGCATGATGCGGTACCGCACTTTTCCCCGAACTTACCCGGCATCCCATTACGACGATCAGATGTGCCTGAAGCCGCCCTTCCTCCTATGGGTGGCCGTTTTGTATCTCTCGAGAGCGCTAACCCTGCCGATCGCCATGGCGCTCGGCCATTTTGCCGGGGTCGACGAGAAAGCGATTACGCTGTTCAGGGAATTCTGGAGCGCTGAGGCGCTGATCCCCTCCGCGATTGCCGCCGTCATGCTGTACACGTTGGTGCGACGGGTTCCGACCGCCTCGCCGCCGGTGCGCTGGATTTGGGCGCACGGGCGGATTGTCCTCGCCGTGTCCGCCGTATTGGACATCGCTCTACTAACGATGGCGCTGATTCGGCAGGGCGAGATCAACGATCAATCGATTTGGTCACTGGTCGCCGCCGGAGGCGACCTGTATTTTCTCATTTACATTCTTGCAGCGCGCAGGGTTCGTCACGCATTATTGGAATTCCCTCCCGCACTGGACTGAATGGCGGCTGATTGCCGGTATGCGAAACCATGAAGTGCAGCTACCACCCGTCATACCAAGTTGCTCTGCCCGGCGGGCATCCCTTTCCGATGACCAAGTACTCGCTGCTCAAGGATCGGCTGCTTGCGGAGGAGGTACTCGCCCCCGGTGACATTCTCGAGCCCGAACCGCTCGATATATCGTTCCTGCATCTGGTGCACACGCGCGAATACTTGGCCAAGTTGGAAGCATCGGGGCTTTCCGCGGCGGAGCAACGGCGGCTGGGGCTGCCCTGGACGGAGGCTCTCTGGCAAAGATCTCGTCTTGCCTCGGCCGGGACCTTGTTGGCGGCGCGCGCGGCGCTCGAGAATGGGCTCGCCGGCAATCTGGCCGGCGGCACGCATCATGCGTTCGCCGATCATGGCGAGGGATTCTGTGTGCTCAACGATGTGGCCATAGCCGTCCGCAAGCTGCAGGCGGAACGCGCGATCGAGCGGGCGGCCGTTATCGATCTCGATGTACATCAGGGTAATGGCACCGCGGCGATATTCGAAGGGGAGGCTGAGGTCTTTACTTTTTCAATGCACGGTGAGCGGAACTATCCGCCGGCGAAGATGCGATCCAATCTGGATATTCCCCTGAGGGACGGCGTGGGCGACGCCGAGTATCTCGACGCTCTGCAGCAGCACCTACCGCGGGTACTCGCGGCGGCGAATGCAGACCTAGCGTTCTATCTCGCGGGCGTCGATGTGGCTGCGGGCGACCGCTACGGAAAGCTGGCACTCACGGAGGAGGGTATCCGGCAGCGTGATCGATGCGTGATCGAGGCGGTGCGATGCGGCGGCTTGCCGCTGGTTATCGTGCTCGCGGGCGGTTACGCGCCCACGCGCGCGCGGACGGCGGAGTTGCACGCACATGCGTTTCGCGAAGCGGTGGCCTTTGAACGGGGAGCGGCATTGCGCGGCGCTAGAAGCGAAGCCCCAACCGCCGATACAGGGCGGCCAGCAGCCACAGCGGCCCGATCATCAGGAACTGCAAGTCCTTGAAGAAGGACGGGCGCTTGCCCTCGATTGCATGGCCGACGAACTGGCCGATCCATGCGATCACGAACAGAAACAGACACAGAGCCCATAGCGGTACGCCATTCCAGCGATCGAGTCGATCCAGGGACCACAGGCAGAGGAGCAGCAGCGGCAGCGCGCCGAGAGCGAGGCGAGGGGACAGCACCGCGTAGTACAGCAAGGCAATCAGCACCGCTACGCCGGCCCAGTTCGCCGCTGGGTATGACGCCCGAATGCGGCCGGGAAAGGGCAGGGACCACAGCAGCCCAAGGACGCACCAGGCGATCACCGGCACGCAAATCCAATGCAACGCTTTATTGGTCGCGTTGCGGTGGCTGTCGCCATAGTCATCGAGCCATTGAGCGGCCGTGCGCATGACTCCAACCCTACGCCCGTGCGACGCGGGACGCTACAGGCGCTTGCGCGTCCCGGCATCCGGACACACCAAGTAGCAGTCCGGATATCCCGCCCGGGCGGAGCAGCCGTTCGTGGAATCGAGGTACCCCGACTCCGTGTAGCATCCCTTCGGTGGGGTCACTTCCGGCGAAGGAGCGTGCGCGCAGCCCGCGACCGCTCCCATGACAACTGTGCAGACCAGTAGGCGACGCATGAATCGCTCCTGTGGTTTTAGATCACAGGGCTTTAGACCATCGATCAACGCAGCCGGTTCACCCTGATCAAGCCGCCGCCATCAACCCCTTCAACTTGTTGATGGCGTTGGTCTCGACCTGGCGCACGCGCTCCGCGGAAATACCATACTCGTCCGCCAGCTCATGCAGGGTGGCCTTGTCTTCGGTCATCCAGCGCCGCTTCAAGATGCTGCGGCTGCGCTCATCGAGCTTCTCGAGCGCAATGCTCAAGCGCTCGGTGGAATCCTCCTCCCACTCCTCGCTCTCGACCTCGATCGCGGGGTCGGCGTTGCTCGCCGGCAGGTACATGGCCGGAGAATAAGTCTCCTCCTCGTCGCTTTCCGGCGTGGGATCGAAGGACATGTCGCGCGCCGACAGGCGCTGCTCCATTTCGCGAACGTCGGCCACGTCGACGCCTAGGTCGCGCGCTACGGCGGCGGTCTCCGCCTCGGACAGCCAGGCTAGGTTCTTTTTCATCTTGCGCAGATTGAAGAACAGCTTGCGCTGCGATTTGGTCGTGGCGACCTTCACCAGGCGCCAGTTGCGCAGCACGTATTCATGAATCTCGGCGCGGATCCAATGCACGGCGAAGGACACCAGCCGCACGCCCACCGTCGGGTCGAAGCGCTTCACCGCCTTCATCAGACCCACGTTGCCTTCCTGGACCAGGTCGCCCATGGGCAAACCGTAGCCCAAGTAGCCGCGGGCAATGTGCACCACGAATCGCAGGTGCGACAGCACCAGCTGCCGGGCCGCATCCAAGTCGGCCTCGCTGCGGAATCGAACGGCGAGGGCGATCTCATCTTCCTTTGACAGAACCGGGATCTGGGACACACGGTCTATATAAGAGTCGAGGCTCCCCACGGGGCCCGCGAGAACCAATCCACCGGTCTGTTTGGCGACTAAAGCAGTACTCATCAGCGTAAGACCTCCCAATCAGCGCGACGACAATAATAGCACTCCAGGTCTTCGACTGCTAATGTTACTGATAGTTCACATCGCGTATAAGAGATTGAAAAATATAGACTTATGTCGGGTCGATGCCGCGAATATGGCGCGTCGCAGCAAGCCAGGATCCCAGCCAGGCCAGCCCCACGGCCACCCCTAGAACTGAAGCCGCGGTCGTGAAGTTCAAGCCCTCGAGGTGAAACTGACTGCCATACAACCGGGCCAGCTCGTTGACGGGTCGGCCGAGCACTCCGGCGGCGATGGCGACCAGGATCAACGCCATCAACCCGCCTCCCAGGCCGTACCAAATACCGCTGTACAAAAAGGGCCGGCGGGCGAAGCCGTCGCTCGCACCCACCAATTTCATGACCTCGATTTCCGCCCGCCGGTTCAATATGTCCAATCGAATGGTATTGCCGACGATGAGTACCACCCCCGCACCCAGAAGCACGCCGGTGAGCAGAACCACGCGCCGCAAGATATCCAGCATCCCGTGCAGACGCTTCACCCAATCGGTGTCGAGCTGCACGGTTTGTACATCCACCATTCCGGCAATCGCCGCCCTGAGCGTGTCGGTGCCTTGAGGCGTGCTCGCGAGCAGCGTCGGCGTCACGATGAGAGTATCGGGCAGCGGGTTGTCGGTGAGCGCATCGAGCGCCTCGCCAAACCCCGAATTGTCGCGAAACTCCTTGAGCGCCTGGTCGGCGGTGATGACGCGTACCGTGGCGACGTCGCCGCGCTGGCGCAGCAGCTTTGCGAGCGCCGTGGTTCGGTCGGCGCCGGCCTTCTTGTCCATGTAGACCGATAGATCGAAGGCCTCGTTCCAATTGCCGCTGGCGTTTCGCACATTCGACAGCAGTAAGTTCAGAAACAACGGCAGGGCCAGCGCAATGGCCACCACGCCCATGGTCATCAACGTCGCGAACGGATGATGGACGATGCGGCCCAGGGAGCCGACCAGGGTTTGCGCGTGCCGTGCAAAGTAGGCTTGAACGCTCATGACCTGCGCGCCTCGATGGGGGCGCCTTCGCCCCGGCCCGCGCGCTCCCCTGTATCGGTGACGCGGCCTTGGCCCAAGACGATGCGCCGGGCACCAAATTGCTCGATGAGATGCACATCGTGGGTGGCCACCACCACGGTCACCCCGACTTCATTGAAGCGCTTGAACAATTTCATGACCTCGAGCGCGAGTTCCGGATCAAGATTGCCGGTGGGTTCGTCGGCAATGAGCAGCGCGGGCTTCGCCACGATGGAGCGCGCGATTCCCACCCGCTGTTGCTCGCCGGTGGAGAGCTCGAGCGGGCGGCTTTTCTCCTTGTCGAGCAGGCCCACTTGATCGAGCGCCGCGCGCACGCGCTTGTCGATCTCGCGCCTCGGCACGCCGGCGATGATCAGCGGCAGCGCCACATTATCCGCCACCGGCCGGTCGTG